>Ga0114945_10001454_pt1 | contig 14678 bp, 9 predicted proteins | sample OV2TP3_FD_87194 | JGI IMG/M metagenome (GOLD analysis project Ga0114945, IMG submission 87194) | Hot spring microbial communities from Beatty, Nevada to study Microbial Dark Matter (Phase II) - OV2 TP3 | ecosystem: Environmental > Aquatic > Thermal springs > Hot (42-90C) | place: USA: Beatty... | reverse complement strand
GGGGAAAGGGCTCGGATATTCGCGAGCAGGATGACATCGAAGTCGCCCAGTTGCAGCCCCTCTGCCTCCTCCAGGGGGACGACACGCGGCTGCACGGGGCCGGGGCGGGCTGCTCGCTCGGGGTTCAGGGCATGCATCAGGTAAAAGGTCTCGCTCGCGACCAGAGTGGTCCGTGGATCACCGTCAATGACCAGAGCTCGCAGGGGCTTGCGGACGGAGATAGTGAAATAGAAGGTATCATCGATAGGCAGAGCGTCGCTGGCGAGTTTGACCGACGCCGCGCGATAGCCAGCCTGCTCGAAGATGGCGTCAAACGACACATCGACGGTCGTTCCGTGTGGCAAATCGATCAGGCGTTGCTCCAGGACTCGGCCATCCGCCGACAGCTGCACCGGGACCCTCGATCGATCATCTCCTCCGAAATGAGCCACGCTCGCCGTCAACTTCGTGCGGACCCCAGCCACCACCGGGGGGTGTTCCACCCGGATCTCGCGAACCGCCGTATTGCCGGAAGCGCCCGCGGTTCCAACGGACACGACGGTTACCCGCACCTGGGAATCGATGACTTTGAGCGCCCCCAGCTCGAAGCCCACCCATGGGGTGCGTGTCATGTCGGTGACGACGAGGATCTCCTTTTTGGATGCGGAGCTGGCTTTCAGCAACGAATACGCCTGCTGGAAGGGTGCGACAAATCCGCCCGCGCTGTACTCGAGGGAGACGTTCGTCACGTGTTGCAAGAGGAGCTCTCGGTCACTGCTCAGCGCTTGTGGCGGCTCAGCGGTAGAAATGAGTGGCAGCACCACTCCCTGATCCTGGGGCCGCAGCTCCCGTATGACAATGCCTGCTGCCTCCCTGGCCAGCTCCCACCTGGTCGTGCCCTCGGTCTGGTACGCCAGACTCAGCGAATTATCCAGGATCAGGGCCAGCGCGCGCGGCTGATCGATCTCTGCCGGGCTCTCCTCCCCCAGTTGTAAGACGGGTTCCGCCAGTGCCGTGGTAAGGAGGAATAAGACCAGCGTCCGCAGCGCCAGCAAGAGCCACTGTTTCAGCCGATATCTGCGGGCCACGCGACGCTCGGACCGCAGCACGAATTGCACCGCAGGAAACCGCACCACGCGGGCCTTGCGCCGGTTGATGAGGTGGATGATCACGGGAAGACTGGCGGCAAATGCACCCCACAGAAACGCCGGATTAAGAAACCCAAGCCACCCCATTAGCTTCCCCTATCCCCCAACCCCTGTTCTTACGCGCCGCGCCAGGCAAGGTATTTCAGGAGCCCTTTATCCAGGGGGGTACGCGTATTGAAGAGGGTATAATCGATGTCATAGCGCCGACACATGCGCTCATACCCTCCGATAAATTCCTTGATCTGTTGCTGATAGTCTTCCTTGATGGCGCGGGGATCGGTGATCACGCGCAACTCCTCTTCCAGATCCTCAAATTCGGTCAGCTGGGTGAAGGGGAACTCGACTTCATCGTAGTCGAGCACGTGGAACACCAGGACCTCGTGGCGCTGATAGCGCAGATGGCGGAGCCCCTGCATCACCTCGTCCGGATCGTCCAGTAAATCGGAGAGCACGATCACCAGGCCCCGACGTTTGAGCTGGCTGGCGATATGGTGCAGCATGCGCCCCAGCGCGGTTTCTCCCGTCGGTACCGTTTGCTCCAGGCTCTCGATCACCGTACGCAGATGTCGCGGGTTGTTACGCGGAGGGAGCTGTCTGCGAATGCCATCCCCAAAGGTGACCAGGCCGACGAGGTCTTGTTGATTGAGCATCACATAGGCGAGTGCCGCGGCCAGGTAGGCCGTGTAGTCGAACTTGCTCACGGTCGCAGAGCGATAGCCCATGGACGCGCTGGCATCCACCAGCAGGTAGCAGCGCAGATTCGTTTCTTCTTCGTACTCCTTGATGAAATACCGGTCGAACTTCCCGTACGCCTTCCAGTCGATATGGCGGATTTCATCGCCCGGCGTATACTGCCGGTGCTCGGAGAACTCGACGCTGAACCCCTTATAGGGGCTCGTATGCAGCCCGGAGATCAGGCCTTCCACCACATAGCGCGCGCGCAGCAAGAGGGTGGATATTTTGGACAACGTGACGGGATCGAAATAGTTTGGTTTATCGGCCATTATGCAAGCTCGGGCTTGATCTCGGCTAGCAGCCGGTCGATGATCTGGAGCGAGGTGACGCCGTCGGCCTCCGCGGTAAAATTGGTGATGATCCGATGCCGCAGGACCGATTTCGCGAGCGAGCGTACATCCTCGACGGAGGCGACAAACCGTCCGCTTAAGACCGCGCGGGCCTTCGCCCCCAGAATCAGGTATTGCGAGGCACGGGGGCCTGCCCCCCAGTTGACCCAATCCCGCACAAAGGCCGGTGCCTGGGGAGAGGAGGGCCGTGTCGCCTGCACCAGTTTCACCGCGTAGCCGACCACGTAGCGGGCTGCCGGCACCCGTCGTACCAGGTTCTGCAGCGCGAGAATCCGCTCCGCGTCCAGCACCTTTTCGATCTGGGGTTGATAGGGCGATGTGGTGGATTCCACGATCTCCACCTCCTGCGCGAAGTCCGGATACTCGATCCCCACATTGAACATAAAGCGGTCGAGCTGGGCTTCCGGCAGGGGATAGGTCCCCTCTTGCTCGATCGGATTCTGCGTGGCAAGCACAAAGAAGGGGAGGTCAAGGGGATAGGTCCGCCCTCCCGCCGTCACCCGATACTCCTGCATGGCTTGCAGAAGGGCCGCCTGGGTCTTGGGGGGGGTGCGGTTGATCTCATCCGCCAGCAAGACGTTGGTGAAGACAGGGCCTTTGAGAAAGACGAACGTTCGATGGCCGGTGGTCATGTCCTCTTCCAGGATATCCGTGCCGGTGATATCCGAGGGCATCAGATCGGGGGTAAATTGCACGCGGTTGAAGGTCAGCTCCAGCACGTTCGCCAGGCTGCTGATGAGCAATGTTTTGGCCAGGCCCGGCACGCCGACCAGGAGGCAGTGTCCGCGGGAGAAGAGGGCGATGAGGAGTTCTTCGATGACATGCTCCTGGCCGATGATCACTTTATGCAGCTGATCGACAATGCGATCGCGGGCCGACGCGATCTCTTCGGCTGCGCGCTGATCGTCCTGGTCCAGCGGTCGTTCGATCGGCATCGTTGGGCTCTGCACATCCACGATCTTCTGTCCTTTCTGAAAAGAACCTCCGGGCCGCGACCGTGCCTGCCGCCTCTGCTGACTTGACGGCATTACCGGCCGAGCAATTGCATCGCGGCTCGGGTCTCTCGTTGCGCTGCCTCGGTATCGCCATTGGCACGATAGAGTTCCGCCAGGTATCGATGCGGCCCCGGATTGAATGGGTTGATCTGGATCGCCTGCTCGTAGTGCGCGGTAGCGGCCTCCATCTGACCTGACATCCGGTAGACATCGCCGAGGGTGGCATGCGCTGTGCCATGATCGGGCGAGACCTCTAAGGCGTGCTGAAGATGGCTCACCGCCTCCGGCAGGCGTTGGGCTGCGATGAGCGCCTGGGCCAGTTTGTTCAGCAGGAATGCCGACTCGGGCTGTGTCTTGCGTGCTCGATCATAGTAATACACGGCCGCTGGATGGCGACCGCGTTGGCGCATGAGATCCCCCAGCGCTATGTCACGTTCGACGCCGGCGGATTGGAGTGCCTCTTTTTCCAGGCGATCCTCATCGGGCTCTTCCTTGTCGAGCACCTTAAACTGAGGGAGCCGCACACCGGCCACCGGGCTGAGCTGTTTCGCGCGTAAAAACTGCTTCCACTCCTCTTCGAAGGCGGCGAAGGAGGTCCCGAGCACTTTTTCGATAGGAGCTTTCGCACCACGCTCTCCCCCTCCCGCCATCTCTCGAAAAATGGTTTCCAGGCCGGCGTACCCCACGCGTTGGAGGATAAAATCAACGGCTGAGGCGGCCTCGGCGTAGGCCAATTGTACCTGCTGCGGTGTCTCCAGGCGCACAAGCGAGGGTTCCATCTGGTCGAAGGTCACGAATTCACCCGTCTCCAGGCTCCTGGCCAGGAGCGTTCGATTGAGCGGATTCAAATAGAGCGACGCTGGGCTCCGCCAGCGCGACTCCTCGTGCTTTGCGACCCCCTCATGGATCCAGATGGGGGCGCGATCATCGCTGAGCTTGACGATCACGTAGTGGACATACTCATGCACCAGGGCATCCAGCCAACGGTATCCTCGCAAGAGCACCCTGGGCGAGAGCAGCATGATTTTGTCGAACTTGCAGATGCCGACAGCCCCGGCCACCTCGATGTCCCGTTTAGACAGAGACGACGCGGCATGGAAGCGCTCATGATCGGGGAAGATCTCGATACGGACGGGCCCGCCTGGCCGATGTCCCAAATCTCGTCCAAGGAAGTCGTAGGCTTGCTCGAGCGCCGCCAGGGCATACTCGGCGAGCACCCCGTCCTGACGGTCGTGCAGGCTCACGACGAAGTGGGGGCTCGTGTATGTCTTGAGCCCCTCTACGGCCCAGGCCGTCTGTTCAGCGAAGGCCTTCCAACCCTTGGGGGACTCTCGGGCGGGCTGGCTCTCCCCCCAACGTTCCGCCCACCGGGCGGCCTCGCGGTATTCCCCCCGATAGAATGCGCCCTTGGTCAAGAGCGCCAGGACCTGGGGGTCCTGGGACCGCTCAGAGAGGAGCGTGTGTGCCAGGCGATACGCCTGTTCACCGTCCCAGCGTTCAAGGGCAGCCTCGGCCTCCGCCAGGGGATCTTGAGCCAGCCCTGGCACAGTCCAGAGGAGTATTCCTACCAGGAGGAAGCTAAGCGCCGCATGCCGCGTTTTCACCCCGCCCCCCCCATCCTCCCCTTCCCCCTCCAGGGGGGAAGGGACCCGTGGTGGCTTCCCCCTCGCCTCTCAGATCCCCTCCCCCTTCTAGCTCCTCCCCCCTTGAGGGGGAGGATTCAGGTGGGGGGTAAGTCGCAGCTTTCCCCCCTATCCCCATCTTCCCCCTCCAGGGGGGAAGGGGTTAGGGCGGGCCATGGACCTGCCCCTACTCCGTCAGATTCTTGAAATAGCGTTCGATCTGCCCCTTAAACTGGGAGGGGCCACCGCGCTTCAGGGCGTCCATGATCTCCTCGCGGAATTGTCTGGGCGCCCGATATTCGTCCTTGCCCGGGATCTTGAAATCTCGGATGTTGATCCCCATCTGCCCCTGCGGCCAGGGGGAGCGATCGGGAAACGGTTGGGGGGCCATGGCGAAGGGATCGCCTGGCCTGCGCATTACCATCGGCACCGGCATGGGACCCATTTGGCCACGCTGGGCCATCTGCTGCATCGCCTGCTGCATGGACTGCTGGGCCTGAGAGAGGCGACGCAACGCTTCCTGTTCAGGGGGGATGGCCTGACGGGCTCGTTGTTGGTTCAGCTCGCCCTGGGCCTCGCCCATGAATTCGCCCGCCTCCTGGATGTTTTGCCGCAGCTCTGGACTCAGGAAGGGAATGAACTGGGAGAGCTGGTCGAGCCGCTCTTTCAGGGCGCGCGTACGTTCTTGCAATGCCTGTTCGCGACCTCCCAGATGACCCAGTTGCTCGCGCTGCTCAGGATCCATCAGCTCTTGCCCGTCGAGTGCATCGAGGTTCGCCAGCTGCTGGTGCGTCCGTTCCAGGGATTCTCGGAGTTCCTGCAGCATCGCTTTCAGGTCAGGGTTTTGCTCCAGCCATGCCTCCCAGTCCGGGCGAGTGGCCATCCGCATCCCATCCAGTTCCCGCTGGGCCTCTTGCAGACTGCGGAGGAGGTCCGCCGTTTGCTCCGGCGTCAGCTGTTGGGACATGCGGTCCAGGGCTCGGTCGAGGCGTCGCAGAGGGGACGTGAGGGGCCTGGATGGGCGGGCGTCGAGCGAGAAATTGCGCGACGCGTCCTGCAGACGTTGCTGCGCCTGCTGGATGGTATCGCGTAGCGCCTGTTGCAGCTGGTCAAATTCTTGACGCTGCTGCGCGTTGATCCGGCGGCGCAACTCCTTGTCTACTCCACTCGTGTCGCGCAGAATCTCCGACTGCTCCTGGGCGATCTTCTCCAGCTCGCTGACCGACCGCTCCATGGAACTTTGCTGTCTGCCGAAGGGCATCGACTGCGCAAAGCGCTGCGCCCCTTGCAGAGCGGCCAGCATGTGTGTCAGCGAGCGAAGCAGGTCCTGTGCCAGCCGCTGGGCTTCCGCCAGGTCTCCCTTCTCCAGGGCCTCCCGCAGCTGCTGCAGGGTCTGGAGCATCTGGCCGATATCCAGGTCTTGCAGGGCCTCGCTATTGAGAAATTCATCGGGGAGCTCCGAGGGGAGCTGCGAAAGGGCTTCCATCAAGTCCCGCATGGCCTGCTCCAGCGTATCCAACTCGCGCCGCAGCGCCTCTCGCGTCGCCTGATCCATCTCCCGACCCAGCTTCTCCAGCTCAGACAAGGAATCCAGCAGATTGTTCTGGGTGCGCGCCATCCGCTGCGCCAGATTCTCCAGATCTCGCATCTTGGCGCGTTTTCCGATGTCCTGTGCATAAAGCGCCAATCGCTCAAGTTCCGATTGTGCGGCTTCTTGTTTGGCCAGCGCTTGTTCGAGTCCACTCCGCTCCTGCTGGTCCTGCTGGGCCGATGGCGGGGCGCTCTGGGGTTGGCGTTGTTGCGGCTGGCGTTGCGGCATCGGTTGGGAGGCTTGCGGGGCGAGCTGTTGGCGCGCCCCCTGCATGAGCGTGTTCTCGGTATAGTTCAGGTGGTTCCGCAGCGTGCGCATGTCCTCGTATCGGGTGTACTCGCTCAGGTAATCCTTCTCCATCATCTGCAGCATCTGATCGAGTTGGGAGACCAGGTCCCTGGCCTGTTGCTGGATCTCTGCCTGGCGAGACTCCAGCTCCTGCCCTCGGCTGGGGTCCTGTGTGCGCGGCTCTTGCGCCAGCTCCGCGGTCTGGTTATTCAGGTCGAGCTGATCCGCGAGCAAGTCAGCCAATTTTCCCATGACCTCTTCCTGCAGTTCTGCAAGACGCCGATGCTCTTCCGCACGGCTCTTCAGACGAAGGACATGGGTCTTCGAGACCCCGCTCTTGGGACCAGAGACCGTATCGTTGTCCCACACTTCCACGTGATAGGTGATCACTTCTCCGGCTTCGTTGAGCAGGCCCGTCACATCCCAGTGATATTTGCTGCGATAGTTCGTCGAGAGCTCGTCCACGCGGTCTACGACGAGACGCTTCTCCCCCAGATGGCCCACGCGATAGACCAGGGTCACGTCTTTGACCCCGAAATCGTCCCGCGCCTCATACTCCAAGGGGATGACGTGTCCCTCCTCGATTTCGAGCTCCGGTGCAGGAGACAGCAGATCGACCTGCGGGGCGGCATCGGGGATGATATGGATCTGATAATGCAGCTTGTCTTCGTTCGTGAACCCATCCGTATCCGTGACCTCGACACGATAGCCACCTGGCCTGGTAATGATGGCGGTGGCACGGAGGAGCCCGTCTGCGCGGACGATCAGCGGCAGCTGCGTCTCGTCATCGAACACCAGCTTGCCCTCCGCCATGGGCTTATTGGCGGACATGTCGATCCGCACCTCCGATCCGGCCAGCGCCTCGATGTGGCCCGTGCCTTCTTCCACCTTTGGCGGAAGCTGGGTGTAGTCAGGATACTGGTAGCGGACCCGAAAATCGCCTACAGCAGGGGCCACGACCACATCCACCTCGCCCATCTCCGAAGTGGTCCCCCTCGCCGTCGCCTGAAACTTCACCGGCGTCCGCAGACCGCTGAAGGTATGGCTGAACAGGCCCTGCCCCTGGGAGAGCATGCGGTCCTCTCGTTCCTTTTCCTTTCCGGCGTGCCAGGAGCGCAAGCGCACCTCCGCTGGCGCCATCCCCTGGGCCATGACCTGCACCGTGAGGGGGTGCCCCATCAGGATACGCCGGGGGTAGTCACCCAGAGTGAGCACCGTCTGGTGGGGAGTCAGCGCGCTGAAGGGATTGAGAAGCTGGGAGGCGGAGTCGATCAGCAGTTGGGGGGCGAGCCAGGCCAGGCCAAGCGCTGCCATGGCCAATGGCGCCACCATGCCAAGCTGGCGCCGGACGTCTTTCCATTCGACGAGCGCTTCGCGTGCGAGCACCTCGACCTGCTGGCGGGTAATGTCCAAAAGCCTTTCCACGAGCGTGCGGGAGATCCCGGTCGCGGGCTGTCGCTCGAGGGCTTCAGGAACTTGTAGCGAACTGATCAGATTATTGTAGAGCTCGGGGTGTTTCGCTTCCACATAGACGGCTGCGGCTTCGAGTGAGAGCGGCCGTAGGCATTCCCGGAAGAATCCGATCAGCGTGAAGGCAATGGCGCCTAGCAAGAGCAGGGCTGTGGCGGTGACGAGATAGGGGATGGCTTGCGCGACTGGAAAGAGCCCTACACCTAGCAAGATCGCTGTCAGAACCGCGCCCAGGCAGAGCAGGGCTCGCTCAGACAGCGCGACGAATCGCAGGTGTCGGGCGACACGTTTGACTGAGGTACGAATCATCATCCGGTGTGCTGATGTCATCACGCGGTTTCCTTATCGCCATGAGCATGTGGCCCCCATTGGTCAGCCTTGAGCCGAACGTCACTACGATCCTCACCCTGCCCGGCTCGATCTCGGGCCCCCACGATGTCCCGCCTATACATGACCGGACACGGATCATATCTGGAATGATGGGGTCCAGCCGGCCCCTACTCCAGCCGGTGTAACACACGCGTCACCTTCTCCTCGTCATCTTCTTCCAGTTTCGCCTTCGACTCCAGCCCTTCACGGACGAGCCGCGCGATGCCGGGGGCCCCCTCTTCCAGGATCAAATCGACCAGATAGCCCCCGACGATTCCTCGGAGTTGCGTGAACAGTTCTCCCTGTTGATCAGTCATCGTGCGCCCCTTCACGTTTTGTAAGGCCTCAATAGTAGGTCATTATGGGAACCGGGGCAGGTGATGTCAAGCGCAAATCCGAGGAATGGACCGCGCATTGACAGCGGAAAGAGGGCTCGGTATGATGGCAGCGAAGAAGGCTTCCTGATTGCTCGCAGCAGCGAGGGAGAGCCATGGTTCATACAGCTGTCTCGGAGCAACTGAGCGGGATCGTGGGTTCCGCGAACGTCATCACAGCCCCGGATGAGCGGCTGGTGTATGAATGCGACGGGCTGACGATGTTCAAGGCCGTGCCCGATGTGGTGGTGTTTCCGACCACGACGGCCCAGGTGGCAGCGATCGTCCGGCTGGCGAACCGCGAGCATGTCCCGTTCCTGGCACGGGGCGGTGGGACCGGCTTGAGCGGGGGCGCCCTGGCCATCGACGGGGGCATCATGCTCGCCCTCTCCAAGCTGAATACGATCCTGGAAATCGACCTGGAGAGCCGCCGCGCTGTGGTACAGCCCGGTGTGGTGAATCTGTGGGTGACCCAGGCGGTTGCGTCCAAGGGGTTGTATTATGCTCCGGACCCTTCCAGCCAGCAGGCCTGCACGATCGGTGGGAATGTGGCGGAGAACTCCGGGGGGCCGCACACCTTAAAATACGGTGTCACGACGAATCACGTCCTGGGGCTGGAGATCGTCCTCCCCGACGGTCGCATCATCGAGACGGGGGGGCCGGCAGAAGACTATCCCGGTTATGACCTGACGGGTATTATGGTCGGATCGGAGGGCACGCTCGGGATCGTGACGCAGGTCACTGTCCGCCTTATGCGCAAGCCCGAAGCGGTCAAAACGTTGCTTGCTGTGTTCGAGGATATCGATGATGCCAGCCATACGGTATCCGAGGTCATCGCCCAGGGCATCGTCCCGGCGGCCATCGAGATGATGGATCAATTAGCGCTCGAAGCTGTCGAGGCCTACATTCACGCTGGCTATCCCACCGATGCCGGCGGCGTGTTGTTGATCGAGCTGGATGGATTGCGGGATGGGATGGAGGAGGTCGCCGAGCACATCGCCGCGATCTGCCGCGCGCATCATGCACGCGAGGTGCGTGTGGCCAAAGACGACCGCGAGCGCGAGCTGCTCTGGCTGGGTCGCAAGCGTGCCTTCGGGGCGATGGGTCGCATCAGTCCGAGCTATTACGTGCAAGATGGCGTTATCCCGCGCTCACGCTTGCCTGAGGTGTTGCGACGGATCCATGCGATCTCCGAGACCTACCGTATTCGCATCGCAAATGTGTTTCATGCGGGCGATGGCAATTTGCATCCGCTGCTGCTCTACGATGAACGCGACGCGACCCAACGGGAGCAGGTGTTACAGGCCAGCGAGGAGATTTTGCGCGTGTGTGCCGAGGTGGGGGGGAGTCTGAGCGGCGAACATGGGATCGGCATCGAGAAGATGAACGACATGCCGCTGGTCTTCAGCGAGGCGGACATGGCCGCAATGCGGAAGGTGCGTGATGTCTTCAACCCCGACAACCTCTGTAATCCCGGCAAGGTCTTTCCCACCCCCGGCCGCTGCATTGAAGTCGGCCCGCCGGTGACGGAAAGAGTCGTGGCAGGCGTGCGCATCGAGCGGTTTTAAAAAAGCGGTCAGCCGTCAGCGATCAGCCATCAGCCCCCGACAGCGGTGTGGTGTGAAGCAAGGTGTTGAGAGGTGTTTGTCCAGTTCCCGGGGTTTTTGGCTGAATGCTGACTGCTGATAGCTGAGAGCTTTTCTATGTCCAACTCCTCCAGCTGGCTCGATGCATTGACGGCCATCGTGGGTCACGATGCGATTCAGGCTGGTCCTGCGACCGCGGCCTACCGTGTGGACGAGCAGGCCGTCGAGGTGGCCGTCTCGCCAGCGAGCGTCGAGCAGGTGGCGGCCGTTCTGGCGCTGGCGAACCAGGAGCACCTCGCAGTCGTTCCCTGGGGGGGCGGGACCAGCATGGGATATGGGAATGCGCCGCAGCGGGCGAACATCGCGCTACGGCTGCACCAGCTCAATCGTGTAATGGAGCATGAACCCGCCGATCTGACCGCGACCGTTCAAGCGGGGATCACTATGTCTGAGCTGGCGCGGCAATTGGGCACTCGGGGGCAGTGGTGGTCGGTGGACCCTCCCTGGCCCGAGTCTGCGACGTTAGGGGGGGTGCTCGCCACCAATTCCAGTGGTCCGAAACGGCTGCTCTACGGCACGCCCCGTGACCTCGTCATCGGCATGCAGGTGGTGCACGCAGATGGCACCGTGACCAAGGCTGGCGGGAAAGTCCCGAAGAACGTCACAGGCTACGATATGCTGAAGCTTTATATCAATTCTTTAGGGACCCTCGCAGTGATCGTGGAAGCGACCCTGAAGTTACGGCCCCTGCCCCCCACGCAACAAATGGTCTGGGCGACCTTCTCAAGCGCCGATGCTGGTGGGCGCATTGCGCAACAGCTCCTGGGCTCGGAGCTCCTCCCCTCGGCTGTGGAGCTGGTGAGCCCTGCTCTCACGAAGGCTCTCAGCCAGGCGCTCGAGGGACCTGCGGCCGAGGGCGGCTGGTCTCTGTTGGTGGGCGTGGATGGCGTCGAGCAGGCGGTCGCCCGCCAGGTTCGCCAATCAGAAGAGCTCTGCCGGCAGGCGGGCGCGACGGCCTGCTGGTCTGGGGAGGATGATGGCCGCCTGTGGGCCGCCGTCCAGATGCGATTACGACCGCAGGGGAACGAGCGGCTGCGCGGCGTTGTCATACGGATCGGCACCCTTCGGACGCAGACGCTGGGCTTGCTTGCAGCGCTGCAGGGGCTCGTGACCCCCGGCGACGATCTGGTGGCGATCTCGGGTAGGCTGGGGAATGGCCTGATCTATGCCAGTATCCCGGTCGAGCCCGGCTCAGGCGGCGAAGCGGAGCTTGCACGTGGCCTGGCAGAGCTGCGTGCTTCGCTGGAGAAGACTCGCGGCTATCTGGTCATCGAAAGCGCACCCCCGTCCTTCAAGGCTCGCTTCGATTGCTGGGGGGACGTCGGGCCGCAGATTGAGGTGATGCGCGACCTCAAACGCGCCTTCGATCCGCGGGGCGTGCTGAATCCAGGACGGTATCTCAGCGGTCTTTCGTGAGGAGTACGCATGGCTCTGGCTGGGACAGCTTTCCCGATTCCAAGGACACCCGATGCCCCCGATTACCGGAGGCTCATGGAGTGTGTGCATTGTGGGTTGTGCCTTCCCACGTGCCCGACCTACGCGGAACTGGGGACGGAGATGGACTCCCCGCGCGGCCGCATCTACCTCATGCGGGGCGTGGCGGATGGAAAGCTGTCGCTTTCCGACCAGTACCAGGAGCATATCTCCCTCTGCCTCGGCTGCCGGGCGTGTGAGACGGCCTGCCCATCGGGAGTGCAATTCGGTCAACTCTTAGAGGGGGCACGGGCTCAAATCCAGCAGGCCACTGGCGCGGAGCAGTCACCGGCCGTCAGGTGGCTGCGCAGGCTCGCCTTCAAGACCATTCTGCCACACCCCCTCGTCCTTCGGACCCTCGGCAACCTTTTGCTGCTCTATCAGGCCACCGGCCTGCGGTCCCTCACCCGAGGGCTCGCGCTCGCGGGTGCGCTGCCCGGCCGCGTGTTGGAATGGGACGACTTGCTGCCACCGCTTCCCAAACGCGCCTACCGTCTCGATGTCGAGGAGCTGACACCCGCGCAGGGTGAGCGACGCGGGCGCGTGGGCTTTGTCTCCGGCTGCGTGATGCCCATTTTCTTTTCACACATCAACCTGGCAACCGTCCGATTGATGGCGGCCAATGGGTTCGACGTCGTCACGCCCCGAGCGCAGCGGTGCTGCGGGGCCCTGCATGCCCACGCGGGGGAACGCGAGGAGGCGCGCCGTCTCGCGCGGCACAATCTCGAGACTTTCGCCCAAGCAAACGTGGATTGGATCGTTGTCAACGCGGCCGGTTGCGGGGCTCTGCTCAAAGAGTATCACGAGCTTTTGCATGCCGATGCGCTCGTGAGTGGCCCGGCCAGGCAATTCAGCGAGCGTGTCCTGGATGTGAGCCAGTTCTTCGATCGATTCCCCTTCCAGGGGCCTCTGGGTCCATTGAACCTGCGTGTGGCCTACGACGATCCCTGCCATCTCCTGCATGGGCAGCGGGTCAAGGATGAGCCCCGACGCCTGCTCCGCTCGATTCCGGGAATCGAACTGGTCGAGGTGCCGGAAGCGGACTGGTGTTGTGGAAGTGCCGGCATCTACAATCTGCAACACCCCGAACTCTCGCAGCAAATCCTCGCACGTAAGATGAAGCATCTCGCCGAGGCCCATCCCGATGTTATCGCCACCGGCAACCCGGGCTGCCTGCTCCAGATCGGCATGGGCGCCCGGCAGCGCGGGCTGATGGCCCAGGTGCTCCACCCGATCGAGCTCCTGTATCGGTCGTATCTGGTGGCGACACAGAGGTCTGTCTGATAAGCGTTCAGCCGTCAGCCCTCAGCGGTCGGCTAAAGATGGAAAATCAAGCGGTTCTGCGCAACAGTCTTTCTTCGCTATGCCGACCTCTTTCGTCTATCTTCTTGTTTTTGCTGAAAGCTGACAGTTGAGAGCTGAACGCTGGCTCTGTCTGACCCAAGAGGTGCACGGCGATACCCCCCGACCGGCCCCCTCCAGCCATGGCCGGAGCCCTTTCGCCTGTCGTCAGCCCATGCTACAATGCCAAGATATTCGAGGTGGGTTGCAGTGAACAGGGACAAAGGCGGTATGGGTGACACTCCCAAGCCTGGAAGGGCTTGGGCTTCTCGGGAAACCCACGGGTTTCCCGAGCCACTTGCCGGGTGTCCTCCGGAACTACCTGGCCGCTGCCAGGATACGTGACATGCACAAGGGCATGACGATGAACATTTTACCCAGCGATCGGTTCTTCGCTGGAACGCCCAACGTTCAATTGGCAATGAGCATGCTCGTTAAGAGCGTACCCGTATACGGATGTCGTCTACGGGCTGCCAGGCAGTATAACAACCTTGCAGAAGAAAGACAAGATGCCTGAAGGCAGCGGATCAAGCCCTTCTATCCCAAGCCTGAAGGACTCGGGCTTTACGGGCTGGAGTTTGTAGATGATCCCATTACGTGATACGATACCCTCGGACTCTCGCCCGATTGCCACTATTGGGCTGATCGCCGTCAATCTGGTGCTGTTTTTTTACGAGCTTTCGCTCGGACGCGAGTTGGATATCTTCATCATGCAGTACGGGGCGGTGCCCATTAAATTCATCCGCGCCGGGTATGTGGACGATGTGTCATGGGTTTCCCGGTTCTTCCCGCTGTTCACCTCGATGTTTCTGCATGGAGGCTGGATCCATGTCCTGGGGAACATGCTCTATCTCTGGATTTTCGGAGATAACGTCGAGGATCGCCTGGGACATGGGCGTTTCGTGGTGTTCTATCTCCTCTGCGGGTTGGCCGCTGCGTTGACGCAGATCTATCTCAGCCCGTCCTCCAGGATCCCGATGGTTGGGGCCAGTGGGGCGGTGGCGGGAGTCCTGGGGGCCTATCTGTTGTTCTTCCCCTCCTCCCGTGTCCTGGCACTTGTCCCCATCGTCTTCTTCTTGCAGGTGGCTGAGATCCCGGCCTTCATCTTCTTGCTCTTTTGGTTTTTCATTCAGTTCCTCAGCGGGGCGGCGGCCATTAACTCCTCGCAATACATGACAGTTGGCGTGGCGTGGTGGGCACACATCGGGGGGATCGTCAGCGGGATGGCGCTGGGCTCGCTTTTTCGTTTAATCTTTTCAAAGCGCATGAGGCATGTATGGAGCGAATAGAGGATCTT
>Ga0114945_10001452_pt1 | contig 14692 bp, 14 predicted proteins | sample OV2TP3_FD_87194 | JGI IMG/M metagenome (GOLD analysis project Ga0114945, IMG submission 87194) | Hot spring microbial communities from Beatty, Nevada to study Microbial Dark Matter (Phase II) - OV2 TP3 | ecosystem: Environmental > Aquatic > Thermal springs > Hot (42-90C) | place: USA: Beatty... | reverse complement strand
GTCGCCGCCGCCTTCGCCACCGACGCGGGCTTCCACGCCATTCGCCTCGAGCCCTACCTGCTGGCGACCGCGCGCGCGCATCCCGGGCTCGCCGCGGCGCTGGAGCGGCTCGCCGCGCGCACCGCGCGCACGCGCCTTGCGCTGGTGCACGGCGACGTCAGCCCGAAGAACATCCTGGTGGGCCCGCGCGGGCCCGTGTTCCTGGACGCCGAGTGCGCCTGGTACGGCGATCCGGCCTTCGACCTCGCCTTCTGCCTCAACCACCTGTTGCTGAAGTGCCTCTGGGTGCCCGCCTCGCGCGACCCTTTCCTGCGCTGCTTCGATGCGCTCGCCGCGGCCTACCTCGGCGCGGTGGCATGGGAGAAGCGGGAGGATCTCGAGAACCGCGCGGCGACGCTGCTCCCGGGACTGCTCCTGGCGCGCGTCGACGGCAAGTCGCCGGTCGAGTACCTCGAGACCGACGCGGACAAGGACGCGGTCCGCCGGGTGGCGGGCCGGCTGCTCGCAGCCCCGCCCGAAACGCTCGCGCAAGTCAGGCAGGCATGGCGAGGATCGTAGAGGTGCGCGGCCGGCGCGTGTGGGACTCGCGCGGGCGGCCCACGGTGGAAGCCGAGGTCACCCTGAAGAACGGCAAGCAGGGCCGCGCCATCGCGCCCGCGGGCGCCTCCACCGGCTCGGCGGAGGCCAAGCGCGTCGAGGCGCGCCTCGCGGTCAGCGCCGTCAACGGCGAGATCCGCAAGGCGCTGCTCGGCGCCGATCCGCGCCAGCAGGCGATGCTCGACGAGCGGCTGGTGGCGCTCGACGGCACGCCGGACCGCAGGCGGCTGGGGGCGAACGCGCTGGTCGCGGTGTCGCTCGCCTGCGCGCACGCGGCCGCGGCGGCGGCCCGCCGGCCGCTGTGGCGGCATCTCGCCGGCGAGCGCAAGGTCGCGCTGCCGGTGCCGCAGATCCAGATCTTCGGCGGCGGCGCGCACGCCCGCGGCCGGGTCGACGTGCAGGACTACATGCTCGTTTGCATCGGCGCGGGCAGCTTCGCCGAGAGCCTCGAGTGGGCCGCCGAGGTCTATGCGGCGGCGGGGGCGCGATTGGCGAAGCGCGGTGCGCTGCAGGGTGTCGCCGACGAGGGCGGGTATTGGCCGGCGTTCAAGGCCAACGAGGAGGGCCTGGCCGAGCTCCTCGGCGCGATCTCGGACGCGGGCCTCAGGCCCGGCGTGGATGCGGCGATCGCGCTGGATGCCGCCGCGAGCCAGTTGCACCGTGCCGGACGCTATCACCTCGCGCTCGAGAATCGCTCGCTCACCGCCGAGCAGCTGCACGCGATGTGGCTGCGCTGGATCGAGCGCTATCCGGTGGTCTCCATCGAGGACCCGTTCGCCGAGCACGACGCCGAAGCCATGGCCGCGTTCACGCGCACCGCGGGCGACCGCGTGCAGATCGTCGGCGACGACTTCTTCGTCACCCGCGCCGCGCGGGTGCGCGAGGCCGCGGGCGCCTGCAACGCGGTGCTGCTCAAGCCCGACCAGGTCGGCACCCTCAGCGAGACGCTCGCCTGCCTGCAGGCGGCGCGCGAGGCGGGCTACCGCGCCATCGTCTCGGCGCGCTCGGGCGAGTCGGAGGACGTCTCCATCGTGCACCTTGCGGTCGGCTGGGGCGTGCCGCAGCTCAAGGTGGGGAGCTTCGCGCGCTCGGAGCGCATGGCGAAGTGGAACGAGGGGCTGAGGATCGAGGAGGCGCTCGGGGCCAAGGCGCTGCCGTTTCCCGCGCGGCGCCTCTTCAGGCGATGGACCTGAGGCCCTGGGCCGAGAGCAGATAGCGCCGATCGCATCCCGCGGCGGCGGCCTGCGAGTGCGTGGCCAGGATTCCCGCCGCGCCCCGCTGCTTGACCTGCGCGCGCAACAGCCCGAGCACCTGGCGCGCGTTCTCCGGGTCGAGGTTGCCGGTGGGCTCGTCGGCCAGCACCAGCTTCGGGTCGCCCGCGAGCGCGCGCGCGATCGCGACCCGCTGCAGCTCCCCGCCCGAGAGCTCGCGCGGCATGCTCGCCTCGCGCCCCGCCAGGCCGACCGCGGCGGCGAGCTCCGCCGCCTTGCGGTCGATCTCGGCCTGCGCGCGCCCGCGCAGCAGCAGCGGCAGCCCTACGTTCTGCGCCACCGTCAGGTGCGGCAGGACATGGAATGCCTGGAACACGAAGCCGAAGTGCCCGCGCCGCAGGCGCGCTATGGCGTCCTCGTCCAGGCGCGTCAGCTCGGCGCCGCAGAACGCGATGCTTCCGGCGTCCACCGGCTCCAGGCCGGCGATGACGTTGAGGAGCGTCGACTTGCCGATGCCGGACTCGCCGAGCACCGCCACGTACTCTCCGGCGCCCAGTTCGAGCGAGACCGCGTTCAGCACGAGGCGCGCGCCGAACCGCTTGGTGACGGCCTGCAAGCTCAGCAAGCGCGCTCCTCTGTGGTATTTTGGCTGCGGGGATTCTAATTGAGATGCCACTGTCGGCCTCGGAACTCGCCGCGGCGCTCACGGCGCTCGAGCGCGGCGACTGGCGCGCGGCGCACGCCCTCGTGCAGCGCGACGAGGATTCGGCGCTCGCCTGCTGGGCGCACGGCATCGTGCACCTCATGGAGGGCGACGCGGCGAACGCCCGCTACTGGTACGGCGAGGCGCGGCGCGATTTCCCGGGCGCGCACTCGATCCAGGCGGAGATCGCGGCGCTCAGGCTGACGTTGGGCCGCGCCGGCTCCTAGCTGCCGTGGACCAGGTCTCCCCCGACCGCAGTCGCGGCCACCCTGATCTCGCGTAGCGCCATCGGGTCCGCGCCGAGGGGATTCTCCGAGAGCGCCACCCAGTCCGCGAGCATTCCCGGCCTGAGGGTTCCGCGCTCGTGCTCGGAGAAGGACAGCCACGCCGAGCCGCGCGTATACATCGCGAGCGCCTCGGCCGCGGAAACGGCCTCGTCGGCGCCGATCGCAGTGCCGAGCGCGTCGACGTGCCGGGTCACGGCATGCCAGATGCCGAGCAGGGGTGGGTACGGCGTCACCGGCGAATCCGAGCCGCCGCCGACGGTGATGCCGCCGGCGATCCAGGCCTTCACCGGGGTCGCCTTGCCGACGAGGTCCTTCCCGAAGCGGCGAACCAGCAGCGGAGCGAACTGGTACTGCATCGAGGCCTGGGTTGCCACGCAGACCCCGAGCCTTCTGGCGCATCCGATGTTCTCCTGAGTCGGCCACAGGTAGGCGTGGATGAGGCAGAACCGGAGGTCGCGGATCGGGTGCCGGCGATTCACGTCCTCGAACACGCCGAGCGCGATGTCGATGGCCTTGCCGCCGACCGCGTGGACGCCGAGCGACCAGCCGGCGCTGGCGCAATGCTCCGCAATGCGGTGGAAGGTGCTCGTGTGCGTCACCTGGATTCCGCATCGGCATCGCTCGTCGGGGTACGGCTCGCGCATGAGCGCCGTTCCGAGCGACGCGCCGCCATCGAGGTACACCTTTACCCCTCCGAGCTTGAGGCGGCTGTCCCCGAACCCGGTGCGCACGCCCCAGGCGCGCAACCCGGCCATCAGGGCTTCGGGGTCCTCGTGCGTCTGGGCGAGCGGCATCACCACCGACCGAACGGTCAGCCGGCGCTCGCGCCACAGGTCCTCGTAGACCGCCATGTCGTCCGGGGCGAGGCCCGGATCGATGACGCCGCAGATCCCGGCCGCGTGGTAGGCCTGCTGGACCTCGCTCAGGGCGCGCCTGCGCTCCGCGCGCGAGAGCGGCGGCACGAGCCGTCCGACGAGGTTGACGGCCGGGGGCTCGAGCAGCAGGCCGGTCGGCTCGCCGCGGGCGTCCCGCTCGATGCGCCCGCCCCTGGGATCGGGCGTACCGCTTCCGATTCCGGCCCGGCGCAGCGCCTCGGAGTTGACTGCGGCAGCATGCCCCACGCGGGGAAGGAAGATCGGACGGCGGGCGCTGACGGAGTCGAGCTCCTGCCGGGTCGGGTAGCGCTTCTCCGCGAGGACGTCGACGTGCCAGCCGGAGCCGGAAACGATCCACTCCCTGTCGGGGTGATCTTCCGCGTACCGCCGCAGCCGGTCGAGCAGGTCCCGAATGGTGGCGCAGCTCGACAGGTCCGCCTGGGTGCGCTGGATGCCGGTCCAGAGCATGTGGTTGTGCGAGTCGATGAACCCGGGAAGCACTGCGCCGCGATCGAAGCGGTGCTCCGCCGCGCCGGCTCCGCCCGCGGCCTCCAGGGCGTCTGCGCGGCTCCCGACGTGGACCACCCTGCCGTCGCGAACCGCGAACGCCTCCGCCCGCGGCCGCTCCGGATCCATCGTGAGGATGTTCCCGGAGACGACCGACGCCTGTGATGCACGCCCCGTCACGGGGCGATCGCCGCCAGCAGGGCCTCCGTATTCGCGCTGCTCGCCAGCAGGCCGTGCTCCTTCATCAGCGCCATGGTCTTGCGGATGGAATCGAGATCGACGGTGCGCGGCGGATCGACCACGGGCGACATCTTCTCGAGGAGCGGCGGCTTGATCCGCGTGTAGCCCGACAGGAGCTCGCGCAGCTCGCCCGTGTTGAGCCGCCTGCTCACCCACTCGATGCCTTTCTGCAGGGCCGCGTTGAAGCGCCTGATCGTCTCCGGATGCTTCTTGATGAACTCGTCCGTGGCCACGTACTGCGCCACCGCCAGCTTGGGCTGCACCAGCAGGTACGGCGAACCGATGAACTCCAGGCCCGGATCCCCCTTCACGATCGTGAGAAAGGGGTCGACCGCGAACACGGCATCGACCCGCTTGCCGCGCAGCGCGTCGATCATCTGCGGGAAGGGGACTTCGCGGAAGGTGACCTTGGAGGGGTCGCCGCCGGCTTTCTGGATCCACGCGCGCGCGTAGAGCCAGATGATGTTCTTCTGGGTGTTCACGGCCAGCGACTTTCCTGCGAGATCGGCGCCGCTCTTCAGTCCTTCGCCGGAACGCACCAGGATCCCGGCGCCGCCGGGACCCTGTGAGCCGTCGCCCACGGCGCTCGCCGGCGCAATGATCCTGACCGGCAGGCCTTGCGCCCTCGCCTGCACAGTCGACACGACGTTGGTGAAGACGATGTCGTACGCGCCCGCAACGAGCCCCGGCAGCCCTACGGCCCCTCCCGTCGTCGGAGCCGTGTCCACCTCGAGCCCCTGTTCCTTGAAGTACCCCTCCTTCACCGCCGCAAACAGAGGCGCGACGTCGACGATGGGAATGATGCTGACCTTGAGCGAGGCCTTCTCTTGAGCAGGAGCCGAGGAAGGCAGTACGGTGCCGAGCATCGCGAGCACCGTCGCCATTGCAAGCACACGCGCAACTCTCAACGCCTTCATGAGCCACCTCCTTTGTGAAATGAGCGTTCCTATCGCCTCGAGCTCCAGAAAATCAGACGTGCTTCCACCCAGTCGAAGATCAGCGCCAAGGCGAGCCCGAGGCCGGCCAGGATCACGGTCCAGGCATACATTTCCTGCACCCGAAAGGCGCGCTGTGCGTCCACGAGCTGCGCCCCCAGCCCGTGCGCACCGGTCAGCATCTCGGCGAGAACCACCAAGACCAGGCCCAATCCCAGGCTGACGCGCATGCCGGCAAGGATGAGCGGCAGGCATGCCGGCAGGATCACGCGAAACACGGTGCCGAGGACACCGCGGCGAAAGGTTCGCGCCACGTCCAGCAGCACCGGATCCGCGAATCGCACCCCCTGGATGGTGTTGATCAACACCGGAAACACCGCCCCGAGAAACACGATGACGATCTTCATGGGCGCGCCCAGGCCGAGGAGGAGAATGAGCGGCGGCAGCAGCGCGGGCTTGGGAATGGGTCGCAGCATCTCCAGCGAGGGCTCCAGCAGGTGATACGCGTTCCTGTTGTACCCCATCAGAAGCCCGAGCAGTACGCCGACAAGACAGGCCGAGAGGTATCCGGCGCCGAGCAGCCCCACCGTCGAGGCCAGCGGCTCGAGCACGTGGGCCGAGCCGAGCATCTCCGAGAGCTGGCCGGCGATCTGCGAAGGAAACGGGCTGAACGCGCGATTGACCCATTGCTGGCGGACGGCAATCTCGAGCGTCGCTATCCACGAAGCGATGAACACCAGCCCCAGCGCAGTCGAGCGGAACTGTTCCCGGGCCCCGTTCATTCGCTGGCCAGCAATCGAGAGAGCAGCTCGTGGCGCAGCGCCAGGAACCTCGCGTCCTCGCGGGATTCCACCGGGCGCCGCGGGTGCGGCAGCGGGTTGGGGAACACCTCGACCAGCCGGCCGGGTCGCTTCGACAGCAGCGCGATCCGGCCCGACAGGTAGACGGCCTCCTCGACATCGTGAGTCACGAGCAATACCGTGAGCTTCCCCCTGGCCCAAAGGTCCAGAATCAGACCCTGAAGCTCGAGGCGCGTCAGCGCATCCACCGAAGAGAAAGGCTCGTCCATCAGGAGGACCCTCGGCTGGGCCGCGAGCGCCCTCGCGATCGCGACCCGCTGCTGCATGCCCCCCGAGAGCTGCCATGGGTACCTGGCTCCGAAATCGGCCAGGCCGACCATGCCCAGGTAGCGCGCGCATCGCGATGCCGCTGCGCGCCGCGACGAGTCGCGAGCATGGCGAAAGCCGAAGGCGACGTTCTCTTCGACCGTGAGCCAGGGAAACAGCGATCGCGAGTACTGCTGAAAGAGATACACCATTCCCTCCGGCGGCTCGGAGATCGGCCGGCCATCCAGCCGGACCTCCCCGGCCGAAGGCGCGAGCAGACCGGCGACGATCTGCAGCAGCGTCGACTTGCCGCATCCGCTCGGCCCCACGATCGAGACGAACTCCCCCGCGGCGACCGAGAGGTCGACGCGGCGAATCGCCTCGACCTCGGCGCCTGCAGCGGCAAACGTTTTCCCCAGCCCGTCCAGACTGAGAAGCGCAGAATGCGGAACCGCGGCCGGACCGGCGGCGGTGCGCGCCATCGTCCTATGCATTCCGGCCGCGCGCGTCGAGCTCGCGCGCCCAGTGGATCGCCCGGGCCTCCAGCCCGAGGAAAGCGCGATTCAACAGGTAGCCGATGGCGGAAAGGAGGATGATCGCCGCGTACATGTCGTCCGCGCGCATGGCGTATTGCATCGAGACGATGAAGTATCCGACGCCCTCCGAGCCCGCGACCATCTCGGTGACCACGGTGACGATGAAGCTGATGCCGAGGCTGATGCGGCACCCCGCGAGCACGTACGGAAGCGCCGACGGCAGCTGAATGCCCAGCAGTACCTTGCGCCGCGGAACGCGAAACGTCCGCGCGATCAAGAGGTGCACCGGGTCGACCGCGCGCACGCCTGCGAAGGTGTTGAGCGCGATCGGAAAGAACGCGGCGAGGGCGATCACGGTGATCTTCAACGGGTCGTCGACGCCGAGAAAGAAGATCAGCGGGGGAACGACCGCGGGTATCGGCAGCACCCTGAATATCTCGACCGTGGGCATGAACGTGCGGTACACGAGCGACGAGGCTCCCATGGCGAGCCCGGCCGCCGTTCCCAGGGCAGCCGCGATCGAGAAACCGCACGCCATGCGATACAGGGTCGAGCCGAAGATCTCGAGCCAGCCTTCGCGCTGGAATCCCTCCTGCAGCGACACGAGCACTCTCGACAGCGCGGGCCAGCTCTCGCTGCGCACCATCCCCGACGCGACGGTGAGCTCCCATACCGACAGAAGCGCGACAACCAGCGCGAAGCCTGTCCAGGGAGCGCTCGCCAGAATCTGCCGCCGAGGGACCGCCAGCTGCATGCGCTCTAGGGATCTATGCAGAGACCCGGGGATCTTGCTGCCGGCGCAGCAGAGAAGCATGCGCAGTTGACAAAGAATCGCATTTCGGAGAGGGATTGCACACGCATTGCATGCATCCTGTCAACAAGAAGACCTGCATGGTTTTGTTATACATTTAACTATCATGTACTTAGAGATTTACAACGGCATGTAATCTTGGGTCGGTGCATGCAGTTCCATGTTGAATGTATACTATTCTCATGCCCGAGTCTGGCCCCTTGCCTGTTTCGCAGCAGGCCCGGGTGCTCATTCAGCTGCGCGACCTGATCCTCAAGGGCGAGTTCGCGCCGGGGGAGCGACTGGCCGAGATTCCTCTGGCCGCGAAGCTCGGCGTTTCGCGAACCCCCGTGCGCATCGCGCTCGCCACGCTGGAGCGAGAGGGCCTGGTCGCTCCGTCCGGCTCAGGCGGCTACGCCATGCGACGCTTTACGCCCAAAGAGATCTACGACGCGATCGACGTGCGCGGCCAGCTCGAGGGCATGGCGGCCAGGCTGCTCGCGGAGCGCGGCGCTCCGCCCAAGCTCCTTGCCGCGCTGAAGGACTGCGTCCGAGATGGCGACGAGCTCTTCAGGCACGACGGGCACGACCTCGACTACGGAGCGTACGCGGAGATGAACACCCGGCTGCACGGCCTCCTTGTCGAGGGCTGCGGGAATCAGGCTCTTGCGCGCGCGATCGAGATCAACAACCGCCTCCCCTTTGCTCCCGCCAGTGCGATGCTGCCGATGCAGTCCTCGCTCGAGGAAGGCCATCGCTGGATGCTCTTCGCGCACATGCAGCATCGCAGCCTGGTCTGGGCGATCGAGCACGGCCAGGGCGCGCGCGCCGAAGCCATCGCGCAGGAGCACGTGCAGGTTCCCAAGCTGAACCTCGACTACGCACTCGAGCGGCCGGAAACGGCCGCCAAGCTGATGCCGGCACTCAAGCTCGTATCGGCGGAGGCAGGCAAACGCGAAAAGTGAGCGAGACGAGGCAATGATGAGCCCCGAGCAGAACGAAATGCTGACCCGCGTCAGCCCCGGCACGCCCGCGGGCGACCTGCTGCGCCACTACTGGCAGCCGGTGGCGCTCGCCGAGGAGTTCGAGAGCGAGAGGCCTCTCAAGGCGGTGCGGCTCATGGGCGAGGAGTGGGTGCTGTTCCGCGACGAGCAGGGGCGCTACGGGCTCGTCGCGCGCCAGTGCTCGCACCGCGGCGCGGATCTCGCCTACGGCCGCCTCGAGAGCGGGGGCCTGCGCTGCGCTTTCCACGGCTGGCTTTTCGACGTGCACGGGCGTTGCCTGGAGACGCCCGCCGAGCCAGCCGGGAACAGAATGTGCGAGCACATCCGCCACCGCGCCTGCCCGGTCGTGGCGCGCAGCGGAATTCTCTGGGCATGGCTCGGCGCGGGCGAGCCGGCGGCGCTGCCGCACCTGGATTGCCTGGTTGCGCCGGAGTCGCACACCTTCGCCTTCAAGGGCTACTGGGACTGCAACTGGCTGCAGGCGCTCGAGGTGGGTATCGACCCCGCCCACGCCTCGTTCCTGCACCGCTACTTCGAGGACGAGGACCCCGCGGGCGCCTACGGGCGGCAGTTCCGCAGCACGGCGATGGACTCGAGCCTGCCCATGTCGAAGCTGCTGAGGGAATACGACCGCCCCGAGATCCGGGTCGAACGCGCCGACTGCGGCATGCGCCTGTACACGCTGCGACGCATGGACGAGTCGAAAGTCCACCTTCGAGTAACGAACTGCGTCTTCCCGCAGGCGTTCGTCATCCCGATGAGCCCCGAGATGACGATCTCGCAATGGCACGTGCCGGTGGACGACAGCGGTACCTACTGGTACGCGATCTTCACCAGCTTCGGCACGCCGGTCGACAAGAAGACGATGCGCGAGCAGCGCCTGAAGACCTACCCGGCGCCCGACTACAAGCCGATCTTCAACCGCGCCAACCAGTGGGGCTTCAACCCCACCGAGCAACGCTCGAGCACGTACACGGGCATGGGCTTCGACATCAACATCCACGACCAGTGGGCCTGCGAGTCGCAGGGTCGCATTGCCGACCGAACGCGCGAACACCTTGCGAGCTCGGACAGGGGCATCGCGTTGTACCGACGGCTGCTTGCCGATGCCATCCGCAGCGCCGGCACCGGGGAGCGGCCACTGATGGTGCTCGACGAGGCCGCCGCGGCCGAGGTCACCGGGCCGCCCGCGGTCGACGCGATCGTCGCGGCCGAGCGCTGGGAGGCGCACTGGAAGGAGCTGGAAGCGCGCCGCCGGGGCGAATGCGCCTGGTCGGCCGCGCTCGCCGCGAAGCGCGCGGCATGAGCTTCGCAGAGCGCCACGGCCTCCGGAGCGGGGCCCAGCGCGCCGCGGCGAAGGCGCTGCTCGCGGAGATCGAGGCGCGCGGGCTGGAGGCAGTGCGCTTCTCCTTCCCCGACCTGCACGGCATCCTGCGCGGCAAGACGCTCGCGGCGGCCGAGGTGGCGACGGCGCTCGAGAACGGCGTAGGGTTCGCGAGCTCGCTCTTCGCCAAGGACACCTCGAACAAGACCGTGTTCCCGGTGTTCACTGCGGGCGGCGGGCTCGGCATGCACGAGATGGAGGGAGCGGCCGACGCCCTCATGATCGCGGACCCGGAGACTTTCCGCGTCCTGCCCTGGGCGCGCGCCACCGGCTGGGTGCTGTGCGATCCCTATTTCGCGAGCGGCAAGCCGGTGCCCTTCGCCACGCGCGCGCTGCTGCGCGGCGCGCTCGCGCGGCTCGCCGAGGCCGGCTACGACTACCTCGCGGGGCTCGAGATCGAATTCCACGTCTTCCGGCTGCAGGACGCGCCGCTGCGGCCCGAGGATGCGGGCCAGCCGGGGACGCCGCCCGAGGTGAGCCTGCTCACGAGCGGCTACCAGCTGCTCGCCGAGCAGCGCTACGACCTGCTCGAGCCGGCGATCGAGATCCTCAGGAAGAACCTCGCGGGGCTCGGCCTGCCGCTGCGCTCCTTCGAGTGCGAGTACGGGCCGAGCCAGCTCGAGGTCACGCTCTCGGCGCTCCCCGGGCTCGGGTCGGCGGACGCCATGGTGCTGTTTCGCAGCGCCGCCAAGCAGATCCTGCGGCGGCACGGCTATCACGCCACCTTCATGTGCCGGCCGAAGCTGCCGAACGTCATGTCGAGCGGCTGGCACCTGCACCAGTCGCTCCTGCGTCGCCCTGACGGCGCCAACGCTTTTGTTCCCGATCGGGAGCAGGTCCTCTCCGCGACGGGCATGCAGTGGCTCGCCGGGCTCCTCGCGCACGCCCCCGGCGTCGCCGCGCTCGCCACGCCGACCATCAACGGCTACAAGCGCTATCGGCCCTACTCGCTCGCGCCCGAGCGTATCGTCTGGGGCCGCGACAACCGCGGCGCCCTGCTGCGGGTACTGGGCGGCCCCGGCGATCCGGGCACGCGCATCGAGAACCGCATCGGCGAGCCCGCCGCCAATCCGTATCTCTACTTCGCCTCGCAGATCCACGCCGGCCTCGCGGGCCTGCGGCGCAAGCTCGAGCCCGGGCCGCCCGAGGAGCGGCCGTATGACTCAAACGCACCGCTGCTGCCGCGCACGCTGGGCGAGGCACTCGAGGCGTTAAGGCAGGACGCGGTGCTCGGCGAAGGGCTGGGGGCGACGTTCGTGGACTACTTCTGCCACATCAAGGAAGCCGAGATCGCGCGCTGCAACCTGGAAGTGAGCGACTGGGAGCAGCGCGAGTACTTCGAGATGTTCTGACGCCGGGCTCGACGCCGGATTCCAGGAAGCGCATGATCCGCCGGCACGGAGGCAGCCATGAACCGGCCCAAGCCGCACCTCGAATTCGTAGGCATCGACCTCGACTCGGGATGGGAATCGCCCGGCGCTCACTATCCCCCCGGCTTCTCGCAGAAGGTGCTCGCCTCGGACCTCGACGAGGTGGCGAAGCACGGCAGCCGCACGCGGCTGCTGCGCATCGAGCCCGGCGCCTACTCGACCGAGCCGTTCGTGCACGACCATTGGGAGGAAGTGTTCCTGGTACGGGGCGACCTCGTGGTCGGCAACGACGCCCGGGGCAGGGGCGGCCAGCCGGCCGAGGCCTTCACCTACGCCTGCCGCCCGCCGGGCGTGCGGCACGGCCCGTTCGCCAGCCGGGGGGGCTGCCTGCTCTACGAGATCCACTACTACGAGACCAGCGGCAAGCGCACGTGAAGGAGGCGCCATGCTGAAGACCGGAGCCGAGCACCTCGAGTCGCTGCGCGACGGGCGCGTCGTCTGCATCGGCGGCGAGAGGGCGGACGATGTCACGACCCACCCGGCGTTCCGCAACGGCGCGCGCTCCATGGCCGCGCTCTACGACATGAAGGCGGCGGACCCGGGCTACAGCTTCGAGGAGCAGGGCGAGAGGTACAGCGCCTACTTCCTGCGCGCGCGCAGCCGCGCGGACCTCGAGAAGCGCACGCGGCTGCACCGCGCCATCTCGGACCTGAGCTACGGCCTGCTCGGGCGCTCTCCCGACCACGTGTCGAGCTTCGTCACCGGCATGGCGATGAAGCCGGAGGTCTTCGGCGGCTTCGCCGGCAACCTCTCGCGCTACTACGAGCACATGCGGCGCGAGGACGTCTATGCCGCCTACGCCGTGATTCCGCCGCAGGCGGCGCGCAACCCCGAGTTCTACGCCCGGCAGAACATCCCGGTCCCGACGCTGCGCGTGGTGCGCGAGGACGACGCCGGGGTGGTGATCTCGGGCATGAAGATGCTCGCCACGGGCGCGGTGTTCGCCAACGAGATCTGGATCGGCAACCTGATCCCGCTGGCGCCCGACCAGCTGGCCGAGTCGATCACCTGCGCCATACCGGTGAACGCGCCGGGGGTGACGCTGTGGTCGAGGAAGCCTTTCGAGCTGCACGCGCCCAGCGAATTCGACAACCCGCTCGCCTGGCGCTTCGACGAGACCGACGCGATGGTGATGTGCGAGGAGGTCAAGGTGCCCTGGGAGCGGGTGTTCGTGCACATGGACGCGCTGCTCTCGCGCGACATCTACATCAGGACCCCGAGCCACTGCTACGGCAACCACCAGTCGAACGTGCGTTTCCACTCCAAGCTGCGGCTGATCGTCGGCCTGGCGAGCAGGATCGCGCAGGCCTCGGGCGCCAGCGAGGTGCCCGCGGTGCGCGAGGTGCTCGGGCGCCTGGCCGCGCAGGAGGCGGCGCTCGGGGGCATGATCGCGGGCCAGATCCAGGACGCCGAGGACTGGCCGCAGGGCTTCAAGACCTTCAACCGGCGCTACATGTACGCGGCACTCAACTGGTGCACCGAGAGCCACTCGCAGATCATCGACACGCTGCGCGAGCTGTGCGGCGGCGGCATATTCCAGATGCCGGCCGACATCAGCGTGATGCACGACCCGAAGATGCGGCAGCAGTTCGAGACCTACTGGCAGACGCCCCAGCTCGCCGCCGTGGCGCGCATGAAGCTCTACAAGCTCGCCTGGGACCTGGTCGGCTCGGAGTTCGCCGGCCGGCACCAGCAATACGAGAAGTTCTACGCCGGGGCGTCCTTCATCGTGCGCAACCACAGCTTCCGCGAGGCGCCCTGGGAGGGCTACCACAGGATCGTCGAGGACCTGATGGCGAGCTACGGCGTGCCGCAGGCCAGGGGCGAGCGGCGGGTCGCCTGAACCCGCGGGCCCGCCTAGACTCCCAGGTAACGGTGCTGCACGTCCTCCTGCGCCGCGAGCTCGGCCGAGGTCCCGCGCCACACCACGCGGCCCTTCTCCAGCACGTAGTGCCGGTCGGCGAGGCGCGTGAGCGCCCGCACGTCCTTGTCGATGAGCAGGATCGAGAGCCCCTCGGCCTTGAGCGTGCCGATCGAGCGGTAGATCTCGGCGCGGATGAGCGGCGCGAGCCCCTCGGTCGCCTCGTCGAGGATCAGCAGCTTCGGGTTGGTCATGAGCGCGCGCCCGATCGCGAGCATCTGCTGCTCGCCCCCCGAGAGCTGGTTGCCGTAGTGGGACTGCCGCCCGGAGAGCTGCGGAAACAGCGCATAGACGCGCTCGAGCGTCCACGGACGCGCGGCCGCGCCGCGGTTCGCCGCCGTCGCGACGAGGTTCTCGCGCACGGTGAGGTTGGGAAACACCTGGCGGCCCTCCGGCACCAGGCCCAGCCCCGCCTGCGCCACGCGGTAGGAGGGCAGGCGCTCGAGCGCCCTGCCCTCGAAGGCGATCGAGCCGGCCCGCGCGGGGACGATCCCCATGATCGATCGCACCGTGGTGGTCTTCCCCATGCCGTTGCGCCCGAGCAGAGTGACGACTTCCCCGGCGTCGACGCGCAGCGACACGCCGAAGAGGACCTGGGAGACGCCGTAGCTCGTCTCGAGCGCTTCCACGGCCAGCATCAGGCCGCCTCCTCGCCGAGGTAGGCGCCGCGCACCTCGGGGTTGGCGCGGATCTCCGGCGGCGAGCCGGTGGCGATGATGCGGCCGTAGACCAGCACCGAGATGCGGTCGGCGAGCGAGAACACGGCGTCCATGTCGTGCTCGACCAGGACGATGGTCCGGCGCCCTTTGAGCGTGGCGAGGAACTCGACCATGCGGCGCGACTCCTCGGCGCCCATGCCGGCCACCGGCTCGTCGAGCAGCAGCAGCCGCGGCGCCGTGGCGAGCACCATCGCAATCTCGAGCTGGCGCTGCTCGCCGTGGGCGAGGTTCTGCGCCAGCACCTCGGCGCGCGCGCCCAGGCCGACTTCCTCGAGCGCCGCGCGCGCGGGCTCGCGCAGCCGCCGCTCCCCGCGCGCCGGCCGCCAGAAGCGGAAGCTGTGCCCCGCGTGCGCCTGGACGGCGAGGGCGACGTTGTCGAGGGCCGTGAAGTCGCGGAAGACGCTGGTGATCTGAAAGGACCGCGCGAGACCGAGACGAGAGCGCGCG
>Ga0114945_10001451_pt1 | contig 14717 bp, 13 predicted proteins | sample OV2TP3_FD_87194 | JGI IMG/M metagenome (GOLD analysis project Ga0114945, IMG submission 87194) | Hot spring microbial communities from Beatty, Nevada to study Microbial Dark Matter (Phase II) - OV2 TP3 | ecosystem: Environmental > Aquatic > Thermal springs > Hot (42-90C) | place: USA: Beatty... | reverse complement strand
TTCTCCTTTCGCAGGAGGGCGTTCGGCCGTGCGGACTCGCGGCGCGCGACTCCACGCGAACGGAGGCGGGATTTCCCCTCTACGGTCACGAGCTCGCGGGCCGACACGAGCTTGGGCCGAGCGAGGCGGGGTACGGCGCGTTCGTGAAGAGACACAAGCCGTTCTTCGTCGGGCGCCGGGCGCTTCTGGCGAAGGAGGCCGGGCAATCGCAAATCGTCGTGCGGTTCCTGATGAAAAGGAAGGGCATCAAGATGGTCCGGCCCGACGATCCCGTGGTGAATCGAAAAGGGGAGTGCGTCGGATTCGTTACGAGTTGCGTCCTCATCGACAAGACACAAATCGGGATGGCGGTCGTGGCGCACGAGTTTTCCGCCGAGGGATCGGAGCTCGGCGTATTCGTTCTGCCGCACAAAGAGCGCGACGGGGCGGAGAAGTCGAAGTCGAAACTCGGAGTCGGAGATCGAGTCTCCGTACCCGAGGAGGCGGTCGTGCTGTCGAGATTCGAGATTTTCCGGTAGGGGAAGGAGAAAGGATGCATTGGGTCTTGGCGGGTCTCATGGCCGTCTCGTCGCCCCAAGAGGAAGAGGGGTGTGCCCTCCTGACGTTTCAAATCCAGGAGAAGGTGACCGAGGAACAGAGGGACCAGATCGCGAATGTCTTGCGTCGGCGGATCAACCATAGAGGACTCCGCGAGCCGTGGTTTCGTATCGCCCAAGACGTGATCGAGATTCAGATCCCGTGCGTTCGAAGGAAAGATTTGGAGGAGTATCGGACCCTTCTGACGAAGGAGGCATCGCTTGAACTTCGGCCCGTCGCGTCGAAGGCGAGTCACGAGGAGTGGCTCGCCGCGTCCGGCACGAAAGAGGGAAAGTGGAAGGAGAACGCGCCGAAGGGGACCGAAGCGGTCGAGAACAACGAGAAGATGTCGGGCGAGTTCGAGTATCTGGGTTTCGACTTCATCCTCGTTTCGAAGACTCCCGTCGTCACCGGCGCCGACGTGAAAAACGCGTCGGCCAGTCCGGCCCTCGCCGAGTCCGGCTGGAGGGTGGATTTTGAGTTGAGCGAGGAGGGCGCCAAGAGATTCGACGCCGCAGCGAAGGAACTCTACGAACAGAGAGGGCTTCTGGCGATTCTTCTGGACGGCCGGATCCAGTCCAAGCCCCGGATTATGTCGGATAAGTTCGGAGGACGGGGGCAGATCACGGGCAGGTTCACCAAGCTGGAGGCGGAAAACCTCGCGGTCCTTCTCCGATCCGGGCCTCTCCCCGCCGGAATCCGGCTGGTGAACGAGGTTTTCATCTCGCATGGAGCCAAGAAGAGCGGCTTCGAGATTCCGAAGACGCGGGAAGGGAAGGACGGATGGGAGGAGTACGAGACGCCGATCGTCCTCACTCCCGCGACGGCGAAGGACTTGGCTCCGGTACAGGACTCGATGGAAGCGGCGGTCGTCCACTTCTATGCCGCCCTGTTGCGAAAGGACAAGCGCTACCAGGAGGTGCTACCCAAGGAGCGCTCCGATCGGCTGAAACGCAAGATGGCGGAAATCGAGACTTGGGCTTTCAAAGAAGTGCGGCTCCTCGGAGTGAAACGAAAGAAGGAAGGCAAGTGTACCTTTCGTGTGTTCCTGAAGATCGAAGTGAACGGCAAGGCGGATGAAGGAAGGGATTCGGGGGAGGCCGAGCGCATCGACGGGAAGTGGTGCGTGACGTCGCCGCCGACCTAGAACCATGATCCCAATTCTCTTCGCGCTTCTGCAGGAGGGGGCCGTCGTCGCCGAGGACGCGACGCAGCCGAAGGCGTGCGTGGCGCCGGATGGGACGGTCTACGTCGCCATGATTCGCGGCGGCGACATCGCCGTCGCGGCTTCGCGGGACAAGGGAAAATCGTTCGGCGCGCCGGTCACGGCGATCAACGGTCGAGGGCGGATCCGGGGGGGGAAGCAGCGCGGCCCCAGAATCGGGGTCGACGAGAAAGGGAATTTGGCCGTGACCTCCCCGGCCTGCTTCGACGAGACGGAGTTTCGAAAGCGCTATCCGACATCCGAACTCTGGCTGGTGCGATCCTCGGACGGGGCCAAGTCTTGGACGAAGCCGATCCAGGTGAATGAAGTTTCCAAGAAAGCGCCGGAGTCGCTCCATTGGATGGCGGTCGCGCCCGACGGGATCGCCCACGTCGCATGGCTCGACAACCGGCGGGGGGGCCGGGAGCAGCGCGTCTTCTACTCGCGCGTGGCGGGGGAAAAGCCCGGGGCCAACGTCGCGCTCACCGAGGCCGTCTGCGAATGCTGCGCGCCCGGTCTCGCGGTCGACGGCAAGGGCAATCCGGTTCTCGTCGTGCGCGGATGGGCCAAGAGGAACCGCGAGGTGATCGTCACGCGGTCCACGGACGGCGGCCGCACCTTTCCGCCGGCGAAGCGCGTGAACGCGGGCGAGACGAACGTGGACAACTGACCCATGGACGCGCCGGCCGTGGCCGTGTCCGCCGACGGCAAGAAACTCGCGTTCGGGTGGATGGACATGAGGACCCGTTCGGGGGAGCGGGACGTGTGGTGGCTCCTGCCCGGACGGCCGAAGGAAGAAGCGCTGGCGGAGAAGAACGACGGCGAGCAGGGAAACGTCTCACTCGCGATGGACGACGAGGGAACGGTGTATGCCGCGTGGCATTCCGCGACGAACGTAGTCGTCCGGACCTCGAAGAATCCCAAGAACGACGTCGTCAGCACGGAAGCGTCGGCGAATTTCCCCAGCATCGCCATCCGAGGGGACGTCAAGGTCGTCGTGTACGAGTGCAAGAAGGACGGCCGGGATGTCGTGGTCTGTCGGGCACCGTTCTAGCCTGACTCATTCATCCGGGCTCCGCCTCTGGGCAGCCCCGGCCACATCCTGTTGCGCGTCGCCGCCGGCCCGCGGCGCTCCCTTGCCCAAACGGAACGCGCCGCGGGTGCCCGATTCACGTTTTCGGCCCCGCGGGCCGAAAACTCGTAGATAGGGCAGGCACGACCGAACAGAGAATCACGGTCAAGACTCTTCGGAGGGGGACATCAGGGGCTACGACAGTTGAACCCGCCGGCGGGAGAACTCTGTCGCACGCGATGGAGTTGTCCAGGGGAAACCGGATCAGTTTTTTCGTCGCACCTCCGCGATCCAGCGACGCGCGTCCTCGACCTCCGCCCGCCAGCGCGGATCTCCTTCCGCCGCGAGGAAGAACCGCTCGTACGCGCTCACAGCCCTCAACCAACGGCCCGACTCGCGCAGAATCCCGGCGAGGCGAAGGCAGGCCTCGGGGACCGGTGGATCCGCGTCGGATCGCGCCGCATACGCGGCCTCGACGGCGGAGGTGGCCGTCAGGATGCGAAAGTCCCTTCCCTGCACCGCTACGTAATCCAGCCCGAATACGAAGTGAGCGATCCCCTGCCCCTTCGAAAGCGGAAATCGGCCCTGATACTTCCACGAATCGCGCTCGTAGACGGCGATTCCACGGACGTCTCCGGTGGCGTAGGGAACGTAGAGCGCGTCCCGCAACAGGGCCGGCGGGGACTGACCCCAGCTCGCGATGTCTCCGGTGAGCGTGTTCCACCTCATGTCCTGCAGGTTCAGCATCCAGAGCTCCTCTCCGGTCGCGATGAGAAGACCTGGAGCAACCTCCGTCACGGCGCCGATGCGGCTCCATTCCAGACGCGAGTTCGGACGATTCGCCCACGTCAGCGGCAAACGCCGTCCCGTGAGGGCGTCGAACGCCAGCATCTCCGCCGCGTCTTGGGGCAGGACGAATAGGCGGGCTCCGGAGAGGACCGGAGGCGACGCCTGGCGTTGCCGCGAGGAGGAGACTTGCGGATAAGTCGAGCCCCATCGAGGCCGGCCGGACTCCGGGTCCAGCGCGAGCACCGCGCCGACGTTCGTCGCGACGAAGACGCCGCGCCGGTCGGCGAAGAGCGTGGGCATCGTCGGCGGAAGGTTCGGCTGTCCTGCCGCGGCGGGAGTGCACCAAAGCGGCTTCCCCGTCGCGAGGTCCAGGCAGAGGACGTGCGTATCCCGATCGGCCGCAGGGTGCGTCGTGACCGCCAAGTAGATTCGGCCGTTCGCGATCGCGGGAGGAGAGGTAAACGCGTACTCGCGGTCGCCGAAGGGGAGAGGTTCCAGGACGGGCACCGTCCGGCCGCGGTGGACGGTCCGGAGCTTCGCCGTGTCCCAGAGTTCGCGGCCGGTGCGAAGGTCGAGAGCCACGACGCGCGTCGCGCCGTCATACGGTATCCGGCGCGGAACCGTGGGAGGAGGGGCGTCCCCGAGCATCGTGGCGACGAGTCGGTCGCCTTCGGCGGCGGCGGCGAAGACCGTCCCGTACTGGAAGGCGATCGAATTGTCCCCGCGGATCGGATCGTCTTCGGGCCAGCGCCAATAGATCGCGCGCTCGAGGCTGCGTCCGTCCCCCCGAGCCGGATCGACGGCGACGAGTCTTCGCCCGGTATGGAAGACGACGAGATCCCGTCCGTCGCGGCGGACGACGAGTCCGCGCAAGTCCAAGGGTCCCGTGTATTTTCCTCCGGCGTCGAACCGAAGCGTTCCCGTTCCCAATCCGACCTCGCACGCCGTGCCGAAAGGACGCGCGCGCCGATGGGCGGAGGGGCTCCATTCCGGTTCGGGCGCGGCGGTTCTCGGTCTGCCCTCTACGGTGAGCGATCCGAGATAGTCCTCGACCTGCCGCGGACGTCCGCCGATGAGGACCCGGCCGGTCAGGGGGAGCGCTTGGACGCGCGTTAGTCCCTCGGTGTCCCCAAGCAGAACGTACGCCGTCGCAAGGCGGCAGGCGACGAGGGCGTCGTCGCCTCCCAGCCGGTCGAGGAGCTTTTGCCACGCCATCGCCGCCGAGGCGATGTCGCCGGCGGCGAAGCGCCGGTGCGCCACCAGATCGAGGGCCTCCCGGAATCCGGAGGCAAGGAAGTACCGCTCGGCGGCCTCCTCGAGCGCGTTCCAATCCCCCGCCTCCGTCGCCGCGCGGAACGCGGCCGCGGCCGTTCCGTCGTACCGATCTCGGAACGCCTCTTCCGCTCCGTGGAGAGACTGAATCTTGGCGCGCATCCACTCGGCGAATCCCAACAGGCGACGAGGCTCGCGCGGATCGCGGACGAGTTTGGAGGCATGCTTCTCGTGGGCGAGGTCGTACTGGTCGAGGAGTCCCCGCCAATCGAGGTCCTTCGCGAGTTGCTCGACCTGCTTCGCGGTCTTGGGCGACACCTCATTGAGCATCGGCCATTCGGCGTCTTGAAGGGGCTCGAGCGGAACTTTCACCGGACCGGATAGGTCGCGGACACCGAAGGGGGACTCGTCGGCGGGGAAATCCTGTCCCAGGCACAATCCGAGGGCCAGAAGCAGGCGAGCGTCCATCTTCCCTAATCTTACGACGCGTTCGCGCGTAGCGGAGTTGGGATTATTTTCGCGATATCTTGACCTGGAGGAAGTGGCGCTGCTGGTCCACGTGGATATGGCGCAGGATGAGATCCGATCGCTTGTCCCGATTCAGATCCGCCGCCATCACCTGGGTGTAGGAAATTCCCTTGGGGCCCCCCAGTTGGATGCGCCCGCCCGGAGACTGCTGGAATCCCTGCCCCTGCCGTCCGTAGTAGACGTCGATCGTCTCGGCGTCCGTGGACAAGAGGAGGTCCCGGTGGCCGTCGCCGTCCACGTCCGCATCGAACGAAGGGCGGAAGGCGAGATCGATCGTCGCCTCGGATCGCGTGATGGCGAACGAATAGGGGATCCGAAACGTCAACACCTGGTCGGGATCGTTCTGAAATCGTTCGCGCATGTAGTGGACGTGCAGTTCGAGGTCGATCTTACCGGAGACGAACGCCTGGAGTCCGCCGAAGACGCCGAATTTCCGGACAATGCCGATGACGATGTCGGGCTTCCCTCCTCCGTCGAGATCGGTGGCGAAGAGCCCTGCCGTCCAACTGTCGCCGACTTGGAGGACGTCGTCCGGTTGCGTGAAATTCGCGCGTCCCGCCGTGAGATAGAAGACGTGCACGCGGCCCTTCGTCGGATACGGGAGAGCGATGTCCAGCACTCCGTCGCGGTTGAAGTCCATGAGAACCGGAGGGAGTTCGAAGCGGAAGAATCGACCCCTCGTTTTCTCCTTCTCCGTCGTGAGATCGGCCGGGGCGCGGGTCTCGAACCGCCCATCATCCTTCTGGGAGTAGATGACGATCGATTCCTCGCGATAAAAGCTGAGGTCCGGCTTCCCGTCTCCCGTGGCGTCGTCGAACGTCAGGAGCGGGATCACGCGCTCCTCCTTGTGTCGCATCGTCGGACTCCAACCCAGGGTCATGCGGGCTTCGTCCGGGAGGGGCAGTTTGGCCGTGGCCCGCACCGATCCGTCCTCCTGCTGCAGGAGGACCATCATCTCGCCCTCGTCGAAGAGAAGGAAGTCGCTCAGTCCGTCCCGGTCGAGATCGGGAGCGAACTCGACGCAGACGGGGGGCGACTCGAGAGGCTCTCCCTCGAAGAGATTGGGATGGATGACAAGGTCTCGCGGCTTGGGGGCGAGGGCGCCGTCCTGGAACGGATAATAGTGGATGCCCCGCGAAGTCGCGACGACGACGGACCAGAGTTTCCGGTCGCGGACGTGACCCAGCGTCCAGAGGAAAACTCCGCTCTCGAAGCGGAGGGTCTGCGAAGGGGAGGAGCGCAGGCCGTCCTTGGGATCGCTGAGGAACAGACGGAGATCGCGGCCGCTCTGGACCAGGAGGTCGTCGTCCCCGTCGGCATCGAGGTCTTTGACGAGGATCTTATCCACCGTCGTGCCCACGCTCAGGAAGCGCGAATCGTACTGCGGATCCTGGAGGAGGAGCGCCAAGGTAAGCCAAGGCATCGGCCTTTTCTTCTAGCACAATCGGACGACCGATACAATGCGCCGGTGCTCGATGTTTTCGTCACGGACGCCTTTCAGCGCAAGTCTCTCGCCGCCGTGCGGGCGCTGGGACGGGCGGGGCTCCGGGTTGGGGCGGGCGAGGTGACGCACTGGGCGCCCGCGCTCCGCTCGCGGGAGATCCGTGAGGCGTGGGTCTATCCCGATCCGCCGGCGAACTGGCTCGCCGAGCGTTCCCGCCGGTGGAGAGTCTTGATGCCGATGGAGGAAGAAACCCTCCTGGCGATCCTCGATCGTCGAGCGTCCTTCGACTGCCTGCTCCCGTTCGAAACGGCGCAGAAGATCCGGAAGGTTCGGGACAAGTCGTGGGCGGCGGCCCAGCCGGAGGCGCCGCGACCGGCCTTCGGCCCGCCGTGCGTGATCAAGCCGCGCGTCGGGAGCGGTTCCCGCGGTCGTGTCTATTGCCGGACGTGGGACGAATTCCGCCGATTCGATCGCGCGGATACCGTCGCGCAGGAGTGGGTCCACGGCGAGGCGGTGTGCGTATCGATGCTCTACGACATGGACGGGGAGTGCGCGGCCGCCTTCGCGCACCGGAGGCTCCACGAGTATCCGGCGAGCGGCGGTCCCAGCACGTGGCGCGAATCGATTCGGGACGACGCGCTCGTGGAGCGTGCCCAGCGGATCGTCGCGCGGGTGGGTTGGCGCGGAGTGATCCAACTCGAGTTCAAGGGCGGCCGCCTGCTCGAAATCAATCCGCGATTCTGGGGATCGCTCAATCTCGCGGTGCGCTGCGGTGTCAATTTCCCGGAGCTTCTCTTTCGCGTCGCGCTGGGCGAGCGGGTGCGGAAGTTCGACTACCGAGTCGGCGTGCGCGGGATTTGGAAGACGGGAGAGATTCTTCGATCGCTCTCGGGAAAGCGTCCCGCCTGGAGCGGGTACGACGACTACTTCGACGAGCGGGACCGCGCGGCGGGCTGGGCCGGCGTGCTCTCCGTCGTGCCGCTCCTCACGCGCTTCCGGCGATTCCTGGTTGGGCGGACGTGATCTATCTCACCGTGGACGTCGAGGAGTGGTTCCACCTGTGCCGCGCCGAGCGGCATCTGTCCCCGTCCCGGTGGCCGGAGTTGCCCCATCGCGCGCGCGAATCGGTGCAGCGCCTCTTGGAGATTCTGGCGGATCGGTCGGCGACCTTCTTCGTTCTCGGATATGTCGCTCGCCGGGATCCGCGCCTGATTCGCGAGATCGCCGCCGCGGGCCACGAGATCGCGAGTCACGGGTTCGGTCACCGCACGCTCGACCGGCTCTCGCCGGCGGAATTCCGCCGCGACCTGCGGGAATCGATCGCGGCGATCGGGGACGCCTGCGGAGTTCGGCCCCGCGGCTTTCGCGCGCCGGAATGGAGCGCGAGGGCTTGGATGTACGGCATCCTGGCGGAGGAAGGCTTCGAGTTCGATTCGAGCCGGCTCTCGCTGCGCCCCCGACCGCACCGGCGGGGCGGAGTCTGGGAGTTTCCCGTCTCGCCGTTCCTGAACGGAACGTCGATCCGTCTCCTGCCGGCGCGGGTCCTCGATGCCGTGGCGAAGACGCTTCGTACTCCGGCGGTCGTGGCCGTCCATCCGTGGGATCTGGACCCCGGATTCCCGCGGCTGCGTTTTCCGTTGGTGCGCGGCGCCCTGCACTATGTCAATCGTCATCGGACCGAGGGGCGTCTGAAGGCGCTGCTTCAGGGCCGCACACTGCGTCTCATGAGTCCGCCAAGCGGCGTCGGACCTCGTTGAAGAAAGCGAGAACCTCCGGCGTCCGGTAGTCCGGATACGTCCAATCGCGGGGTACGAAGGATCCTTTGGTCCAGAGGAGCGTGACTTCGGCATGGATGCCGTCGCCGACGTAGACGCGGTGCGCGTAATCCTTGGTGGACGCGAGGACCAGCTTGCTCAAGGTGACGTAGCCCGGATCGAGGTTGACCGGCCGAGGGACCGAGCCCTCGAATCGCGTCTCGAGCTCGTTCGTCCACCGCTTGATCGCCGGGAGTTCGCCGGGATCGATGGTGCGCTCGAACGAGAAGAACTTTCGCACGATCTCCGTCCCCATCTCCTTCTCGTAGTACTTCGTGAACGTGAACGGCAGTAAGGGACCGGCGAGGTCGAACGGCCCGAACCGGCCGGTGAGCGCGAGTTCGACCGCCGGGAGAGAAGCGGTGGAGGCGGCGAGAATCCCGACGATGAGCTTCGCGGTTTCCGGAGGGCGGATGGCTCCCATCGCTTGGAAGATATACCACACACGGGGAAAAACCTGTGGTCTGATGAAGAAGCCGGGAAGGGCCATCACGCCGTCGGCCACTCGGAGGCAAGCACCCTCTGTACCCGGGCATGGATGCCCGCCGGCTGCACCGATTTCGCACGCGCGGGGCCCGTGGATGCGCCCCCAGATTGCGCGAAACCACGTGCACGGGGACGGCCCCGGAGGGGCAGCTCGCGGCGGCGCTCGCCGCCTATGGGCGCATCGCTCTGCCGGCCCTCGTCACGGAGGCAACCCCGGAAGCCCGCGCGGTGGAGCGGGAGATTCGCCGGCCCCCCAAGGCGCGGTCGCGGAACGCGCACCTGCGCAAACCATGGACGGGATTACGCAGGTCTGAAGCGGACATCGCTTCGATTCTCGAACTCATCGAATCGCTTTCGGGAGTCCTGATCGAGGTTGATCCCCAGGTCCGCGTTGCCGGAAAGACCTCACTGGAGGTGGAGCACGAGACGCTCGAGACCGTGTTGACCAGGACGCTGAAGCCGCTCGGATACGTGGCGGTCCCGAACTGGGACGGCGGCGTTTTCGTGAGCACGGAAGATCGGGTGCACCATCGCCGGCGTTTGCTTGAAGAGAGATCCTTCCTTGGGGATAATGAGCTCGATGATCGAGCGCAAGCTGTCGCCTCTCCTACGGCGCTTCGGCGTCCGATTCGCCTACCTCTGGGGCAGCCGGGCGCGAGGATGCTCGAGATCCGACAGCGATTGGGACTTGGCGGTGAGCCTTTCGACGGCCTCGCGCGATGTGGACCGCTGTTTGGGTTTGGTCGACGAGCTCTGCTCCCGGCTCGGGACCGACGACGTGGACGTGACGTTCCTGGAGGATGCCGTTCCCTCCGTGCGGTTCTTCGTCCAGCATACGGGGAGGCTGATCTACGAAGCGGACCGCGATGCGCGCACCGCCTTCGAACTGCGCGCGCGGAAGGAGTTTTGGGACCTCGAATTCCTCCTTCGACCTCATGTCGAAGGCCTATGGAAGAGGATTAGGAACGGTACCTTTGGCCAGTGACGCGGATCTCAGGCTTCTACGCGTCGAGGAGGGGGCGCGACGGCTGGGACGCCTCCTTCGCGAATGCGGGAAGATCTCGGGGTACGCAGCGGACAAGGACCTCCAATCGATCGCCGAACGCAATATCCAGATCGTCGTCGAGGGACTCGTCGATCTGGGGAACGTCCTCCTTTCGCGGAACCGATGGCCGACACCCCGCAGCGCCGCGGAAACGGTGCGAACCCTCGTGGCTCAGGGGGCCCTCCAGGCTTCCTGGCTTCTTCATGTGCTATCGGCAACAACCCCCAGTATTTCCCCGCGTCGAAGATACCGGCAAGTCCTCGAGTGAGCTATAGTGGGCGAGTGGCACGGATTCGGATCGAACCCTGCGGCCCACGGACGTTCGAAGTTTCCGTCCCTGGATCGAAGAGCCACACCAACCGCGCCCTGATTTGCGCGGCGCTCGCGGGAGGCGCCTCGACATTGACCGGGGCTTCGGATTCCGACGACACCCGACTGCTGGTCGCGGGGCTCAGGAGGGGCGGAATCCCCATCGAGGCTCGCTCGAGCGACCTGATCGTCCAGGGGGGCCGGCCCCCGGCGTCGGGATCGTACGAGTTCGGAAACGCGGGGACGTCCCTTCGGTTTTTCACCGCGTTCGCCGCCCTCGGGAGGGGGAGGTTTCGGATCGACGGCGATGTCCGAATGCGGGAGCGACCGATCGGCGGACTCGTCCAAGCGTTGCGTCAGCTTGGATGTCGAATTCGGTCTGTCCTACGAGAGGGCGTTCCTCCCGTGGAGATCGATGCGGCGGGGATCCCCGGGGGAGAGGCTTCGGTGGGGTACGACAGCTCGAGCCAGTTCGTTTCCGCCCTCCTGATGGCGGCTCCGTATGCCGACGCCCCCGTGGCCTTGGAAGTCGGCGACACTCTGCCCTCTCGGCCGTATGTCCGGCTCACTCTCGATGTCATGGGCGCCTTCGGAGTTTCCGCGGCGGGGGAGGGAAATTCGTATCGTGTCCCCCGGGGAACGTATTCGTCGGGGAGGATCGAGATCGAGCCGGATCCCGCGGCGGCGAATTATTTCTATGCGGCCGCAGCCGTCACCGGGGGGAAGGCGAAGGTGCGGGCGCTCCGAGGTCTCGAAGGGGAATCGCGGTTCCTGGAGATCCTCGAGTCGATGGACGGGCGCGGCGTGGATGTGGACATGAACGATTGTCCCGACTCGGTGCAGACGCTGGCCGTCGTGGCCCTCTTCGCGAACGGGGCCACGCGGATCCGGAACGTCCGGAATCTTCGCGTCAAGGAAACGGATCGACTGGCCGCTCTGGCCAAGGAACTCCGCAAGCTCGGCGCGCAGGTGACCGAGTTTGAGGACGGGCTCGAAATCGTGCCGGGTCGACTTCGGCCCGCCGTGATCGAGACGTACCGAGACCATCGAATGGCAATGAGCTTCGCCGTCGCGGGGCTGGCGGCGCCGGGAATAGAGATCCTAGATCCGGAGTGCGTGACGAAGAGCTTTCCGCGGTTTTGGGAAACGCTGGAGTCCTGCGGAGTGAGGATCACCCGGTCGGAATAGGCCTACTCTTCTTCCTCGGGATGTCTCCTTCGCGCCGGTTCTCCGTATCGCCGCATGAGGGAGTTCTCGATGCCGAGGAGATCGAGCACTCGCGACACCACGAAGTCGACGAGCCGCTCGACGGAGTCGTTCTCCGAATAGAATCCGGGTGAGGCGGGAAGGACGACGGCTCCGGCGTGAGTGAGCTTGAGCATGTTCTCGAGATGGATCGCCGAGAGCGGTGTTTCGCGCGGCACCAGGACGAGTCTCCGCCGTTCCTTAAGGCACACATCGGCGGCGCGCTCGATCAGATTCGAAGAAGCGCCGCAGGCGATCCGGCCGAGCGTTCCCCCCGAGCAAGGGCAGATCACCATTCCGTCGGTGCGGTAGGATCCGCTGGCGATGGGCACCTCCAGATCCTTGTAATGGTGGTAGGTCACGTTATTCGGATTCTGCCCGAGGAGGGCGCGGACGCAGCCCGGACCGTCCGAAAGGTCGAGCGGAATCGCCAGTTCGTGGGCCGCTACTTTCGAGGCGGCTTCGCTCAGCGTCCAGTGGATGGTGGCGCCGCTCTCTGCCAGGACCTCGAGTAGTCGGCGGCCGTATGCGGCGCCGCTTCCCCCCGTGACGGCTACGACATAGCGGGCGCGTCCCATCGGATACATCTATAGCACCGCCGAGGGGCCGTCCGCAAGGGCGACCCTTCAAGAACCGGCCGGACCCAGAAGTCTCGGCGGTCCCCAGTTGTAGTCGCTGCCTTCTCCCAGGTCCCTCAGGCCCTTTCCGTCCAATCCGATCCGCATGAGCCTGTTCTTGCCGTTCGTGAAACGGCAGAAGACCAAGGTCGTATTGTCGAGGAAGATCGGAGCCCAGTCTCCGCCGGTCGCGGCGGACTGGGTGACTTCCCTCCGGTTCTTTCCGTCCGCGTCCATCACGCACAGCGACGCCGATCCGGCCCGGGAGGAGGTGAAGGCGATCTTGCACCCGTCGGGGCTGAAGGCGGGAAAGTGCTCGTCGCCTTCTCCCTCGGTCAGCCGCGTCGGGTTCTTTCCGTCGACGTCGAGGAGATGAATCTTGAACCGACCGGAAGTTCCCGACCCCGACCGGCTGAAGACGATACGTTTCCCGTCCGGGCGGAATGTGGGATGCCGGTCGTTGTCGCTCCCCTCGGTCAGGACCCTCGGGTTTTTTCCGTCCGCGTCGACAAGATGGATTGTCCCTCGGCGTTTGAGCACTCGGTAGAAGGCGATCTTCGTCCCGTCACGGTCGAACACCGGGTGCCGGTCGTCGCCGTTCCCTTCCGTCAGTCTCCGCACGTTCCCGCCGTCGACCTGCATCACGTGGACTTTCCAGAACACGCCCTCGCCCACCGAGGAGTAGACGACCTTCGCGCCGTCCGGGGATCCGCACGGATACCGTCCCCTCTGCTGCGTGAGGCGGGCCTGTCCCGATCCGTCCGGGTTCGCGATCCAGAACTCTCCCTGGCGCATGAAGAGGATTCTTCCTTGGGGGGGCGAATCCTGCGAGGAGCAGAAGAGAATTGCGGCGCCGATCCAAACCATGCCGATCGCCATGGCAGGTCCTTTCTCCACGCCCCGCGCCAAGACCCAGCGTACTGGTTCCCCGCCATGAGGACAAGCCTCCCGGGATCGATATAGTGTAACCGTTCACGCTCCCCTTGCACCACAGGCGCGCAGAACCGCCGTTTCTTCCCTGGTTCCACCTTCCCCATGCCGGGATGAGCTCTTAAACGGCTTCGATCGCTCGGTTCTTCAGGAGAAGAAACGAAACGAAGGAGCAGAGTATGCATCGAGTTTTGGTCGCATTTGTCGCGGTCAGCGGACTCGCTCAGGCGGGCGAGGAGCCGTTCTTTCCCCTTTCGAAGGGGTATCGCTGGGAATATCGCGGAAGCCCCGGTCGGACGGGGATGGAGATCACCGAAGTTTCCGGGGAAAGATTCGCGGTCGAACTCACGCTTCAGGGTCGCCCGTTCTCGAAGCTCTATTATCGCCTGGCCAAGGACGGGCTCTACTTGGAGAAACAGGCGGAGTACACCGGGAAGGGCGACAGTCTCGTCGAATTCAAGGAACCGATTCTGATCCTACCCCTGCCGGCCCAACCAGGTCGGAAGTGGACGGGGAAGTATACGATCGGTGGGCACGAAATGGAGTATCGATGCGAAATCCTGGCCGAGGAGGCCGTAGTGACACCGGCGGGTACGTTTCGCGCACTCCCTGTCGTGCGGAAGAGTTCTGCCGATGCCCGCAGCTACTCGAAGGAGTGGTATGCCCCAGGAATCGGATTGGTCCGGCGCCTGGACGTCTTCGAAGACGGAGGCACCCGACACGAGATGTCCACGGATCTTCTCAAGCACTCCGCCCCGGAAAAAGAAACTCTCGGGACCAAGATCGCGGACCGCGTGAACAGCAAGATGCGGGACAAGATGCGGGCCGGAGAGGTCCGCACCCAGAAGGACATCGACGCGATCCTGGATCGACTCATCGCCGAGGCGCTGAAGGAATTGAAGCTGAAGGAAATCCCTAAGGAAGAAAAGGACTCCTTCGAAAAAAGGCTCCGCGCCCATCGAGCGGTATGGATCACCGTTCTCCTCTTGCCCGACAACGAATAGGTCGCACTCCGGACCGGGCTCCGTACGGGGCCCGGTCCCCTCATTTCCTCAAGCGTTCCAGTTCCTGCCGTGCGAGTCCGGCCCGCGTCCAGTCGGAGGGGGCGAGGGCCAGGGCCCTCTCCAGGTCGGAGATCGCCCCGTCTCGTTCGCCGTGGAGGGCGCGCGCCAAGCCCCGGTTGAAGAAGAGATCCGGATTCGGATTCAGATCGATGGCCTTCGTGTAGTCCGAGATCGCCGCGTCCCACTTCTGTCGATCCCGATGCGCATTGCCTCGATTGAAGTACGCCTCGAAGAAGTTCGGCCGGATCCGGATCGCCCAATCGAAATCGGAAACGGCACCCGCGAAATCGCCTGCGGCCTGACGCACGTTGCCGCGGCAGCG
>Ga0114945_10001450_pt1 | contig 14718 bp, 14 predicted proteins | sample OV2TP3_FD_87194 | JGI IMG/M metagenome (GOLD analysis project Ga0114945, IMG submission 87194) | Hot spring microbial communities from Beatty, Nevada to study Microbial Dark Matter (Phase II) - OV2 TP3 | ecosystem: Environmental > Aquatic > Thermal springs > Hot (42-90C) | place: USA: Beatty... | reverse complement strand
GGACGCTCATCCCGACAGGTTCTATTGCCTGGAGGTATCTTACGCCGCTTTTTTGTTTACAGGGAGTATAGGACATTACCGAACGCCCTGCCGCTCACCACCACAATCCATCAGAACGATCTAGACGGAGTAGTAGTTAGGCGTCGTCGTATTGAAAACTTGACGTTGCACTCCTCGTTCATTCTGTTTCATTCCGTAGCTCTCCGGTTTCGTAAGAGCACTGAGCTCGCGTCGTAAAACTCACCGTACCGTCTAGATCTCCGACATCATGTTGTGATAACTCAACGGTTTTTCCTACATTTTCTGAAGGCTTCTTCTTATGACCAGGAGTGGAAGTAAAACATCATAACTCATTAATTTTCAAATAGTTACGTCGATAGAAAAAACTGGTGGATGGTAAGAGTTGGCATGGCATCTGCTTTTTATATCTTCACTAGCGACAAGTCATTTAGACGCCTTTCTCTGACGAGCTTTCAAAAGACGAAAGACAAAGCCATCAAGTAACATCCATGAGCACCCTCGTTGCCCAACTGTTGACGATCAGAAAAGAACTGGCCATTGAACTCCAGCGATTTCTGCTCTTGTGGCGGTATCAGCACAACGTTCCACCGTTTCAATTATGGTGGAGGCTTGTGATCAAACGGGTGGTTGACGTGACCGGGGCGTTGGTCGGTCTTGTGGTGACGGCTCCGTTACTAGGCCTCATCGGGCTGGCGATCAAACTGGAGTCGAAGGGCGGCGTGTTGTACGCTCAAGAGCGCGTGGGACGCTTCGGAGAACCGTTTCCGATGTACAAATTTCGGACGATGATCGTCGATGCGGAGGCCGCCACCGGCCCGGTGTGGGCGAGTGCGGACGACGAGGATCTTCGCGTGACGCGCGTGGGAGGCTTCCTCCGTCGCACCCACCTCGATGAGCTGCCGCAACTGTTGAATGTCTTGATGGGCGAGATGAGCTTGGTGGGGCCGCGTCCCGAACGGCCGTGTTTTGTTGAAGAGCTGGATCGTGCCCTCCACAGCTATGACAAGCGGCTTTTCGTGAAACCGGGGATCACCGGCTTGGCGCAGGTGCACTATCGATATGACCAATCGGTTAATGACGTCAGGCGGAAACTCCGCTTCGATTTGCTCTATGTCCGGCGCATGTGTCTGATGCTCGACCTGCGCATTCTCGCCTGGACCGCCATCATGCTTGCGACCGGGCGCAGCCTATGAACGCGCGACGCCTCTCCGACCCCTCAGCTGAATCATCCGGTCCGATCAAGGTGGTGGTCGGGCCCGTGACGGTCAAGAAGGGAAGCGCAAGCCGCATGCCGCGCAGGTCACACGTCTACCCGCTCATTATCACCTTGACTGCGCCGCTGTTCCTCGCGGGCTGCCAAGAGGCCGGTCAGGTTGTTTCCAGCCTGTTGGGTGGCTTCGGTGGATCGAATGGGAGTAGCAGCGCTGGAGGCGATACGATCATCGGGGGGAACGGTTCCACCGCTGACGGAGACCCTGAACCGGGTTCTGTCTCTGCTCCTGAGCCAACCAGTCTGACGCTCATTGGTGGCGGGATGGCTGGTCTGGCGTATCTCCGACGACGGAAGAAACGCGCTTCTTGACGAAACGTTGGTTTCTGGGTTTCACACCTAGCAAGCAGATTGTAAGGGGATCTGCCGCTGCGAGGCAATGGGGGGAGAAAGATTGTGTTGCTCTCGAGAGTCACACGAAGGCCGACTCCTTTGCCTCCACGATATTCCCTGGATCTTCCCTCCACACGGGGACATCGTCCCGGATGAGATGAAGCCACAGACTTCCCTCGGACCAACAGCCCACCTCAACCGGTTCACCTACAGGATCCTAGCGGTCCTGTCTCGATCTGGGTGGCGCGCTGTCGGCCAGCTCGGGATGGGGGTCGGGGTGGTGGCGTTGTTTCTCCTGCTCTTCTGGCCCACGTGGGTCGTGATGGCCGAGCAGTTTGCCGCACCGAATTCCTTGTACTCCCACGGGTGGCTGATTCCCCTCGCCAGTGCCTGGCTCGTGTGGCAGCGCCGTGAGCGACTCGCTCGGTGTCCCATCCGCCCAAGCTACAGAGGATTGGCGCTGTTGCTCCCCGCGTTGCTCCTCCACCTAGTGGCGATGTGGTGGAGGGTCCAAGTGGTTTCAAGCGTGGCCGTGCTTGGCGTCCTGGCTGGCGTCATCTGGACCTTCTGGGGACGACAGGTGCTCTGGGCGGTTCGCATGCCTGTGGTATTTTTACTCTTTATGATCCCCTTGCCGAGTTTCTTCCTCGCCGAGATCAGCTTCAAGATGAAACTGCTGGCGGCTGGACTCGCCACGCATCTCGTGCAGGGCCTGGGCATTGCCGCCCAACAGGCCGGCTCGGTGATCCGCGTGCCAGGCATGTCCATCATCATCGATGAGATGTGCAGTGGACTGCGATCCCTGATCAGTCTGTTGGCCTTGGCCGCCCTCTGGACGTCGCTGATGCCGTCCTCCTCGTGGTGGAAGAAACTGGCCGTCCTGATGGCGGCGTTTCCGATTGCCGTGGTCGCGAATATGGTCCGGATCCTCCTCGTCGTGTGGATGGCGATCGCCTGGGGCGCTGAAGCGGCCACGGGATTCTTGCATCACGGCTCAGGCCTGGTGGTGTTTGGCGTGGCACTCGCCGCGCTGGTGTGGCTTCACCGCGTCTTCACCAGGAACACCCTGACGTCACCCCAGCCATCATGATCAGCCCCGTGGTGCAGCCGCCATCCCTTGCGTTGCTCGCCCTGGCAGCCTCGACGTGGCTCGTGTGGTCCGGAGCGACTCCCCCAGCACCAACGACCCCTTCCACAGCACAGCACCAGGAGTTCCCCAGGCAGCTTGGGGCGTGGCAAGGAAAGCCTCTTGAGGACGTCAATGCCACCGCGCAGATCATCGGCACGCCGGCGATTGGACTGATGGAGTATCGTCGAGGTGAGAGCGAGCCGCCGATCTGGTTCTTCCACGTGGTCGGGTTTGGGCGCCAGGAGGTCTTTCATCCACCTGAACTGTGTTACTTGGGCAGTCACTATGAGATCCTCGAGCAGGGAGTCGTGTCCGTGACGGTCAATGGCGCGCCGCAGACGGTCAAACGACTACTCATCAGCCAACACCAGGAGCGGTTCGAAGTCTGGTACTGGTTGACGGCGAACGGCCGTATGACCCCCAGTTACTCCCAACAGCAGCTCTGGCTGCTTGGAGAACTGGTCAAAGCGAACCCAACCGTGGGAACACTGGTACGACTGGTTACCCCGCTCGATCACCCTGGTAGGGCCCATGACCGCCTGGTGTCCTTCCTGGCGGTCTTGACTGCCGCACAGCATAAGCTACATGTCGAGACGTCATAACATAATGTTGACAGTTTTAGACAGGAAGGCGCTTGACTCACCCCACAAAGTGTGGTATTCTCGCCGCCCTAAACCGGCCAGTCGATCTCGCAAGTCCAACCACACCTGGATGGCATTCAAGGACGCTGAGTGGGAGCAGCTGTTCTCCATCGTGCCGTTTGGGCTGATGGTCGTGGATCGCCATGCGGTGATTCAAACCATCAACCCTGCGGCCGCTGATCTCCTTGGCGTTGCATTGCAGCAGGCGTGTTACCAGCCGCTCCTGACCGTCCTGCCCACGTGGAAAGACACCCCGCTCTACGCGAGCCTCCCGTCGCTCCTGGATGCCCAGGCCACGTTCGAGACGATCGAGTTTGACGTCCCCGGTGCCGAGCACACACTCCTGCGGGTTTCAGCGGTCCACATTCCTGGGGGAGCCAACCAGGCGCGCGGCGTGTTGCTCTCCCTCGTCGAGTGCACAGAAGTCGCTTCGCTTGAGCAGCGGCTGCACCGCGCCGAGTACCAGGCTTCCATCGGCAAGCTCGCTCGGGGGATTGCCCATGAGCTGAACAGCCCGTTAGATGGCGTGCTGCGATACACCCACCTGGCCCTTGAGCATCTGAACGAAGACTCCCCGGTGCGGGAGTATCTCATGCACGTCAAAGAAGGGCTTGACCGCATGGTGCGGGCGGTCCGGGCCTTTTTGGAGTTCTCGCGCCAGGTCACCTCGCCGGTGAGCCGTGTCGCCAACCTGAATCAACTCATCGAGGACGCCTTGCTGTTGGTTCGGCATCGGGCGAAGTTTCAGCAAGTCCATGTCAACAAACAGCTTGAAGAACCCTTGCCTCCTGTGCTCGATGGCGGCTTGCAGCATGCGATTATCAACGTGGTCAAGAATGCGTTTGATGCGATGCCGCACGGTGGGACCCTCACCATCACCACCTGCAAGAACGGGACGCAGGTTGAGGTCGATGTGGAGGATACCGGCTGCGGCATCTCGGAGGAGGCGCAGCCCCGTCTCTTCGAGCCGTTCTTTACCACCAAGCCGATCCACCGCGGCAGCGGCCTGGGGCTCATCATCGCCAAAGAGTGCGTGGAGCGCTCCGGGGGGACTATCGCATTCACCAGTCAGATCGGCGTGGGCACGACCTTCCGCATCTATCTTCCCATTGCCCCCAGCGAGGCCAAGTCGGATGGTGCGTAATCGCATCCTCGTGGTGGACGATGATCCGCTGATCCGGGGCTCCCTCTACGAATTACTGCGCTCCCAGCGCTTTGAGGTGGAGATGGCTTCGGATGGCGCCGAGGCGATCGACCACTTGAAACGCCGTCCCTTCAATCTCGTCATCGCGGACTTGAAGATGCCCACCATCGACGGCATGAGCCTCCTGGCGCATCTCCGGACGCAGTATCCGGACATCAACGTGGTCCTCATCACAGGATTTGGGAGCATTAACTCTGCGGTGGAGGCCATCCGACAAGGCGCGTTTGACTACCTGACCAAGCCGATCCAACCCGAAGAGCTGGAAGCGACGATCCAGCGGGCGTTGACCCAATCCCTCCCGATGGATGAGGCCGGAGGCGATCCGTGTGCGCATGTCATCGGCCAGCACCCTGGCATTCTCCAACTGTTGGAGACGGTTCGCGTCGTCGCCGTCAGCCCCGCGACGATTCTCCTCCACGGAGAAAGCGGGACGGGCAAGCGGTTGATCGCCTACACCGTCCACCAAGTCGACCCCAAACGCTGCGCCAAGCCGTTTGTTGAGGTAAGTTGCGGGGCATTGCCGGAGACCCTCTTGGAAAGCGAGCTCTTCGGGCACGTGCGAGGGGCCTTTACCGGAGCGATTCGAGACAAGCAGGGACGATTTGAGCTGGCCGATGGGGGGACGATCCTCCTGGATGAAGTCGATACCTGTTCCCCGGCCCTCCAGGTCAAACTCCTCCGGGTCCTGCAAGATCGGACCTTCGAGCGCGTGGGAGATACCCGGACGATGAAGGTCGATGTGCGGGTGATTGCGGCGACCAACCGCCATCTCGACGAGTTGGTGAAGGAAGGTCGGTTCCGCGAAGATCTGTTCTATCGGTTGAATGTGATCGTGCTGCGTATTCCGCCCCTGCGCGAGCGCGCCAGCGACATCCCCATGCTGGTGCACGCCTTTCTGAAACGGGCCTGCACGCGGATGGGGAAAGCCATCAGCGGCCTGACCGAGGAGGCGATGGAGCGGTTGCTCACGTACGCGTGGCCAGGCAATATCCGAGAGCTGGAAAATGTGATTGAGCGGGCCGTGATTCTTTCTCGCCGCGCCAACCTTGGGGTGGAGGATTTGCCGGATCTCTTCCGCGCCAATCCCGTGGATCTCCCGAGGACCAATGGCGGAGGCGCGTCACTCGTCGACTCGTCGGCCGACGCCGAGCCCTCACTAGCCTCCATCGGCTTGAAAGACTCGCTCAAGACTCCTGAACGCGACCTCATCTTGAAAGTGCTTGAGGAGGTTCGTTGGAATCGTTCGAAAGCCGCCAAGCGATTGGGGATTCATCGGTCAACGCTCTACCATAAAATGCGGCAGTTGGGGATTGACGAGTGACAGCGGAGCCTGGCTCGTGGCAGGCTTCGTCAGGACTTGTGAACACACGCGCGCGGGCAGTGATTGTGAGTCATGGACGGCCATCCGGTAGTTGAACGGCTCGCCTTGGGTGAGTTCAGCGACTTACCCCAATGGCAGCGCGTGCAGGCCCACTTCGCCACGGTCCTCGGGATTGCCCTCCGCACGTTGAGTCCACAGCGACACCTCCTGACAGAGGCCAGCTGGCCTTCCGGGGTCGATGCGGATCGCACGATTCGCCTGCTGAAAATCGGTGAGGAGTTAGACCAGTTGGTACCCCTCGACGACCTGCCGCAGGAAATCAGCCAGCTGACGACGCTGCTGGGAGTGACGTATGCCGCGGTGCCCATCCGGGCGACCCCCACGCAGTTGGTCGCGTATTTCGTGCTCGGTCCTGTGGTCGTCGGACTGCGGGAGCAGCAGGAGGCCTTCCGGAGTCGGATGAAGGCGGTGGGAATCGACCCCGATCCGCTCTGGAGTGTGCTGTTGTCGATGAAGCAGTATACCTTCACGGGGCTTCGCTCGGTCCTCACGTTACTCGAGGAAGTCGGCAACGCCATGGCGCAGTTGGCGTATCAAACCAAGCACCTTGAGGCCATCATCCCCGACGCGACCAAGATCAATCAGGCCCTGAGGACGTATTATGTCAATCGCCTGTTCCAGTCATTGCTGGAGACGGCCACGACGGCCACCAAAGCGGAGGGCGGATCCATCCTCGTCTATGACAGCAACCTCGAGGCCTTCCGGATCAATGCGGCTCAGGGATTGTCGGAGGACGTGGTGAACACGACGCGTGTGAAGCGCGGGGAGGGGATTGCCGGCCTCGTGGCTCAGGAGCCACGGATCCTCTTGATTGATGAGACGGTGAACGACCCCCGCCTCCGCGCGTGCCTTCGCCGGCCGGACCTGACCTCATCGTTAGTCGCCCCATTGATGGCTGAATCAGTTGCCGAGCCCATCGGGGTGTTGAACTTACGAACCCGCGATCCCTCAAAGCGGTTTACTGAGGAACACGTCCTGCTCCTGCAGAAGCTCTTGGAGCTCGCGGGGATTGCGCTGGGGAGTTTACAGGTGTCTCGCCGAGGCCGCCCGGCCTCGTGAGGAAGGGTTCTATCGTTACCGCGCCTGAGGCGTGCGGGCGCGATGGCCTGCCGAGTGATTCCCGCCGGGGTGATGTGCCCTGCGTCGAAGGTACGCCGGAAAGATGTGGAGCGTCCCGCGATATTTCGCGACCGTTCGCCTCGCCACCGAGACCCCCCCCTTACGCAACTGAACCACAATCGCCTCATCGCTTAAGGGGCGCCTCGCGTCTTCCTGCTGAACGAGCGTCTCAATGTGCGCCTTGATGGTGGCATCCGAGAGCGACTCCTGCTGGTGGCGCTGCGGCACACGACTGGCAAAGAACCGCTCCAGGGGGAGGATCCCGTACGGGGTGTCGAGGCACTTGCCTGAAATGGCTCGGCTGATCGTGGAGGGGTGCCGACCGATGGCCTGCGCCACCTGGGTGTGGGTGAGCGGTTTGAGGGCTTGGAGCCCATGCTCCAGAAACTCCCGTTGCACGGCGATCAGGCAATGGGCAATCGCCAGGAGTGTCTCGTGACGTTGCTTGACGGCCCGCAACAGCCACACCGCTTGACGAAGCCGCTCCTTCAAAAAGCCCCTGACTTCCTCCGAGGAGGAAGGGTTGCGCAGCAGTCGTCGGTACGAGGCACTCAACGTCAACCCAGGCAGCTGCTCATCGCAGAGCTCGACCTCATAGCGATTCTCGATCCTGCGAATCGTCAGATCAGGGATCAAGGGATGATCCGGCTCCGTGGAACCCGGCTGGTAAGGTCGTGCACGGAGCTGCCGAATCAGTTGACAGGCCTCATCCACCTCTGCAACGGGGCGTTGACACTGCGTCGCGAGGCGTTTCCGGTTGCCTTGCAAGAAGGTCTGAAAATGGTGTTGCACGATCTGCGCCGCGAGGCTCTCGGCGCATCCTCGATGGCGCAGTTGAATCAGCAAACACTCCTGAAGACTTCTCGCGCCAACCCCTGGCGGGTCAAACGTCTGGAGGACCGCGAGGAGCCGCTCAAGGTCAGCGACAGGGACTTGGAGCTGTTGGGCAAGGTCGTCAAGCGGGGTGGAGAGCAACCCGTACTCATCGAGCTCATCGAGCAGGCGCGCGGCGAGGTCTCGGTCGTTCGCCTTAAGCGTCACGCATCCCAACTGCAGGCGGAGGACGTCTTGGAGCGTGGGGGGGCTTGCGGGGTGTGACTCGATGAGACGCTTGGCATCTTCTGCGTCTTCGTCATGGGGATCCAGGCGTCGCGGCTCAGGGGCCGTGACCGCCTCCACCAGGTTGTCGTCGAGACCGCGAAACACCCCCTCGGCGACGTCGCTCCTCTCAGGGCGCATCCGATCCGCTTCCAGCTCCATGGAATCGTTCGACTGTTCCTCAAGTTCCAGCATCGGGTTTTCCTGGAGCTGCTGGTCAAGGAACGCCTGAAGGTCCAGGTTCGACATTTGCAGAACCTGGAGGGCCATCTGCATCGATGGCGTGAGGGTCAGACGCTGGGTTTGCTCGGTTGTTTGGAAGGTGTGTCCTTTCACCGAACCCCCCTCAGGATGTTTGGGTATAATCGGCAGAAAAGGCAGCACTTACAACGACCTTGAAGGTAAAAATAGTATACCAGAAAGCAAGGATCGTGCCAATGTGGAAACGTGTTGCCCGCCCTTTCCTGCTTCGAAGATGCACTTCGTAGGAAGAAAGGGCGGGGTCGATCTTGCGGCCGCCCTAGAAATGATTACAATAGAGAGCACGCTCAGCCAGCGTAGCTCCCCAGCCCCGATCTGCGGATCTCGGAGATCGGGGCAGTGGTAGAGCAGCCCCGCCCTTTGGTAAAGCAAAGGGCGGGGCGGGTCGCCCCGATAGCTGCGCAAACACTCTGCCGGTGTAGCTCAATGGTAGAGCACGCGCTTCGTAAGCGTGGGGTTGGAGGTTCAATTCCTCTCACCGGCTTTTCTTCACACTCTCTACTGTAGGGCGAGAGGAAGTTTCGCCATTCCGTTTGAGGCGCGTGGTGGATCCCTGCCCGCCCCGCATTTCACGGGGCAGGCGGGCGCCCAGCACGTGAAACGATAGGGCGGAGAAGGAAGGAAATTTCTCTGAATAGTTCTGTCCTTGTCTATTGAGGGGGACCGTGATGGGCACGTGGCTTGAGACGCGGGTGAGGGAACACCACGGGGTTTCTGGGTCGGTCCGCAACCGGTTGCGCGATGCCGTGTTCGGGACGCAAGACGGCCTCATTTCAACCCTCGGCGCCTTGACTGGTATCGCGGCCGGGACCCAAAGCAGGGAGGCGGTCGTCATCGCCGGGTTTGTCATTATCGTCGTCGAATCGCTGTCGATGGCGGCCGGGTCGTATCTCTCCTCGAAGTCGCAGCGGGAATACCTCGAGCGGCTGCTGCGGGAAGAAGAGGAGGAGATTGCCAGAGACCCGGAGGGCGAATATCAAGAAATCGTGGAGATGTACCGGGAGCGCGGCTACACCGATGAGGAAATCGCGCTCATCGCCAAACGCCTCCTCAGCGACCCGAAGCTGCTCTTGGAAGATATGGCGCACAAGGAATTGGGCATCTGCCCGCAGGCGTTAGAGGAACCGTTGGGCAATGCTTTTGTCATGGGCCTGGCCTATGTGGTCGGAGGGCTCATTCCCGTGGTGCCGTATCTGGTCCTCTCTCTCCAAGCCGCCATGCCTATCTCGGTTGGTGGGACGTTGCTTGCACTGTTTTGTTTCGGAGGGCTCAAGGGCCGGATCGTCAAACAACCGTGGTGGCGCAGCGGACTGGAGATGCTCAGCATCGCGGGGCTGGCCGCACTCGCGGGGTTTGCCATCGGCCAGATCGGCCGCTTCTGGATTCGCTAACGCGTCCGCCGATTACTGACCGGTGATGGCAATCACGCCGCAGCCGATGCGCCCACCCGCGTTGCCGGTGGGTTGACCAAAGTCGTCCCCCTTTTCATGGAGGACAATCGCCCGTCCTCCAACGCTGTAAGGCGCTCCGCTGAGTCGGAGGGGTGGGAGGGTCAGCTCCAACGTCCCGGAGCCATTCGCGCCAATCTCGATATTCCCCAAATCGCCGGCATGAGCGCCGGAGAATCCGTCTTTCGGCAGAAACCCGTGTTTGACGCCATCAGGATTGTAGTGGCCGCCGGCGGCATTGCCTCCATCGCCGCAGCTTCCAAACTGATGGATGTGAAGGCCGTGGGCTCCAGGGGTCACGTTCGAGACCTCTACCACCACCTGCAGTCCTGCTGACGTGTCGGTCAGCGTCGCCATCCCGGTGACGGGTGAGCCATCTTGCGTGGCGTGGATCGTCACGGTGCCTGTTTCCGCACCGACGTGCGGACCGCTCAGCAACAGGACGACCACCCATCCGATCCCTACACGTTGCATCGCTCCCTCCCTTCGTGGATTGGTTCAGTGGATGTCACCTCTGAGGCACACCGATCCACCAAGTATTCCAGGTATTATCCATCGGAGGCGGTGGGGATGCAACTGTTGACGAAACGAGGCCGCCACGGTAGCATGGTGGTCAGTCCTGATGCCTCGCGTCTCCCGCAGAACACGCCCCGTCGAACAGCTCTCGTGGTCCAGGCAGGGTGGCCAAGCAGTTCGTCGATATTTCATCACCGGCTTGGCGACGCTCTTTCCGGCCTGGGTCACGCTCTTTCTCGTGGTGGAGATCTTCAAATTTGTCGATGGACGGCTCGGCCGACTGCTTGGGTTTCAATTTCCGGGCCTGGGGTTGTTAGTGACCATTCTGATCATTCTGGCGGTGGGGGTGCTGTCGGTCCATTTTTTTGGCCGCGTCCTGTTCGCGACCCTGGAGACGTGGTTGAGTCGGTTGCCCATCATCAGCAAAGTCTATCCGCCCGTCAAACAACTCGCGCAGTTTCTCTTTAATGAAGGCTCTCGCCAGAGCGCATTTCAGCGGGTGGTCCTCGTGCAATATCCCCGCCCGGGAGCCTACTCGCTGGCCTTCGTCACCAATGAACAAACGACCTCTGCGATTGGCTCCTCGACCACGCTGCTCACGCTCTTGATCCCCAACCCACCCTCGCCATTTACCGGGCCGATTATCTTTGTGCCGAAGGATGATGTGATTCCTTTAGAGCTGTCCGTAGAGGATGCGGTCAAATTAGTGGTGTCGGGCGGCATCGTGGCGCCACCCTTTGCGACGACGTCCGGACGACCTCGACACGCTTCATGAGTCCCTGGCTGCTCTTCGCTGGCGCCTTAGTGATCGCAGGGTGCGGTCGAGATGATCGGGTCATCAAGATTGGGTTTGTGGCCCCGCTCACCGGGGATCAAGCGCCGCATGGCGAGGACATGCGCAACGGAGCAAAGCTGGCGGTTGAGCACGCCAACGTCCAAGGCGAGCTCTTGGGTGGCTATCGCCTGGCGCTCGTGGAGCTTGATGACCAGCGCAATCCCACCCAGGCGGTGGTGGCCGCCAAAAGGCTGGTGGCCGACCGCGATGTCCTGGCGGTGGTGGGGCACCTGAACTCCTCTTGCACGATGCCCGCCTCGGCGATCTACCACCAGGCCCGCCTGCTCCAGATCAGTCCGGTCTCTTCCAACCCCCAGATCTCCCGTCAGGGGTTTGACACGTTTTACCGGACCTGTGCGACCGATGATCTGCAAGGGCCAGCCGCCGCGCTCTTCGCCGTGAGGGAATTGGGGGCGACGCGGATCTTTATCATCGACGACGTCACCACCTACGGCCGTGGTCTGGCGAATGAGCTTGAGAAAAAACTCCGGGAGCTTGGCGCGGAGGTGCTGGGGCACGAGGGGATTACCCAAGGGGAAAAGGATTTCATGCCGCTGCTGACCAAGATCAAGTCGCTCGAGCCTGACCTGGTCTATTTTGCGGGGATGTTTCCGGAAGGCGCGCTGCTCATCAAGCAACGCCTCGATGCGGGGGTTGGTGGTTCCTTTATGGGAGGGGACGGGCTCTTCGATCCGGTCCTGATCGATCTCGCCACCCCAGAAGCCGCGGAAGGGGTCATCCTCACGACAATTGGATCTGATATTCACCAGGTTCCCACCGCGCAGGCCTTCGTCAACGCGTATGAAGAGCGCTTTGGCCAGGTTGGCGCGTACTCCGCCTATAGCTATGAGGCGACGACGATTGCCATCTGGGCGATCCAGCAGGCTCTCCAGAACAACCGCAACCTCTTCAGTCGTACCTCGGGCGGCGTCTCACCCGTCACCGAGAGACGCCAAGCCGTTCTGGATGTGATGGATGAGTTCGCGGGGCATCCAGGGCTGTTTGGCGTGCAGCGTTTTGACGAGAAGGGCGATTCGCTCATTCGTGACATCGGCCTGTTTACTGTGCAAGACGGCCGATTCGTCTTCCTGAAAACCGCCTCCTGGGAGTAGGCTCCTTCGATGAGTCCCTGGCCGCTCTTCTGCCAGCAGCTCGTCAATGGCCTGACCATCGGGGCCATCTATGCCCTCATCGCCGTGGGCTACACGATGGTCTACGGCGTCATCCAGTTGATCAATTTTGCCCACGGGGAAGTGTTCATGGTGGGCGCCTATCTCGCCCTGACGGTCTGTCTGCTCGTGGGAGCCAGCCACGCCCTGACCGGCATCGCCTTAGTGGCGCTCTGCCTCGTCATGGCCGTTGTCGCGATGGCAGGATGCGGGCTCTTGGGTTGGGGGATTGAGCGGGTGGCCTATCGACCGCTCCGTCCCCGCCCCGATAATTGCCTCACGCCGGTCGGGGCAAGCCGAGACGGGCACACTCCTCGGTTGACGGCATTGATTACGGCCATCGGGGTCTCGTTTTTTTTGCAGAACGCCGTCATGTTGGTCTATGGGGCTACCGACCGGAGATTTCCCGCCCTGGTTCCGCCACTGCGGTGGGAGGTTGGTGGTGCCACGGTGACCGTCCTTCAAGTGGTGATCGTCGCCACCGGGACCGTCCTCATGATCGCGGTGCAGGGGCTGGTGATGGGCACGAAGCTCGGCACTGCGATGCGAGCCACCGCCCAGGATCACAAGGCCTGTTGGCTATTGGGCATTCCGGTGGATCGTATTATCGTCATCACGTTTATCCTGGGCTCGGTCCTGGCAGCGATCGGTGGGATACTCTTTGGACTGTACTACAACACGATCAATTTCCACGACGGGTACCTGACGGGCCTGAAGGCGTTTACGGCCGCTGTGCTCGGCGGCATCGGGAATATTCCCGGGGCGATGGTGGGAGGGGTCGTGCTTGGCGTGCTTGAGGGGTTGGGAGCCGGCTATCTCTCGTCGCAGTGGAAAAACGTGTTTGCCTTCGTCGTCCTCGTAGGCCTGCTGCTGTTCAAGCCGACCGGGCTCCTTGGCGAGCGGGTGGCTGAGCGGGCGTAAATCCCCCCATGACCACTGGGCGCGCGCGGATGCTATGGCTCATCGCCGTGCTCCTTTCCTTCCTCCTGCCCGTGATCTATCGCAACCCCTACCACATTGAGGTCGTGGCCTCAGCGGGCCTCTATGCGATCCTCGCTCTCGGGCTCAACATCGTCGTGGGGTTGACCGGATTGCTGCATCTTGGCTATGCGGCGTTCTTCGCCATCGGGGCCTATACGTATGCCTTATGCAATGTGCATCTGGGATGTCCATTTTGGGTGGGGTTGCTGCCGGCGACGGTTGTCGGGGGGCTCTGCGGGATGGTCCTGGGCATTCCGGCGATTCGCGTGCGAGGGGATTATCTGGCGATTGTGACGCTGGGGTTTGGGGAGATTGTCCGCATCACCTTCACGAATCTCGAGCGGTTCACCGGAGGCCCCAACGGGTTGCTGGGGATTGATCACCCGACGCTCTGGATCCCTGGCCGTGGGATCTACGACTTCGGCGTGCGCTCTGTCCCGTACTACTATGTGATTGTCGTGGTCATGTGGCTTGTGGCGGTGGGGTGTCTGCGCTTGAGCGGCTCACGGATTGGGCGGGCCTGGGCAGCCATCCGTGAAGACGAGCTGGCGGCCTCCTGCTCCGGGATCAATATCGCCCGGTTGAAGCTGGTGGCCTTGGGTGTGGCGGCGGCCATCGCGGGCCTCGGGGGAGCGATCTTCGCGGCCAAGCAGGGCACGATTACTCCGGATAGCTTCGACTTCATCCTCTCTGTCATGATCCTCGCGATGGTGGTGCTCGGCGGTCTTGGGAGTGTCCCAGGGGCGATGCTCGGCGCGTTGGTGTTGGGGACGTTGCCGGAGTTGTTGCGAGGCTTTGAGCAGTTTCGGATGTTGCTGTTTGGACTGGTGATGATCATCATGATGCGTGCCCGGCCGCAGGGTCTGCTCGGCAACGTGCAGATCCGTCGAGAGTTGCTCGTTCGATCAGACACGGCGTAGGGGGCTCACGCTGCTTGAGCTGGTGGGGCTGACCAAACGGTTTGGAGGGGTAGTGGCCCTGGCGGATGTGGACCTTGCCGTCTCCCAAGGAGAAATCGTCAGTCTCATCGGGCCCAATGGCGCGGGCAAGACGACGCTCTTTAACTGTGTCACTGGGGTCTTGAAGCCCGATCGAGGCCGGATCACGTTTGGCCACCAGGACACCGAGTCACTCGTCGGTCTGGCCCCGCATCAAGTGGTCCAATGCGGGGTCGCGCGCACCTTCCAGAATATTCGGCTGTTTTTGAACATGACGGTGCTGGAGAATGTGCTGGTGGGGTTGTATGTCCGCACCGCGACGGGCTTATGGGAGACGCTGATCAACGACCAGAGCGCGCGACGTGAAGAGCGGT
>Ga0114945_10001448_pt1 | contig 14732 bp, 13 predicted proteins | sample OV2TP3_FD_87194 | JGI IMG/M metagenome (GOLD analysis project Ga0114945, IMG submission 87194) | Hot spring microbial communities from Beatty, Nevada to study Microbial Dark Matter (Phase II) - OV2 TP3 | ecosystem: Environmental > Aquatic > Thermal springs > Hot (42-90C) | place: USA: Beatty... | reverse complement strand
TCGCGCTCGAGCGCGCGCGCGGGGCGTTCGAGGTGGCGGCGGTGGAGCGCAAGTCCGAGCTGGAGATCGGCGGCCTCGTGCTCTCGGGGCGCATCGACCGCCTGGATCGCTTGCCCGACGGCACGCACGCCGTCGTCGACTACAAGACCGGCAGCCGGGTCACGCCCGCCGACTGGCAGGGCGAGCGGCCCGACGACCCGCAGCTGCCGCTCTACGCGCTCACCGCGAAGGAGGCGGTGTCGGCGGTGGCGTTCGCGAAGTTGCGTACGGGCGACATGGGGTTCGCCGGGTTCTCCGCGGCCAGGGGCGCGATCCCCGGGGTGAGGCGCGCGCTCGACTGGGCCGGGCTGGTCGCCGGCTGGAGAAAGGCGCTCGAGCGGCTCGCGCACGAGTTCGGTGCGGGGCGGGCGGAGGTGGATCCCAAGCGGGGGCTGCAGACCTGCCGCAGCTGCGATCTGCAGGCGCTGTGCCGGGTTTACGAGAGGGTTTCGCCGCTTTCAGCCGATGAAGAAGAGGCCGGCTGAAAGCGGCGATCGGAGAGAAACCCAGAATGAAACGGGCGCGGCGTATATTTATCGCGGAGCTTCGGGGGGAGGCGCGATGGCGACCTGCACGCTGGACACCGGGATCCTGCTCTGGAAGAAGCCCTGCGGGCTGGAGGCGATCGGCAACTGCCGCCAGTGCCTGCGCTTCGTGTGCCAGCGCCACGGCGCGGCTTTCGCCGACGGCACCCTCCTGTGCTCGATGTGCGCCAGCCAGACCGAGGACAGCACCGGCACCGTGTTCACCACCGCGCCGCTCGTCGCCGGCGCGGCGGCCGCCCACGCCGCCGGAGAGCAGCGCGCGCCGGACTCCTGGCACGGGGCCGACGCCGAATCCGACGCGGGTTTCGACCCGGGCGGGGATTCCGGCGGCGACTCGGGCGGCTCTGCGGACTAGCTCAGGCCGAGCCGCGCGGGTCGGGCAGCCCGCGCTCGAGGAAGGTGTCGATCGCCTTGAGGATCTGCGCGAACGCGGGCCGCGTCTGCGGCGCGGACTGGATCCACGCCGCGTAGAGCGTGCCTTCGGGGAGCGCCGCGAGCACGCCCGGCTCGCTGAAGAGCATCGGCTCCCTGACCCCGGTGGAGGCGCTCGGCCCGCGGCCCTCCGAGATGTACAGCCCCGCCTTGCGCGCGTCCTCCGGGTCGAGCTTGTAGCCCACGCGCAGGTTGGCGAGCCCCCAGTCCTGCACCGTCTTCTCGGCGGCGTCCCTGCGGTCGCAGGAGAGCGCGATCACGCTCACGCCGCGGCGCTCGAACTCCGGGACCAGCGCGTTCAATTCGGCGAGCCAGGCCTTGCAGATCGGGCAGAAGAGCCCGCGGTAGAAGACCAGCAGCGCGAGCTTGTCCGCTTTTTCCGCCGCCAGCGCCCAGCGGCCGCCGCCGACGAGGCGGGCGTCGATCGCGGGCATGGTGTCGCCGGGGATGACTCGCATGGGGGGCCCTCGTGGGGATGATAGCCGACCGGCGCGAGCGCGAGGCCGCCCTCGACCCGACCCGCTCCTTCATCGTCCAGGCCCCCGCCGGCTCGGGCAAGACCGGGCTGCTGGTGCGCCGGTTCCTGCGCCTGCTCGAGGCGGCCGCGAGGCCCGAGGAGCTGCTCGCCATCACTTTCACGAAGAAGGCCGCCACCGAGATGCGCGCGCGCGTGCTCGCCGAGCTTCCCGGGCGCGGCGAGCTCGCGCACCGGCTGCGCATCGAGACCATCGACGCGTTCTGCTTCTCGCTCGCGCGCAGCCTGCCGGTGCCGGCGAAGTTCGGCGTGCCGCCCGGGATCGCCGAGGAGCCGCGGCCGCTGTATCGCGAGGCCGCGACGCGCGTCGTCGCCTCCCTGGAGAACCCGGCGGTGGCGCGGCTGCTCGCGCACCTGGACAACAACGTGGGCACCGCGATCAGCCTGCTTGCCTCGATGCTCGCGCGGCGCGACCAGTGGCTGCGCAAGACGGGCGGTGCGCCCACGCGCGAGTTCCTCGAGTCGGGCCTCGCGCGCGAGCGCAGCCGCCTGATCGCGCAGGCGCAGCGGCTCGATCCGCGCGCCTCGCCCGGGTTCGCCGCGCGGGTGCTGACGAAGGACAAGGCCTGGCGCAAGCAGGTCGCGGAGGCGCGGGCGCTCGAAGGCAACGAGGCGCTGCGCCTCGCGCTCGCGCAGCTGCTCGCGCTGCCGCCCGAGCGCTACGCCGAGGCGCAGTGGGAGGCGCTGGAGGCGATGCTCCAGCTCCTGCCGCTCGCGGCGGCGCAGCTCAAGCTCGTCTTCGCCGCGAAGGGCGCAGCCGACTTCACCGAGATCGCCCAGGGCGCGGTGCGCGCGCTGGGTGAGCCCGAGGCCCCCACCGACCTGCTGCTCGCGCTCGACCATCGCATCCGCCACGTGCTGGTGGACGAGTTCCAGGACACCTCGATCTCGCAGTGGGAGCTGCTCGAGCGCCTCACCGCCGGCTGGCAGCCCGGGGACGGCCGCACGCTCTTCGTGGTGGGCGATCCGATGCAGTCGATCTACCGCTTCCGCGAGGCCGAGGTCGGGCTCTTCCTGAAAGCGCGCCGCGAGGGGCTGCCGGGCGTGAAGCTCGAACCGGTGCGGCTCGGGACCAATTTCCGCTCGCAGGCCGGCATCGTGCAGTGGGTGAACGAGTCGTTCGCGCGCATCCTGCCGGCTGCGGAGGACGAGGTCTCCGGCGCCGTGCCCTACGCCGAGGCTTGTCCCGATCCGGAGCAGCCCGCGCTCGCGGGCGAGGCGGTGACCTGGCACGCGCCTGCCGACCCCGCAGCCGAGGCGGCGCAGGTGGTGGCGCTCGTGCGCGAAGCCGGGAGCGGCTGCGCGATCCTGGTGCGCAACCGCGCCGCGCTGGTGGAGATCGTGCCGGCGCTCAAGGCCGCGGGCATCCGCTTTCGCGCCATCGAGATCGACCACCTGGGCGAGAAGCAGGCGGTGCAGGACCTCTTCGCGCTGACGCGCGCGCTCACGCACCCCGGGGACCGCGTCGCCTGGCTCGCGATCCTGCGCGCGCCCTGGCTCGGGCTTACGCTCGAGGAGCTCTCGCGGCGCTTCGAGGGCCGGACTTCCCAGACCATCTGGGAGCTGATCAGGGAGGACCTGTTCCTCGAGCGCTTCGCGCGCGCGCTCGCGCCCGCGCTCGAGCACCGCCTGCGCGGCACGCTGCGCGACCGGGTGGAGGGGGCGTGGCTCGCGCTCGGCGGCCCGGCCTGCGCCGCCGAGCCCACGGACCTGGAGGACGCCGCCGCCTACCTCGATGCGCTCGAGCGGCTGGAGGAGGCGGGCGAGGTGGACTTCGCGCGCCTGGCGGAGCTGCTCGAGGAGCTCTACGCGCAGCCGGATGCCGGCGCGGGCGAGGAGAGCCTGCAGATCATGACCATCCACAAGGCGAAGGGCCTGGAATTCGGCACCGTTATCGTGCCGGGGCTGGAGCGCGGGCCGGGGCGCGGCGAGCCGCCGCTCATGCTCTGGCGCGAGATGCCGGACCGGTCGCTGCTGCTCGCGCCGATCCGCGAGACCGGCGCCGAAAAGGAGCCGGCCTACGAGTACCTGAGGCAGCTCGAGCGCGAAGCGGAGGACACCGAAGCCGCGCGCCTGCTCTACGTCGCCGCGACGCGGGCGAAGCATCGCCTGCACCTGCTCGCCTGCCCGCGCAAGGCGATGCCGCCCAGGAGGAGCCTCCTCGAGCGCGCCTGGCCGGTGGCCGAGCCGTTCTACGCCGGGCTCGAGCCGCCGGCGCAGGAGCCGGCGCGGGCGAAGTCCGCGCCCTTCGTGCTCAGGCGCCTCGCCGCGGACTTCGCGCTGCCGCCGCCGCCTCCGGGGGTGCGCTGGACGCCTCCGCCCGAGGCTCGGGAAGAAGAGCCGATCGAGTTCTCGTGGGCGGGCGAGACCGCGCGCGAGGTCGGGATCGTCGTGCACGCCTGGCTGCGCAGGATCGCCGCGGACGGGCTCGAGGCCTGGGACGCGAGGCGCATCGAGGCGCTGCGCCGCGCCTTCGAGCGCGACCTGATGCATCGCGGGCTGGCCGATCCCGGGCAGGGGGCCGAGCTCGTGGTGCGGGCGCTCTCGAACAGCGTCACCGACGAGCGCGGGCGCTGGGTGCTCGGGCCGCACGCGCAAGCCGCCTCCGAGTACCGGCTGCGCACGCCCGAGCGCGGCCTCGTCGTGGACCGCGCGTTCACGGACGCGGACGGCACGCGCTGGGTGGTCGACTTCAAGACCAGCCGCCACGAGGGCGCGGACGTCGAGGCGTTCCTCGAGCGCGAGCGCGAGCGCTACGGCCCGCAGCTCGATGCGTACGCGCAGGCGCTCGGCGGGGCGCGGCGCGGCCTGTACTTCCCGCTGCACCGCGGCTGGCGGGAGTGGTGAGCGCGACCGAAAACAGGGTCAGACCCCAATTGTTGTCCAAGGTCACGGACGGCTTAGCCGCTTGACGTATTACGTGTCTCGTAATACCCTGCGCCGGTGATCAAGTCCTTCCGCTCGCCCGAGGCGGAGGCGCTCTTCGACGATCGCCCGGTGGCGCGCTTTCGGGCCATCGAGCGGCCGGCGCGGCGCAAGCTGCTGTACCTGAGCCAGGCCCGCGCGATCCGGGACCTGCTCGTGCCGCCGGGGAACCGGCTGGAGGCGCTCAAGGGCGATCGCAGGGGCCAGCACAGCATCCGCGTCAACGACCAGTGGCGCATCTGCTTCCGCTGGGTCGAGGGGCACGCTTACGAGGTCGAGATCGTCGACTACCACTCCTAGGAGAGACCATGGCCGCCAAGCAGCTCGACCCGATCCATCCCGGCGAAATCCTGCTCGAGGAGTTCATGAAGCCCATGGGGGTGAGTATCAACGCGCTGGCGCGCGAGATCGCCGTGCCGCCCAACCGCGTCAGCGACATCGTCAACGGCAAGCGCTCGATCACCGCCGACACCGCGCTGCGGCTGGGGAAGTACTTCGGCGTGTCGCCGGAGGTCTGGCTCGGGCTTCAGGTGGACTACGACTTGCGTGTTGCGAAGCGCACGACCTGGCTCAAGGCCGAGCCGCGCGTGCGGGCGCATTCGGCGTGACCTCGAGTCACTCGCCCTGCACGAAGCCGATGCGGCGCTTCGGCGCGGGCGCCGGCGGCGCCATCAGCTCCCGGATCGCATCGAACACCACCTTGAACTGGCGGTCGAATCTCGATTCCAGGTCATCCAGCCGCCTTGCAAGGTCCCGGTTGTGGCCGACCAGGTCGCGCAAGCGTACGAAGGCCCGCATGATTTCCACATTGACCCGCACTGCCGGTTTGCTCTTCAGCACCGAGGAGAGCATCGCGACCCCTTGCTCGGTGAACGCATCCGCGTCCCCGTGGCGGGTCGTCTGCCTCGTCTAAGGTCACAAATTGTGACCTTAGAGCGATAACCTCTTGTTCCGTCAACTGAAAACAAAAGTCCGGCGGGAAGCGGTCAAGGTTGCGCTTGACCGCCTGGACGAGCGCTTTCGTCTGGACGCCATAGAGCGCCGCCAGGTCCGGGCCAGCAAGACCTTGTGTCCGCGGATCGTGCGAATGCGCGAGACCAGCCGCTGGAGCGGCGGGGTTCATGGCGCCTCTGCAACAACGTTGCGTACCCGGCGCGCGTTGACGCGTCTACGATACCGAGACGCATGGCACTGAAGGGCTGAGGGGAGCATCCATGCTCGCACGAGCGTGAGCGGCGGGAAAAGCGGGGACGACGAGCTGTCCGGGCTCTTCGCGATGTCGGCGAAGGTGCTGGCGCGCGGCGCCGATCCCGCGGCGTTTCTCGACTGGATCGCGCGGCACGGCCCGGGCTTCGCCCCGGAAATGGCGCGCGCCATCGACCCGCGCACGGGGCCTCCCGGACTCGCCTTCCGGGCGATGGGAGTCGCGATCTACGGCGCGATGCCGCTGCCCGAGGCGGGCTTTCAATCCCGGCGGCTTGCCGAGCCGGGCAGGAACGAGCCCTGCCTGTGCGGCTCGGGACGCAAGTACAAGCATTGCTGCCTGCGCCTGCGGGGGATTCTCGATCTCACCGGCTACAACATGCTGCGCCACGTCCTCGACAGCGTGCCGAAAAAGCGCTTTGCCGAGCTGCCCGGGAGCCGGGTGGATCCTCTCGCGGTGGCGGACACGGCGCGGCAGTGGCATGACGAAGGCGACGAGGAGCGCGCCGCGGCCCTGCTCGAGCCCTGGTTCGCCGGCGAGGGGCCGCTCGGCGCCAAGCTCGAGCCGCTGTTCGATCAGTTGATGGACTGCCACCTCGCCCTGGGCCGGGAACGCAAGCGCACGCGGCTCATCGAGCGCGCGCTCGCGCGCGGCGACCGCGTGTTGCGGGTTTCCGCCTTGCAGCGCCGCGCGACGATGCTCGCCGACCGGGGCGACCTCGAAGGCGCGTGGCGCAGCTTCGGCGAGGCGCAACGCGAGGACCCCGAGGATCCGAACCTGGCGACGCTCGAGCTCACCCTGCTCGCCTCGCGCGGCAGGACCGGGGAGGCGCGGGCGCGCGCGCGGTTCTGGATCGCGCGCCTGGAGCGCAGGCGCGACCCCGCCCTCGCGGACCTGATCGGCTTCCTGCGCAAGGTCCATGCCGATCCCGACGCCGCGCTGGGCGAGGTGGACGCGAGGCGCTTTCCGGGCCTCGAGCGGCTCGCCGCGCTCGCCGCCGCCGCGCCCGCCGCGCAGGCGCACTGCGCGGTCGCCGACCGCGGCGAGGCCGGGCGCGTGCTCGAGCCGCAGGACGCCCTCAAGAAGGCCGAGGCGCGCTGGCGCAAGGTGTTTCCGCAGACGAAGCCCGACCTGACCGCGACCCGGCACGATTTCACCGGCATGTGGATCGAGCCCGCGTCCTGGCTCGAGTTTCTCGAGCGCAACGCGCTCGCGTGGCAGAGCTTCGATGTGCTCGACGATCTCGCGATGGCCGTCGAGGCGCTGCAAACCATCGGCTCGCGTGCGACGCCGCTCGAGCCGCTGCTCGAGCGAGGCGCCGCGCTGCTCGAGGCGAACCTCGCCGCCGCGCCGCCGGGCAACGGCACGCTGCAATGGGGCTGGATCGAGAACCGGCCGGCGCTGCGCATGCTGGCGCACCTCGCCTGGCGCGCCGCGGCGGACATGGACCGGGGCGCATCGGGCGAGCGCTTCGTCGCGCTCGGAGAGCGGCTGATCGCGCTCAACCCGCCGGACAATCACTTCGTGCGCGAGCCGCTCACGCGCGCCTACCTCGCGCGCGGCGCGCCGGAGAAGGCCCTGGCGCTCGCCGAGCGCCACCCGGAGGATTTTTGCGGCCCGACCCTCAACCGCATCCTCGCCCTGGTCCGGCTCGGCCGCCGCGGAGAGGCGCTCGGCGCGCTGCGGGATGCGGCGAGCAGGCACCGCGCCGCGCTCCAGATGCTGCTCGCCGAGGCGCCCAGGCGTCCGCAGCCCGACCCCGGCTTCGGCGTGGTCCTGGGCGGCAAGGCAGAGGCCTGGGACTATCGCGCGGCGCACCGCGCGCTGTGGGAGCGCGACGGCGCGCTCGACTGGCTGCGCGCGGGGTGGAACGAGGTGCGCAAAGGGCTTCGGCCCTATACTGGCCGGCCATGAACCTCGAGGACTCGGTCGCGGCGGTCAGAGACGCGCTGCTTGCGGACGAGCGCGTATCGGCGGCGATACTTTTCGGCTCCGCCGCGAAGGGGGTGGCGCGGGCCTCGAGCGACCTGGACGTGGCGCTGGTCGCGCGCTCGGCGCGGGACGCCGCCGGGATCGACGCGCAGTACCTCGACCTCGTCGGCCGGCTCACGCGCGCGGCCGGGCGCGACGTGCAGCTGGTGCTGCTCGAGCGCGCCGAGCCGGTGCTCGGGCGCCAGGCGTTCCTCGGCGCGCGGGTGCTGTTCGACCGCGAACCGTCGCGCACCGCGGAGGTGCTGGAGCGGATCCTGCTGGAGTACTTCGACGGCGAATACCACCGCCGCATGCGCGCCGAGGCGCTGGAGCAGCGCCGCGAATCGCGCCGTGGTTGACCGCGACGTCGCGCTGCGCAAGTCCGAGGCGATAGAGCACCACGCGAGCCGCCTGCGCGCCAAGCTGCCGCTGCGGGCGGCGGCGCTCGACGCCGACGAAAGCCTGCTCAACGACGTCTGCTTCGACCTGCTGCAGGCGGTCCAGGCGTGCATCGACCTGGCGGTGCACGCGTGCAGCCACGATTCGCTCGGCGTCCCCGAGACCCCCGCGGCGGCGTTCGCGCTGCTGGAGAAGCACGGCATCATCGTCCCGGCGCTCGCGGGCCGCCTCGCCAGGGCGGCGGGGCTGCGCAACCTCATCGTGCACCGCTACGGCGAGCTGCTGAGCGCGAAGCTGGTCGAGGCGATCGCCACCGGGCTCGGCGACCTGGACGATTTTGCCGCCGCGCTGCGTGCCCGTGCGGGCGGACCGGGGTCCGCGCCGAGGGGCTAGGGCGGTTGGCGTGTCTCTGAAACGCCCCAGGGGCCCCTCCGGCACCCTCGTCGTCCTCGAGCACGTGTCCTCCGTCCTTCGCAGCAACCCGCTCGGCGATCCGCACGTGCGCAAGCTCGGCGTGTGGCTGCCGCCGCAGTACGACGATGCCGGCTCGCGGCGGTTTCCCGTGCTCTACGACCTGGTCGGCTTCACCGGCTCGGGGCTCGCGCACGCCAACTGGAAGCCGTTCGGCGACAACGTGCCCGAGCGCGCGGCGCGGCTCATCTTCGAGAAGAAGATGGGGCCGGCGATCATCGTCTTCCCGGACTGCTTCACCGCGCTCGGGGGGAACCAGTACGTCAATTCTTCGGCCATCGGGAACTACGCCGACTACCTCACGCGGGAGCTGATTCCTTTCGTCGACCGGCAGTTCCGGACGGCCGCAGGCCGTGAGCATCGCGGGTGCTTCGGCAAGTCCTCGGGCGGGTACGGGGCGATGATCCACGGCATGAAGTACGCGAAGTACTGGGGCGCGATCGCCAACCACTCCGGCGATGCGTACTTCGACTTCGTGTACTGGCACGACTGGCCCAATACGCTCAACGAGCTCGCGCGGTTCCGGGTGCCCAAGCGTAAAGCGGGGCTTTACGCTGCCGCGCGCGAGGCGCGGAGGAAGGGCCTGGCGCAGGGGCTGGACGACGGGCGGATCCGGCGGTTCCTTCAATCCGTGTGGAAGCGGGAGAAGCTCACCGGGAAGGAGGGGCACACCATCATGAATTTGTGCATGGCGGCGACTTACGACCCGGATCCGCGGGCGCCGAACGGGTTCCGGGTGCCGTTCAATCTGGAGACGGGGGAGGCGATCCTCGAGCGCTGGCGCCGGTGGCGGCGGCACGATCCGATCAATCTCGTTTCCAGATACAAGAGGAATTTGAAGACGTTACGCGGGATCTATGTGGATTGCGGGTGGCGGGATCAGTACCACATTCACTATGGTTCTCGGCTACTCTCGCAGCGGTTGGCGGAGGCGGGGGTGAGGCATCGGTATGAGGAGTTCGATGACGATCATTCGGATGTTGATTACCGGATGGATGTGAGTTTGCCGTTTCTCTACCGCGCGCTGAGCTAGAACCGATTAGAGCCGTCCGCAGTAGCGTTGTCCTGCTGCGCGAGGGCGAGACGGGGAGGGGGACGAATGAAGCGCGCAGGTGTCTTTATCGGCGTCAATAAAACCGGCAACGCCACGAAGCTGAATGACGCCGCGGCCGGCGCCGAGCGCATGGGCGACTGGGCTTCCAGGCAGGGAATGGAGAACGTCGTCATTACCGACGCGAACAAGAAGCGCGTCGAGGTTCGCGACATCACCAAGGCGATCGCCGACATGGTCGCCAAGAAGCCACAACAACTGGTCGTGTACTTCGCCGGGCACGGCATCAACATCGGCCGGTCGGAGCGCTGGTTGCTGAGTGACGCGCCAACGGACGCGAACGCCGCGGTGAACTTGAACGGCAGTGCTGAAGCGGCGTCGCAAGGGAGCGTCGAGCACGTGGTTTTCATTTCCGATGCGTGCCGCACGGCGGCGGATGGCCTCCAGGCGCAGTCGGTCTCGGGGAGCATCGTTCTGCCGAATCAGGGGGGATCCGGAACTGAGAGGGCGGTCGACCTGTTCTGGGCGACGATCGTCGGTGATCCCGCGCACGAGATCAAGTTGCCGGGTGAAGCGGCCGCAGGCTACAAGGCGCTATATACGGGGGCGTTGCTCGACGCACTGGAGGGAAAGATCGAAGGCGTGGTGGAGTCCGACCCGCCGGATACGGTGGTGCGGCCCTGGCCGCTCAAGCGCTTTCTGTTGGACGACATGCAGCGCCGCATCACGGATGCCGGGCTTGCGCTTCGTGTGATACAGAAGTCCGACGCGCGGATCACTTCGGATCCGGAAAAGGCCTGGCTGTCGCGCTTGGCGAAGGCCGGCGGCGCGGGTGGTATGCCGCCGACAGGCGGTGGCGGCGGACCGCCGCCGGGCGGGCCTCGCCCACAAGGCCCCAGGGATTTCATCACTATCTCGGACCGCGGGCCACTGGCGGATCTCGAATCGCTCTCGGATTCGCTCATGAACTCGGCGCTCTACGGAGTGCCGCTCTTCGACGCGAACCTTGCGCAAATAAGAACCGCCGGTGCCGGGATTTTCGGGACGATCGCGGAAGATGTCGATCACACAAGAAAACCGGCCGGGACCGACCATTTCGAAACCGAATGCGGCTTCAAGATCCGCGGCGCCCGCGTAGTGCAGGCATTTTGCCGGCAAGGCGTGCCGCAGGTGCTTGGAAATGATCTGGTGCGGATGCAGAACGCGGTGCAGCCTGGCGCGAGCGTCCTCATTATTCTCGACAACGGCAACGGCGCGGTGATCCCCGCCATTCCCGGGTTCATCGGCGCGCTGACGGTCAAGGAAAACGATCTGGTGGACGTCGCCTACGAACCCTCCAGCCAGACCTGGCGCTGGAATGAATTCAAGGCCCGCGCGGACAAGATCCGCGCCCTTCGCGCCGTCGCCGCGTCTGCCACCAAGTCGGGGGTTTTCCGGCTGAGCTCGGAAGGCGCACTTCGCCTGGCGAAGGAGATGCAGTACGCCAAGGGTCTGGATCCGTCGCTCGCCGTTTATGCAGCCTACGCCTATGCCGACATCCGGCGTCGCGAGCACATCAGGCAGATGAGCGGGTACATGAGAGGTGATCTCGGCTTCCGCTTGTTCGATATCGCGATGCTCGCGCGCGAACTCGACGACAAGGCCCTTACGGCCGATCCTGCCGTGTTGCCGTTTTTTCCGATGTTGTCGCAGGGGTGGGCGCTGCTCGGTGCGTACCGCCTGAAGCTGCCGCCGTGGTTCGAAACGCTCGAGCAGACCCTGCAGCCCTCCGTGTGGAGTTTGTTTAACCCCAAGGGCGTCGATCTGGTTCGTCGCGCCATACTTTCAGGCGAGGTGCGCTGATGAAACAGCTCGTGTTCATCCATGGGCGGTCGCAGGAGGGCAAGGACTCCATTACGCTGAAAGCGGAGTGGGTCGGAGCCTGGACAAAGACGGTGACCAGCGCGGGCAGGCAAATCCCGATCGCCGATGCGAACATTCGTTTTCCCTTCTACGGCGATACGCTTTACGAGCTTGTAAAGGGTGTGTCTGCCGCGCAGGCCGCGCAGATCGTCATTCGAGGCCCGGTCTCCGGGGCAGCACAGCAGGTAAGCAAAGCCCAGCAGGAATTTGCGGCCCGCATTATTATGGAAATTGCCGATCAAAGCGGGTTCTCCTCGGAGGAGATCGCGGACGCAATTGCGGATCCTGCGGTCCAGCGCGGCTTGCTCAACTGGAAGTGGGTGCAGGGTGTTCTGAGGGTGCTCGACAAGCGGGACGGAAGCGGCACCGCTGTGGCGCTTTTCACCAACGACGTCTACCAGTATCTCAAGAATCCAGCCGTGCAGAAGATCATAGACGATGGCGTGAGCGAGGCGATCAACCCCGGCGTCGAGACCGTCGTGGTTGCGCACTCCCTCGGGACAATCGTCGCTTACCGGCTTCTCACCCTTCGCGGCGCCGAGGCCGGATGGAAGATTCCGCTGTTCATAACGCTCGGCTCGCCGCTTGCCGTCACTGCGATCAAAGAGGCGTTGGAAACGATGGAGCACCCGAAATGCGTGGGCCGGTGGTTCAATGCCATGGATCCGCGCGACGTGGTTTCGCTGTACCCGCTGGATACGGCGCATTTCCCGATCAATCCGTCGATCGAGAATAAGACCAACGTCGATAACCGCACGTCGAACCGGCACGGCATATCCGGGTATCTGACCGACCCGGACGTCGCCAAACGCATTTTCGAAGCGCTGGGGTGAGCGGCGTGTCCGCGGCCGCCTGGCTGCGCGAGCGTCAGCAGAAGCATCCGCCTTGGGACGCGAGCGATCGGGGCCACCGGCTCCTCCAGCTCATGCGTGCCCGCCTGCCGCGGGAGCTTGACATCGGGATATCCAACGGCAGCCTGGCCGCCGGGGAAGTCGGAACAGACGAACCGGCCGCGCGGATGACCGACCTGGGGTCCGCGCAGTTCGCGGTCGAGATCGATAGCGGGATGTTCGAGCTCGTCAATCTCGTGACGCACGCCCTGTTTGGGTTCACGACACAGCACACGGCGAACGGGGTGGTTCAGCCGCCGTTGACCCATCGACAGCTCGTCGAAAAAATCGCCGGGATCTTCCTCGAGCAAAGAGGGGGCAAATTCAAAAGCCTTGTCGACTACCGGGCAGCGGCCGCCGGCTTGTCCCCGAGGCCGGGGATCGCGGATGCTCTCGCGTCGTATGCGATGCAATTCGTTCTCGCGCACGAGCTGGGCCATGTGATCGAAAGTCTGGGCGGGCACGACAAATATCCGGCTCCGCGGCCGTGGGCGGCGAGCGAAACCTATGCGGACTGGCTGGGGGTAAGGCTCACTCTCGGAACGCAGCCGAAGCGGATGGTTTATGCCGGGGTGTTGCTGGCCATCCGCGTATTTCTCTACCTGGAAAGACTGGGGCAGACCTTCGCGGGCCCACACCCGTCGCTAGACGTCCGCTTTGGCTTGATCAAGCAAATGGCCCGCGAGATCTTCGACCACGACATCGATTTCACCGTGATTAGCACCATCGCCTTGTCCTACGATGAAATGCTGGAAGGTGTCGAGAACTACCTTGCCGGGAAGGGCCATACAACGCAGCAGACGGTGGAGCGCGTGCGCGTGCGTCTTTGGGCGATGCTGGAAGAGCGGCTGAAGGGCTCGATAACACACCAGCGACTCGTCGCCGATGTCCAGGACGCACTGCAGGGCGTAGACGCCGCAACCTGCAAGGAGGTCGCCCGAACCTTTAGCGAATGGTTTTCCGAGCGACGCTCTCCAGTGATACCGGATCCCACGAACGGCAGGCTGCCTGCGACGGGAGGATTCCTCAAGGACGTGATACCCGATATGCCGACGCCGGCCAGGGATGAGTTTGCAAGGCTCTTCCTAGCGTAGACTCGGGCTGGCTCGCGGCCGCGGCTCACGTTTGGGCGCAAAACCCCGCCAGGCCGATCAGCCTCAAATGTCAGTCTGCCGTTTCTCAATAAAGCGCTGATGCCTTAACCGCGGACCCTCATAGCCCATTCGTTTTCGTCACACGTTGTGCGTCCGTCGGTGATTCCAGGATTCGCGCTACACGGCTGTAGGAGTCCTCAAGCGCCGTCGTCAGAAACTTCGACTCTTTCAAGCCGGCGAACGTCCGCAGATGGTCATCAAAGAAGAACTTGCCGGTACTCGGATCGGCGTCGAGTCTCACACATTCGCGAAGGAATCCCTGTAGAAGAGCGGTGTCCGACGCCGAGGCCATGAAGCGCTCGAATTCGTCTACCGATACGAAATACACGCGCTCCAAGGGCAGCAGCGCTCTGGCCTCGGCACTCGGATATTCGAGTTGTCCTTCCGGATAGATAGCCTTCAGGTCGGCTCCTGAGCCGACGTTCAGCGGTTTATTGGACACGACGAATAGATAGTCCTCGGTGGAGGTCTTTAGGTCCGCGGGCGCTCGCCCGCTTCGGAACGCAACGGACGCCGACCACCCCTGCTGGATCGCTTTCGCGAGCGCCTTGGTCTTGTGACGGAAGATCTCCTGGTCGGCGATCGCCATCAGAGAATCGTCAAACAACCCTGCCTTGGATTCCACGATGATGTTGAAGTCGCCCATAGGAATCGCCGCGTCGGGAAGCTCGATCTCGTTGCCGAAGATGTTCCGGAGAGCATCCTCGTCGTAGTAGTAACGCCCGGTCCTGGCGATCTCTGCAACTATGTGCTTCTCAAACACCTTGCTGAATCGGTCGACGTATTGGGACCCAGCCTCGCTCATTACGAGATGAGCGAACTCCTCCATCCCGCGCAGGAACACCATCGGATGCCAGCATTGGTAAATACCATGCGTCAGGAGGAAAGGAAACCGCTTTAGGGGTGTGAAATGGAAGTATTCGGACGCCTTGCGATCCTTGGCATCGGGGAGCGCACGAACAAACTCGGCTAGTCCCTTGTAATCCAGTGAAACGCAGCGGAGGAAGGCATTGATCTTGTCTTCGCCGTACGCCGGTCGGAGTGGTTCAAACCAAGCTCGTGTGAGCTGCGCTTTCTTGTCGAGAATCGGTCCGTGCGCGGCCAAGCCCAGATCCAAGAAATCGAGCACCTCTAGCCCGGATATTTCATGAGTAGTGGATAGCCTCGTTCGCGTCGTGAGGCGGCCGTGTTTTTGTGAATTGACTGGCGAAGGC
>Ga0114945_10001447_pt1 | contig 14735 bp, 4 predicted proteins | sample OV2TP3_FD_87194 | JGI IMG/M metagenome (GOLD analysis project Ga0114945, IMG submission 87194) | Hot spring microbial communities from Beatty, Nevada to study Microbial Dark Matter (Phase II) - OV2 TP3 | ecosystem: Environmental > Aquatic > Thermal springs > Hot (42-90C) | place: USA: Beatty... | reverse complement strand
TTCGACCAGCCGTGGGAGCCGTACCTGCGGGTCATCTGGCGCGACGTCGGCAAGCAGCTCGACCTGATCTTCTGCAACTGCGAGGGCTATCCGATCTCCTTCAGGAGCAGCTTCGCCGAGTACGGCGGGTGGGTCCGCAGCGCCCGGACCAACACCAAGTTTTTCTACAAGACGAGCGCGCTCACTTTCGACGACGCGCAGTACCTGAGGCAGACGGAGCGGCTGCTGCGCGAGGCGCCGGCATCCGACCTCGGCGCCGCGGGCTTGATTGCGACGGACCCGGGGGAGACGGCGATGCAGACCGCACTGCGGTACGCGCCTCACACCCTCAGGCAGGGAATGCAGGCACTCTCGGTGCTGTACCGGCTCGTCGAGCTGTACCCGGCGAGCGGGCCCGACGGCGAGATCCTCCTGCGCGCGGCGCACGAGCTGCTGCGAGAACTGAAACTGTTTACCGCACGGGACTTGGGACCAGCCGTGGAAACGCGGTTCGCGGCGCAGCTCGCCTGGTTCAGAGGGCAGCCGGCGGCGACGGCCGCCCCTGTTACGCCTGCCCTTCGCGATACCCGGGGGGTGCAGGGCGGCATCCTCACCCCATATCCCCGCATCACGCATGGCTGCATGCTGCTGCTCAGCGCCGCCGACCCGGCGGCGGCGGCCGGCTTTCTCGCAGCCCTTGCACCCAAAGTCAGCGTGCAAGGAGAACCCAAGCCCAAGGGCGACATCTATTTCAACATCGCGTTCACGCCCGAGGGGCTGCGCGCGCTCGGTCTGACCGAGGGGCAGCTGGCGGCGTTTCCGCACGATTTTCGCGAGGGCATGCAGGAGCGTGCCGGGCTGATCGGCGACGTGCGCGGCAACCATCCGCTCCACTGGGCCCTGCCGGAGCGCAATTGGCCGTCCGGCCATGCCTGGAATGGCGCACGGGTGCGGCTGGAGACCGTGCACATGGTCGTGCACATGTACCTCGAGAGTGACGAGCCCGGCCACGCGCTCATCGAGCCGTTACGCCAAGCGGCGGAGTCGCTGATGACAGGGCACGAGAGGATGCAGCTGCTCTCGGTGCAGGAGATGCGTCGCTATACCACCGATCGCCCCAAGGAAGATACGACCCTGGAGCACTTCGGGTTCGCAGACGACATCAGCCAGCCGGTGGTCGGCGAGCGTCCACCGGGCAAGGCGTGGAGCAACAGGGTCGGCCCGGGCGAGCTGCTGCTCGGCTACGAGAACGACCGCGGCGACGCGCCGGAGCCGAACGCGCTGCTCGCCGACGGCAGCTTCCTGGTGGTGCGCAAGCTGCGCCAGGACGTCGCCGCCCTGAACGCGGCGATCCAGGCATCCGGGATCGCTTCCGACGAGCTGAAGGCGAGGATGATGGGACGCACGGTCGACGGCGATCCGCTGGCGTCTCCAGGTTCCGGCAATGCCTTCGACTACGGGGACGGCAAGGACGCCAGCCGTTGCCCGTTTGCGGCCCACATCCGGCGCGGCAATCCGCGCAGCGAGAACCTGCCCGACGGCCGGCCCGCGGTGCCGCGCATCATGCGCCGCGGCATGTCCTACGGGCCGCGCTTCGAGAACGACCCGGCGGCCGAGCGCGGCATGATGTTCATGGCCTACAACGCCAGCATCTCGGAGCAGTTCGAGGTCATCCAGCGCTGGATGACCGGCGGCAACAGCACCGGCGTGCTGTCCGAGCACGCCGATCCGCTGCTCGGGGTGCCGCAGCTCGGCGAGGCGCGCTTCTTTCGCTACCACGACGGTGCGGGCAAAGTCACGCGGGTCAAGCTCGACGACGCGGGCGACAATCCCAGCCGCCCGTTCGTGCGGCTCGAGTGGGGCGCCTACTTGTTCGCGCCTTCCAAGCCGGCCCTCGGCAAGCTCGTGGATATCGCACGGGGCGCGAGCCGACCCCAGGGGCCGGATCCATCGGTGATCGAGCGGGGCGAAGCCGTGCTCAGGAGGTTGCGCCAGTTGGAGGAGGCCGGCGGCGGCCACGACATGCTCAAGGAGTGGAAGGCGATGCTGGAGGACTCGCACGCGCGCGCGAGCGGCGAGACCGAGGCGTTGTGGACCGTGATCCGTGCCCGGCACGGCGGCGTGCTGCGCACCCCCTACGGCGTGCTGGTCGGGAGCAAGGCGCTGGTCAAGCAAGTGTGGGAGAACGTGAAGGGCGACTACTCGGTCACCGGCTACCTGCCGCGGCTAGGCAGCTCGATCGGGGAGATGTACCTCGGCCTGGACGACGAAGGCCCGGGCTCGGCGTACCGCAAGCAGTCGCTCAAGACGAATGCCGCGATCATGGGCGTTTCCCTGGCGGAGGCGTTCAAGGGCGCGCGCACTCATGCCGCCGCGCGCCTCGGGGAATTCATCAAAGACGCCAAGGAGGCAGCGGTCAAGACCGGCGAGCGGACCTGGGAGCTCACGTTCGACGTCATGGAGGTCTCCGACTACACGCTCGCAAAGCTCTGCGAGGACTGGGTCGGTCCGCTGTCCGACGGGGACCACCTTCGGCCCGGCGGCTTTCGCTGGGACTGGAAGCCGGGCGAGCCGCCGTTCTATCCGGGCCACTTCACGGCGCCCTCGCGCTTTGTCTTTCAGCCCAACCCCGGGGACGGCGCCGAGCGCTTCGGGCAGCAGCGCGGCAAGGCGCTCCTGGAGGCGATGAAGCGCTTCGTCGCCGACCACCGCTTCCCCCCTCCCACGGCGCCCCTGTCCGCGGCCATGTTCGCCGACCCCGAGCTCGCCGACGACGACCTGCTCGCGCGCACGCTGCTCGGCATCCTGATCGGCTTCCTGCCGACAGTGGAAGGGAACTTCCGCGCCACGCTGAACGAATGGCTCGGTGGAGGGATGGAACGCCTTACGCTCCACGAGCGGCTGGACCGCCCCGCATTCTGGGACCTGCAGAACGCGTTCCTCGCCGACCCGGACCCGGACGTCCATGCCAAGGCGCGCAGGTACTTGATCACGCCCCTCATGCGCACCATGCAGCTCAGGCCGGCGCCGGAGGTAGGCTGGCGCACCGCGCGCACCGAGCACCCCCTCGGCGAGGTCGACGTGCAATCCGGGGACCGGATCGTGATCGGCATCGTCTCGGCGACGCAGGAGGACCTCGCGGCCGACCGGGTCGATGTCTTCCCCATCTTCGGCGGCAATCGGCGCGCGACGCCGCAGCCGGTCCATGCCTGCCCGGGCTACGAGATCGGCATGGGCGTGCTGCTCGGCATGATCGTCGCGCTGATGGAAATGGGACCGGTGCGGCCCACCGCCGCCCCGCTTACGCTCGGCCTGCGCGGCGCGATGCCCTAGAGCTGCGCGCTGAGGCGCCGCGCTTCCTCCAGGTGCCACGCCATCTGCATGGCGTCGAACCCGGCCGCCGCCTGCTCGAGCAGCTGCAGCGCTTCGGCCCGCGAGCCGCCACGCGCCGCGATCTCCGCCCCGCAGAGCTGCGTCACCGCGATCTCGTGCCGCGAGCCGCGCGCGCGAGCGGCCTGCATCGCCCGCGCCAGGTAATGCTCCGCCGGCCTGGCGCCGTGCCCGCTCGCGCTCGCGCGCGCCAGCGCCCGGTAGGTCATGGCGAGCCCCAGCCGGTCGAACCGGCGCGCGCGCTGCAGCGCCCGCGTGGCGGGGCCCCGCAGCTCCGCGTACCGGCCCGTCGCCGCCATGGCGTCCGCAAGCCAGCCATAGTTCAGCGAGATGTTCAGGCGCCGCTCCCGCGCCTCCAGCCAGGCGGTGGCGTCGACGATCGTCTGCAGCGATTCCGCCGTGCGCTGCATCGACCAGATCGCGTAGGCGCCCAGCGCGCGGTCGGCCGCGACGATGAAGCGGCTCTTGACGCGCTCGGCGACGCGCTGCGCGTCGGCGGCCGACTGCCTGGCCTCGTCCCAGCGTCCCTGCCAGAGATAGACCGCGCTGCGCCAGCCAAGGACCGAGGCCTCGACCTCGTGGTTTGCGCCCTTCACCGCGTCGAGCGCCTCTTCGAAGCAGGCCTGAGCCTGCGCGAACTGGCCGCGGTCGCCGAGCACGGCGGCCTTGCAGGCCAGCGTGTAGGAGAAACCGACGGCAGGCCGCGCGCTCGTGCGGCGGCTGCGCCTGACCGCGATCGCGCCATCGAGCAGCGCGAGCGCCTGCTCGTAGTCGCCCGCGGCGGCGCGCGCCTGCCCGAGCGTCGCGCGGACCTGCACGATCAGGGCGTCGTCACCGGCGCGGCCTGCGGCCTCCAGGGCGCGCTCGAGATGGTGGATCGCGACGCGCGATTCGCCCAGCGCGTAGTTGACGTAGCCCAGCCAGTACTCGGCGCGAGCGAGCGCGGCCTCGTCATGGTGCCCGGCGGCGAGCGCGATGGCGCGGCGCAGCACGTCGAGCTGCTCGCGCGAGGGATCGAATACGCAGACCAGCCCGAAGCGCTGGGCGATCGAGCTCCAGCGCTGGTAGTTCTGGTCCGACGGCTCGAGCCGATCGAGCGCCGCGAGCGCAGCCCGGTACTGGGTCTGCGCGCGGTCGAGCGCCGAAGCCGCCACCGCCTTGTCGCCGGCGAGCTCGGCGTAGCGCGCCGCCTCCCCGGCCTGTCCCCCGGCGCCGAAGTGATAGGCGAGCGCCTCGTAGACTTCCTCCTGCCCGCCCGCGGCGCCCTGCTCGAGCAGCGCGGCGGCGATGCGCAAGTGCATCGCCCGGCGCTGGTGCAGGCCCACGGAATCGTAGATCACGTCGCGCGTGATGCCGTGCTTGAACCGCAGGCTCCCCGCATTTCCCGACGGGTAGACGAAATCCTGCGCCGCGAGCCCCCGCACCAGGGGATGGCCTTCCCCGCAGCCGGTGATGCTCTCGAGCAGCCAGGCGGGAACGACGTTGCCGATGACCGCCGCGGCGCGCACGACTTCCGCCTGCGCCTCGGGCAGGCGCGCGAGCCGCGACTCGATCAGCATGTCGAGCCAGGCCGAGCCGCTCTTCGCGGCGCCCGGGCCGCGCTCGGCGTGCTCGTACGCCGCGGAATGGCACAGCTCCTCGATGTAGAGCGGATTGCCGCCCGCACGCTGCCGTATCTTCGTCACCACCACCGGGTCGGCGCGCGGCAGCAGCCGGCCGATCGTGCGCGCCGTTTCGTCGTCCGAGAGCGGCGCGAGCTCGAGCACCCGGGCGTCGCCGAGGCCGGGCTCGCCGGCCGAGAGGTCCCGCGTCGCGATCAGCAGCAGGATCGGGCGCTGCTCGAGGCCGTGGATCGCCTCCAGAACTTCCCGCGTCGCGTCGTCGGCCCACTGCCAGTCGTCGATGAATACGACCTGCGGCTCGGCCGCCGCCAGCGTGTCGAAAAGCGCGCGCAGCGCCAGGATGGTGCGCTGCGCGGTGGACCGCTTTCTGGCCGCTTCGCCGTCGTCGATCCTGCTGAGCGAGAGCGTCCTGAGCAGCTCGTCGCGGTGCGCCAGCAGGCCCGGATCGATGGCCGCCAGGCCCGCCTCAACCGCCTCGGCCGCCTCGCTGCCGGACATCGCGCGCTCCAGCTTGAAGATCGACCTCAAGATCTGCAGAAACGGCTGCAGCGGCGCCGCGCTCAGCTCGCTCTCGCAGTAGCCGCGCCGGACCTGGCAGCCGCGCGCAGCGGCCGCGCGCAGGAATTCCTCCGCGAGCCGCGTCTTTCCCAGCCCGGCCGGGGCGGCGAGCGCGACGAGTCGGGATGTGCCGTCGAGCATCTCGCGCAGGCTGCGTTCCAGCGCCTGGAGCTCCGGCTCCCGCCCGACGAACGGCGTCAGGCCGCGCCGGACGCTCGCTTCGTAGCGGGTGCCGACGGGGGCGCGCGCCAGCACCTGGAAGACGGCGAGCGGGTCCGCCCGACCCTTGAGGCTGACGTAGCGGCGCTCGCTGGTGCGGAAGAAGAAGCTGTCGGGGCCGAGGGTCTCTTCGCTCACCAGAATCTCGTCGCCCTGCGCGACGTCGGCGAGATGCCTGGCGATGTTGGTGGCGTTGCCGAGCATCTCGAAGCGCCCGCGGACCAGGTCGCCCTCGTCGAGCAGCACCAGGCCCGAGTGAATGCCCGAGTGCAGGCACAGGGATGCGCCGGCGGGCTGCGCCGGGTCGATCCGCAGGCCGTGCACCCGCTCGTGAAGCTCGAGCGCCGCCTCGGTCGCACGGCGACCCACGTCCTCGCGCGCATCCGGGTAGCCGAAGATCGCGAGCATGCCGTCGCCCTGGATCTGGACGATGGTGCCGCCGTGCCTGGGAACGACTTCCTGGTAGGCGCGCTGCAACTCGCGCAGCAGCGCCGCGTAGTTCTCCGCCTCCATCGCCGCGGCATGCGCGGTGGAATCGGACAGGTCGGAGAACAGCATCGTGAGGTACCGGCGCCGCGCCGTGCCCGGCATCGCAGTATCCCGATCGGGCTTGTCGCTCATGCCGATCTCGCCCCCTTGCGTGCTTCCGCCCCACGCGCCGAACATGGTAGCGCAAGCGCGGCCCGCGCACAGCGCTGCGCCGGCCGCGCGCCCGCGCACCGGACAAGATGATTAGGAGCGCCGGGATTGCCACGAGGTGGTGGCGCGCCTGTAAAGTCCAGGCAGCGCGGCTCTGCAGATCGCGCTAGAGGGAGACGACCATGCTCAAGGTGTTGCCGCTTGCCGTGCTGGCGTGCGTACCGCTGTTGTTCGGCGGATGCGTGAAGATCTACATCGACGAGGAGCGCTTTCACACACCGAACGTCGTCCGCGGCTACCTGCCGGGGAGTCTCTCCGCGATGGCCGAGCACAATCATCAAGTGCTCGCGAATCCGCTTCCCACCCGAGAGCACGGCCGGGACGGAAGCGCCGCCGACGAGACGCCGCACTCGGGCCGCCTGTTCGACAAGGACATCGAGCCGATCGCATACCGGCGCCAGGCCACGATACGGAGGCCGAGAACCGTACGCGCTTTAATAAGGAGTGGGCCTTCAATAGCGAGGCGAGACGTTCGGAGCCCCCACGCTACTGCGTGGCGATGTCGGGGGGCGGGATCCGGTCGGCGTCGTTCAACATCGGCGTGCTGGCCGCACTGCACGAAACGGAACGGTTGCGCCGCGTGGACGTGCTTTCGGCGGTCTCCGGGGGCGCATACGCCCTTTCCTGGTACTACGCGCAGCACTTTCACGACGCCACGGACAGGAACGAGCTGGATAAGGAGCTCTTCGCCTTCGGCGGCCGCTTTCAGACGAGCCTCGCCGACAACGCCCGCGTCTTCGGCAGCGCCGAGTACTGGAGCCTCGGCGCGGTCAATCTCGCGATGACGCCGGTCAACTTCCTGTTCAACGGCATCTTCGGCTGGCACATGAACACGACTCCGGGGCGCGCGATCTACGAGGACCGGCTGAAGGCGATCTTCCAGACCCCTCCCGCCGCCAAGCTCGATTCGACCCCGATCCCGTTCGCCCAGCTCAAGCGCAAGGTGCGGGAGAAGCAACTTCCCTATTTCATCATCAACACCGCGGCCTTCATCGAGGATTCCTCGGAATACCTGGGCGCGCCCCTCTACAACCGCATCTACGAGTTCACGCCGATATTCTTCGGCTCGGACTCCCTCGGCCGCCACAACTACGACGCGAAAGACCCCGAGTTCCCCCTGACATTCGCCCGCGCCGTCTCGATCTCGGGCGCCGCCCTGGACGGCACCAAGATGATCTCCGGCTCGAGCCAGCGCACGCTCTGGTCGCTGCTCAACCAAGACCTCGGCTACTACATGAGAAACCCGTCGCTGTCTCGCGACGTGGAGGCGCTACACAGGATTCTGCCGTTCCCGCTCTACTACTTTCACCACTACCCGAGGCACCTCGACGGAACCGATATCTACCTGTCGGACGGCGGTCACGCCGAGAACCTCGGCGCGTATGCCCTCGTGCGGCGGCTTTGCGCCGAGATTCTCGTGGTCGATGCCGAGCATGACCCGACCTACGAGTTCGAGGCCTACCACGTCCTGAAGCGCGCGCTGCGCCGCGACATGAACGTGGAGTTGCGCGTCAAGTACGTCGACGGCATCGCGCAGGACGAGCGGACCTTGCGGGAAGCCCGCGTCGACCAGGCATTGAGGGATCAAGGTGACCCGGATACCGCGGCGCGGACCGACGAAGACAGGAGAAAGGAGCGCCTTCCGCCTCTACGGACCATGGACGCGCTCGAGGGCTGGCGCTGGCGGTGCGCCGCCGAGCACCCCGCGACCCGGGGACGCATCGCGCACCTGCCCTACAAGGGCCGGGACTCGGAGCTTACCGTGGACTACATCAAGGCGGCGTATTGGCGCAAGCCCGAAGAGTGCAAGCCCGCGGACGACTACTTCACCCGTTGCCTCAAGGTTTCCTCGGAAGATCAGTGCTGGACGGCTCTGGAGCATCGCCAAGAGTGCAAGGCTGCCGCAGCGAAGTGCAGGTTGCAGAAAGGCAGCCATGACCAGAAGTGCAAGGCTCTCGCGCAGAACTGCACGTCGGAGGAAGACGAGGCCTGGATCAGGCACCCGCAGGCCGATGGCAACCAACGAACACTGGACTACGCCGGGATCTACTTCTGCCGCACGCGGGAGACCGAGGCGCTGCGCAGGAGCCGCTACACCCGGCTGAATCACTTCCCCAGCAGGCGACGACCGATCAGGATTTCGACTCGTGGCAGTTCAAGGCCTACCGCCAGCTCGGCTACGACATCGCGCTCCGCGCATTGAGCGGCCGGCAACCGGCAACCGAGCCGGCCTCCATCAAGAAAGAGAAGCTGGGAAAGCCGTGTCCGGCTGACTGAGAGGGCGAGCGAGCACCTCCGCCAGGTGCAGCGTCTCCCGCCCGGCGAGCCCCTCGATCTGCTCGCGGCAGGAAAAGCCGCTCGCCACGATGAGCGTGTCGGCCGGCGCCGCGCGCACCGCGGGCAGCAGCCCCATCTCGCCGATCCTCACCGAGGCCTCGTAGGTCTCGGGTCGCATGCCGAAGGCGCCCGCCATGCCGCAGCAGCCGAAATCGGGCGCCTGCACGGTGCAGCCCGCCGCCGAGAGCAGCGCGAGGTCGTGCTTCGTCCCCCAGAGCGCCTTCTGGTGGCAATGCGCGTGCATCAGGACGCTCGCGCCGAGCCGCGGCGGCTTCCAGCCGCGGCGCTCGAGCAGCTCGCCGAGCGACACGGCCTGCTTCGAGAGCCGCCCGGTGCAGGCGTGGTCGGGAAGCAGGTTCACCAGCTCGTCGCGGAACACCGAGAGACAGCCGGGCTCGAGCACCACCACCGGCACCCCGGCCTCGACCTGGGGCGCGAGCGCGGCGAGGATGCGCTCGAGCGAGGCGCGCGCCTCCTCGAGCATGCCGAAGTCGTAGTACGGGCGGCCGCAGCACAGGTGCTCGCGCGGCAGGTCCACGCGGCAGCCGGCGGCCTCGAGCACGCGCGCCGCGGCGAGCGCGGCCCCCGGCCGGAAGTGGTTGCTGAAGGTGTCCGGGAAGAGCACCACAGGGTCGCCGCGGCGCGCCCCGTCCGCTCGCGCCGGGTCGCGGCGCGCGTGCCGCCCGGCTTCGAACTCACTGCGAAAGCTGCGCGCGGCGAAGCGCGGCAGCGCCCGCTGCGGCGCGATCCCGGCGGCGTGCTTCGCCAGCCTCGCGAGGAGCGGCGCGCGCCCGAGCAGGTTCGCGATGCGCGGGACGGCGGCGGCGAGCGGCGCCCACTCGCCGATCCGCCCCATGCTGAGCGCCTGGCGCGGCCGCCTCCGGCGCTCGTGGTAGTGCGAGAGGAACTCCGCCTTGTAGGTCGCCATGTCGGTGTGCGTGGGACAGTCGCTGCGGCAGCCCTTGCAGGCGAGGCACCAGTCGAGCGCCTCCTTCACCGCGTCGCTCTGCCAGCCCTCGGCGATCACCTCGCCGCGCAGCATCTCGGCGAGCAGCCGCGCGCGCCCGCGCGTGGAGAAGCGCTCCTCGCGCGTGGCGCGGTAGCTCGGGCACATGGTGCCGCCCTGCATCGAGCGGCACTTGCCCATGCCGATGCAATGCTCGGTAGCGCGCGCAAAGCCCTCGCCCACCGGGCTGCGGAACGCAAAGCGCGTGGCGAGCGTCACCGGCTTGTAGTCCGGGCCGAGCTTGAGGTGCTCGTCGGCGCGATAGACCTCGCCGAGCGCATCCACCAGCTTTCCGGGGTTCATGTGCCCGAGCGGGTCCCAGATGCGCTTGAACTCGCGGAACGCGGCCATCAGCTCGGGGCCGTACATCAGGGGCAGGAACTCGGCCTTCGCCTGCCCGTCGCCGTGCTCTCCCGACAACGAGCCGCCGTAGCGCACCACCAGCTGCGCCGCGTCGTGCAGGAACCGCCGCCAGTGCGCGAGCCCCTCGGGCGTGCGCAGCTCGAAGGTGATGCGCGCGTGGATGCATCCGTCGCCGAAGTGGCCGTAGAGCGAGGTGCGGTAGCCGTAGTGGTCCACCAGCGCCTGGAACTCGCGCAGGTAATCGCCCAGCCGCAGCGGGTCTACCGCGGCGTCCTCCCAGCCCACCACCGGGTCCGGGCCCTTCTCGCCCGCGAGGTTGAGCGCGGTGGCGGATGCCCCGGTCTCGCGGATCGTCCAGAAGCGGCCCATCAGCGCCGGGTCCTCCACGAGCAGGCCGCCGATCGCGCCCTGCAGGCCGCGCGCCTGCGCCACCGCGTCCGTGTGCGCGTCGGCGCCGAACTCGACCATCAGCCAGGCGCGCCCCGCGGGGAGTAGCGCGATGTCCTCCAGGCGCAGGCCCCGGCTGCGCAAGCCCCCGATGATCGGCTCATCCAGCCCCTCGCAGGCGATCGGCCGCGCGGCGAGCACCCGCGGCACGGCGTCGCCCGCCGCGTAGACGTCCGGGAAGCCGGCCACCAGCAGCACGCGGCTGCGCGGGCTCTTCACCAGCCGCGCGAGCGCCTGCAGGGTCAGCGCGCAGGTGCCTTCCGAGCCCACCAGCGAGCGCGCCACGTTGAAGCCGTTCTCGGGCAGCAGCTGGTCGAGGTTGTAGCCCGAGACGCGGCGCTTGATCCCGGGGAAGCGGCTCCGGATCAGGTCGGCATAGCGGTCGCGCAGCGACCTGAGCGCGGCGTAGATCTCGCCCTGGCGGCCACCCCGGCGCACGATCGCCTCGAGCTCGGGCTCCGTGGTCGGCCCGCACCAGAAGCGCGTGCCGTCGTAGGCGAGGACTTCCAGTGCCTCGATGTTCTCCACCGTCTTGCCCGCCATCACCGAGTGCGGGCCGCAGGAGTTGTTGCCGATCATGCCGCCCAGCGTGCAGCGCGAGTGCGTCGCCGGGTCGGGCGCGAAGGTGAGGCCGTGTCGCTCGGCCGCGGCGCGAAGCTGATCGCACACCACCCCGGGCTCCACGCGCGCGAGGCGCGCCGCGGGATCGACCTCGAGCACGCGGTCGAGGTATTTCGAGGCGTCGATGACCACCGCGACGTTGACCGCCTGCCCGGTGAGCGAAGTGCCGCCGCCGCGCGCGAGCACCGGCGCGCCGTGCGCGCGGCAGGCAGCGAGCGCGGCGACGATGTCCTCGGCAGACCTCGGCAGCACCACGCCGATCGGCACCTGGCGGTAGTTGGAGGCGTCCGCGGCGTAGACCGCGCGCGTGCCCGCGTCGAAGCGCACCTCGCCCTTGACCGCGGCGCGCAGCGCCGCCTCGAGGCCGCCCGGACTCATGCCGCCAGCGTCGCCGGATCCACCGCTTCCAGCAGCGGCGGCAGCGGGCAATCGAGCACCGCGCCGGCCATGCGCATCAGCTCCGCCTCCATGACGCGGATCGTGCCGTCGTGGGTCGCCGCGGCGAACAGGCCCTTCATGAGCAGCGCCTTCTGCATCGGCGCGAGCGCCTTCAGCGCTTCGAGCGCCTTCGCCGCACCCTCGAGCGTGAGCTGCGCTCCCGGGGCCGCAGCAGGCTCGATGCCCATCTCCTTCGCCCCCGCGGCGATCGCCTGCTGCAGCGCCTCGCCGCGCTTGCCGCTCGCGTCCTGGCGCGTGCCGGCGTGCGCGACCAACGTGAGCAGGAGCACGCACTCGGCCTGCATGTCCTGGATCCTGCGGCTGCCCGCCGCGGCGGGCTTCGCCGGCGGCGCGAGCTGGTCGCGCACCAGGGTCAGCACCACGAACTCGTGCAGCGACACGCGCCGGTCGGCCTGGATCACGGCCTCCAGCCCCTTTACCAGCCCGGCGCGCAGCTCCGCGGAAGCGGCCTTCAGCGCCGGCAGCGCGAGGTCGATCACCGGCAGGTGGAACGCGGGTCCGAGCCGCCGCGTGAGGGGCGCGAGCTCGGCCGCGGCGCCGCCCAGGGTCTGCAGCCCGGCGCTGCGCAGCACCTCGAGCTGCCCGCGCATCACGTCCTCCTTCGGTGCGAGCAGCAGCGCGACGAGCGCCGCGCGCGCGCCCTCGGGCTGGTGCAGGCGCTCGCGCAGCCCCGCCGGCAGCGCCGCGAGCAGGCGCTTGGCATAGTCCACCTTGGCGCCGTCCGCCGAGCCCACCAGCGCCGCGCTGTCGCCCGCCGAGCGGCCCCATTGCGCGCCGCCGTCGGCGCCGCGCCGGCCCGCCGGCGGCAGCCCCGCGCCCGGCAGCACCGTACCCGCGACGAGCACCGCCCGCGCCGCCTGCTCCCGGGTGAGCGCCTGCTTGCGCGCCTGCTCCTCCTGGGGCTCGTCCGGCAGGCCCGGCTGTGCCCGCGCCCGGCGGTAGTCCGCGACCTGGAACCGCGGGTGGGCCCGCTTGATGCGCTCCTCGACCGGCGGGTGCGTGTCGAACAGGCCCCCGAACCACATCTTCACGCTCTGGCCGAAGAACATGTGCGACATGTCCTCGGCGTAGCGGCTCGCGATCACCGTGCCCGCGCTCGAGGCCCGGATCTGGTCGAGCGCCCCCGCGATGCCGTCCGGGTTGCGCGTGAACTGCACGCTCGAGGCGTCCGCCAGGAACTCGCGCTGGCGCGACACCCCGGCCTTGATGAGGCGCGCGAAGAACAGGCCGATGTAGCCGATGAGGAGCAGCGTCAAGCCGATCCCCATGATCGGCCCGGAAGCCCGGCTGTCGCGACTGTGGCGCTGACTACGCAAGAGGAACTCGCCGATCGAGCCGATGAACACGATGCCCGCGAGCACCCCGATCATGCGGATGTTGAGCCGCATGTCGCCGTTCAGGATGTGGCTGAACTCGTGGCCGATCACGCCCTGCAGCTCATCCCGATTCAGCGTCTCGAGCGTGCCGCGCGTCACCGCGACCACCGAGTTGGACACCTCGTAGCCGGCGGCGAAGGCGTTGATGCCGGGCTCGCCGTCCATCACGTAGACCGCCGGGACGCGCACGCCGGAGGCGATCGCCATCTCCTCGACCACGTTGCGCAGGCGCCGCTCCAGGGGATCGCGCGTCTCGGGCGAGACGCGCCGCGCGCCGACCATCTCGGCGACCTTCTCCCCGCCCCCGGCGAGCTGCATCACGTTCCAGCCGCTCACGCCGAGGATCACGGTCGCCGTGCCGAGCGCGCCCCAGGCGTAGATCGCGTCGGGCACCAGGCGCAGCAGCGTCGCCGGGCCGACCGCCTTGCCCGCCGGCACCAGCCGGTCGCCGAAGCCGTAGGCGTAGGCGCCCGCAAGCACCAGGTCCACCGCGACGATGACGCCGATCACGGCGAGCGCGTACAGCAGCACGAGAACCTTGGTGTTGCGCCGCGCCAGGTGCTGGTGCTCGAAGAAGGTCGCCATGGCGGGTCTGGTGCCTATTTTCGCAGCAGCCGCGGGTCCAGGGCGCCCAGCTCGGGCGGCATCGGGCAGCCGAGCGCCACCGAGACGGCGCGCACCAGCTCGTGCTCGGGAAGGCGCACGTTGCGGTCGGCGTCCACCACCGCCTGGCAGGCGGCGAGCAGCGGCGCCTTCTCCAGGGGCGCGAGCTGGCTCAGCCGCTCGAGCGCTTCGCTCACCCGGCCGAGCTCGAGCGCCTCGGGCGGAGCGAGCTCGAGCCCGGGCATGCCCGCGGCCTCCAGCCCCCGCGCGAACGCGCCGGGCGCGCCCGCCGGATCGCCCCCGGCGTGCGCGAGCAGCGAGAGCAGCAGCGCCGCCTCGCCGGCGAGCGCCCGGCGGTCGTGGAACGCGACGCGCCCGGCGAGCCTCGCGCGCGGCCCGAGATTGCAGTCGAGGATGGTGTCGAGGACGAACTCGCCGAGCGTCAGCCGCGCATCGGCCCGGATCGCGGCGCGCATCGCGCCGAGAAACTCCGCGCGCCCCGCCTCGTCGAGCTCGCGCAGCACCGGCAGCGCGAGCGCGACCAGCGGCAGCCGGTACGCACGGTCGAGGCTCCGCAGCAGCGGCGCGAGCACCTCGGCCTTGCGCGCGAGCCCGGCGAGGCCGAGCGCCTCGAGCGCGCGCAGCTGGCGCTCGCGCGCCGTCGCCTCGGCGTCGATCAGGAGGCCCAGCATCGCGGCCTGCGCGCCGCGCGGCTCCCGGAGCGCCTCGCGGATCGTGGCCGGCAGGTAGGCGAGCAGCCCCGCGGCGTACTGCAGGTGCGCCGCGTTCAGCTCGCCGATGGTCGCCACCAGCATCGCCACGTCGGTGCGGCGGCTCGGCGCGATGGTGGCGGGCTGCGCCGGCGCCTCGCGCGCCTCGCCGGCGCGCTCGCGCGCGAGCGCCGCGGCGATCGGGTCCGCGGGCGCCTCCTTCTTCTCCGGCGCAGGCTGCGGCGCCCGCCGCCGCGCGCGCTCGAAGTAGTGCTCGGGCGCCGCGTGCGGGTTGGCGCGGCGCATGCGCTCCTCGAGCGGCGGGTGCGTCGCGAGCCAGCCCCCT
>Ga0114945_10001446_pt1 | contig 14736 bp, 7 predicted proteins | sample OV2TP3_FD_87194 | JGI IMG/M metagenome (GOLD analysis project Ga0114945, IMG submission 87194) | Hot spring microbial communities from Beatty, Nevada to study Microbial Dark Matter (Phase II) - OV2 TP3 | ecosystem: Environmental > Aquatic > Thermal springs > Hot (42-90C) | place: USA: Beatty... | reverse complement strand
CGGATTCTCCTGGAGATGTTTGTTGATCGCTTGAAGAGGGGTTTGACCCGGCTTGGGCTCAAGGATGAGGAAATATTTGGCGAGAACCGGCACGTATTGATCACGCGCCCGATTCCTTTCCATCCCCTTGTCAATTCCATTGTCCCGGCTCGTCAAGGCATATTTGAGCCTGCCAAGAATCGTCTCCTTATTCCCGACTAAAGTCACCAAGGGCCGTTCGATAGCTACCGCCTTCTGAAGCGTTTCCACAACTCGAATCGTGTCAAAAATGATCCGGCCGCGGTCAGGTTTCGTCATCAGCCGCTCAAATCGAGTGGAGTCCACATAAGTTCCCTGCAAGGCCTCGGCTCCAAATTGGGAGGCTCGCTCCGCGAGCCGCTTGAGCTCGGCCTCCGTGGTTTCGGCTTTTACGGGTCCCGCGGTCTCCATCATCTCCTGGAATCGGCTGACCCCAGGCGCTGGAGGGGTGTATCCCGGAACCGGGGTGGTGGTTGCTGCATAAACCTGAGGGCCCAAGAACGCCGCAAGGGCCGCAACAAAAGCGGCGGCCTGGGGGAAACGTTCCCGAATAAAATTAGGAACAATAAGATTTGCGATTTCGATGATCCTGATTTCAGACCGAGTAAAGCTCCGGGTTTCGGCTTCTCGGGAGGGCGGTTCAGGCGATATCGTTCCAGGAACTGTCGGAACCGTCGGCGTGCCGGCGGGACTCGTCAAGACGCTCGGAGTCGTTGGGACGGAAGGCGCCGTTAGAGGCCGCGGCGATTCAGCACGTGGCGCTTCGGCTTGGGGAGTTTCTACTCTGGGAGTTTCCACCGGCTGCCTGACTTCAGACCGGCTGAAGACCTGCTCCTCAAGCTGCCGGATTTGTCTTGCAATCAGTCCGCGATCTCCGCCAGCGTCACTCAATTTTCCAAGGAGCTCCTGAAGATCTGCGCTTCTGAGCCCCCTGACAGTTTCCACACCCGCCTCTTCCAGCAAGGCGACGGTTCTTTTGGGAAAACCGACCGTTTGAAGAGCCTTGGTCTCGATCTTCTCTCCGGCTGGGGTCAAAGCGAGAGAAGCGATCAGATTCTCCCGATCAATGAGGGAAGGGACCTGCCTTTCAAATTCAATCGGCTGATTTACCAATTCGACAAATCGCCGCTCTGCTTCCTTGATCAGCTCTTCGGCTTCTCTCACGGCGGTTGCATTGGAGGGCCCCTTTAACTTTCCGAGAGACTCCCTTGCTACCTCTGCCGCTTCGAGAATCTGAAGCGCCTCAGCCTGTTGGATGACCCTCTCAAGATTTTCTATCAATCGACTGAGCTTCGCCGTATTCCTCACCTCAGAGCGGAGCGGAGCGCGGAACACATCCACTCCAAATTCACGCAGGACTTGAGAAATCCTTTGAATTTCAGCGGCGGGGCTCACCTGGAGCTCTTCCAATTCAAGAGGAAAGACGAGGGGGAGCTTTTGATTTGCGGCTTCTTCGGCTTGCTTCCGAAGAAGGGGCTCGGGCAATAAAGGAAGGGAAATGGGGATGGGAACCCTCGCTTCAACTAACTGCAGCACGATTTGAGGGAGAATCTGCTCAGGCGTCTGGAAGCGGTTGATCTGGGGAGGAAGCTGGAAGACCACGGCTTGAGCCGGCCGCACCAAGGCATAAGGAGAAATCCGGGCCGGTGTACCGGGAATTTCAACGAAAAGAACCTGAAGCGGCGCTGGACTCGGAACCGCTGGGACTTGAGGCTCCTCGGAAACCAGAGTGGCGATATAAAATTGAAGTCCCTGAATCAGGGGAGGCGCCACCCGCTGGAGGGTTGTCACGGGGAGCGAAATGCTGAGAGGGAGCACTCGACCAAGAACTTGCGGTACGATCTTTTGCTCAATGAAGGCTCTCACTACTTTTTCAGCCTCCTCTTTCGTCGCCCGCACCTCGGCGCGTTCGACGCGGCCTCCGAGAAGTTTCTCGATTTGAAGGGGGTCGATTCCGAGCTTGCGGAGTTCAGAGCGCAACGCAGCGGGATTTTGTAGGATTTGATTTAGGGAAGAAACTAATTTGAGGGCCCATTCACGGTCCTTATTATTAATAGCTTCAACTAGAGCTTCGCCTAGAGCCTGACTTAATTGCTTAGTAGGGGCTGCGGCCCCGATTTGACCCAGGGCAAAAGCGACTCCCCGCCGGACACTCGGATTTTCATCTTTCAAAGCTTCGCTTAAAGCAGGCACGGCCTCTTTGGCTTCGGGTCCGAGTTCACCAAGGGCATAAGCGGCTTGCCACCGGACACCTGGATTTTCATCTTTCAAAGCTTCGCTTAAAACAGGTGTGGCCTCTTTGGCTGCGGGTCCGAGTTCACCCAGGGCATAAGCGGCTTGCCACCGGACATCCGGGTCAGAATCTTTCAGGAGTTTGATATAATGATTGATGTTTTCCCCGCTTGCCCGCACCTCGGCGCGGGTGCGGGAGGAGTCCTGATTGACCCCTTGAGGTTTGTGTGTTAAAGTTTTTCCGATGACTGAGGCAAAAGGATTTTTCACAGGAGGGAGACGGTCCGCTCTTTCGGGCTGGGCCCTTAATTTGTCTGTTGTGATGCTCACTGCAGGGCTTGTCTCCGAGGCATTCTTCAAGCTGTCTGGACCCCTAAAAGTTTTAGCCTTGATAGGAGGCTTGACCTTTGCAGTTCTAGGTGTGGTCGTAGCTCAGGAGGAAGGAGGTCGTTGAGGTGACAACCATCGTCGTGATGACCCTAGTGGCATTGGTGATTCTTGCCCTGTTCGGGTTGGATCGCTACCGCCATCACCACGTAAAATAATCAGTCTACCTCCAGAAGTTTTGATCCCCCTTCCACCTTCCGGCGTCAGGCTTCCAGCTTCTCTTGCCCGCACCTCGGCGCGTGAATCAGCGCCAGGCGCCATGTGCCATGCGCCAGGTAAAAGATTCTCAATTTTTTCTCCTGGCACTTGGAGCTTGGTGCTTGGTGCTGTTTTTAATGCCCGCACCTCGGCGCGGGGAATGTAAGTAGGAAACTGCAAGCCCACATTGTATTGGTTCTTTATCACCATATGCCGACTGACAGAAATTTCGACTTGCCCCAAATTGAGCGGTTGATTTCCTGCCGCCTTTTTGGCGATTCCTAGGAGATACTGTTGAATCGCCTCCGCGGTTTCGAGGAAACGAGACACGGGAACACTTTCTTCCAGGAGGTAGGTAGCGATAAAATCTCCTCGGGGGGAAGGTGTTGGATTGCGCATCCAAATAACTACATATCCCTCTTCTTGTTTCGTCTCCGGCTCAGATGCAAAAAAATCTCTCACTCGCTGTACCTGGCTAAGATCTCCGAGAGAAACGCCCTCGACTTCTTTCCGCACCTCGGCGCGGGAAGGGGATTCGTTGTATTTCTTTAAAAGGATTTGGACAACAGCGTCTGGACTTTTAGCGAGCTCTTGGACATGTTTGTAACTCCGGGCGTCGGGCCAGTTCGGGGATAATTTTTCCGCAGCTTCTTCAAGGAGCCTTCTATCCTCCGGCACCGTCGCCGGAAATTGAACCACTCTTTGAATAATCTGTTGGCCTTTAGGTCCTGCGGCTTCAACTTGCTGCATCAGAAGCGTTTGGGCGGCACGCTCAAAGGTTCCTTCGATCATTACGGCAATATCTTTGCGCGGTTTCTGATCCTGAAAGCCCTCTTTTTTAATCACACGCCCCGCATAGGAAATCATACTCAAAACCGGGTTAGTACCTTGATAGGCCCTTTCCATCGCTTGGCCAAAGTCAGGGAGTTTCTCTACAGGCTCTTCGACAAAAAGCTGTTCATACCAAATCCTAAAAGCCTCTTTGAAACGTTTGGAAACTCGCTTCGGAAAATCCTCCTCCTTGAGGGGAGGTCGATTGAGTGTCGCCCGCACCTCGGCGCGGCGAGAAGAGGCCGAAGGCTGAAGGCCGACGGCCGAAGGAAACGCTTCTTCCCTTCCACCTTCCACCTTCCACCTTCCGCCTTTTTCTGTCCGTACCTCAGCGCTGCGGCGGGGAGGATCAGGGATGCGAGTAACGATTTTTCCGGTGACTGATGTAGAGCCTTGTGCTATATTTGGAACGATGTTAGATAAGCCTCGAAGAAAATATATCGCAGACCTCTGTAAGAGTCTTGGATCGATTGGATTTGGAGCTGCGTTTGCCACTGGTTTCTTTGGAGAAATTCCCATAGCGCTTAAGGTTTTATTGGTCGTATGCCTTGGGTTGGTCGTGTTGATAGGCCTTTGGGCGGCTACAGAATGAGGTGAGAGAAATGTCCTCCACAATCTTCTTATTGTCGTTACTGATGTTGGGGTTGGGCGCAATCTTTGCGGTCTTGCTTTTCTTAGACCAATACCAACGCCGGCACCACGCTCGCTAATCTTCTTCTTCCTCACCTCTGCACGGGCGTTGGAAACACCCGAAGGAAACCACTCGTGCCATGTCTTGTGGGCCTTCAGGGTCGCAAGAATTTCTTTGACCAGGATCGGAAGGTCAGAAAAGTTTTTCGTTTGAGCGGAAATGCCGAGAGGAACATAAGTCACTGGATGAGAACTCTTTTTCTGATAAATGGAAAGATCATAAGCCATATCCCAGGGGAAACCGCTCCTTTCAATCCGAATTTCTAATTCCTGCCAATAGTCCTTAGGATTCCTCACCGAGATCAGTAAGCGGAGCCTACCGGCGGGAATATCCAACAGTAAACTTTGAGAGAAGCCTGCGAAGGATGCGGCCGCCCGCAAATCCTCATCTTCTAGAAACAAGAGGGCGATCTTCACGAGATTCGGATCGGCTGATTTAAGTCCCGGATATTGACTGAAAATTTTTTCTCCTTCTTCCTTACTCATCCGCACCTCGGCGCGGCGGATTTGATCGATCAGCGATTGGAGGAGGTCCTGCGCTTTCTGATTCTTGGGTTCCTCCTGCTTCACCTTTTCGAGAGCTTTCTCGAGAGGGCCAAGCGCATTCCACCCGAGCCGGCTCACCAAAATCTCCGAGGCCTTGTTTTTTGATCTTTTCTTCTCATTTGGATCCAAAAGAGTTTCTATGGCACGCTTTACCTTTGCTTCTTGAGTCTTGATGGCGTCGTGCACCTCCTGACGGTGAACGGGCACCTCTGGAGGGGCTTCGATTCCGAGCCGGACCCTGTCTCCTCTAATTTCCACCACGGTCAGCTTGATTTCACCACCGCCAATGACGATGGTTTCGCTCACTTTGCGGCTTAAGACCAGCATCCGCACCTCGGCCCGCCGCGAATCGACCACTCTTGCCTCCACCTCGTTTCCTTTGATCTTATCAATAATGATTTGTCGCCCGCCGACACTCACCGCTTCGGTGGGAGCAAGATCAAATTCCAACGGGGGAGGGGTCCGGCCACTTTGGGTGTCCTCGACAGCGAGGACGCGGCCGGGAACCCGTGTCTCTTTGCTCGTCACTTCTTCAATCGAAGTGGTGTCGTAGTAAATTTTATACCCTGACTCTTCCAAGGCGAGGAGATAGGCGGGCTTCCCCCCATAGACCTCGCGTCGGGTTTCGGCTCCTCCAAATTGGCCGAAGTAACCTCGCCCGCCGGCAATCTCTTCATTAATCTGTTCAATCGTCACGCCGTTCTTCAAAGCTTCCAGCATGCTGTCAGCGCCAACCCGGCTAACAATTTTCCGATCGTCGACTTCATACCCTGATCGGAGCGTTGAAGCCCGAACCCCCAGGTAGGGCTCGGCCATGCGGGTCGAACGAACAACGCCGGCCGGCTTCAATCGAGTCTCAAGGACCGATTGAACGTAGGCTTCGCGGCCGTCCGTGGCGGTGATCTGGGGAGCGATCAGGGCGTAACTGTAATTCTTATTTGAGAAGAACTTTTGAAAGGGTTCGGCGTGAAAACCGCCGGTGATAATGACGGCCTTGTCGGCACGGGTTTCTTTCAAGCGGGCCTCAATATTTCGAAGCATCCACTCGTCGCGCTCTTTGACGCCACGGTAGAATTCGAGGGCTTTTTCAAAGAGGGAATCGATTTCGTCGACGTGGGTAAATTCACGATTGCGGACACGGTGGGAACCATTGAGTTCGAGGAAACGTTGGATGATGTGGGAAGGCTTGAGACCGTCATTTGGGACGCTGCCTCGCAATGACGGATTGACGATGGCTTCATAATCTTCAGGCGATAATTCCAACGCAAAAAGCCTTTTGAGGAGTCGATGATCCTTCAAAAGGGCTAGGATTTTCTTTTCCTCACCCGTTTTGGCGAGTCTTTCTGAAATCTGCTCGGTCACGCGATTCATCTCCTCCATGAGCCGTTCGCCTTTCACTTCGCTCTGGAGGATCAAATGTCCAATGAAGATTTTCACATTGGGATAGGCGTCGTAATTGAAGTCCTTCGGGAGAGAGGCAACCATTTTCTCGAAAAGGATGCCGGTTTCGGGATCGGGAAGCTGGTGTCGGGAAAGAGGAGAGGTGAGAAGATCTTCAAGGGGGACAGTCCCCTGCGGGGACAATCCCTGGATGTCAGAGAGGAATCCATTGCGTTCTTTCATGAACGCTTTCATGTCCAGCTTCGATTCGAATTCACCGAGTTTGTAAATCCGAATCAGAGTGGGCCAATCGATCTGATAGGCGGGGTCGGCTAAATCGATTTCCAGATACGTCTTCGCTTGACTCTTTAAATAATTGAGCCACTCGAGAATTGGGAGTCGCTTCGCCTCAAAATCTTCAAGCCGTTTCAGGAAGGCCCGGAGGTCCTTATTAAGATAAGGACCGGTGAGCCTTTCAATCTGCATGTCCATATCCGAGATAAAACCTTCCGTCTTTTCCCGCTCGGTCAGGACGTCGATGAAGGCTTTTCCGTTGGCAACGTAACTTTCCAGATTCTCAATCCCGTAGGTTTCGACTTCCGGGGAATCGATGAGGAAAAGCTCGACGGCTTTGGCATAGGCATCTTTGGCGAGTCGGTCGGCGACTTTTTTCGAAAGGCCAACCCGATTGGGAAAAACCCGAACCAATTCGGGATTCAGTCTGTGAGCGCTCCCTTCGAGGAGGATGAGTTTAATTCCGTACTTCTCTTTTAAGTAATTGAGAATCGCTTCGATTTTCTTCTGCGCTTCGTAATTTCCGTGAGCATCCTGCAGATGGATTAACGTGGGTCCGGTGCCGGTGTTTAAATTCTGAATGGTGCCGAGATCGGGAGGGAGGTTGAGTTTAAACGGGGTGGGGACTTTGACTTCAGGAGGGGTTTTCTTTTCGATGGCCAGAACAGGCAGCGGCGTTCCTACCTGAACGACAGCGAAGACTACGGCTGTGACAATTCCGGTGATTGAGCTTCGTCTTCGCTTTTGCATCTCTTTTTGAAACTGCTGAAGATAGGAGACAAATAAAATTCCCATCTCCAACGCTCTCCTAGAGATGGGGACTTCTTTAAGACCTTGAGAAAGGATACCCTACTCGACCGGAAATTTCAAGGGATAAAGCTAAAAACTTGTCCATCGTTAACCTTAAATTCATCAATAGGTTACGTAAATAATAGAAAATGGAGACGGTTCTATTTTCCATCGGGCTGTGTTACAATCCCACCCATGTCTGAAATCCACCCTACTGCGATCCTAGGAAAAGAGGTCCATCTGGGGGTCGCCAACCGGATCGGCCCGCAGGTGATTATCGAGGATGGGGTGAAACTCGGTTCCCATAATCTGATTCACGCCGGCGCCTATCTCTGTAAAGGAACGGAGATCGGAAGCCATAATGAAATTCACAGGGGGGCCCTGATTGGGCATGCTCCCCAAGATTTGGCCTACAGAGGAGAAATCGCCTTCACTCGAATCGGCGACCACAATCAGATCCGCGAATATGTGACCATCCACCGCGGCACGAAGCCGGAGTCGGCGACGGTGATTGGCAATGAGAACTACCTCATGGCCTACTGTCATATTGCGCACAACTGCGAGCTCGGCAATAAAATCATCATGGTCAACCAAGCCTCCCTCACGGGATACTGCAAAGTCGAGGACCAGGCTTTTCTCTCGGGAATGACCGGTTTTCATCAATTCACACGAATCGGCCGGCTCGCCATCGTGAGCGCTCTTTCAGCTTGCAATAAAGATGTTCCTCCTTATATGACTTGCGGAGGGAGGCCTGCCGTGGTTCTCAGTATCAATGTGGTGGGGCTCCGGCGGGCGGGGATCGCCGAGCCGGTTCGAATGGAGATTAAGCGGGCCTTTAGATACCTTTACCGTTCGGGTCTTGCCGTCTCCCACGCCGTCGAGAAAATCAAAGCCGAACTCACCTCCCCGGAGATCCAACACCTCATCCGATTCATCGAATCCAGCGAGCGCGGAATTCTGGCGGGCGGGGAAGAATCGGAGGACCTGCTCCTGCCTCGCAAAAAACCTTCTACAGTTTCGCGATGATCAGAATGGAGTTCTTGCCGCCGAAGCCGAAGGAGTTTTTCATCGCGATCTCGATTTTGGCCTTTCGCGCCTGATTCGGCACATAATCGAGATCGCATTCCGGATCGGGGACTTCGTAATTAATGGTGGGGGGGATCTCGCCATGTTCCATCGCAAGAAGGGTGGCAATGAGTTCCACGGCCCCGGCGGCGCCGATCAAGTGTCCGATCATCGACTTGGTCGCGCTGATCGGAACCTGATAGGCCCGATCCCTGAAAACTTTTTTGATAATCATCGTCTCGGTCTTGTCATTCAGCGGCGTCGAGGTGCCGTGGGCATTGATGTAATCGATTTGGTCAGGCTTCACGCCCGCCTTCTGCATCGCCATTTCCATCGCCCGGATCGCCTCGGCTCCGGTCGGCTCGGGACTCGTCATATGATAAGCGTCGCAAGTCATCCCGTGTCCCAGGATCTCGGCGTAGATGTGGGCGCCGCGTTTTCTGGCATGCTCGTATTCTTCGACGACAAAAATTCCGGCCCCCTCCCCTAAGACAAATCCATCGCGGTCCAAATTGAAAGGGCGGGAGGCTTTTTCCGGTTCGTGATTTCTTCTGGAAAGGGCACGGGTGGCACAGAAGGCCGCCAGGATCGGCTCAAAGACCGTGGCCTCCGCCCCTCCCATCACCAGAAAGTCGACGGCGTGGCTCATGATCGCGTCAAAGGCATAGCCGACGGCATCCGAAGCTGAAGAACAAGCGGTGGCCATCGAAAAACTCGGGCCGGTGATTCCAAGTTCAATCGAAATGTTGCTCGCGCAGGCGTCGGGAAAGGAGGCGAGCGTGGTAAAAGGATTCACCCGGTCCGGGCCCTTTTTGAGGTAATCATCATATTGTTCCAGGATGTGGCCGTGTCCCGCCATGGCAGTACCGATAATGACACCGGCGCGGTGGCGGCCATTGGACTGCGGGTCAAGGCCGGCATCTTGCACGGCCATCTTGGCGCAAGCGACCGCGAATTGACTGGTGCGGTCCATCCGGCGGAGGCTCTTGCGGTCTGTGTAAAGGAGGGGATCAAAATTTTGGATCTGTCCGGCGAACTGGGTGGTTAACCGAGAGGCGTCGAAACTTTTGATTCGAGAGATCCCCGACCGGCCTGAGCGCAGGGCCTCCCAAAATTCCTCCTTGCCGATTCCCATGGAGGAAATGACTCCAATGCCTGTGACGACAACCCTTCTCTTGGGAAGGAAAACCTGCATGATCAGGATCCGGATTCCTGGACTGTCGGGACTCCTGTTGAATTCGGAATGTTTTTTAAGGAAAGTGCGATCTTGCGGGTTTCGTGATCAACGTGGAGGACTTGAACGACAATCCCGTCGCCCACCCGAAAATTCTTTTCGAGCGTTTGCGAGGAAACACCGGGGATCTCAGAAACGTGAACCAAACCCTCGAGGCCGTTTTCCAATTGGACAAAAAGTCCAAAACTCGCGATGCGGCTCACCTTTCCCGGGGCCAGACTCCCCGGATAACAATTTCGGGCAAGCGTCTGCCAGGGATCTTCCACGAGCTGCTTCAGCCCGAGGGAAATCTTCTGCGCCTCCGGATCGATCGAAAGGATCACCACTTCCACTTCGTCTCCTTTCTTGAGAAGGTCCGAAGGCTTTAAATTTTTGGAGGTCCAGGACATATCTGAAACGTGAAGCAGTCCGTCCACGCCCGGTTCGAGCTCAATAAAAGCGCCGAAATCCGTCAAATTGCGGATTCCCCCCCGGAGCCGCTCCCCCACCCGGTATTTCTGCCGGACCCCTTGCCAGGGGTTTTCCTGAGCTTGCTTCATCCCGAGAGAAATTTTTCTCACCGCCGGATCCAAGTTTAAGACCACGACTTCCACGGGATCGCCGATATGAAGAAGCTCCGTTGGGTGACTCACCCGTTTGGTCCAGGACAAATCACTGATATGAACGAGCCCTTCCACGCCGGGCTCAAGCTCCACAAAGGCACCGTAAGGAAGAATATTCACAACTTTTCCTGGATGCCGGCTCCCGATCGGAAACTTCTCAGGCGCTTTCTCCCAAGGATCTCCCAACCGTTGTTTCATCCCGAGAGAGACCTTTCCTTGCTCCTTATCGATCGCGAGCACCACGACCTCAATCTCATCGCCGATCTTCACGAGCTTCGAGGGATGAGGAACCCTTCCCCAACTCATGTCCGTGATGTGAAGAAGACCGTCCAGATGACCCAGATCGATAAAGGCACCGAAATCAGTGATATTCTTCACCCGGCCTTTGACCACCGCGCCCACCTGAAGAGTATCGAGGCGGGAACGGCGCGCGAGTTGTTTCTCCTGCTCCAGGTAGTCTTTTCGGGAGACGACGATATTTCTCCGCTTATGATTGATTTTGAGAATGAAAAATTTACCCGTGAAATTGAGGAATTGGTCGAGGTTGCGAACCGGCCTCAGATCCACCAGGGAGGCCGGCAGAAAAGCATCCATCCCGATATCCACCATGAAGCCGCCGCGGACCTTCTTAAAGATCCTACCCTCCACGACCGTATTTTCCTGGGCATTTGCCAAGACATCATTCCAGGACCGCTGCCGGTCGACCTTTTTCTTCGAGAGGAGGATGAATCCGTCTTCGTCGTCAAAAGATTCGAAAAGGACCTCGAGTTCGCTTCCAATCTGGATTTCTGAGGGATCGGAAAATTCTTCGAGGGGGAGGATGCCTTCAGCCTTATAACCGATGTCAACCAAAACTTCCCTTCCCTGGATCGCGACAATCCGACCGCGGACGATCTCTCCTTCCTGGAAGTTTTGAAAAGTCTGGTTGACCAGATCGGCAAAAGGCTGCGTCATAGGCGGGGGCATTATAACATAAGTCCTGAAAAACAAAAGGGATTCTTAGTCTTCGACGCCACAAGACCCCTTTCCTAAATCGACGCGGCGCCTTTGAGCTTGAGTGAGAATCCGTTTCAGCCTCTCGCGGTCTCCTTTTCTGATGATTCTTTTGACTCGCTCGAAATCCTCTGAAAAGTTCTCAAGCCAAGGGTGAAGTTCCTTCCGATTCTCAAGAAAGATAGGAACCCAGAGGCTCGGCTCCCCTTTTGCAATCCGGGTGGCATCGAGAAATCCGGAGGCTGCAAAACCGAGTGCCTTGGGAGGGGTGCTGACAACCAAAAGAGCGGCCAAAAGATGAGGGAGGTGGCTCACCTGGGCAGCGAAGCGGTCGTGTTCCTCAGGAGAAACGAGGACGACTCGCCCAGAAAGCTTTTTCCAAAAATTCGTTGTCAACCGCAGAGTTGATTGCGGCCCCCGACGGCCCGGCGTTATAAAGGTAAGCGCGTGATCGAAAAGATGGGGTGCGGCGTGATCAATGCCTCGCTCATGGGATCCTGCCATGGGGTGGGCGCCGACAAAATGGATGCGCCGCCACGTACGACTTTCGGCCCAGCGAACAAGGAAGCCCTTCACGCTCCCTGTATCGGTGACCACCGTGCCGGGCCAAGCCACTTGGTCCAATTGAAGGAGCAGATCTCTTAAGGTGTCAACCGGGGTGCAGAGAATCACCAAAAGGGGCCTGGCCCCTTTTGCCTCAAAGGCCTGAGCCAAATTTGGGTATCCCTTGTCAATCCATCCCTGGCGTCTCGCCTTCTGGAGGGAGGCAGCGGTGCGGCTCACGCCAACAATCTCGGCTCGAGGAAAAGCCTTCTGGCAAGCGCCGGCAAGGGAACCACCGATGAACCCCAAACCGACAATAACAATGCGCTTCACAATTCTCGACCGACAGCTTGGGCAATCGGGCGGATTTGCTGCATGAGCTCGCGGAATTTTTTGGGGAGGAGGGACTGGGGGCCATCGGACATGGCACTCTCTGGATTCGGGTGAAGCTCCACCATAATTCCATCCGCCCCGGCGGCAATGGCTGCCCGCGCCACGGGAATCACATACTCCCATTTCCCTGTTCCATGCGAAGGATCCACGATGACCGGCAGGTGAGTTTCGCGCTTAATCACAGGAACCGCATTGATATCGATCGTGTTCCGCGTTGCCGTTTCAAAGGTCCGGATCCCCCGCTCGCAAAGGACCACCTTGAAATTCCCTTTGGAAAGGAGATATTCCGCGGAAAGAAGTAATTCTTGAATCGTGGCGCTCAAACCCCGCTTGAGGAGCACCGGTTTTTTCGACATTCCCACTTCCTTGAGGAGATCAAAGTTTTGCATATTGCGGGCCCCAATTTGAAGCATGTCCGCATATCGGGAGACAAGCTCGACCGTGCGCGTGTCCATGGTCTCGGTCACCACCAAGAGACCAAATTCATCCGCCGCTTCGCGAAGGTACTTCAGTCCCTCTTCACCCAGACCCTGAAAGGAGTAAGGCGAGGTTCTCGGCTTAAAGGCGCCTCCCCGGAGGAAGGCGGCTCCGCTCGCTCGGACTTCCCGCGCGACTTCAAAAAGCATCTCACGGCCTTCCACCGAGCAGGGACCCGCCATCACAACCACTTTCTGGCCGCCGACCGTGACGCCATTTTTCATCTCAAACTCGGTCGGCTCGGGTTTGAAATCCCGGCTGGCGAGTTTATAAGGCCGAAGGATCGGGACCACATTCTCAACGCCGGGATAAGCCTCCAGCGGCTGAACTCGGATCTTCTCCTCCTCCCCAATCACCCCAATGATGGTCCGCTCGACCCCCCGAGAGACGTGAGGGGTGAGACCGAGCTCTTTGACTTTTTCACAGATATGCTGAATCTCTTCCGGGGTCGCCCCCGGCCTCATGACAATAATCATCGCCCGCCCCCCAACCCGAATTCCGTTCTCATTTTCTTTAAAACCCGAATAAAGCGCGCATTCTCACTGCGCCTCCCCACGCTCACGCGAATCCACGTGGCCAGTCCATAAGCCTTCATGGAACGGATAATGACCCCTTGGCGGAGAAAGTACTGGAAGGCTTCGTCGGCGTCGCGTTCGGTGTCCACGAGAATAAAGTTGGCCTGGCTCGCCAGATGACGGAACCCGTGACGCTTGAGTCGCCGGTAAAGGTACCTTCTCCCTCGTGCCACCAGACTCTTTGTCCGCCAGAGAAAAAGCCGATCGTCTAACGCCGCCAGGGCCCCGGCCTGAGCAATCGAATTGACATTAAAAGGCTGCCGGAGCTTGTGGAGATAACCGATCAATTCGGGAGTTCCCATGCCGTAGCCGACCCGAACGCCGGCGAGCCCAAATGATTTTGAAAAGGTACGAAGGACAATCAGGTTGGGCCTTTCCGTCTTGACATGAAAGAGAAGATAAGGGAAATCCTTGGCTTCGACGAAATCGATGTAGGCCTCGTCAAAGCAAACGATGACCTCCTTGGGAACCTTATTGATAAAGTCCTCCGCCTCTTCTCGAGTGACGTAGGTGCCTGTGGGATTATTGGGATTGGCGATAAAGATAAGCTTGGTCCGACCCGTCATCCGCTCGAGAATCCCTCTTAAGTCATAACGAAAATCCTTCATCGGCACTTCCACATATTCGGCCCCGCACGCCTGGGTGATCAAGGGATAAACCAGAAAGGTGCTCGCCGAAGAAATCACCTCGTCTCCTTCCGAGAGGAAACCGCGGGCGAGAAACTCGATAATCTCGTTGGAACCATTCCCAATGATAAGCTGATGCTCACCAATGCCGTGTTCTTCCGCCAGCCGCTTCTTGAGGTAATACGAATTCCCGTCCGGATAGTAATGCGCCTCCCGAAGCGCCCGACGCATTGCCCTGAGCGCACGCCGCGACGGCCCGAGCGGATTCTCGTTGGAGGCCATTTTGAGGACATGGCTCAGGCCGAGTTCCCGTTCCACCTCCCGAATCGGCTTTCCCGGTTCGTAGGGCTTTAGGGACTCAACATAATCCTTATAGATTCGCTTCTGCATGGTCACCATCTTCTAAGCTTGTTCACTCACGCGCAAAAACAAAAGGGGCCAGGCCCCTTTTGGGTTAAGCAGATTCCCCTGCCCGTGGATACGAGCCCAAAATCTTTAGAAAACGGACCTTACCCTCCAGCTCGTCAAGCATCCGTTTTACCCGTCGATCGCGTACGTGCCCCTCGAGATCGATAAAGAAATAATAATCCCACGCCTTCTTCTTGGAGGGGCGGGATTCGATCTTCGTCATATTAATCTTGTGTCGCTTGATGGGAGTCAACATCTCATAAAGAGCGCCCACCTTGTCCTTAATCGAAACAACGACCGAAGTCTTGTCCCGCCCTGTGGGGGCTGTAAATTCGCGGCCGATCACAAGGAATCGGGTCATGTTGTGGGCCAAATCCTCAATCCCCTCGGCCACGAGTGGGAGATGATAGAGGGTCGCGGCTAATTTCGAAGCAATCGCAGCGGCCCCATCTTTG
>Ga0114945_10001445_pt1 | contig 14739 bp, 16 predicted proteins | sample OV2TP3_FD_87194 | JGI IMG/M metagenome (GOLD analysis project Ga0114945, IMG submission 87194) | Hot spring microbial communities from Beatty, Nevada to study Microbial Dark Matter (Phase II) - OV2 TP3 | ecosystem: Environmental > Aquatic > Thermal springs > Hot (42-90C) | place: USA: Beatty... | reverse complement strand
CAATAAAAAAAGATGACTATGTTAGTGTAGAAGATAATGGTAGAGGAATTCCAGTTGAGGTACACCCAAAGTATGGAAAATCTGCGTTAGAGATTGTAATGACTAAGATGCACGCTGGTGCAAAGTTTAGCCACAAGGCATACAAAGTTTCTGGTGGTCTGCATGGAGTGGGGATATCAGTTACCAATGCTTTATCTAAGTGGATGAAAGTAAGAGTAAAAAGAGATGGAAAAATATGGGAACAGGATTATGAAAGAGGTAATGCAACAGGAGATATAAAAATTATAGGATCAACTGTTGAAACAGGCACTATTGTTACTTTCTTTCCAGATAGTGAAATTTTTGAGACAATAGAATTTAACTTTGAGACATTAAACTCTAGACTGAGAGAGCTTTCATTTCTTAATAAGGGATTAAAAATTATATTGCTTGATGAGAGAAATGATAAGAAGAACGAATTCCACTATAAGGGTGGAATAGTAGAATTTGTCCAGTTCCTGAATGAAAACAAAAATCCTTTACACCCTATCATCTTCTTTGAGAAGGAAAAGAATACAACAAAGGTTGAGGTTGCAATGCAATATAATGATGGTTATAATGAGGCAGTTTTCTCGTTTGTTAACAATATCAATACTATAGAGGGAGGCACACATTTAACTGGTTTCTGGACAGCTTTGACAAGAGTACTAAATAATTACTCTGAGAAGTATAAGAATAAGGAGAGTAACGGTATCAAAATAACAAATAATGATGTAAGAGAAGGGCTTACAGCAGTGCTCTCTATTAAGTTAATGGAGCCACAGTTTGAGGGGCAGACGAAAACCAAGCTTGGAAATTCTGAAATAAAGGGTCTAATAGATTCAGTTATGTATGATACATTAACTACTTACTTTGAGGAAAATCCCTCTGCTACAAGAATAGTTATTGAAAAGGTTGTAAATGCTGCTAAGGCAAGAGAGGCAGCAAGAAAGGCAAGGGAATTGGCAAGAAGGAAAAATTTTCTAAACTCAAATTCATTACCTGGAAAATTAGCTGATTGCTCAGAAACAGATCCTGCAAAATGTGAGCTGTATATTGTTGAAGGTGTAAGTGCTGGTGGAAGTGCTAAGATGGGCAGGAATAGAGAATTTCAGGCAATACTCCCGCTAAAAGGTAAGATACTAAATGTAGAGAAAGCAAGATTGGATAAGATATTTACTTCTCAAGAAATAATTACTCTAATAACTGCCATTGGAACTAGTATTGGAGAGGAATTTAATATTAATAAGATAAGATATCATAAAATAATAATAATGAGTGATGCAGACATTGATGGAGCGCATATTAGGACACTTTTATTAACTTTATTTTATAGGTATCTAACTGTTATCATTGAAAAGGGTTACCTGTATATTGCTCAGCCACCATTGTTCAAAGTAGACAAGGACAAGCAGATTTATTATTTGTATAGTCAGGAAAAACTTGACGAGCTATTAAGACAGATAGGGAAAGATGTAAACATACAAAGATACAAAGGGCTTGGAGAGATGAATCCTAAGCAGCTTTGGGAAACTACAATGGACCCAAACAGCAGAACACTGCTACAAGTAAAATTAGAAGATGCTGTTGAGGCTGACAAGCTGTTTACAATACTTATGGGCGATGAAGTTGAGCCTAGAAGAAAGTTTATAGAAGATAATGCAAAGCTTGTAGTTAATCTGGATGTTTAATAGAAATAACGTATGTGCGCTTGTTAGATTCTTTCCTAGTTACATGATTCTGAGAAATCTCGTTCTGAAAAGTTTTTTCGGAGGCGTTCAATCCAGCGAACAAAGTGAGCTTTAAAGAATGACTTTCTGGGGACACACTCGTTAAACATTAAAATAGAAAAGTATTGCAGAATTGTCAGCCAGTTTATTAAGAGCTTGATGGATGGTGGGACGACTTGACAAAAATAAGAACGTATGATAAATTGCCGAACAATGCAAAGAAATATTTAAGGAGAATTGAAGAACTGCTTAAGGTTCCTATTTCAATTGATTCTGTATGACCTAAAAGAGAGCAGACGATTGTTGCAAGGAATGATTTGATTTTTTAAAGATGGAAAAAGTAAGTGTTATTATCCCCAATTATAACATGGGGCATTTTCTTCCAAGGGCAGTTAGGAGTGTCTCAAGCCAAAACTACCCAAATATCGAAGTAATAATAGCAGATGATGGTTCTGAGGATAATTCTCTAGCAGTAATTGAAAATCTAAGTAAATTTTTGAGAGATGGCTTTTCCCTTGTAGCGCTTAAACTATCACATGGCGGAAGCTCAAGGGCAAGGAATATGGGACTCAAATCTGCATCAGGGGACTTCGTTACTTTTTTGGATGCTGATGACACACTACCTGAAAGAAGTTTGGATTCAAGGGTAGAATTTCTCTACAATCATCTAGAATTGGATGGAGTATTTACAGATGCAAACCAAGTTGGAGAAGATGGGATTATATATCGTATCAGAAGACCTCCTATTAGTATTTCTAGCGAAGAATTAGCGAGATTGCTTATTACAAATGTTAGTTCTCCTATAGTCTACGCCACATTCATGCTGAGGAAAACGGCTCTTGAAAAATCCGGATACTTCAATCCTTCTTATAAAAGAACTGAAGACCATGATTTTGCCTTCAGGGTATTGACAAGATGCAACATGGCATATCTCCCGATTCCATCTTATAATCAACATACTTCAACACACAGCCTTGCAGAACGACTGTATAACAGAGTAGTTTCCGGCATCACAAGATATTTTTTTATTTCCAATAAGACATCTGGGTTTGAAAGATTAAAATATACAGCAAAGGCGGCATTGGCGGATTTTGCAAAGCTCTGGTACGAATTTTTTACATCTGCACTCTATGCTAAGCAATGCTTAGGGCAAAATGGAATGCTGATATACATACCAAAGTTTAGAACCATGATTCCAGAAGCAGGTGAGCAATTAGACCTGGATTTAAATAATGGTCTTGATGAACTTGGTAAACCAGTAAATGATGATAGAATTACCAGCCTTGGCAGGGTGTTAAGAAAATACTGGATTGATGAAATACCACAATTATTTTATAATGTTCCTAAAAGGCAAATGTCATTGGTTGGCATTAGACCAAGAAGGAGAGTTGACTGGGAACAATTTCCTCGGGATCATAGAGACCACGCTTTGAGATACAAACCAGGTTTTTTTGGTGTTCCATATGCAAATCCAAATCGTAGAAGTTTTCAAGATTTAATTGAAACCGAATCACGATATTTGGCAGAAAGAGAATTGCATCCATATAGAACTCAATTAAAATATTTTTTCCTGATTTGTTGCAATATACTTCTTAGAGGAGCAAGAGGTAGATAAAAAACTGCAACTCAAATATTCTCCACGATCTTTTACTGTACAATAAGCTCGCCATTATTATCTACAATCATCAATCCAAAATGTTTTCTTTTCCCTAATCCAACTGCTCGTTCTTTTGTTGTAGCTAAATGATAACCCAATTTTACATAATTACAAGCTTCTTGAAATTCATATTCACAACCTGCACAATTAGGAATCATTTTTATGATTACTTTGATATAAACAAAACGCCTTCTTTATTTTTAAACTCTTTGTCCCCAGTTACAAATTTCAGATTATTTTCTAAAGAGTAGATATAACCAATACAATCAAAAATAGATAAATCTTCTTTCTTATTGTCTATTCTGTATTTTAAAGCCTTGATTAAAATTTCTCTGCTAACGACCTTACAAAAAGATGCTAATCTATAGTGCCAGTAGATTGCTTTATCTTCTTTGCCATCTCTGTATAATACAGAATAGTATTCTGCCATTGTTAAATCTGTTATAATAAATTCTTTATTCAGAAATTCTGAAAATTTTGGATTTCCATTTCCTATTTCAGCAAGTGCATAGGTGTCTAAGCAGAACATCTTAAATATATTTACTTTCTTTTCCTCTAATCTCCTTTAATATCTGTTCAGTGGGCTTGCTTAACTTTACAGAGCCAAACAATTCCTTTAATGGATTGTCTTTTGGTTTAACATCTATAAATACGTCTTGGTCTTCCCTTAATTTTAGCTCTTTTACAACTTGCTTTGGTATAATAACCCCCAAAGAGCTTCCCCATTTTCTGGTTTTGGATAGTATCATGTTATTAATTATATTTTTAATATAATAGTTAGATTTAGAGTATAACTAATATATAAAGGTATTGGGTTTTAAGTATATTAGTAAAACAAGGTTCAATAAAATAAAAGAACAAAGGTTGGGAATCAAATTTATGCATTTATTTGATTATGAAATTAAAAAGCAGAAACCTGAAATAATAAAATTGGTTGGAAAACCGTACAAATTTCTTCCTAAAGAATATTCGAGTCCAACAGCAGTTGATATTTTTGGGGATTATGTTGTAACATTTGTTGGAGTTAAACCTCGTCAATTGGAAGAAGAGCCATTAATGTTTGTTATGAAAAGTAGAAAATTAGCAGATGGATACAGAAAATTCTTCCAATTTATATAGGATCATTGTACAGAAGAGTAATTTTTATTCCAGCCTCTTTTAATAAAAAACCCAAATCCTCACAAAGTTTATAAACTGCCAAACTTTTCTAAACTTTCCTAAATAGGTATAAAGATAAGGATGGCTCAACAAAAATCAGTTGGAATAATAAAGAAGAAGAAATGGTACCAAATAATGGCTCCTAGGTTATTTGACTATCCAATAGCAGAAACACCTGCTTATGACAGCAAATCTTTAGTTGGAAGAGCCATGTATATCAGCCTTATGAATCTTACAAACGATCCTAAAAGGCAAAATATGAATATTAAGTTTTTAGTAACATCTTTTACTGATAATGCTGCAAACGCTGAAGCCATAGGATACTATATTACTCCCTCATCTTTAAAAAGATTGATTAGAAGGGGAGCAGATAGAGTTGACGATTCTATAAAGTGCGAAACTATAGATAATCTTAAAATAAAGGTAAAAACCTTCATGATAACAAGAAGCATAGTCAAGGCTTCAATTCGGACACACATAAGAAGAGTTGCAAGAGATTATATAGTCAAATATGCAAAAAAGACTTCCTTAGTTAATTTGATAAGCGATATAGTCTCTTATAAGCTGCAGAGTGAATTAAGAGATATTCTGAAAAAGGTTTATCCTTTAAGAACCATTGAAATTAGATCATTAGAGCTTGTAAAGGATCCTAATGATGAGAGAACTATTGTTGAAATTGTAAAATTAATGGAGAACACCCAAAAATCTGAGGAGCTAGAAGATCAAGCAAAAAGCTCTGAATTAAAAGAGTAATTGTAGTAAGTCACAAAATAGACCAGATATTGATAAATTTTAAATAAACAGGTTAATTCTAGCTGTTTACAGCCCTGTGGTGTAGTGGTCAAGCATACAAAATTTGATGTATTTAATGTATAAGGTTCTGGCCCTTGCGACCCAGGTTCGAATCCTGGCAGGGCTATTTTATTTAACTGATGGTTCCCTCAAAAAGATCCTTGCTAGGAAAAAATTCAATGAGAAAAACTCCGTTAACTTCCTTACCTTAAATCCGATAACTATTTGTCAATGAACCAAGCCTTTAGACGGTCGATTAATCCATCGAGTCTATCAGACTTTCCCTGCTCTAATTCAGTTCTATCTCTAATACCAGCAGACGTAAGAGCATATTCTCTACGCCTAGCGCCTCCACGAAACTAATCGTTCTTCTGGTTCATCCCTCCATCTAGCCTGTGCATATCCCTTTATCTCTAATCTATGCAATATAGGGTAAAGAGAGCCAAAACTTATGGTAGAATCCTTTTCCTGCTCAATCACATCCATAATTTCCAACCCAGTTCGCCAAACATGCTCACTGAGACTCTGATAAACATCCATATATTTATGCCTGTATCTTCTCATTTCAAGATAAGATGATAGTGGTGAATTTAAAAAACTTTCTAGAATATTTTGGCTACCTGCATAAATTTTGACTTAGAGACGCACAGATGTTTTTACTTATATTTAGTAGGATATCACTTTAAGATATGTCAAAAACCACCAGTCAGAGACTGTGGCATGCTGTTAGCATTATGTGGTTTTTACATGATGTGGTTCATAGAATAGTGGAATTATGGTGTTTAAAAATTACCAATGTATTTTGCAGTAAATATATTATGTTTAGTCCTTATAACCCTTGCTTTGACAATACTTCCTAATTTGATATGACTTAAATTACAGCCTATAATTGACACACACCTATCTTTAGATACTCCTATTACCTCGTTCCTAAATCTGCCAGGCATCTTTAGCTCAGCCTTAACAATCTCACCCCTTTTGAAAGGCTTTGGTAAGCTTTTACATTGTGTCTCATGCTTAGCTCTAACATCATAAATAAGTTTAATACCCTCTTTCTGTTCAATATCCCTCATTTTTTTATTAAACTCTTCAGTAGATGCATCACTTACAGGATTCCTTCCTCTCTTATAAGTCATAAAATTCTGAATTCCAATTGCAGGACCTATTTTTCCAGCTGCAATATTCTTAGCAAATCTTACTAATTCCAAAAAATCGTCGTTATAGCCAGGCACCCATAACGGAGCTATTATTAGATCCATATTAGTTGTAGGTATATACTTGGCAATCTCTACAACTCTCTTAATATCAAAATTAATCCCTGCCAATGTCTGTGCCATCTTAAAATCTAAAGTGTTAAGAGAAAGATTAATACGGCTTAGCCCAGATTCTGCTAATTGATCAACATATTCTTTTGTCAGCAAAGAGCCATTAGTTACCATAGAAATATGCCTAATATTTGGTATTTCTCTGATGCCACGTATAAGCTCTATCATATCAGGATATAAGGTAGGCTCTCCTTGGCTGCCTATGTGGATATCTATTTTGCATTCCTTAAATTCAACTATTTTCTTAAGCTCACTCACCATATAGTCTTTTTCAACAAAATAATCCGTAAGCCTTTTAGAGATAAAACCCTCATCAACAGAGCAATAAATGCAGTTAAAATTACATCCTGTATTTGGCCTAATCTCAAGCACATTAGAATTCCTATCTATAATCCCAAAGTAAGGCGTTCCAATCAGAGGGATACTTGAGTTTGAATGAATGTATATTGTCCTCTTCTTGTTAATTGAATGTCTCAAATCAGTAGAGATTGAACTAGAAATTAATTCACTAAATCTTCTTTTAGCAGTATTCTCAGAAATATTTCTAAAAATAATCTTATTTTCATTTATCTCAAAAGGTGCAATAGAGGCTATTTTAGATGTGTCTAAATCAAAGTAAAATCTATTATGAAAATTTACTCTAATCTTATCCTTGTCATAAGGCTTAAAGTCTAGCTCTTGGAATTCTAGTTCTGTTTCCATAAGGTAGAGTAATGGATTTGGATATTTAAAGTATGCTACTAACATATACCTCTATGATTTATACTTAAGTAATAAAAGCAAAGGCTTAGAACGTATGCGATCGCTGTTATATTCTTTGCCAGTTATGAGTGAAGCGGAGTTCTGGCAAATTTCGTTCCGAAAAGTCAACCGTAGCCTGCCTGTCGTTTAGTAAGTTATAAAAACAATAATCAATTATATCTTGTACTATGAAAATACTCAAAAAAACAGGAAATTATTTAGGTGAACAAGTCAAAATAAACAAGTATATTTCATATATCCTTTTTGTTTTCGGAGGAATAGGTTTACTGTATTCTTTAAGTTTTTGGCTACTCTCTTTTTTTGCATTTGCTATCGGGGGCTTTTTCTTCAAAAATTATTTAAATTATAGTGGTGGACTAGAAGCAGAGGGATTAGTAACTGAGCATCTCAAAAAATTGGATAATAAGTACTATTTAATTAATGATGTCAAACTGCCAGAAAGTTACTGAAATCTTGACCATATTCTTTTAGGTCCTAACGGAATATTTGTTATAGAAACAAAGAATTTTGAAGGTGAAATAAGACGTGATGGAGATGATTGGTATCAATATAAACAAGAATGGAAAAATCCTGAAGAATATGAAAGAAAAAGCCCGAGTAAACAAGTAAAAGGAAATGCATTAAGATTAAAATAATTCATAGAATCAAAAAATATTTTCAAAAAACCATTCAAGTTCTGGGTTGATGGTGTTGTTGTTTTTACAAGTGATAATGCAGAATTAAATTTAAATCAGCCAACAGTTTCTGTCTTGAGAATTGAAGAGTTATGTTCTTATATTAAAAATAAGAGATCTAATTTAACTTTTTTATCTGAGGAATTAGAATCAATTGGAAAAGCAATTTTAAGGCGGGCGGAGGCGGATTGAATATAACTTTGTTTAAGTAAAGTATTTAAATATCTACTATCTCTTATTGAATATGAAAGTTTTAATTGTTAAAAATATAACGAGAGAAGGTCCAGGATTATTGGTAGAAATATTAAATTCTCATCAAATTCGTTATGATGTTATTGATTTAGATAAAGGAGGAAGTTTTCCCTATCCAAAAAAATATTCTGCTATTTTTGTTTTTGGAGGTCCTGATTCTGCAAATGATACAACTTTTAAAATGCAGGAAGAATTAAGCAGAATAAAAGAAACAATTGACGCTGGAATCCCCTATCTTGGTGCGTGCTTAGGAATGCAAACATTGGTTAAAGCAACTGGTGGCGAGATATACAAAAACAAGATTAAAGAAGTTGGTTGGAGAGACCCGGAAGGAAAATACTTTGAAGTTGAATTAATAGATGATGGAAAATCAGACCCTTTGTTTGTAGGAATGCAATCTAGATTGAGAATATTCCATCTTCATGGTGAAACCGTAAGATTAACAAATAGAATGAAATTATTAGCAATTGGAAAATATTGTAGAAATCAAGTTGTGAAAGTTGGGAATAATGCTTATGGAATTCAGGGACATTTTGAATTAACTCCAGCCATGTTTGAAGAATGGAGAACGCAGGATCCTGACCTAATTTCATTGGACCAAAAAGCATTGCAAGATGATTACGTTTTAATAAAAAATGAATACGAAGCAACAGGAAAGCAAATTCTAACAAACTTTTTGAGAATTGCTAAATTGATTCATTAAGCCAAAAGCCCTTCTCTAAAAAGAGGCCATTCTGATTGCATATACGAAATATTAGCAATCCCACAGCCTTACAACCTTCTCATAATCTAGCCAAGTGTCCTTAAATTCTTTTATTACCGTGCATTCTTCGTCTAAAAAATAATGGAATTCGTCTAAGTAGTCAATACCATAACGGAAAGTGCCTTGTGGGACATTAACCTGAAAGGTTATTATAAGTGGCTTTTCAGCTTTAATCTCTTTAATAGTCTGATGAATATCGACAAGCCCAGTTCTCCACCTGAAATTATTCAAATCTGCATAGTTAAAGGCAATTTTTCTTTCAGACATTAGAGCTAGCAATGGTGTAATGCTGTCATCACCAAACAGAGTTCTCTCAGAATTAGTATTTTCTATAATATAATCAGCAATTTCATTTGCAGTGTTAAAATTCTGGAATTTGTAATTCAGATAACGACTTGAGCTTAGGAGTGATGAAATGCCAATAAGCACAAATATTGCTACAAATAGAATTCTAGATAACTTTATATTATTAATTCTATCTGCAATGCTAAAGATTGAGTAACTGCCTATAATTGCTAATAGAGGTAAAATAATAAAAATATAATAACTAAAAAGGCTTTTATATGTTAAAAGAAAAAGAAAATATGCTAGTGATATTATAACTAATACAGAAACCTTCTTCCTTTCTTTAGCAAATATAAATAACCCTGCTGCAAGAAATATCAGCCAATTGTCTTTAACAATAGTTGAAATAGTTGTAAAGCTAGATGATGTTTCAGGTTTTAGAAAATGGTACTTAATTACTGATGTAATATAGGATTGGCCATACAATAGGATTAAGATTAAATTAACTGTAAGAAATATTGATAAAAATCCAATTAGAGAATAGATGGCATTTCTCTTGTTTTTTAAAGAGAGAATAACTAAGATTATAAAGGCAGCTACTAAAGAAAAAAGTGCAGAGAGAGCAGCAATTGCAAGCAATATCCCTGAGACTAAGTATAATCTCTTCCTTTTTTTTTCCCTGAATAAGAAATACAATCCAATCATTAGAAATAAAACAGAAATATCTATGCCTGTCAAATAGGTTGATACTCTTAATGTCCCATACGAAAACAGGAAAAGGATTACAGCAATAATACCTGATAACCTAGAATTGGCAGTTTTTAATAGCAAATAAATAAAAATAGCTGATAAGGCTGTAGTTATAATGGGCACAAATTTCAGGACTACTAAATTCAAGCCAAACAATTTTATTAGTAAAGCAATGATTAATATATTTAAAGGTGGGTGAGCGTAAAAGAAATCCTTGTAGGGCGTAAAACCATTTGCAATTAGATTTCCCATATAAAAATATGTGTTTTCATCAGATATTGATGGGCTGAGCATAAGCAGATGCAGAATTATAAACAAAATCACAACAGTTGCTAGTATCCATAAAGATGCATTATTTGATAAATCTTTATAAGCATTATCTCTTTGTTCCATTACCCATGTTCTTAACATTATAGTATAAAAATTTATATACACAAGATGGTTAGTAAGCAGCATACAGTTGATAGGGGGTTGATAATTTGGTACAAGAGGAAAAATCTGTTAATATAACATTTGAAACCCTATTTGAGATGTTAAGGCTTGAGAAAGGCAAGGAGGAGCTTCAGAAGCTTGACATTACTTTTTATCAGGATGTTATTACATATCTGAGAGAGAAGTACGTGATAATGAAAGACATAAAGAACTCTGAGCAAACTTTCTCTGAGCAGGATAAAGAAAATATAGAAAAACAGATACTTAATATTAAAAGGGTGCTACGTGATTTATACGATAGAAGAGAAAAGAAAATAATAAGTATGGCTATTAACAAAGCAAGGGTTAACGCAAATCTGGTTGATATGCAGAACATGCTTTCTGAGGAGACGAGATTTTTTGAATCTTTGGTATCATTACTTGTAAATTATAGAAAAGAGATATTATTTAACATACTTGATCTTAAGCTTCCCAAATCTGATACCATTATAATAAAAGAAGAAATAAAAGGGCAAATGAGTAATTTTATTAGTGCAAGCGCATTAAAAGAGATAAAGGTTAAGAATAAAACTACTGTTAGGTTTACATGCCCTGTTCCTAAATTTGTAGGCCCAGAGCTGGAAGAATATGGCCCTTTTGAAAATGAGGATATTGCTATATTACCAACAGAAGTGGTAAATGTCCTTGTATTTAAGGGAAGAGCAGAGATAATAGATCAGAATTAGTTGACACCTTAAAGTTAATGCATAGCAACATAATTATTTGATATTATTTTATAATCATATTATTTATGATTTGCACTTAGTGTGCATCCTTGTTTTTATTCTTTATACTTTGTGGCACGTAGTTCGTGACTCATTCGCTAATTATTTATTTTAACTAAGACAAGCTTAAATTATAAGTTTCAAATCTTTTACTAGCAAAATATATATACAGTTATAGTAATATTAGTCTATATGCCTCTAGCTGTTACCCATGTTTTATTAACTATTATCATTGTTGATCTTTATAGAGATTATGTTACAAAGCATAAGAAGTATTTTACTTTACATACAGTTTTCTTAGCTGGCTTAGGTGGGCTACTGCCAGATTTAGATGTGCCTTTGAATTGGATATTTTCTACATTTGGGTATCAATCTGAACTATTAAAGCATGGTGGAATTTTTCATACTCCCTTTTTTGGATTGATCTTCTTAGTTCCAGCTATTATTTTGCTTTATAAGAAGAAGCATAAATTTAGCACGTATTTCTTTGTAATAAGTTTTGGGATATTTCTACATATATTCCTTGATTTTGTTCTAGGTGGAGGAGCACACAATGGAGTCATGATGCTCTGGCCATTATCTTCTGCAGGATATAAAATACATCTGCTAAATATATTTGGCTTATCTAATTTGCCAGCTGCAATAGATGCTATTATATTGCTATTATGGTTATATCATGAGGAGATTAAACATAAGATAAGGGATTTTATTTAGTAGTAATCTTTATAAACCTCCTTCTTATCCTTGCAGTTATGAAATTACCAAAGACTGTTAACAGATATTGTCCGTACTGTAAGAAACATACAGAGCATAAGGTTAGCCAGACTAAGAAAGGACAACCAAGCAGCATGAGCCATGGAGCTAAGCAGAGGATGAGAAAGAGAGGAAGAGCAAGAGGCATGGGCAACCTAGGAAAATTGTCTAAAGGTGCATTATCTGGCTGGAAGAGGTATGGCAAGAAAAGCACTAAGAAAACAGATTTAAGATACGAATGTTCAGTCTGCAAGAAAAGCCACGCACAGAAAAAGGGTTTTAGAGCTAAAAGAATAGAGTTTAAATAGAAATTTTTAAGATTAATAAAACCAAATGATGAAAAAGAATTGAGAGTTTTAATCATAGAAGGTATTGTTCCTAATACAGAAGATATGTTGGAGTATATTAACAGATCTGTTAAATAAAAATGGGAAAAAGAAAATATATTGACAAAATAGAAGGCTTATTTAAGAGAAGCCCAGTTGTTTATATGGATTCTATATCAAGAATAGTTAAGAGTGAGAAAAAAGTAAAGCAGTACAATAAGCAATTGATAAGGAATCTTATTTTAAGCAGCAGAGTTAAAAGATTAACCAAGGGATGTTATACAATACATAATGATATTGCTTTGACTGTATTTTGCTTTAAGCCTGCTTACTTAGGGCTTCAAGATGCTTTAAGTGCACATAATCTATGGGAACAAGAATCAATACCGGTAATAGTTACAACAAGAAAAGTCAGACAAGGAATAAGAAAGGTTTTAGGAGCAAATATTCTTATCAGGAGAATTAACAAAAAGTATTTTTTTGGATTTAAATACAAAAAACAAGGCAATTTCTATCTTCCTATTTCTGATATAGAGAAAACCTTTATAGATATGATCTACTTTAAGGAAAAACTAAGTGGAGAGTTAATGGGAAATTGCAGAAAAATAATAAATAAGAAGAAACTAATGATGTATGCAAAGAGATACCCTAATAATATACATTTGAAAATAGTATCTTTATTCAACTCTTAATAGCAACCTTTTTATAATGTTTCTTTTAGTAAATCATTGTCTATGACATACAAATTAAAAAAAGAGGTAGGCTTATTTGAGGCTATTCTTTATGGTGTAGGAATAATTCTCGGTGCTGGGATATATGCTCTACTTGGAGTAGGTGCTGGCATTGCAGGAAATGCCCTATGGATTTCGTTCATAATTGGAGCAATTATTGCAGCATTTACTGGCTTTAGTTATGCAGAATTATCATCAATGTATCCTAAAGATGCTGCAGAGTATGTCTATACAAAACATGCTTTCAATAAAAAACTATTATCTTTTATTGTGCAATGGATAATGTTCTTCACTGGGATTGTGTCTGCAACCACTGTGGCATTAGGCTTTGCAGGGTACTGGCATTTCTTATTTGGAGGAAACATCCTCTTGATATCTTTCTTGCTAATTTCTGTTCTTTCATTAATAAATTACTTAGGGATAAAAGAATCTGCAAAATATAATGACTTCTCAACTATTGTTGAAACATTTGGGTTAGTAACAATCATTATTCTTGGGATATACTACATGACAAAAAATACTATTGTTATTAGTTTCTTTGAAACTCCAACTGGGATACATGGTATTTTAACAGCTACTACTGTTGTTTATTTCGCTTTCATAGGTTTTGAGAACTTAGTAAATATATCAGAAGAAACCAAAAATGCAAGAAAGGTTATACCTAGAGCTTTACTCATCTCACTTTCAATATCTGCTGTTATTTATGTTCTTGTTTCAATCTCAGCTATAGGAATTCTCGGTTCAGAAGCTCTCGGAAATTCTAAAGCTCCATTAGCAGAAACAGCTGAAAAAGTAATTCCTCACGGCTCATTAGTTCTGTCTTTAATTGCACTGTTTGCAACATCTAACACTGTGCTAATTATACTTATTGTATCCTCAAGACTATTATATGGATTGTCATCAAATAACTTATTACCTGCCTTTTTCTCCAGAATAGGTAAAAGAGGAACTCCTTTTATTTCAATAGCTGCTGTTGGTGTATTTGCAATTCTAGGGCTGCTGATTGGAAATATAAAAAAATTAGCAACTCTTGTTGATCTTGGGATATTTACAGTATATCTACTTGTCAATATGTCACTAATTTTCTTAAGATATAGAGAGCCTAATATGAAAAGGCCTTTCAAAGCACCAATTAATATTGGCAGATTTCCTGTACTAGCATTTTTTGGAATATTATCAAACTTGTTGATGCTCTATTTCTTTGAATTAACGATATTTGTTTATGGTGTTCTGCTTTCTATGGCTGGGCTTATAATATACCTTCTATTTAATCTAAAAACTAAAGAACGCACTGTTTACAGAAGAGTTGAGAATAACAAGAAATAAGATAGCTTATGATAGATTTTTTGTAAAGGAAAGCTATATTGATAGGAAATTAATAGAGATCTCAAAAATAATTGATACGCTAAAAAAAATAGTGCACAAGAAAATTAAATAATTAATGTTATTTTATTTATTGTGATTTATTTTCACTGAAGCCATAGGCACCAAAAAATTTATTAATAGAGTGTAATAATTGTAAGAGAGTAAGAGTTGGGGTAATTATGGTTCAATATTTAAAACCTTT
>Ga0114945_10001444_pt1 | contig 14739 bp, 14 predicted proteins | sample OV2TP3_FD_87194 | JGI IMG/M metagenome (GOLD analysis project Ga0114945, IMG submission 87194) | Hot spring microbial communities from Beatty, Nevada to study Microbial Dark Matter (Phase II) - OV2 TP3 | ecosystem: Environmental > Aquatic > Thermal springs > Hot (42-90C) | place: USA: Beatty... | reverse complement strand
TGGCTGTCGAAGCGGTACGGGTAGTGGCTGTCGCGGCTGCGCACGCGCTCCGGCGCGGTCGGAATCACGGCGACGCCGCCCTGCATGGCCCGCGCCAGGCGGCTGCGGCGCGCGCGGTAGATTGAGATGTCTTCAGCGATGCTCATGTCTCGATGCCAGACGCGCCTCCAGCTCGGCGAGCCGTGCCTCGGTGCCGACGTCGGTCCACAGGCCCTGGTAGAGCTCGCCGCTGACGAGGCGGCGCTCCGCCGCCTGGCGCAGCAGCGGCGCAAGCTGCGCCCTCGCGCCGGGCGCCACGCCTGCCACCAGCGCGGGCGAGATCAGCGCGGCGCCCGCATAAGTGTAGCGCGGCGCGCGAGCGTTGCCGATGAATCCGTCCTCGAGGGTGAAGTCGCCGCCGGGGTGATGCGGCGGGTTCGGCACCAGCACGAGATGCGCCAGCCGCTCGCCGAGCCCGATGCCGAGCAGGCGCGGGACGTCCACCTCGCAGTAGATGTCCCCGTTGATGATGAAAAAAGGCTCGCCTCCGAGGAGCACGAGCGCCTGCGCGATGCCGCCCGCCGTCTCGAGCGGCTGCGGCTCGCGGGAATAGGCGATGCGCACGCCGTAGCGAGCGCCGTCGCCGAGGTGCTCGATGATCTTCCCGCCGAGATGCGAGACGTTGATCACGATTTCGCGGCAGCCGGCGGCGGCCAGCCTCTCCAGGTGCCACGCGATCAGCGGCTTGCCGCCGGCGGGGATCAGGGGCTTGGGAACCGCGTCGGTGCGCGGCCGCAGCCGCTCGCCGCGCCCGGCGGCCAGGATCATCGCCCTCATTGCATGGCGTCGAGCAGCTTTGCGAGCGGCGCCAGGGCGGCGTAGCGCCGGGCGACGGCGCGCGCGTAGCCGATGAACCGCGGCGTATCCTCGAGGTACTTCGGCTTGCCGTCGCGGTAACGGATGCGCGCGAAAATGCCGAGGATCTTCAGGTGCCGCTGCAGCCCCATCCATTCGAGCGCGCGCCAGAACTCGCCGAAATCGGCGTCGACCGGCAGCTTCGCGCGCTTCGCCTTTTCCCAGTACCGGACGCTCCAGTCGAGCACCTGGTCCTCTTCCCAGCTGACGAAGGCATCGCGCAGCAAAGAGACGATGTCATAGGTGATCGGCCCGAGCACCGCGTCCTGGAAATCGAGCACGCCGGGGTTGGGATCGCACAGCATCAGGTTCCTCGGCATGTAGTCGCGATGCACGAATACCGCCGGCTGCGCGAGCGCGCTCCTCACCAGGATCTGGAAGGTGTTTTCAAGGACGTCCTTCTCCTGGGAAGAAAGAACCTTGTGCAGATGCCGCTCGAGATACCACTCCGGGAAAAGTCCCATCTCCCGGCGCAGCAGCGCTTCGTCGTAGGGGGGCAGCTCCCCGGGCCGCGTGGCAAGCTGCCAGCGCAGCAGGGCGTCCGTAGCGTCGCCGAAGAGGCGCGAGGCGTTGCCGGGGTCGAGCTCCTGCAGATAGGTCCGGGCGCCGAGATCGGCGAGCAGCAGGAATCCCTGCGCGAAGTCCGCCACGAAAATTTCCGGAGCATGCACGCCCGCGGCGCGCAGCAGCCCGGCGACGTGCACGAAAGCCCGGCAATCCTCCTTCTGCGGCGGCGCGTCCATGACGACGTAGCTGCGTCCGTCTTCCGCGCGGGCGCGGAAATAACGCCGGAAACTTGCATCTTCCGAGGCCGGGGTGAGGGAGAAACGCGCTGCGTGCAGCTCTCGAGCGAGCCAGCGCTCGAGATCGGCGCGCCGTGCGTCCTGTATCATTGAAAATTCTAACAAAAAAGCCCTCCTGCCCGGCCCATGCCGCACCGTCTTGCGTTGGCAGTCGCGCTCGCCGTGGCCGTGCCTGCGGCTGCGCAGACGACGCCCGGCGAAGCCAAGGGGTCGATCACGGTGGACGCCCAGAGCATCGAGGGCGTAGGGGACCTCGAAGTCACGGCGCGCGGCAACGCCGAGATCCGGCGCGGCGAGGTGACCATCTTCGGCGAAGTCCTGCGCTACAACCGCGAGTTCGGCCGCGTCGACGGCGAGGGCGGCGTGCGGCTGCAGCTCGGCGCTGACCGCTTTTTCGGCCCGCGCCTGCAGTACGACACGCTCGAGGACACCGGCACGTTCGAGCAGCCGAAGTTCCTGCTGCAGCGCGACCGCGAGGCGCGCGGCGGCGCCGAGCAGCTCGAGTTTCTCGGCAGGGAACGCTATCGGCTGAAGAACGCCACCGTCACCACCTGCCGGCCCGGGCAGGACGACTGGCAGCTCGAGGCACGTGAGCTCGATCTCGATTACGCAGAGGATGAAGGCGAGGCGCGCGGATTGCGGCTGCGGTTCTTCGACACCACCATCATCGGCTCGCCCTGGGCCAGCTTCCCGCTGGAAAACCGGCGCAGGAGCGGCTTGCTGACGCCCTATTACTCGCAGACCACCACGCGCGGCCTGGAGCTGGGAATTCCCTATTACTGGAACATCGCGCCGGAGCGCGACGCCACGCTCACGCCGGTGTACATGGCGAAGCGCGGCTTTCAGCTCAAGAACAGCCTGCGCTACCTCGACCGCGACTACGCCGGGGAGCTGCGCCTCGAGTACCTGCCGGACGATCGCGTGTTCCGCGGCTCGCGCGACGGGATTTCGCTGCAGCACTCGCACAGCTTTCTCCCTGGCCTGAAGGGGCAGGTCGACTTCAACCAGGTATCCGACGACCGCTACTTCGTCGACCTCGCCACCCAGGTGAAGCAGGTGACGATCGGCAATCTGCCGCAGGACGCGAACCTCACCTATACGGGCGCTTTCGGGGAGGCGCCCTATGCGCTGCAGGCCCGCTTGCACCGCTTCCAGACCCTGCAGGACCCGCTCAACCCGATCACGCCGCCCTACCACCGCCTGCCGCAGATCAAGTTCAACGGCGGCGCCTACGGCATGGCCGGGTTTTTCGACTCGACGCTGCCGGCCGAGTACGTGCGCTTCGCTCACCCCACCCTGACGCCGCAGGCCGCGCGCTTCTCGATGACGCCGAGCCTCGCCGGGGCGTTCGTCGCACCGGGCTGGTTTTTCACCCCCAAGGTGGGCGTGCGCTACGCGCAATACGGCTTCGACCGCGCGGCGCCCGGGCAGCCGCAGTCGACGCAGCTGACGATTCCCTGGCTCAGCATGGACAGCGGGGTCGTCCTGGAGCGCGGCGCGCGCTGGTTCGGCGAGCACCTCACGCAGACGCTCGAGCCGCGCCTTTTCTACCTGTACGTGCCCTACCGCGCCCAGGACCATATCCCGGTCTTCGACACCGCGCGGGCCGATTTCAACTATCCGCAGCTGTTCACCGAGAACCGCTTCGTCGGCGGCGACCGCTTCGGCGACGCGAACCAGCTCACCCTCGCGCTCAGCTCGCGGTTTCTCCAGGCCGACGGGCAGGAAGTGTTCCGCGGCACCGTCGGCCAGCGCTACTACTTGCGCGACGAGCGCGTCGGCTTCGCGGCGCCGAATGTTCCGGCGAGCGAAACCCTGCCGCCGCGCACCTCCATCGACTCCACGGTGCTCGCGGCGCTCGGCGGGCGGCTGTACCGCCACTGGAATTTCGACGCCACCACCGAATATGACCGGCACGAGGGAACCACGGAGCGCTACACGCTCGGCCTTCGCTATACGCCCGAGCTCGCCAAAGTGGTGAATTTCAAGTACCGGTTCAACCGCGCGGCCATCAAGCAGCTCGACCTGTCCACGCAATGGCCGCTGCAGCCCGGATGGTACGGCGTGGGGCGTTACAATTATTCCCTGCTGGACAAGCGGCTGCTCGAAGGCTTGGCCGGGATTGAATACAACGCGGGGTGCTGGGTCTTCCGGGCGGTGCTGCAGCGCGTCCAGGCGGCGACGAGAGTGACTTCCACGGCGTTCGTCTTGCAGCTGGAGCTCAACGGCGTCGGCCAGCTCGGAACGGGCGAGGCGGTCGATTTGCTCAAGCGCAGCGTGCCGGGATATTCGGCCACCAATCCGGGTGACCAGACCCTGGCGCCGCCGAGCGCGCGACCGCGGGCGCCATTCGAACAGGTTTTCTAGATGCGACGGCTTCTCATGATGCTCGCGGCGATCGCCGCGCTTCCCCTCGCCAGCCAGGCGCAGGGGCTCGCGCTCGTCGACCGCATCGTCGCGGTGGTCAGCAAGGAAGTCATCACGGCTTCGGAGCTCGCCAGGGCGATCGCCGCCGCCGAGCGGCAGCTGCGACGGCAGGGAACGCCGGCGCCGGAGCGCGCAGTGCTCGAGCGGCAGATGCTCGAGCGCATGATCCTCGACAAGGCGCAGCTGCAGCTTGCGCGCGAAACCGGGATCCGCGTGGACGAGCTGCAAGTCGACCGCGCGGTGCAGCGCATCGCCCAGAACAACAACATGACGCTGCCCGACTTCCGGCGCGCGCTCGAGCGCGACGGCGTGCCTTTCGACGCCTGGCGCCAGGAGCTGCGCGACCAGATCCTGCTTTCCCGGCTGCGCGAGCGGGAAGTCGACGACAAGATCCAGGTGAGCGATACCGAGGTCGATCTGTTCCTCGAGGAAATGAAGCGGCAGCCCGCCGAGCGCGCCGAGTACGACCTGGCCCATGTCGTGGTGCGCATCCCGGAGCAGGCGAGCCCCGAGCGCATCGACGAGGCGCGCGGCAGGGCCGAAAAGGCGCGCGCCGAGGCGCGCGCCGGCGGCGATTTCGGAAACCTCGCCGCCACCTACTCCGACGCCACCGACGCTCTGCAGGGCGGCGCCCTCGGATGGCGCGCGCACGACCGGCTCCCCGAGCTCTACGCCGCCACGGCTGCGCAGCTCAACCCGGGCGAGGTGAGCGAGGTGCTGAGGAGCCCGGCGGGCTTTCACGTGCTGAAGCTCGTCGCGCGCCGCGGGGCGAGCGCACAAGGCGAGCCGGTGCCGCAGACCCGGCTGCGCCATATTCTCGTGCGCACCAGCGAAGTGGTGTCCGAGAGCGACGCGCGGCGGCGGCTCGCCGACCTGCGCGAGCGCATCGTGAGCGGAAAAGCCGATTTCGCCGAGATGGCGCGGGTGCATTCCGACGACGCCACGGCGGCGCGCGGCGGCGAGCTCGACTGGGTGTTTGCCGGCGACACCGTGCCGGATTTCGAGCGCGCCTACGTCGAGCTCAAGACGGGCGAGGTGAGCCAGCCGGTGCGCACGCCCTTCGGCTACCACCTCATCCAGGTGTTGGAGCGGCGTTCCGCCGACCTCTCGCCGGAACGCCGCCGCATGCAGGCGCGCGTCGCGCTGCGCGAGCGCAAATCCGACGAGGCCTACCAGGAGTGGCTGCGCCAGCTTCGCGATCAGACCTACGTCGAGCTGCGGCTTGAGGAAAGATAAGCCGGTCATCGCGCTCACCTCCGGGGAGCCTGCCGGCATCGGCCCGGAGCTGTGCGTGCTGCTCGCGCGCGAGCGGCTTCCCGGGCGCATCGTCACGATCGGTGACCGCGGCTTGCTGCAGGGTTGCCGGGAAATACAGGATGTGCCGCTCGCGCAGCCGCGCATCCCGGGCCGGCTCGATCCGGCAAACGCCGCGCACGTCCTCGCGATCCTCGAGCGCGCCGTGGGCGGCTGCCTGAGCGGCGAGTTCGATGCCATGGTGACCGCGCCGGTGCAGAAGAGCGTGATCAACGACGCCGGCATCCGCTTTACCGGCCACACGGAGTATCTGGCCGAGCGCGCAGCCGCCCGGCACGTGGTGATGATGCTGGTCGGCGGCGGCCTGCGCGTTGCGCTCGCGACGACCCACCTGCCGCTCGCGGAGGTCCCGGCGGCGATCACCAGGGAAAGCCTGCTCGCGACCTTGCGCGTGCTGGATCGGGACCTGCGGCTGCGCTTCCGGCTTGCGCAGCCGCGCATCCTGGTTGCCGGCTTGAATCCGCACAGCGGGGAGTCCGGGCACCTCGGCCGCGAGGAGCTGGAGGTCATCGCTCCCGCGATCCAGGCGGCCGCGGCATCGGGAATCGCCGCCGCCGGCCCGATCCCGGCAGATACGCTGTTCGTCCCCGAGCGGCTTGTGAGCGCCGATTGCGTGCTCGCGATGTACCACGACCAGGGGCTGCCGGTTCTCAAGTACGCGAGCTTCGGGCGCGGGGTCAACGTCACGCTCGGCCTGCCGTTCGTGCGAACCTCGGTCGATCACGGCACGGCGCTCGACCTCGCCGGAACGGGCAAGGCCGATCCAGGCAGCCTGATCGAGGCGGTGAAGCTTGCCATCGAGCTCGCATCGGCCTCGTAAGAGGTTTGGCCAGCATTTCCTGCATGACCCGGGCGTGCTCGCGCGCCTGGTCGGGTGCATCGCGCCGTCGGAAAAAGATTTCATTGTCGAGATCGGCCCCGGCGAAGGAGCGCTGACCGGGCCGCTTCTCGACAGGATCGGGAAGCTCGAGGCGATCGAGCTGGACCGGGACCTCGCGGCGAGTCTCGCGGCGAGATTCCAGCCGTGGCGGCTGACCGTGCATTGCGCGGACGCGCTCGAGTTCGATTTTGCGCGCTTCCCGACGGGGATGCGGCTGGTGGGAAACCTGCCGTACAACATCTCCACCCCGCTGCTCTTTCACCTCGCGCGCTACGCAGAACGCGTACGCGACCTGCATTTCATGCTGCAGCTCGAAGTCGTGCAGCGCATGGTCGCGGCCCCCTCGACGCCGGAATACGGCCGCCTCTCGGTGATGCTGCAGACGCGATTCGCGATGAAGAAGCTGTTCAACGTCTCGAAGGGCGCTTTCCGGCCGCAGCCCAAGGTCGAGTCGGCGGTGGTGCGCCTCGAGCCGCTCGCCGTGCGGGCGCAGTTCGACGCTGCGGTCTTCGAGCAGGTCGTGCGCGAAGCGTTCTCGGCCCGGCGCAAGAAGCTGCGCAATGCGTTGCCGCTCGCGAGCGAGGACTACAAGAGCCTCGGGATCGACCCCAACCTGAGGCCGGAAAATCTCTCTCCGGACGATTACGTGCGAATCGCGCGCACGATCAGGCGCCTGCCCCAGATCGACTGACGCGAGCCTGTCTGCGACCAGAACCGGCGCTCCTCGTCGCCCGCCGCCTTGCGGCGCTTTGACGCGCAATACAGGTACTGCGGCACGCCGAGGAGCCATTCGTAGACGCGCTTCGGCTTGGGTTCGTCCACCTCATGCAGCGATATGCCGGTGAACCCTGCCAGCGTCAGGTAAAGGTGCAGCTGCGGAAAAGACCAGGGCGCGATGTGCATGTGCGTGCCGCGCCTCACCTTGCCGGCGAGCGCCGGAAATCCGGGAAAGAACCCCCGCAGCAGGTACTGCAGGCGCGCTTCCGGATACCAGACGTTCGGCGTAGTGACGACGAGCAGGCCGCCCGGTGCGAGATGGCGCAATGCCGAGCTCAGGTAGAGCTGCGGATTGCCGAAATGCTCGAGGCCCTCGCAGCAGACGATCGCCTCGTAGTCGCCGAGGTCCGCCGGCAGCCCGGCGTCGAGGTCGGCATTGCGGAAGTCGCGATAGCTCGCCGGCCGCTCGCCGTGGAGGTCGACGCCGTCTATCGTCGCATCGAACTCGAGAAGACCGGCCAGCCAGCCGCTTCCGCACGGCGCATCGAGCACCGTCGCCGGCCGCTTCTCGTTGAGAAGCCGCGCGACCACGGGCTGGTAGCTCTTCATCCGCGCTCGATGAATTCGATCTTGTAGCCGTCGGGGTCCTCCACGAAAGCGATGACGCTCGTTCCGCCCTTCACCGGCCCGGGCTCGCGCGTAACGCTTGCGCCGTGGCTTCTTGCCTTCTCGCAGGCCGCTTTGACATCGGGCACTTCGATCGCAACGTGGCCGAAGGCGGTGCCGAGCTCGTAGCGCTCGACGCCGTGGTTGCAGGTCAGCTCGAGCACCGCGCTGCGGTTCTCGTCGTCGTAGCCCACGAATGCGAGCGAATACTTCTGCTCGGGCCGCTCGGTGGTGCGCAGCAGCTTCATCCCGAGCGCTTCGGTGTAGAACCTCAAGGAGCGTTGCATGTTCCCCACGCGCAGCATGGTATGCAGGATCCTCATCGCGTCCCCCTTATGATCGGCAGCGAGGCGCCGGCGAGCTCGAGCCGCCCGCGCGCTTCGCGCCAGTGAGGATAAAGCCTGGCGAGCAGATTCCAGAAGCGTTTCGAGTGGTTGAGCTCCACGAGGTGAGCCACCTCGTGCGCCACGACGTAATCCGCGAGTGCCGGATCGAGATGCACCAGGCGCCAGGAGAGCCGGATCGCGCCGTCCTCGGCGCAGACGCCCCATTGCGTGCGCGCGCTGGAGAGCGCGACGCGTGGCGCCGGGCGCTCGAGTTGCGCGGCGTAGTGCGCGGCGCGCGGCGCGAGAGCGTCGAACGCCCGGGCCTTCAGCCACTTCACCAGCGTGCCGAGCGCGTGCGCTCGCGGGGCGACCACGACCAGCCGGTCGCCTTCATGATGCACCGAGCGCCTTCCCTCCCGGAACTCGAGGGTCAGGCTCGCGCCGAACAGCGGCAGCGATTCGCCGCTCGCGCCGCGCAGCACCGCGGGACGCGGCGCGCGCGCCCATTCGTCGAGCCTGGCGAGGATCCAGCGCTCCTTGTCGCGCAGGAAGGCCTCGATCGCGCGCCACGGCGCGCGCATCGGGGCGGCGACGCTCAATCCCGAGGCGTCGACCGTGATGCCCAGCGTGCGCCGGCGCCGCCGTATGAAGCGGTACTCGATCGTGCGGTTTCCCAGCCCGATCAGACCAGCGCCTTCTGCTGCTCTTCTATCCATGCCTCGGCCATTGCGATGATGGTCTTCGCATCCCGGTTCCCGGGCTCGATCGTTGGACCGATCCGCACCGTCACCGTGCCGGGCCGTTTCACGAATGCATTGCGCGGCCAGTACAGGCCCGCATTGTGCGCGACCGGCACGACCGGCGCGCCGCATGCTGCGGCAAGCCAGGCGCCGCCGAGCTGGTATTGGCGGCGCTCGCCCGGCGCGACGCGCGTGCCTTCGGGGAACACCACCACCCAGAAGCCCTGCCGCAGGCGCTCGCGCCCGCGCCGCGCCATGCTGCGCAGCGCCGCCACGCCGCGCGAGCGATCGATGGCGATCGGGCTCATCAGCGCGAGGCCCCAGCCGAAGAACGGGATCCAGAGAAGTTCCCTTTTCAGCACGTGCACCTGAGGCGGGAAGATGAGCTGGAAGGCCAGGGTTTCCCAGGCAGACTGGTGCTTGGCGAGGATCACGGCGGGGCGCGAAGGCAGGTTCTCGCGCCCCTCGACCCGCCAGTCGATGCCGAGGATCTTCCGCGAAAGGAACAGCACCAGGCGCGACCAGCCGGAAATGACGCGGTAGCGCGTCATGCGCGGCAACGGGAAGGTGGCCAGGGCGACGAGCGCATAGGCCGGCGTGACGAGGACGAGCGCGAGCGCGAACAGGCTCGAGCGCGCGAACGTCATGGAGCGAGGTGTTCGGCGAAGGCCGCGAGATCCGCAAAGACCTGGGTGCCGGGCGGGAGATTGCCTTCCTCCCGCGTCTTCCTCCCATTGCCGGTGAGCACCAGCACCGGCCGCGCACCGGCCGCCGCGGCGGCCTCGAGATCGCGCCGCGCGTCGCCCACCATGCACACGTCCTGCAGCGACACGTTGAAGCGCCGCGCCGCCTCGAGCAGCATCCCCGGCTGCGGCTTGCGGCACTGGCAGCGCGCGTCCGCGGCGTGCGGGCAGAAGAAGAAGGCGTCGATCCTGCCGCCGGCCTGCGCCGCCGCGCGCAGCAGCATATCGTGGATCGCGAACAGCGTCCGCGTATCGAGCAGCCCGCGGGCGATGCCGGACTGGTTGGTCGCCACCACGATGCGGTAATCGGCCTGCGCGAGGCGCGCGATCGCCTCGAGGCTGCCCTTGATCGGATGCCACTCCTGCGGCGACTTGATGTGCTCGTCGCTGTCGTGGTTGATGGTGCCGTCGCGGTCGAGGATGACGAGCTTCATTTCGCGAGCTTGGAGAGATCCGCCACCCGGTTCATGGTGCCGTGCAGGGTACCCAGGAAACCGATGCGATTGGCGCGCACACGCGGGTCCTTGTCCATCACCATCACCTTGTCGAAGAAGGCGTCCACCGGCGCCTTGAGCGAGGCAAGCGCCTTCAGCGCCTTCGTGTAGTCGAGCGAGCGCAGCGCGCCGTCGACGTCGCCCTGCAGGCGCTGGAACGCCGTCGCCAGCGTCTTCTCCTCGGGCAGGAGCATCAGGCCGGCATCGAAGTCCGGCGGCACGGCATCCGCTTGCTTGAGTATGTTGCCGATGCGCTTGTTGGCGGCTGCCAGGCTTTCGGCCTCGGGCAGAAGCTTGAAGTCGCGCACCGCCTCGAGCTTCGCCGGCACGAGGTCGATGCGCTCGGGCGACTGGCTCACGACCGCGTCGACCTCGTCGTGGGCGAAGCCCTGCTCCCGCAGCATGTGGTGCAGGCGCTCGTAGACGAATGCGGCGACCCGCGAAACGACGTCCGGGACGAGCTTCTTGCCCTCAAATCCGGCCGCGCTCCCGGCGAGGAGCTTGCGAAGCTCGAGGGCGAGCTTGCGCTCCATCAGGATGCGCAGCAACCCGACTGCCTGCCGGCGCAGCGCGAAAGGATCCTTTTCACCGGTCGGCGCCTGCCCGGCGCCGAAGATCCCGACCAGCGCGTCGAGCTTTTCCGCAATCGCCACGGCGCACGCGACCGGGCCTTGCGCAAGGCCGTCGCCGGCGAAGCGCGGACGGTAGTGCGCCTCGATCGCATCGGCCACCTCGCGCGGCTCGCCGTCGTGCAGCGCGTAGTAGCGCCCCATCGTTCCCTGCAGCTCCGGGAACTCGCCCACCATGCCGGTGAGCAGATCCGCCTTGGCAAGCCAGGCCGCACGCTCGGCAAGCGCGCTATCTGCGTACAGGGCACGCGCGATGCTTCCGGCGAGAAGCTGCATGCGCTGCACGCGCTCGAGCTGGCTGCCGAGCTTGCCGTGGTACACGACCCGGGCGAGCTGCGGCACGCGCGCCTCGAGGCGGGTCTTTCGGTCCTGGTTGTAGAAAAAGCGCGCATCTTCAAGGCGGGGCCGAACCACCCGCTCGTTGCCGCCGACGATGTAACGCGGGTCGGCCACCTTCATGTTGGAGACGATGAGGAATCGGGGCAGCAGCTTTCCGGCCTGGTCGAACAGCGGGAAATATTTCTGGTTCTGCCGCATCGTGAGAATCAGGCATTCCTGCGGCACTTCGAGGTAGGCGCGGTCGAACTGGCCCGCATACACGCTCGGGTGCTCGACCAGCGCCGTGACCTCGTCGAGCAGCGATTGATAATCGCCCAGGCTTGCCTGCTGCTTCTTCGCCTCGGCCTGGAGCTGTTGCTCGATCTCTTTTTTCCGGGCTGCGAAGCCGGCGATTACCATGCCTTCGTCGCGCAGCTTCGCTTCATACTCGTCTGCACTTGCCAGCACGATGTCGCGCTTGCCCATGAAACGGTGACCGCAGGTACGGTTGCCCGAGGCGACTCCCAGCACCGATCCGGGCACTACGCGCGCGCCGTGCAGCATCACCAGGCCGTGCACCGGACGCACGAACTGCTCCTCCCCTGCGCCCCAGCGCATGACCTTTGGAATCGGCAGGGACGCCAGTGTTTTAGCGACTAATGAAGCCAGTATTTCGTCCAGCGCGGCACCTTTTGTCGTGAGACGCGCGACTAGGACTTCACCCTTCGGCGTCGCCCGGCGCTCCAGAGCAGAAACGCTGACGCCGTGCTTCCTGGCAAATCCTTCGATGGCTTGGCTCGGTGCTTTGGCCGAGGGACCCGTGACTTCGCTGTTTCGGTCGGCGGCACGGTCGGCGACATTGCTGATGCGCGCGGCGATGCGCCGCGGGGTGGCGAAAAAAGTCGACGTCGCCTGAGAATCAACCAAGCCGCGATCACCCAAGCCGACATGTACTTGACCTGCAAAAGCTCCTGCCAGCCGTAGCAGCGCCTTCGGCGGTAGCTCTTCTGTGAGGACTTCGACCAAAAGCGTCGCTCGCATCTACGCCGTTCTGGAGGGTTGCTGCAACATCGGAAAGCCGAGCTTTTCGCGCGATTCGTAATACGCCTGCGCCACTGCCTTCGCCAGGCCACGGACGCGTCCGATGTACGCCGCTCGCTCCGTCACCGAGATCGCGCCGCGCGCGTCGAGGAGGTTGAAGGTGTGCGAGGACTTGAGGACCATCTCGTAGGCCGGCAGCACGCACTGCGCCTCGATGAGGCGCTTCGCCTCGCTTTCGAACTCGCCGAAATGCCGGAACAGCATCTCGGCGTTCGACAGTTCGAAGTTGTACCTGGATTGCTCGACCTCGTTCTGGTGATACACGTCGCCGTAGCGCATACCGTCGACCCAGACGAGATCGAAAACGCTCTCCTTGCCCTGCAGGTACATGGCGAGGCGCTCGAGCCCGTAGGTGATCTCGCCCAGCACCGGCCTGCACGGGAGGCTGCCGACTTCCTGGAAGTAGGTGAATTGCGTGATCTCCATGCCGTCGAGCCACACCTCCCAGCCGAGGCCCCATGCGCCGAGCGTCGGCGACTCCCAGTCGTCCTCGACGAAGCGGATGTCGTGCTCCAGCGGGTTGATGCCGAGCTCTTGCAGCGAGCCGAGGTAGAGGTCCTGGATGTCCGGCGGCGAGGGCTTGAGGGCGACCTGGTACTGGTAGTAGTGCTGCAGCCGGTTCGGATTCTCGCCGTAGCGCCCGTCCTTCGGGCGGCGCGAAGGCTGCACGTAGGCGGCGTTCCACGGCTCCGGGCCGATGGCGCGCAGGAAGGTCGCGGTGTGGAAGGTGCCGGCGCCGACTTCCATGTCGTAGGGCTGCAGCAGTACGCATCCATGGCGGTCCCAGAACGCATTCAGCCTGAGGATGAGTTGCTGAAAGGTCACCATGAAGAAATTTTACCGGCTGGCATCGCGTCGTGCCCTGAATACGAAGGCCGCGAGCAACGCAACCGAAAGCAGGACGATCGGCCAGTCGAGCCAGCGCATATAGGGCGTAATTCCCGAGTAGCCCTGCGCAGCGATCTCGAGGCGGCCTTCGGTGAACTGCGGCAGGCGGGCAAGCACCCGCCCGTCGCGATCGACCGCCGCGGTGATCCCGGTGTTGGTCGCCGCGAGATGCATGCGCCCGGTCTCGATGGCGCGCAGGCGCGCGATCTGCAGGTGCTGCGCCGGCGCGAGCGAATCGCCGAACCATGCGACGTTCGACACGTTGGCGAGCAGCGTCGCTTGCGCGGCGCGGCGCGCGATCTCGTCGCCGAACGCGTCCTCGTAGCACACGTTCACCGCGACGCGCTGGCCGGCAACCGCGAGCGCCACCTGATCGCTCGTGCCGCGCGAGAAGTTCGAGAGCGGGATCGCGATGAGGCGCAGCGTCCACGCGAAGCCTGCCGGCACGAACTCGCCGAACGGCACGAGATGCACCTTGTGGTAGATCTGGCGCGGCGACGCTCCGAGGGTCGTGACGCTGTTGAAATACTCCTCGCCGCTGCGATAGGGGACGCCGAGGAGGAGATCGCCGCCGTTGCGCCGGGCGGCGGCCTCGAGCCGCGCGAGATAGGCCGGCTCGACGCGGTCATAGAACCTCGGCACGGCGGTCTCGGGAAGCACCATCAGCCTGGCGCGCGTTTCCTCGGCGAGGCGCGCATAGGTCTCGAGGATGCGCGCGTAGCGCTCCGGCTGGAACTTCATCTCCTGCCTGATGTTTCCCTGCAGCAGCACGGCCGCGACGGGCTCTCCCGCCGGCGCGGTCCATTGCACCTGCCGCAGCGCTTCGCCGGCGCCGACGAGCGCCAGCAACGCAAGCAGGGTGGCCGCCTTCAGCGGGCGCATGGCGAGCAGCCAGGCCATTCCGGCTGCGGCGAGCGTGATGAACGAGACGCCGAACACCCCGAGCACGCCCGCGTAACCCTGCGTTGGCCAGCCGGCGGCCGCGTAGCCGGCGGCAAGCCAGGGGAAACCGCCCAGCACCCAGCTGCGCAGCCACTCGAAGAGCGCCCAGGACGCGGGCGCGAGGAGACAGGCGCGCGCCGCGTCTCCCGCCGGCACGCGTGCCTGCAGCCAGCCGGCGGCGCCGGTAAAGAGCGCGAGCAGGGCGCAGAGAAGCGCCGTCGCAATCGCCGCAAGCACCGGCGGCATGCCGCCGAACTGCGACAGGCTCACGTAGACCCAGGACACGCCGGCGCCGAACAGGCCGAGGCCGAACGCGAAACCGGTCCAGAAGCAGCGGCGCGGCGGCGCGGCGATCCAGAGATGGATCAGGATCGCGAACGTGGCGAGCGCGAGCGGATAGATGCCGGCCGGCGCGAACGCGAGAACCGTCGCCGCGCCCGCCAGGAATGCGATCACGTCTTCGGTTTGTCGACGAGAAGCGTGTACACGCGGCGGCTGTCGGCGCGCAGCACCTGGAAGCGCAGAGCGTCGATCGTCACCGACTCGCCGCGCTTCGGCAGCCTGCCGAGGTGCGCGATCACCAGCCCGCCCACGGTGTCCGAGGTTTCGTCGGGGAAGCCGGTGCCCAGAGCGGCGTTGAAGTCGGCGATCTGGGTGAGCGCCTTGACGCGATAGCGGCCGCCCGGCTCGGGCAGGATGTTGTCGGAGGCTTCGTCGAAGTCGTACTCGTCCTCGATGTCGCCGACGATCTGCTCGAGCACGTCCTCGATCGTGATCAGGCCCGCGACGCCGCCGTACTCGTCGACCACGATCGCCATGTGGTTGCGGCTGGCGCGGAACTCGCGCAGCAGCACGTT
>Ga0114945_10001441_pt1 | contig 14747 bp, 14 predicted proteins | sample OV2TP3_FD_87194 | JGI IMG/M metagenome (GOLD analysis project Ga0114945, IMG submission 87194) | Hot spring microbial communities from Beatty, Nevada to study Microbial Dark Matter (Phase II) - OV2 TP3 | ecosystem: Environmental > Aquatic > Thermal springs > Hot (42-90C) | place: USA: Beatty... | reverse complement strand
TATTACGCGGTGTGCGCCGCGCGCGCGCCGTATGCCAGGCGCGTGAAGCAGCGCCTTGCCGAGGTCGAGCGGCTGTACCTGGAAGGGCTCATGAACACGCGCGACGCGGTCGAGGGGCTGACGGCGTTTCTGGAGAAGCGCCCGCCGCGCTACGAGCATAGATAGAGGGACCCCGATGACACTGAAGGACATTGTCGCCCGCTGCGAAAGCCTGTTCGAGGACCTGCACTTCAACGCGGTCAAGCAGTGGAAGGCGGCGCACCCCGGCCGCAAGGCGATCGGCTACATGCCGGTCTACGTGCCGCACGAGATCATTCATGCCGCCGGGATGCTGCCGGTGGGGATCTTCGGCGGCGGCGATCAGATCGAGGTGATCCAGGGCGACGCCTACTACCAGAGCTACATCTGCCGCATCCCGCGTTCGACCGTCGAGCTCGGGCTCAACGGGCGCCTGGACTGCCTGGACGGGATGCTGTTCCCGTCCATCTGCGACGTGATCCGCAATCTCTCGGGCATGTGGCAGATCATGTTCAAGGACAAGTACGTGCGCTACGTCGACGTGCCGCAGAACTACGACGACTCGATCGGCGGCGCGTTCTACGTGCAGGAAATGCAGCAGCTGCGCGACGACCTCGGGGAGCTGCGCGGCAGGCCGATCACCGACGCCGAACTCAACGCATCGATCGGGGTGTACAACGAGAACCGCAGGGCGGTACGCGACCTGTACGCCTACCGGGCGCAGAAGCCGTGGCAGGCGCCGACCTCCGAAGTGTACCTGGTGCTGCGCGCCGGGTGCGTGCTGCCTCCCGAGGAGCATACGCAGCTCGTCCGCGAGTACCTCGCCGAGACCGACAAGCAGAAGCGGCCGAAGCGCGACAACGCGCGCGTGGTGATGACCGGCTCGTTCTGCGAGCAGCCCCCGCTCGGGCTCATCAAGTCGATCGAGATGGCCGGCTGCTACGTCGTGGACGACGAGTTCATGCTCAGTTTCCGCTGGCTGATGGACGAGGTGCCGGCCGACGGCAACCCGCTCGAGGAGCTTTCGAAGGCGTTCCTGCACCGCTCGGCGCAAAGCTCGTCGAAGTACGACGACCGGAAAGAGGACAAGGGCAGGTACCTGCTGCACCAGGTGAAGAGCCGCGGCGCCGAGGGCGTGATCTTCGCCGCGCCTTCGTTCTGCGATCCGGCGCTGCTGGAGCGCCCGATGCTCCAGGAAGTGCTGGCGAAGCAGAAGATTCCGTACACCGCGTTCAAGTACGCCGAGAACACCGGCCAGATGGCCCCGATCCGCGAGCAGGCCGGAACGTTCGCCGACTCGATCAAACTCTGGAGCGCCGCTTAAGGAGCCGCCGCATGAGCACGACGACCGCACCGATCCAGGCGCCGCAAAGCGCCAAGAAGCCGCAGAAGGTCCAGAAAGAGGACGCCATGTGGCTGCAGAAGGAGATGATCAACCGCAACTACCACGAGCTCGCCACCGCGCACGAGTCGGGCCGCAAGATCTCGGCGACCTTTGTCCCGGGCAACCTGAACGAGCTGCTGATGTGCTTCAACTTCGCGAGGAGCCTCCCGGAGACCAATGCGCTGCAGAACGGCATGCGCAAGAAGTCGGGCAAGATGATCATGGACGCCGAGCGCGACGGCCACTCCGAGGACGTGTGCACCTACGTCAAGGCCGATCTCGGCATGATGCTGCAAGGCCAGGTCGGCCCCACCGGCGAGCCGTTGCCGACACCCGACGTGCTGCTTCTCTCCTACACCGGCTGCTTCACCTTCATGAAGTGGTTCGAGCTGATCCGGCAGAAGTACAACTGCGAGACCGTGATGCTGCACGTGCCCTACCAGGGCGACGGCAAGGTTTCGCCCGCGATGCGCGACTACGTGGTGAAGCAGTTGAAGGACAAAGTCATCCCGACGCTGGAGAAGGTCTCGGGAGTCAAGTTCGACATCGACCGGCTGCGCCAGTACATGCGCGAGTCGGTGAAGGCGGAAGAAAACCTGGTGCGCGTGCTGCAGTCGGCGAAGAACCGGCCCTCGCCGATCGACGGCTACTTCGGCGCGGTGTATTACATCGGACCGATGTTCACCGCGTTCCGCGGACTGCCCGAGGCGACGCAGTACTACGACGTGCTGTGGAGCGAGGTCGAGCAGCGCATCCGGGAGAAGAAAGGTCCAGTGACGCCCGAGGGCGAGCTCACCGAGGAAAAGTACCGCCTGGTGGTCGAAGGGCCGCCGAACTGGACCAGCTTCCGCGACTTCTGGAAGATGTTCTACGACGAGGGCGCGGTGATCGTCGCAAGCACGTACGCCAAGGTGGGCGGCGTATACGACTTCGGGTTCCGGCACGACCCGGAGCATCCGCTGGAATCGCTCGCCGAATACTGCCTCGGCTGCTACACCAACCTCAATTTCCCGCAGCGGATCGCGATGATCTGCAAGTACATCGACGAATACCAGGCCGACGGCCTGCTGATCAACTCGATCAAGAGCTGCAACAGTTTCTCGGCGGGGCAGCTCCTCATCCTGCGCGAAGTGGAAAAGCGCACCGGCAAGCCGGCCGCGTTCATCGAATCGGACCTGGTGGATCCGCGCTACTTCTCGGCGGCCAACATCAAGAACCGGCTGGAATCGTACTTCCAGATGATCAAGGCGAAGCGCACCGCCGCCGCCGCGGCGGTGCACTAAGGAGAACGGCATGCGGTGTTTCATCGGCATCGACCTCGGCTCGACCACCACCAAGGCGGTGGTGATCGACGAGCAGCACAACGTGCTCGGGCGCGGCATCACCAACTCGCGCTCCAACTACGATACCGCGGCGGCGATCGCCAAGCAGGAGTCGCTCGTTTCGGCGCGCTTTCACCTGTTCCGCGAGGCGCTCGCAAAAAGCGCCGCCCTGAACGGCGGGCTGGAGGACTTCATCGGGCAGCTCGAGCGCGACTTCCGGCTCGAGCAGTTCCTGATCCAGCTTGCGGACCTCGAGCAGGTCTGCCAGCGCAATGTCGAGGCCGCGCGCTTCGGCGACGCGGCAAAGGCGGTGCACGCGGCGCTCGACGAGGTCTTCAAGCGCCAGCGCGCCGAAGCCCCGGAGCTCTTCGCCCCGGGCGCCAAGCGCAAGTCGGACTTCTTCCGCGACATTGCCGGCAGCCGCTATCTGGCGATCGCTGAAAGCGTGGCGAAGGAGGCGGGCCTGCGCTACGACATGCTGCTCAACGTCTTCGACCGCTCGATCATCGAGGTGGAGAACCGCGTGTACTCGGAATCGATCTCGAAGAACCTGCTCGCCGCGCTCGATCGAACCTTCCGGGCGATGCCCGACACCGCGAGCCGCGGCGAGGCCATCCGCCGGCCGATCCAGGGCGTGCTCGATACCGAGCTGGAGGAGTCCTACGTGATCGGCACCGGGTACGGCCGCGCGCGGCTGCCGTTCTCGAAAGAGCACATCCGTTCCGAGATCCTGTGCCACGGCCTGGGCGCGCACGTGATGTATCCGGATACCGCCACCGTGCTCGACATCGGCGGCCAGGACACCAAGGCGATCCAGGTCGACCGGGCGGGCATCGTTGAGTCGTTCCAGATGAACGACCGCTGCGCCGCCGGCTGCGGGCGCTACCTCGGCTACATCGCCGACGAGATGAACATGGGACTGCACGAGCTGGGACCGCTCGCGATGAAGGCGACCAAGACGGTGCGCATCAACTCGACCTGCACGGTGTTCGCCGGCGCGGAGCTGCGCGACCGGCTCTCGCTCGGCGAAAAGCGCGAGGACATCATGGCGGGGCTGCACCGCGCCATCGTGCTGCGCGCGATGTCGATCCTCGCGCGCTCGGGCGGCATCCGGAACGAATTCACTTTCACCGGAGGGGTGGCGAAGAACGAAGCCGCGGTGAAGGCGCTGCGCGACCTGGTCAGGGAGAACTACGGCGAAATGACGCTCAACATCAACCCCGACTCGATCTACACGGGGGCGCTCGGCGGCGCGACCTTCGCCTGGCGCGCGGTGGTCGAGGAAGGCAAGACCGTGGAGGCACGGCAATGATTCATACCATCGGCATCGACATCGGCTCGGGCGTGGTCAAGACGGCGCTCTTTCGCATCGACGGCGGCAGGACCGAGTGGCTCGCGAAGCGCAGCGAGCGCATCCGCCGGCGCGATCCCCTGGAACTCGCCAAGCTCGGCTTCGACGAGGTCCTCGAGGAGGCAAAGCTCAAGCCGGCCGACATCGGCTACACCGCCACCACGGGCGAGGGCGAAAACGTCAAGTTCGCCACCGGCCACTTCTACTCGATGACCACGCATGCGCGCGGCGGGATCTTTCTCAATCCCGAGGCGCGCGCGGTGGTGGACATCGGGGCGCTCAACGGCCGGGCGATCTGGATCGACGAGCGCGGCAAGGTCCTCTCCTACAAGATGACCAGCCAGTGCGCTTCCGGCTCGGGGCAGTTCCTCGAGAACATCGCCCGCTATCTCGGCGTCGCGGTCGAGGAGATCGGACCGCTCTCCAGGACTTCCACAAACCCCGAGAAGGTGAGCTCGATCTGTGCGGTGCTTGCGGAGACCGATGTCATCAACATGGTCTCGCGCGGCATTCCGACCGCCGACATCCTGAAAGGGATTCACCTGTCGATGTCTTCGCGGCTCGCGAAGCTCCTCAAGGTGACCGGGATCACCAAGGGCCTCGCGCTCCTCACCGGCGGGCTTGCGCTCGACGAGGGGTTGCTTGCCGCGCTGCGCGAGGAATTGGTCAACGAGAAGATCACCGGCCTCACGGCGACCAACCACCCGGACTCGATCTACGCGGGGGCGATCGGCGCGGCGCTGTGGGGCGCCTTCCGGCACGACAAGCTGAAAGAACTGCAGGAACGCGCCGCGGCGTAAGGAGAAATGAAATGGCCTTGCTGATCAACGACAATTGCACCGCCTGCGACGCCTGCAAGCCGGTGTGCCCGAACGAGGCGATCGCGGTCGGCGACCCGATCTACACGATCGACCCGATGAAGTGCACCGAGTGCGTCGGCGCGGAGGATGAGCCGCAGTGCAAGCTCGTCTGTCCCGCCGACTGCATCGTGCCCAACCCCGACTACCAGGAAACGCCCGAGCAGTTGATGGAGAAGTACAACAGCCTGCACGGGTAACTTCAGCGATTTCCCTCCAGGAAGGCGCGTACCAGGCTTTGCGTCTCCTGGCTTGTCAGCAGGTCCTCGGTCGCAGCAAGCTCCATGCCGTAGCCGTCGTGGTCGGGTTTGCCTGCGGCGCCGATGCAGCGCTTGCAGGCGGCGAGCGCTGCCGCCGGAAGCGCGGCGACGCGTGCCGCAAGCTGAACTGCCTCGCTTTGCAATGCGTCCGCAGGCACCGCCCACTGCACGATCCCGAGCCGGGCAGCCTCGACGCCGTCGATCACCTCGCCGCCGAGGATGAGGCGCTTTGCCACCGCCTCGCCGCAAACAAGCGTCAGACGCTGCGTGCCGCCCGCCCCCGGAATGAGCCCCAGCCGGGCCTCGGGCAATCCGAGCTTTGCCGCTTCCGATGCGATCCGCAGGTCGCAGGCGAGTGCGAGTTCCAGTCCGCCGCCCATCGCGGCGCCGCCGATCTCGGCGATCGAGACCAGCCTCGATCTTTCCAGCCGCGCATAGGCGCGCTGCATCTCGCGCACGAACTCGATCATGCGCGAACGGCCTTGCGCGGTTTCGTAGCGCGAGCGCATGAGCGCAAGGTCCGCGCCAGCGCTGAAAGCGCGCTCGCTGCTGCGGATTCGCAGCACCGACACCGCCGGATCGTGCTCGGCCTCGTGGATCACCTCGTGCAGCCGCGCGATCCAGTCCTCGTCGATCGCGTTCACGGGCGCGCGCGCCAGCGTCGCCACGGCCACCGCCCCAGCGCGTTCGAACCCGATCATGGGCGCGGCCCCCGGCGCAGCGCAGCGCGGCCCTTGGCGGTGAGGAACGGATCGACGAGCAGCTTCATGCCCTCGGCGACATACGCTTCGAGCGTGTAGCGGCCGCGCAGCGCCCAGCCTTTGAGCGCCCAGGCGTGGGCGAAGTGCACATACTGGTAAACGAGAAGCTGCGTGTTCACGGGCTCCACGTAGCCGGCCGAGATGCAGGCCCGCAGGCAGCGCTCGAGCAGCCGGTTGGTGCGCGTCTCGCCCTCCTTGATGTAGCGCCGGCGTTCCGGACGGAGCGACTTCGTCGAGCGGTAGGTGAGCACGGTCGCCGCGCGCAGCCGGTCGACCACGCGGCAGTAGGCGCCAAGGGCGAGCCGCAGCCGCGCGAGCGGGTCTTTGACGCCTTCGAGCGCCTGCGGGATCTCGCGTTCGTAGGTTTCGAGCACGTCCTTGAGCGAGAGAAACAGCAGGTCGTCCTTCTCGCGGAAATAGCGGTACACCAGGCCGACGCTGATTCCGGCCTCGCGCGCGATCTGCTGGATGGTGGTGACGAAGTAGCCCTGCGCGGAGAAAAGCTTGACCGCGGCGCGCACGATCTGCTCGCGCCGCTCGCCGACGAGCTTCGGATCGGCGACCAGGCTCTCGACGATGCCCGGCGAGGCCATCAGCCGCCTTTCAGGAGCGCGCCGGCGATGACGAGCTTCTGGATCTCGCTCGTGCCCTCGTAGATGCGCAGCGCGCGGATCTCCCGGTACAGCGCCTCGACCGGGGTGCCGCTCACCACGCCCGTGCCGCCGTGCAGTTGCAGCGCCATGTCGATCACCTGTTGCGCGCATTCGGTGGCGTGCAGTTTCGCCATCGCCGATTCGCGGGTGATGCGGCGCTCGAGCACGTCCTTCACCCACGCGGCGCGGTACACGAGCAGTGCGGAGGCGTCCACCGCGAGCGCCATGTCGGCGAGCTTCGCCTGCGTGAGCTGAAAATCGGCAAGCGGCTTGCCGAACACTTCGCGCTCGCGGCTGCGTGCGAGCGCTTCATCGAGCGCGCGCCGCGCGAAGCCGAGCGCGGCCGCGCCCACCGTGGTGCGAAAAACGTCGAGCGTCGCCATCGCGATCCTGAAGCCTTCGCCGGGCGCGCCCAAAAGCGCCGTCTCCGGCACGCGGCAATCCTGGAACGTGATCGTCGCCAGCGGATGGGGCGCGAGCAGCGGGATCCGTGCGGAGATTTCCACGCCCTCGGTTGCGGCGTCCACGATGAAGGCCGAAAGTCCCCTGGCGCCGGGCTCCTCGCCGGTGCGCGCGAAGACCACGTAATGGTCGGCGAGCCCGCCGTTCGAAATCCAGGTCTTGACACCGTTCACGAGGTAGCCGTCGCCGGAGCGCTTCGCTTCGGTCGCGATCGCGGCAACGTCGCTTCCCGCCTGCGGCTCGGAAAGCGCAAAAGCGGCGATCTTCTGCCCGTGCATCACCGGGGGCAGATAGTGACGGCGCTGCGCTTCGCTGCCGAAGAGCGAAATCGGCCCGGTGCCGAGTCCCTGCATGGCGAAGCAGAAGTCCGCCAGGCCGGCGTGGCGGGCGAGCGTCTCGCGCGCGAGCGCGAGGCTCCGCACGTCGAACTTCCCGGCCGGATCGAGCACGCAGCACAGGTTCAGGTAGCCCGCGCTGCCCAGCCGCCGCACGATCTCGCGGCAGGCGCGGTCGAGCGCGTCATCGTCGTGCGCGCCGTGCGCCAGGCCGTCCAGCTCGCCCGCGGCGAATTCGTCCAGCTGTTCGGCGAGCGCCCGATGGCGCGGCTCGAAGAACGGCCAGTCGAGGAAGCTCGCGTCGGGCATCGCCTCAGTTGCCCTCGAACCGCGGCTTTTCCTTCTTCACGAACGCGTTGTAGGCGCGCTCGTAGTCGTGCGTCCGCATGCAGATCGCCTGCGCCTCTGCCTCGGTCTCGAGCGCCTGCTCGATGGTCTGGTTCCACTCCTGGTGCAGGCATTTCTTGGTCATGGCGTGGGCGAAGGCCGGCCCGTCGGCAAGCGAAAGCGCCATTTCGTGGGCCCGCGCAAGCAGCTTTTCCCTGGGCACCAGCTCGTTGAAGTAGCCCCAGGCGAGGCCTTCCTGCGCGCTCATCACCCGGCCAGTGTAAAGCAGCTCGGCGGTGCGGCCCTGGCCGATGAGGCGCGGCAGGATGGCGCAGGCGCCCATGTCGCAGCCGGCAAGCCCGACGCGCACGAACAGGAACGCGGTCCTGCACTCGGGCGTGCCGTAGCGCAGGTCGCTTGCCATCGGCAGGATCGCGCCGGCGCCCGCCGAGATGCCGTCGATCGCGGCGAGGATCGGCTGCGGACAGGTGCGCATCTCCTTCACCAGGTTCCCGGTCATGCGGGTGAAATACAGCAGCCCGTCCATCTCCATCTTGATGAGCGGCCCGATGATCTCGTGCACGTCGCCGCCGGAGCAGAAATTGCCGCCTTCGCCGGTGAGCACCACGGCGCGCACGTCCTCGGCGTACTGCAGCCTGTGGAAGGTGTCGCGCAGTTCGGCGTAGCTCTCGAAGGTGAGGGGATTCTTGCGCTCGGGCCGGTTGAGCGTGACGGTCGCCACGCGATCCTTCACTTCCCACTTGAAGTGCTGCGGCTTCCATTCCGCCGCCTTGAGCTTGTACATGCGTTCCTCGCTGTCGAAAAAAAGGATTGGTCAGCCGACCATCGTCAGCCCGCCCGAGACGCTGAGCACCTGGCCGGTGATGAAATCGGAGCGCGCGCTCGAGAAAAAGAGCACCGCGTCGGCAATCTCGGAGGGCCTGGCCAGGCGCTGCATCGGCGTGACGCGGACGAACGCCTCGCGGTGCTTCTCGGGCACGGCGGCGAGCAGCGGCGTATCGGTCGGTCCCGGGCAGACGCAGTTGACGTTGATGTTGAAGCGCGCCATCTCGCGCGCGAGCGACTTGGTGAACGCGATCGCGCCGCCCTTGGCCCCCGAATACACGCTCTCGCCCAGGCTGCCGACGCGTCCGGCGTCGCTCGCGACGGTCACCACCTTGCCGGCTTTCCGCTCGATCATCGGCTCGAGAAAGGCGCGCGTCACCGCGATCGGGCCGAACAGGTTCAAGTCGATCACCTTGCGCCAGAAATCCGGGGTGTTCTTCACGAACGGCTCGATCTTGCCCCAGCCGGCGACGTTGACCACGATGTCGACGTGCCCGGCCCGCACGCCCGCTTCACCGCGGAAGGCCTCGATCGAGGCGAGGTCGGTGACATCGAGCCGGATGAAGTCGGCCTTGGCGCCGCGGCCGCGGATCGCCGCGGCCGCCTGCGCCCCTTTTTCCTCGGCGACATCGCCGAGCAGCACCCGCGCCCCGGCCGCGGCGAGCGTCTCCGCGGTCGCGAGTCCGATACCCGACGCGGCGCCGGTGACGACGGCGGTCTTGCCTTCGAGCTTCATGGCTTGGCTCCTTGAATGATCACTCATTCAGTTAACCGCGGCCGCGCCGCCGCCGCCTTGATCTGGATCAGAGGCGCGGCGCGGTGGCCTCAGCCGAGGCGCTTGACGAACGCCAGCCGGTCGGCGGGCCCGAAGCCGGCGCGCACGAAGAAGCCGAGCAGCTCCAGGTTGCGGTACGCGACCATCGTCTCGACGCGCTCGACGTGCAGCGCGGCGAGATTGACGAAGAGCTGCGACAGCAGCGCGCGCCCGATGCCCTTTCCCTTGTGCATCGGGTCCACCCCCATGGTGTCGAGGATCGCCACCGGCTCGGCGCGGCCGTAATCGCCGAGATCGACCCGCGCCATGACGTAGCCCGCGACCGCGCCGTCGGCGCGCGCGGCGAGCGAGACGCGGATGCCGCTTCCGGCGAGCGCCTCGGCCAGCGCGTGCCCCAGGTAGGTGCGGCGGTCGCGCCCGGTGAGCCTGCGGTCGATGCGGGCGATGCCTTCGAGATCGCGCTCGGCGAGCGCGTGCAGCTCGGCGACGTCGCGCGCGAGCGCCTCGTAGTCCTTGGTGCCGGTCGCGCTGTAGTCGTTCGGGTCTCCCGGCGGCGCGTCCTCGGGCGAGGCGACCGGCGCTTCGCGCGCGGTGCCGAAGGCGCTCTCCCCGATTGTGCAGTCGAGCACCGGGTCGCGCCCGAAAGTCCAGCCGTTGGCATCCAGATAGCGAAGCAAATCGTGCTGGCGCCACAGCGCCGCGGTGCGCAATTCCGCGATGCCGCGGCGGCGCGCCTCGGCTTCGAGCGCCTGCCCGAGCGCGACACCGGCCCCCTGGCCCTGCGCCGCCGGCCGCACACCGAGCAGTTCCAGCCGCAGCGCGGGCTCGGTAAGGCCGAACTCGCCCTCGAGCACTCGCCCGAGCACGAATCCAACGACCGAGCTGCCCTGGTCCACGGCGAACTGCGCGTGCATTTCGGGCGCGCGCTGCGCCTGCGCCAGGCGCCGCTCGAAATAGGCGCGGCGTTGCCTGCCGCCGATGGCGGCATCGATCGCCACCACCGCGTCCAGGTCGGCGGCCGCCAGGCGCCTGGGTTTGAAACTTCCTTCCCGCACTGCGGATGGATGCGTCTTTTCGCTCATGATCGGTTTCTCCGGTTGGCTCAGGATCCGGTGTAGGCGAGCAGCAGTTCGCGGTCGGTGTCCTCGTCGAGCAGGTCTTCGAGCGCGGGCAGGAGCGCCATCTCCTCCTTCTGGACGTGGGCCACCAGCCGCTCGGCGAGCTCCAGGCCGAGCGTGCGCATCTGCTGCAGGGTGGCCGCATCCGGCGGCGCGCTGCCGAGCAGCTCGCGCAGCGTGCGCGCGGCGCTGCGGATCGTTTCGTGCTCCTCGCGCAAAAGCTCCGCAATATCGCCTTCGCCCGCCTCGGCGAGGCGCGGAAAGAGCTCGCGCTCCTCGAAATGGAAGTGGCGCGTGACTTCGTCCTCGAGCGCAGCCAAGCCGCCGCGCAGCGCCTCGAGCAGTTCGGCTTCCGGCGCCCGCCGTACGATCGTCTGCTCCAGACGGCTCCACAGCTGCACCGTCGCGAGGTGCTCCTCGTGCAGGCGCAGGCTAGTTTGTCGGTTGAAGAACATCGGGCCTTCCTCCCGAGTGCGTCGCCCGCAGGCGCAGCATCACGGTGCCGAAAAAAACCGCATACGCGATCGCCGCCGCAAACCCCGCGAGGGCGCCGAGCCGCACCAGCCACACCGAGCCGGCGGCGATTCCGACGAGGAGCGCGCCAAGCGCACACAGGTGCAGGATGCGATGCACATCGAGCGTGCGCTCGGGCGTCATCGCCGATACCCGCGCCGGCACGCGGCTTGCGCTTGCCGCGTGGACCGAGGCGAGAAACGGGACGATGCGCTGCAGGACCGCGAGCAGGAACGTGAGCAGCCAGCCGGCGACGAGCAGCGCGCCGAAGAGCGCCTGTGCGCGTTCGGGCGCCGCGCCGAGCGCAAGCGCCACGCCGAGCGCCAGGCTTGCGAGGAGGCACCCCCAGGAGACGCGCACCAGCACGAACGCGGCGCCGAGCGGTGGCCGCAATCCTGCGCGCAGCGAGCGTTCGAGCGCGATCACATGCGCGAGCGCGGCGGCTAGGCCGGTCGCCGCGGCGAGCACGAGAAGGCCCTCGAGCCGCAGCGCGATCGCCGCGAGCGCGAGCGCGATCGCCCCCAGCCCGAGCGCAAGGGCAGCGAGGGTCAGGCGCTCCGAGGGCGGCGGCGCGAGCGCGAACATCGGCAGCAGAAACGTGGACAGGCCGAGCGCGAGCAGCCCCATGAAGCCGTAGCCCGCGAGCACGAGGTGCGCGAGCGCAATCCCGCTGCGCTCGAGCGCGAAGCCGTACGCGTAATGCGCGACGAGCGCCGCCCCGAGCGCGAGCGCGAGCGCAAGGCAGGCGAGCGCCGCCCAGCCGTAGGCACGGATCGCGCGCATCCCGCGTGCTCGACGCAGGTTTTCGAACAGCAGCCAGCAGTACGCGGCGAGAGCGACGAAAGCGGCTGCCGCACCCGGTGCCATGATCGACAGGTCATGGGCGGCTGAGCCGCCGATAAAGAGCAGCAGCCCGGGCACGAGCAGCCACCAGATGAGCCTTGCCGCCGGCACCGAGCGCACCGGCTGGCGCGTTGCGACCGGCAGCAGCTGCAGGCTCGCGCCGATCGCGGCGAGCGCGAGCACGCCGAGCGTCACGGCATGAAGCGCGGCGAACGCCGGCCCGAGGCCGCCGCGAAAATCGCTGAGCGCTTCGGGCGCCGCAACGAGCAACGCCCAGGCGAGCACCTGGAATCCGACCGCGGCGCCGAAGTAGCGCATCGGAACCGAAAGCGGAAGCAGCCGGCTGCGCGTCCCGGCGCCGAACGGAATCATGGCGCGAGCGTCCGCAGCAGCCGTTGCGCGTACGTGGCCGCAACCTGGCGCCGCCAGTCTGCGGCGGTGACGGTGGTTCGTACCGGTCCGGCCTGCTTCTGCACGAGTTTCCCGAGTGCCGCCGCCGTTTGCGGATCGGGCGCCCGCCCGAGGAGGGCCGCCGTTCCCGAGAGGAGCAACGGCGCCGGATTGGTGCCGGTCAGCGCCACGCGCAGCGCGGCGATCGAACTCTGCTCGACGCGCAGCGCCATCGCGACCCCGGCCAGCGGAAAGTCGATCGCGCCGCGGGCGCGCGCCTTGAGGTAACCGGAACGGGTTCCCGGCGCCGGAGCCGCGAACTCGACCGAGGCGAGGATCTCGCCGCCGCCAAGCGCAAGGTGCGCCGCGCCGTCATCGCGATAGAGCGACTCGAGCGCGCAGCGCCGAACCCCGTCGGCGCCGGCGATCGAGGCGCTTGCGCCGAGCGCCATCAGCGCCGGTGCGAGATCGCCGCTGAAGGCGGCGCGGCAGCGTTTGCCTTGCGGCGCGACGTGGCAGACCTCGCCGCGGTGCTTGAGGCAATAACCGTTCGCGCGCCGCCACCATTCGCTCTGGTTGTAGTACACGCAGCGCGTATCGAGACAGAGATTGCCGCCGAGCGTCGCGACGGTGCGGTGCGCCGGCCCTGCGACGACCGAAGCCGCCTCGCGGATCGCGGCGTACGGGCCGTCAAGCTCGTTCGCTCGCGCAAGCCGGGCGAGCGTCACGCCGGCACCGATGTGCAAAGATTGGTCGGTGCGCTCGAGTCGATCGAGCCCGGCGACGCGCTCGAGCGAAACGAGCATGCGCGGTGCGCCGAGTCCGTGGCGCAGGTTCGGGATGAGGTCGGTGCCGCCGCCGAGAATGCGCGCTCCGTCGCGTGCGGCAAGCCGCGCCGCTTCCGCGAGGCTCGTCGGTCGCTCGAGCGTGAGTTCGGGCAGCATGTCAACGCCCTCCGGCAGCCTTGCGCACGCGCTCGGCGCGGCGGCGGGCGCGCAGCCATTCGTGCACGCGCTCGGCGGTGAGCGGCAGTTCCGTTGCGCGCATGCCGATCGCCTCGGCCACTGCGCTCGTGAGTGCCGGCAGGAAACCGGCAAGGGCGCCTTCGCTTGCCTCCTTGGCGCCGAACGGTCCGTTCGGATCGCGCGCCTCGACGATTTTCACCTCGATCGGCGGCGAGTCGGCGATGGTCGGAAAACGGTAGTCGAGGAAATTGGCGCGCACCGGAAGCCCGGTGCGGTACTCGGTCGCCTCGCCCAACGCTTGCGCCATTCCCATCCAGACCGCGCCGTGGACCTGGCCTTCGACGGCAAGCGGGTTGATCGCAAAGCCGCAGTCATGCGCGACCCACACCTTTTCGACGCGGATTTCGCCTGTCTGCTCGTCGACCGCGACTTCGACCACCTGCGCGGCGTAGGAAAATCCGGGGCTCGGCCCCACCGCAGCGCCGCGGAACTTGCCGCCCTGCAGCTCGGGCGGCACGATGTAGGTGCCCTGCGTGGTGATCGGGCCGGTGTCTTCGAGCGCGGAGCGCACCGCCTCGGCGTACGAAAGCGAGCGGTCGGTGCCGGCGACGCGATAGCGCTCGCCCTCGCATTCGATGTCGGCGGCCTGGACTTCCAGGCGCTTCGCCACAGCATCGAGCAGCCGCTGCTTGAGCGCTTGCGCCGCGGCGAGCGCGGCATTGCCGACCATGAACGAGACGCGCGAGGAGTACGAGCCGTTGTCCTTGGGGGTGAGCGCGCTGTCTGCGGCGATGACGCGAAAACGCTCCAGGGGGAGGCCGAGCACCTCGGCAGCGACCTGCGCGAGCAGCGTCGAGGAGCCCTGCCCGATGTCGGCCGCGCCGGTGAGCAGCGTGATCGAGCCGTCGAAGTCGAGCCGCAGGTTCACGGTCGCATGCGGCTCGCCGGTCCAGTGCACCGGCTTCGCGGCGCCCGACACGTAGTGCGAACACGCGAGTCCGAGGCCGCGCCCGCGCGCGAGCCTGCCCTTACGCTCCTTCCACCCGGAAGCCTGCTCGACCCAGTCGAGGCATTCCGCCAGGCCGCAGGAATTCACCTGCAGGTCGTTCGCGCTGCGGTAGGGCGCCGAGACGAGGTTCGCGCGCCGCAGCGCGAACGGATCGAGCCCCAGTTCCTCGGCCATCGAATCGAGCAGCGATTCGAACGCGTGGCGCATGTCCACCGAGCCGTGCCCGCGCATCGGGCCGCAGGGCGGGGTGTTGGTGTAGACGCGGTAGCCGCGATAGCGCACCGCCGGCAACCGGTACAGCGCGTGAATGAGCGCACCGGCATAAAGAATCGTCACCACGCCGTAGCCTGCGTAGGCACCGCCGCGTTGCACGCATTCGGCTTCGACCGCGGTGATTTCGCCCGATCTTTTCAAGCCGAGGCGCAGCCGGATGTCGGTTTCCGGCCGGCCGTGGTGCATGATGAAGGTTTCCTCGCGCGACAGCTCGATTCTCACGGCTCCGCCGACGGCGCGCGCAAGCAGCGCGGCGATGATCTCGAAGTTGAGCGTCTCGGTGCG
>Ga0114945_10001440_pt1 | contig 14757 bp, 19 predicted proteins | sample OV2TP3_FD_87194 | JGI IMG/M metagenome (GOLD analysis project Ga0114945, IMG submission 87194) | Hot spring microbial communities from Beatty, Nevada to study Microbial Dark Matter (Phase II) - OV2 TP3 | ecosystem: Environmental > Aquatic > Thermal springs > Hot (42-90C) | place: USA: Beatty... | reverse complement strand
CGACGGCACGCCGGCGCCGGTCAGCGCCGTCATGTACGAGCGATCGAATACGAAGAACCTGTCGTACAGCGCGAGGACCTCCGCGGAGGCATAGCGAAAGGGATCGTCCACCCACCAGGTCACGACAGGGCAACGTCCCCGCGCCTTCACCCGTCGCACGATCTCCGCCGACAGCGTGTGGCCCCAGAGGACCAGGATGAGCTGGGGCCGAACGCGCTCCACGACCCTGAGGAGACGTTCATCTCGAGCTTCCTGCCACGTCTGCCGGCACCGCGCCACCAGCCTGGCGACGCCTGGAACGTTCGCGGCTAGCGCGCGCGTCGCACGCCCGGTCAGCCGGTCGAACGTCATGTTGTTGTAGTAAAAGACGGCGACCGATTGCCCGAGCCGCGCGAGCCCTCGCACGGTATACGTCGTCCACGGCATCAGCAATGAGGGGCCGATCACGAGGACGCGCACGAGTTATGCCGATCCTGCGACCACGAGACGGGTCCGGTACATCAGCGAGAGCCCCTCGGTCACGCCGAGGGGCCGAATCCCGAGCTGTCGTTGCATCTTGGTGGTGACGAACGACGTGTCGCGCGGTCGCGGAGCGAGCGACGTGAACGACCGACTCGGCACCGGACGCACCAGACACTCATCGAAGCCGAAGACGCGAGCCGTCTGTGTCGCGAATGTCACCAGGCCGTCGAACACCGCATTCGACGAAATGAGCACCAGCAAGTCCCAAGCATCCTTGCACGCCCGTCCCACGTTCTCGGTGCCTCCGACATTGACCCGCCGCACGAGATCCGGATCGCGCTCGGCCTCATCGCCGTCTCGAGGAGCGCGTTGCCCAGCAGCCCGGTCCCGCCCGTGATGAGGACGCGGAGCCGTCCGCTCACCGCTTGATCACCCGCACGTGGAACTCCACTTCGTCGAACCCTCCGACCCAATAGCACCAGACGCGCTGACACATCCGTGGATGGAGATTCGCGAGCCAATCGATCGGCGTCGCCACGAGCTTGCGGAAGATCGACGTCCGATAACGCGGGCGCATCCAGTGAAGCGTGAGCCGTTCCACCGCGAACCGGCAGTCACCGTATCGCTCCTCGCTGCGCGGATCGAAATGGTCGAACAGCCCCACGCCGATCGCCCGCTTGTGTCCCGGATGCGTCCAGTTGCAGGAGAAATGCGGCGTCATCACATGGATCGCGGCTCCGTCGGCACAGATCCGATACAGCTCCTGGATCACGCGGATGGTGTCGTCGAGATGCTCCAGGACGTGGTCCATCACCACCTCGGCGACGGAGCTCTCCTCGAAGGGCCACGGGAGGACGTCGAGATCATGGACCACGTCCACTGGGCCCGCGTGCTGATTGTTGTCCACGCCGAGGAAGCCCGGAAGCCGCCGCCGCCCGCATCCCAGGTTCAGCTTCAGGAGAGCAGGTCGGATTACCGGCTCCATCTCCCGTCGCGCACCACACCCTCGAAGGCGGCGAGGAACCGCTCGGCCTGGGCGCTCGACCCGACCGTCACGCGCAGGTGGTTCGAGAGCGGAGGCTCCGTCTCGACACGAATCAAGAACCCGCGCTTTTTCAGCGCCTCACCGACGTCCTGTCCCGACACGGCGGACGGCAGGGTGACCAGGATGGAGTTTCCCCACCGACCGGAGGATTCGAATCCCAGGTGGCGAAGCGTCGCGGTGAGACGGCCCATGGCCTCCTTCACCTCCGCCACGTAGGATCGCATCAGCTCATCGTGCTCCAGCAGATAGAGGCATACCGGAATGGCGACCGAGCTCGTTTCGTAGACCGGCCGGACCTTTTCCAGGTGCGCGATGTTCTCCGGCCGGCTGATGACGTAGCCGACGCGAAGCCCCGCGATGCCGAAGGCCTTAGAAAAGCTCCGGACGACGACCAGGTTGCCATGGTCCCGCAACAAGGGTGCCGCGGTCAGCGGGCAAAAATGGTGGTACGCCTCGTCCATGACGAGCAGGGCGTCGTGCTCGGCGCACGCCTCCACGAGGGTGACCATCTCGGCCTCGTCGTAGACGCGCTCGATCGGCTGATTGGGATTGGCCAGGACCACGGCCTTCGTCCGGTGGTTGATGCGTGCGAGGACCTGCTCGAGGGGAAGCGAGAGATCCGCGTTGAACTGGACGCGCCGGACCGTGGCGCCCGCCATGGCGCTCAGGACGGGATACATGCCATACGACGGCGCCACGGTCACCACCTCATCGCCGGGCGCCACGAAGGCGTCGAACACGGCGCGTAGCCCGCCGTCGGCGCCCATCGTGATGAGTAACATCTCGCGCGGCACGTTCAGCCAGGCCGCCAGCCTGCCGTACAGCGCCTCGGGCTCTGGATATGCCCGAAGGGTAAAGGGGTCGATCAGCCGCCGGATGTCCTCCATCACTTGAGGCGGGAAGTCGACAGTCCGCTCGTTGCGGTCCATCAGCTCGAACCCCTGGCGGGTCTCCAGGCGGTGGGGCGTCCGCCACACGCCGTCCAGGTGGGGCTTCGGAGGAACGAATTTCATCACGGCTGCGACGGGCTCACAGGTCGATGAGATCCGGATCCCCCGCGCCGAGGAAGATCTCCTGGTAGCGCTTCTGCAGGATCGCGAACTGCCGTTCGCCGACCTCGTCCAGGCGCTCCGCGATGCGTATCTCCGCAGCCGCCTCTTCCCGCATCTTGACGTAGAAGCTGAAGGTGCGGGCCAGGCCGATGATCTCGTCACGCGACAGCTTCGGCATGTCCAGCATGCTGCCGTCGAGGTCGTTTAACGAGACGATGGACTCGGGGTCCAGGTACCCGTTCCTGATCGCCAGATCGCGCAGCGGGGTCCCATGGTAAGGCGCGAAGATGAACGCGCCGGACGACTCGATCTCCTTGGGGAGCTGACGGTTGAAGTCGATCGTATCGAAGACGAGCTCGCGCGTCTCCTCCGGCATGCCGACGATGCTGTTCCCATTGACCGCGTAGCGGCGGCCCGCCACGGCGTGGAAACCCTCGAGCATCCGCTCGTTGGACACCCGTCGCCGTAACACCTTGGCCCGATACTCCGCGTTGCCGTGCTCGATACCCATGCTCATCCGCAGGCAGTTCATCCGTTCGAGCCATTCTGCCCGCTCGACCGTCACAGTCTCGCATCGCGTGTTCATCCAGAAGGGAATCCGGAAATCGAGGTACATCTCGGCCAGCTCCAGGAACTCCGCGTCGCCCATGGCCAGGAATGTGTCGACGACGAAATAGATCAGCTCTGGCCGGTACTCCTTGACGAGCGCGCTCAACTCCGCGTGCACCTGGCTCATGCGCTTCTTGCGGTAGAACCTCCCGCTCTGCTCGCTGTCGTAGATCTCGTTGTTCGACGGCGAATTGCAGTACGTGCACGTGTATGGGCATCCGCGCTGCGTCTCGTAGCCGATGGTCCGCCAGATCTTCCCCTGCATGGGACGGTAGATGCTGGTCGCGTCGAACAGGCCGAAGTCGGGCAGGGGCAGCGTGTTGATGTCCACGGCGCGACGCATCGGATTCTTGACGACCGTCCCGCCGACCCGCGCCCAGAAATTGGGCGTGTCGTGCACGGGCCGGCCCTCCCGCAGGCGGGTGCACAGATCGACGAGGGCGTCCTCGCCCTCGCCACGACAGACGAAATCGACGACGTCTTCCCGGATGACCTTCTCGGGGGCATACGTGGCGAAGACCCCGCCGAAGACTGTCGGGATGTGCTTGCGCAGCGACTTGATCAGATGCAACCCGATGAAATACGTGTTCTCCACCACCGAGACGGCGATCAGATCCGGGCCGAACTCGTCGACTTTCTTCTGGAAGTCCGCCACCATGTCCGTCTCGAGGAACCGGACGCCTTTTTCATCCCAGTTCACCGGCCGCAGCGCGGCGTGGTAGAAGGGGTAATTGACGTTCAGGGGATTCCTGTAGAACGTGCAGTCGAACAGGTCGACGGTGAATCCCTCGCGCTTCAACATCGCCGACAGCAGCGCGATCCCCGTGGGCATCAAGGCGCACATCTGGATGTTCGGATAGAGAAACAGGACCCTGAAGTCTCTCATGGCTTCCCGTGGAAGACGTCCTGGAGACGCTCCCGCTCGAACGGGACGAACAGGGGCGGAACGGCGGCTCCCGCGCGCTCCCACGGCTCCCGGTCCCGGTCGTCGCCTACCAGGGCAAGCAGCACCTCGCGGAGATCGTCGTCCCCGCATGTCGGCACGCCGTCCTCGTACACTTCGTCCACATCCAGGAGCAGGTCGGCCCGATAGCGGAGCGCGAGCCGTCCCGCGGCGAGGGCCTCGAATCCGACCGTGCTGCCGTAAAAGACGACCGCGTCGACCTCGCGCAGCGTCTCCGCCAAATCCTGAAAGGTCGAGGTGATGACATCCGCGGGAAATCCGAGATCGTCGCGACGCAGCGGGGCCATCGGATGGGGGCGAACCCGGAAATGCAGCCCCTCCTCGGCCCCGCCGGTCGGAAACGCGGCACGGATGGCCGCCAGCAGATGCTCGCTCATGTGGAGATCAATCGGCAAGGCCACCAGCACTTCCGATCGAGGGCGCGCCTCGCCCACCCGACACGGTGCACCGCGGGCGCCGCCCGCCACGTGGGGGTATCGGATGCTCCCGCACATCCGCAGGCGCTCCGGCGGGTTGCCGCCCTCGATGAGCAGCTTGTCGGCATGAGGTCCGGATGTGCAGATCTTGTCCGGCAGCGGCATGAGCTTCGCCTCGCCATGCCCCAGGAAATAGGCGAGATAGTACCGCGACAGGATGGCCGTCTGGATCCCGATGACCTCCACGCCACGTTCCCGGCCGCCCAGCGCGATCAATTTCTCCCACGGCTGATTCTCGTAAGGAATGACGATGGCCCGCCACCGTCCTGCGCCGAGCATCCGGTGCAAACACTCGTACAGGAGCCGGAAGCCGCACAGCGAGGACCGGCCGAGCTCCATCCACCATTCACGCTCGGCCAGCCTCCGGACGTGGAGATCCCCGACCATCAGCGAGTCCGGCCACGTCGGCCACCAGAACGCGCGCAGCGACCGCCACAGCCCGCCGGCCGTCAGCCACAGGATCAACGGCCGGCAATAGGCGTGCCGCCGCGCCAGTTCGCGCTCGAACCCGGGGCTGCCCGGCAAGGAGAACCGGACCACGGCATGGTCGAGGTCCCGGAGCACGCGATCGAGCCCCGGCAGTTGGGGATCGTCCCAGCCGCCGTCGCGCTGGAAGCACGACGCCACAGGGTGCGAGAAGATCGCGACGGTCGATATCGACGGCGGCTGAGGGCGCCCTCCCGGCCACACACAGCGCTGGCGGATATAGTCCCGCAGTGCCGCCCACAGCCACCGCGCGCGGCCCAGGAGTCCGCGGAGGACGAGGCGACTCTTCGCCCACCGGAGCCGGTGGGTCCGGGCAACACGCACCACGGGATGGGCCCCTGCGCAGTTCTCTCCCAGTTGACACAGGAGCCAGCGGTCCTCCACCACGACCAGCAGCCGGACCCCTTCCCGGATCGCCTCGCGAATGGCCTCCTGCGCGACGTCGAGGTAGCAGATCAGGAGAAAGAGGTCGGAGGTGATCCACATCTTCCACGAGAACCGACTGGACCACCAGTCGATCGGATCGGCCTGCCGGGCACCGACCTCCGCCACGAAGTCGAGGAATGGCTGCCGCAGTTTCGCGGCGGCATCGTGGACCTTCCCCCTACCCGGCCACCGATCGTCCCAGGCCAGCAGCGAGGTCAGGCGGTCCTTCACCGCCACGTCTTTGCCCAGATACAGCCACCGGCGTTCCCCGGCCCGGGTCGGAGCAACCGCCGCAAGGCCCTCGACATCCGTGACGAGCACCAGCGCATCTGTCTCGAGCGGCGCCTCGCGCATCAGGTCGTGTCGCCGCGGCGCGCCTCTGCCCGCAACTCGGGGATGGCAGCCAGACGCTCGAGAGCCGTCAGGGAACCCCGGTTCCGATGCAAATATCCCTGCCAGATTTCAGGCGTCCAGCTCATTGAGGCAATATCCCCGTATGTGGCCAAGGACAGAGAAGGCCTTGTCCAGATGACGATTTTCATCCGTGGCGGTCCTGTCGGCGCCTCAGCACCTGTTCCGCGAGCCAGAAGTCGAACTCGTCATCGATCTCGACGTTCTGCTCACGATCGATCAGCATTCGCTCGATGCGTTTGCCGTGCCGATCGCCCTGCCTGATCAGATCCGCCCGGATGACGTTCACGTTTCCGTCATTATAGAATAGAAAAACGCGTCGATTTGCTGACGCGGCATGTGGTTCGTGCCGTACTCGGTGTACTTGCAGATGAAGCCGGTCGCCAGGGAGTCCGCATCGGTGCCGCGAAATCGCTCGATGCAGCGGTCGATGAGGTCGGGATCCCTGATGGGCGAGGTTGCCTGAAGCACAACCACAGTGTCCGCCGCTTGTTGAGTCAACGCATGCTGCAGGACCGGGAGCGTGGGGACCTCGTCGCCCGCCAGCTCCTTCGGACGGTCGATGACCTCCGCCCCGTACCGCCGCGCGGTCTCGGCGATCTCGCCATCCTCCGTCGAGACGACGTAGCGATCCACAAGCCGTGAAGCCTTGGCCGCTTTGATCGTCCAAGCGATCAGCGGTTCCCCGCACAGAGGCCGCAGATTCTTCCGAGGAATCCCCTTGCTGCCGCCACGGGCCGGGGTAATCGCGAGAATCACTTGGCACCCGTCATAAGGCGCCGCGTCTCGCGAGCGCTACTCGGCGATGCGGACGCAAACTCGGCGGCCAGTGCCCTCACGGCTCGCTATAATGCGGCACCATGGCCACGCAGATCCTGGCAGTCATTCCGGCCCGGGCGAACAGCAGGCGCATCAAGGGCAAGAACCTCAAGGAACTGGCAGGCAAGCCCCTGGTTTGCTACACGATCGAGGCCGCTCTGCGGAGCCGGCTCTTGGACCGCATCGTGATTTCAACCGACATCAGCGCGATACCGCGCATCGCCGCGCGGTACCGCTCTCGGCGGCTGGAGGTCCTGCGACGGGCCCCGGAGCTGTGCGGCGATCGCGTAACGACGGAGCAGGTTCTCATCGATGCGGTCGAGAAGCTTGGACTGCGTCATAGGCTGGAGGCTGTGGTAACGCTGCTGCCCACCTCGCCGTTTCGGACCCCGCAGCTCATCGACCGCTGCATCCGCCTTTTCCGCGCCAAGAGAGCCGACTCGGTTGTGACGATGAGCCGAATGAAGCTGAAGATCGGGGACCTCGACGAGGCGACCGGGCGTCTACGGCTCCTAAAAGAGTACACCTCACCGGCCATGCACCATGTGCCGATGACCTTCTGCGAGAACCCTGCCCTGCACGTGACCCGCGCAGAGGTGCTGCTGCGCCGCCGCTACACGCTGGGAGACCGGAACTACGGCTGCGAGGTGGACCGGGTGACGGGGATGGACATCAACGACCCGCTCGATTGGGTCTTGGCCGAGGCCGTGCTGGAGAGGGGGTTGGTCAAGCGTTCAGGTACCAGCCGTACTTGAACAGCCCGTAGTTGAAGCCGGCGCGCTTGAGAAAGTCGAACCAGTAGTTACAGTGCACCATGCGCTGAGTGAGGAACTCGGCGTAAGCGCCGGAGAATCCCTGATCGCCGAGCAAGCCATCCGGCGGAGGCCGGAACGAGCTCCTCAGCCTGTGGCTCAGCGGCGCTTCCGGACGCAGATAGACGGCGAAGTGGTAGAGCAGGCGTTTGGGCAGAGGGATGACGGGGCGCCCATCGACCTGAGGGAGTTCGGCCGGCAGGCGGTCCACGAAGCGCAGCACCATGCCGTCTGGAAACACGAAGTCGAAGTCGCCGTCCGGCCGCTCCCAACGCGGGTACGCCCCGCAGGAGTCGATGAACGCGTGAAGGTCCCCCACGGCTCCCTGCGCGTAAGCGCAGGTGCGGTCGATCAGAGATTCGATGCGCCGCTGTTGTTCGGGCGCATCGAGAGAAAGCCACGTGCAGCGCAGGTCAAAGAGATCGGCCCTCAATAGGCTGTAACCCGCGCCATCCCAATCCGGAGCCAAGGCCTTGAAGTTCTCGACGCAGTAACCGTAAGACTTCAGCATCCCCAACGCGAGCTGCGGGTTTCGAAACCCGGTCTGGCGCATGCGTAGAATGCGGTAGGTCCGCTCGAACGTCCAATCTACAAGCATCGCGAGCTGCCGCGCGCGGGGGTCCAGGGTGGGAGGCGCGACATTCCGCCCCGTGGCCATGTCGGATACACAAAGGTCGTCCCAATAGAAGACACCCTGCGCGTGGGACTCAGGAACCACGATGACATTGGCATGGGCCATGGCCGTGCGCACGAGTTCCGGCAATGCATCCTTGCGCAGGTGGGCGGCCGCTTCCGGGCCTGCCGTATCCTTGACGACCACGATGACATCCAGGTCCGAAACTCCGGGTTGGGAGACCTCGCCGTACTGCCAGCAGGCCGCGATGTCGTTCCTGCGCGCGGCGTGCTCGACCAGGAGGCGCTTGGCGCTCTCGTAATCTTCCCTGCTCAGCGTCGCGGCGACGGCTTCCATCAGATCCCCTTGGCCAACAGGCCGCCGTCGATGTACAGGTCCTGGCCGGTCATGTAGCGAGAGGCGTCGGAGGCTAGGAATACGGCTGGCCCGGCGAGGTCGCCGCCTTCGCCCCAGCGGTTCAGCATCATCCGCGCGGTGCGCTGCGAGCGCAGCTTGGGGTCGGCATAACTGCGCCGGGTCATGTCGGTTCGGAAATAGCCGAGCCCGAGGTTGTTGACCCGGATGTTGTACTTGGCCCAGTCCTGAGCCAGCGCCTTGGTCAACTGCTTGAGGCCCCCCTTGGATGCGGCATAGGCCGGGTTGTCCGCGGTACCCAGCTCCGAGGAGATGCTGGTGAGGTTGATGATGACCCCGCCCCCGGTCCTACGCAGGAACGGGAAAGCGAGCTGGGAGACCCGGAAGGGCGCCTCCAGGTTGACCGTCTGGGTTCTCGCCCACTTGTCCGCGTCGTAGGTCCTGGCGGGCTCGGGCAGCGTGATCCCGGCGTTGTTGACGAGGATGTCGAGCCGTCCCTCGCGGGCGAAGGCTTCCTTCAGCACGCGGCCCATTCGTGCCGTGTCGGTAACGTCGGCAGCGATGAAGCGGGCTCGGGGCGACCGGATCCGGCGCCGCAGCGCCGAGAGCCTTGCATCCAGGACGTCGAGGAAGTAGACGGCGGCGCCGGCGTCCAGGAACGCACGGGCGATGGCCGCTCCGTTCCCGCGCGACGCGCCTGTGACGACCGCTGCCCTGCCCTTGAGTGAGAAGAGCTTATCGAGCACGAGGGGCTTCCGGCGGCCCGGCCGGGGATTCGAGGTCCTCGACCAGTTCCAACGCGATGCCGTCGAGGTCGTGGCAGTAAAGCACCTTTACCTTGCCGTCCGGGGAGACCAGCGGCGCGCTGTTGCAGTGGATGCCGCCGGCGACCAGTTGTTTGTGCAGGGACTCGACGTCGGAGACAGTGAAGGCAATGTGCGAGGCCCCGTGCCGGTTCGAGGGATAAGGTTTGCCGGGACCCTTCTCGGGATGCGAGTGATACTGCAGTAGCTCGACCAGGGTGCCATCGCCGACCTGTAGCTTGGCGTACTCGACCTTCACGCCGGGGATGCCGACGAGGTGGTCGATATAGGAACCCTTCGGCTCGAACTCCCGGCGCCAGATCTTCAGCCCCAGGATGTCGCGGTACAGCTTCAGGGACCGGTCGATGCTCTCGACGACGAGGCCGGTGTGGCGGGTGCGTACGATCGTCTTCGTCATCCCTGGGCCAAAGCCATGGACGGTTTAGCCTTTTCGCCCAGCGCCACGGCCTCTTCCAGGAGCCGGTGCGAGGCCTCGATGTAGTCGGGACCCAGGAGGGTCGGTATCCACTGCGGCACGGCGTTGGCGCGGTAGTGCGTGGACTCCCGCCGACCCCACTCCTGTCGGACCGCGGAGGCTCTTTCGACGATCCCCCAGGCCTGCGCGGAGAAAAGCGGTTTGGCGCGCGCGAAGGAATCGCGCTTGTAGCACGGCGAGCCGAGCGCGTCCAGCAGGAAGGCGGGCACGGTCATCACGTAGCCCAGGAGAGCGAAGAGCTGGCTCATGGCCTCGTGGGCGTTGCGGTAGTGCGCCTCCAGATAGACGCCACGGCTGGGATGGTGGCGGAGGACACCGTCCGCTAGGGCATCGCGCAGCGAATTTCGCCGCTCTTTGAGGCTGCGCAGGGCCCCCCCCTCCTGCGGGCAGACGTGGAAGCGGACCGTCCCCTGCGCGGGCAGGACCGCGAGGCCCTCATCGATGACCTGGGGGGGCATATAGTGGGAGGGGTAACGTAGCAGTTCGCTCTCGACGGCCACGATGTAGCCGTGGTGCTGGAGAGGACAGATCCGAAGGAACAGGTTCCAGGACGCCATGCAGAGGCTGCGGAGATCGAGCAGGCGCCGGCCATCAATCGCGGTCTCGTTCCGGATCACCATCAGCGTGTCTACATCGCTCCAGCCCTTGACGTAATCCCCCGTCGCCAGGCTACCGTGCAGGAAGAAGTGGGTGAGGTGAGGCGCCATCCGTGTCTGGACGAAGTCCATCAGCGCTGTGACGAAGCCGCGGTATTCCCGATCTTCGCGCAGGTAACCGGAGCGGTCGTAGGGGCGCCCCGTTTTGGAGACCGGCTCTCCCGCGGGGGAAGCCGGCCTTCCGAGCTCCCGATAACAGGCGGCGAGGTGAGAGGCCAAGGCCGCCGGACGATGTGCGCCTTCTTCGTCCAGCGTCAACGAGCGGGGATCGAGGAACCATGTCAATAGCCCGTGGGCACTGTTCTGGAATGGGAGCCCGAGGGGGCTCATACGCCGACCCGCCTCAGCTTCTTGAGCACTGACAGCTCGCTTTCGTACACGCGCTTGACGCCATCGCCAAGCGCTTTCTCCACGGTCCGGATGTTCTTGACCAACCGCTCGAGTCCATGGGGTTCAACGGAGGCGGCTTGGTCCGTGCCCCACAGGGTGCGGTCCAGCGTGATGTGGCGTTCCACCATGCACGCCCCCAGAGCGACGGCGGCCAAGGACACGTAAAGGGTGGTCTCGTGGCCGGAGTAGCCCACCGGCACCCGGTACCGCTGCTCTAGGGCGGGAATGGCGCGGAGATTGAGTTCTTCCACCTTCGCGGGGTAAGTGCTGGTGCAGTGCATGAGGATCAGGTCCTCGGTGCCGAGGACCTCCACGGCATGGTCGATCTGCTGGAGGCTGCTCATGCCGGTTGAAAGGATCACGGGGCGTCCCTTGCCGCGGACATGGCGCAGGAGGCTGTCGTCGGTGAGGCAGGCGGAAGCCACCTTGTAGCAGGGAGGGTCGAAACCCTCCAGGAAGTCCGCGGCCCCTTCATCCCAGGGCGAGGCGAACCACGGGATTCTGATTGTCCTGCAGAAGCGATCGATTTCGGTGTACTGCGCTTCGTCGAACTCGAGGCCACGCTTGAGGTGCCCGTTGGTCGGGCCGAACGGGTTCTCGCGCGGTCTGGACAGTTCGTCGGCCGTGTACACGACGTCCACGGTCCGCTTCTGGAATTTGACCGCATCGCAGCCGGCTTCCGAAGCGGCGGCGATCAGCCGCTTGGCGAGATCCAGGCTTCCGTTGTGGTTGATCCCGATCTCCGCCGTGAAATAGCACGGCTGCCCGGGGCCGATGAGCGCTGTGCCGATTCTAACGGGTTTGATCATGGGGTAAGCCCTCCTTCGGAAGGACCCTTGTGGTAGATCAAATCAGGTCGTTCTAAAGACGGGCAATGGCCATCAGGGTGTCGGAGCGCAGGTTCCGCTCCAGTCCCCGCTTGAAGGTTCGCTCCAAGCGACGTCCGACGCGCTCCGCAAAGTCCTTGGGTTGCCAAAAGAAGCGCCGGTAGGGCGCATTGAACCGCGTGCCCTCCATTCCTCCGGCGTGCTGTTGCAGCGAATGCATCAGCCAGGTGCCGATCAGGATTCGCCAATAGCGCAGGTCGCCGGAGTGCAGCAGCTGGGTGTTGAGGTAATCGGCCAGCGGCTGGAGGATCCGCTCCATCCGACGGTCGAGATACTCCGCCGCCGCGTGGAACTTCTCCCGGTCGTCCCAGGGGCTGGGCAGCGTCTGGGCCTGCAGATCCTCCCAATCGCGGCGGCAGTCGTGCCGCCGGCACCAAGGACCGAGGAACACCAGCGACTGCTGCTTGTCCCAGAACTCGGGCACGCAGTCGTGGCCAGAAACATCCTCACTCCGTCTTCCGCCAGCGGCCGCGCACCGCAGACCGGATCTTGAGTTCCCGCCCCACCGGCTGTTTCTCTTCCCGCCCGAGCAGCGTCTCCAGCCGACGGATGCGGCGCGCCATCTCCGAGAACTCCTCCGGCGTCGCCGACAGGAGGTGGTCGGTCCCCGGCAGGGATTTCGAGAGTGTGAAATGCTTCTCGATCACGCGGGCCCCTAAGGCGACGGCCGCGACGGGAGCATCGATTCCAAGCGTGTGATCCGAATAGCCCGTTTCACGGTCGGGAAAGGCCTTGGCCAGAGCCGGGATCGCCCGCAGATTCGCTTCGGCGTCTTCAGCCGGGTACTGCGTCACGCAGTGGAGCACACAGACGGAAGGGAGCCGGTCGAGGCGCGCGAGCGCCTGCCCGACCTCCTCGATCGTCGCCATCCCGGTCGAGAGGTAAACGGCCTCTAGCTCCCGGCGGTTCAGGTAATCCAATAGCGCATAGTTGAGCATCTCCGAGGAGGCTACCTTGATCCTCCGCAGACCCACGTCCTCGCAGAGAAACCGGGCCCGCTCCACGGTGAAAGGGGAGCTCAAAAACCCGACGCCCAGCTTTTCCGCCTGCCCTTTCAGCGTCCGGTGCAAAGAATCACTCAGCTCCACCTGGCTGAACCATTGCTTTTCGGGATCGTCAGGGCGCACGTCGATCCCCCGGTAGGATTGGAACTTGACCAGGTCGGCGCCGGCGCGGGCGGCCTCTTCCACCATGCGCTGGGCGAGGTCCGGATTCCCCAGGTGGTTCTCCCCGATCTCGGCGATGAGCGTCGTGCGGACGGGAGTCATCGCAAGGCCTCCTCCAGGTCGGGGTTCGGTCCGGCGGAGCGCAGCGCTTGCTCGCCCCAGACGCTCGCCAGCTCCCGCCACCCCCGATGGCGAGCTTCCCTGCTCTGGGTCATCGCCCCGGCATGCTTTCGGTAGGTGTAGAGCGCAGACCGCACATGCAGGAACGATCCCATGGGGCGAAGGCGCAAATACAGGTCGTACTCCTCCCAGTAGAACGGGCGGTAACCGCCGATGGAGCGCAGCAGCTTGGTTCGGAACAACGTTCCGCAGGCGATCAGCGAGTAGAGATTGTCCGGTTCCGATCGGACCAGCCGATGGGTCCGTCCGTCGGTTTCGAAGCGGTCGGGGACGGCACAGCTTGCGTCGGGGGCGGCCTCCAGCGCGTCGGTCATCCGCTCCAGCCAATCGGGGGCAGCGGAATCGTCCGAGTCCATCCGGGCCAGGTACCTGCCCCGGGCCAGCCCAAGCCCCGTGTTGCAGGCGGCAGGTAGTCCCCTGTTCTCCTGCCGCACCACTTGCGCCCAGCCGGCATCGCGGCGGAGGATCTCGGCCGTCTCGTCGGTGGATCCATCATCGATGATGAGGAGCTCCCAGCGGTGCGGAGCGAGCGTCTGCGTCCGGAGGCAGCGCAGGGTTTCCGGCAGCGTGGTCGCTTGGTTGCAGGTAGCGATCACGACGCTCACGGCCGGTGGGGTCACGCCGGCTTCTGGCATAAACCGACCCACTTGTAATTGGACAGGCGGTCGCATTCGATCTGGTGGAGGAGATCGAAAGGGAGCATCTGGAGCAGATCTTCGGGGGAGGCCATCACCTCGCGGCCGTACTGCTGCTGGCCGGGCTGATAGAACGTTTGGAGGATCAAGAACTGGCCGGACGTCGTCAGCACCCGACGGACCTCCGAGAAAAGCTCGCAGAGTTTCGGCAGAACATACCAGAGAAGTTCCGCGGCGACCACCAGGTCGAACTCGCCGTCGGGAAAGGGCAGCGGAGGGACCTCTGCCGTGAGAAAGCGGATGCCCGGGTAGCGGGAGTCGGCCGCACCCACAGCCGTCGGTGAAATATCCAGGGCGGTCACCGACGCCCCGGTCGACTGTTTCAGCCGGTGGGTGAAGCGCCCTTTGCCGCAGCCGAGGTCGAGCACCCTTCGATAGGCTCGGCGGCGCAGCAAAGAGATGGCGACGTCCTCAGAGAGCGGCTCCACCGCATCCTGCTGCCAGGGGTCCGGACAGTCGCGATACATCCGTTCAAAGGCCCCGATGAAGCGCCCATCCTGGATGACGTAAGCATGGTAATTGTTCATCCGCGGAGATAGTAGATGGGCACACAACAGTGATGGTTGGAGACCCACTCTGTGTTGGGCAGCTCAACGTCGGCCGGCGGAAGGGCCAGCCGAGCCTTGAAGCGGGGGTCCAGCACCAGCCGGGCGTAGTCGTTCTTCCAGGCGACTATTTCGAGGAGGCGCTGAGTCTGCACGCAGCCTAGCTCCTGGGGGGCCGGAAGTGACAGAGAAGATCGTAGACCCGGTGGTAGCCGTACAGCCACTGCTCGGCGAAATAGTCCCGTGTGTGGCCGGCGATGTATCGGTCGTTGACGCGGTCGGCCAGGCACCGGGGACGGCGGGCGCTCCGGAGATACGCCACCACCGTGAAGCCGATCCGGAAGGGAAGACTTGTTCGCCTGTAGAGCGCCCGGGCTAGCTGGGGAGGG
>Ga0114945_10001439_pt1 | contig 14770 bp, 18 predicted proteins | sample OV2TP3_FD_87194 | JGI IMG/M metagenome (GOLD analysis project Ga0114945, IMG submission 87194) | Hot spring microbial communities from Beatty, Nevada to study Microbial Dark Matter (Phase II) - OV2 TP3 | ecosystem: Environmental > Aquatic > Thermal springs > Hot (42-90C) | place: USA: Beatty... | reverse complement strand
TCGTCTTCGCCCGCTGGGTCTCCAGGGAGCCTCGTCCGGCCCACGCTCCCGTTCCCATTCCAAGTGTACGCCACGCGCATCGAACGTTCTATGATCTCGATCATCCAGTCTATGCAGCAGGTTAACGCACCACGGACACTGCGCCCCGGAACATGAAGTAGGCCGCAGCCACCAGACACAGGCTCGCCCAGAGAAAATCCCGGCTCAGCGGCTGCCGCATGTAGGTGGTTGCGAAGGCCGCAAAGACGCTCATCGTGATGATCTCCTGGAGCACCTTCAATTGAGCCAGTGAAAATTGGAGGAGCGGCTTGTGGTTGAGCGTCTTCAGGTGTCCATACCAGGCGAACGTCATGAAAATGTTCGAGCATACCAACAGACCGACAGTCCTCATGCGCGCACTCATCTCCTTCGTGTGCCGTGCTCAATCCGACCCAGCAGACGCAGCAAGCCATCGAGTATCGTCAGCGGATGGGGCGGACAGCCGGGAATGTCGAGGTCAACCGGCAGAAACTGCTCGACTCCATCATGCACTTCTGGACCGTCGCGGAACGGTCCGCCGCTGATCGCACAGGCCCCCACCGCAATGACGAGTTTCGGAGACGGGACGGCCTCGTAGGTGTTGAGCAGCGCTACGCGCATGTTCTCCGTCACCGGCCCGGTCACGATGAGCCCGTCGGCATGGCGGGGCGACGCAACGAACTGCACGCCAAAGCGGCTTACATCGAACACGACGTTGTTCAGCGCCTGCAGCTCCATCTCGCAGCCGTTGCAACTGCCGGCACAGACCTCGCGCAGTTTCAGGGAACGGCCAAAGAGCTTGCGCACGTGTTCTTCGAGGGCTCGAACCACGGGGATTTCATCGCGTCGTAGAACGAGGCTCTCGCGTGTGGTCGCAGCCAGTCGGAAGTCAGCCGTATACGTCAGGGCTTGGTCGGGACAGGCCGCGACGCATTCCTGGCAGAACACGCAGCGCCCTATCCTTCATCGCCCTGCTCTCATGGCGAGTCTCTTGTGGGAGTCAACCATCACCTCTTGATGAATCGTCCAGCGTGACGACCTGATGCTGCTGTCCCAGTCGCCTCAGCCTTTCACTCATTTCAGTGCGCCGCCTTGGCACGATACATCAAGACTTCGGCCTTCTCCAGCGTCACGAGGCCGTCTTGGATCATGGCATCGAGCTGAGGGAGAAACTGCTGAATCTTCTCCGCGCGATCCACAATCTCGATGACGATGGGCAAGTCTTCGGACAGGCGCAGCAGCTTGACGGTGTGCAGATGACTCTTCGCCCCATAGCCGAGGAAGCCCTTAAGACACGTCGCCCCGGCCAGCCCGTGCTCCCGCGCCAGGCGGACGATTGCCTCGTACAGCGGTTGACCATGCCACTTGTCTTGTTCTCCGATAAAGATGCGCAGCAGCTTCCCTTCCCTTGGCACGGTCATCATGACATGTCTCCTTCGCTACAACAACGATGCCGCGAGATGGCCGAGCCACAGCGCGACGACGCCCAGCGCGAGGCTTCCCAGGAGGTTGACGCCCGCAAGCAGCATCTCGCCATCCTGCATGAGCCGCCAGCTCTCATAGATCAGCGTCGAGAAAGTCGTGAAGGCTCCGAGGAGCCCGACCATCCAAAACAGCCGCGCTTCCGGAGACAGCAAGAATTTATTTTCAGTCAGCGCACTGAGAACGCCGATGACGAGGCAGCCGAGCGTGTTGACCGCCAGGGTGCCGTACGGAAATCCGGTGCCCAGCCAGCGGTAGACGGCCCCCGCGAGGACGTACCGCCCCGCCGTTCCGCAGATCCCTCCCAGCAAGAGCATGATCCACTTCTGCATCGCCAGCTTCTCTGCGCTTCATTATAGCGGGTGGGCCCGATGGGCGCATCGCATTCCCATTGGGAGCGCTTGGACAAAAAAGGGCGCCCGCCTTCGGCGCCCTCTGATGGGGTTGCGTTGTGTGTCTTTTGCGCTTCTCTGCGTTCAAGGGGCCGCAGGAACACGCCGGCTCACATCAATCCTGACCTCCTGACCGACCCGCAAATCCTCCAAGAAAATAGGCGCCCCGGTCCGCGCCTCGGTAAAAGCAACCCCTTGCGGCGCGATCATGCGGTAGGTCCGTTCCGGCGCAGCACCGCCCGGGACCCGTTCTCTGACCACGAACTCTCTCTGCTGCAAATCGATGGAGACGACCTCGCCGGTGACCGTCTGGTCCCAGGGCCTCGGTTCAATGGCGACAGTGGATTCAGCGGCATTCGATTCCACCATCACCGTCTTGGCCATCCGCCGCCTCGGCTCTGGAATAAATTCAACCTGGACAAACTGACCCGGTTTCAAATCCTCGATCCGGAGAAATTGCTGGTCCAGCGAGTCGGTCACCGTCGTATCGTGCGGCGTAATGATGTACTCCGCCTGCCCTCCCGCCATCGGGCCCGCATGCTCCGAGAGGAGCAGCCGACCGTTCCTCAGATCAACCCTCACGATCTCTCCATACGCATAGGCGGACACGTCCAGACGCGACGCATCCGGCTGAGCGGTTGACGGCATCGGCTGCAGCGCTCGCGCGGGATTGCTCCCCACCGCTATGCTCAGCCCTCCGGCAATGACAAGCATGTTCACGTGAACGGTCTTCTGCGCGAGACGCATCGTCGCCTCCTTCCCTTCTCTCTTATTCTTCCGTCAGCTTCATGCCCTGCGCCGTGCCTGGGCGCGGGGTTTGCTGGGTTGGCCGGTCGGCTCACAGATTTTCTCTAACGCCTCAAGGGTTTTCTCGCCTGCGATGTCGCTGCGTCGCACCACGTCCGCCATGGAGACGATCCCTCGGATGCGGTTCTCGGCGTCCACCACAGGAATGCGGCGCACTTGATTCTCCTCCATGAGATCCACGGCCTTCTTGACCGAATCCTCCGGCCGACAGCAGACCGTCTTCGAGGTCATGCACGCCTCGACGGGGGTATTGCCATCGCGGCCTTCCGCAATGAGACACAGGCACAGGTCGCGATCCGTCACCACTCCCACGAGCGCGCGATGCCCCTCGTTGTCAATCACCGGCACGATGCCGGTATCCTTCTCCAGCATAATTCGCGCCGCTTTCCGGGCGGCATCCGACGGGAGGCACCACGCGGGATCCCGCGTCATGACGTCATGAATCGGCCGTTGCTCCGCCCGCGCCGTGTGTTGCCTTCCCCTCGCGGCCATATGTGCTCGCGCCATCACGTCCTCCTTTTCAGCCATGCTCCTTGCCCTCTCCTCCGGGCACGACACCTCCAGCATAGCCAACGGACATGACAATCCGATGAACTTTCAATGAACAATCGCTCATCGCATGCATGGAGGATTCCCTTGTGATGTGAAGGCTCCCGAGACGCCGGCCATGAATCGGATCTTGAGGGACTCGCGATCGTCAACATGGCGGAGAAACCCATGCAGCAGCGGCGCCAGCCAGGGAGCTGCCTGCAGCAGGCGAAAAATCTGGCAGGGCCTTCGGCTGAATTGCAGTGAGCGTTGATTGGCGGGGCGCCGCGCTCGCTCATAGCGCGCAAGCCGCGCCGCTGAGCAAGCTCCTCGGCCCAGCGCCTCCACGGCGACCTCGGACAGCACTGCCGCATCCGCCACCGACGAATTCGCTCCTTGACCGCCGGCCGGCGTCATCGGATGGGCGGCATCCCCCAGCAGGGCCGCGCCATCATCAATATAGCGAGCAGCCAGGCCAAAGGGCCGACGGAAATATCCAAACGCTTCGGGAAACGCCGGCAACCGTCCCGGTGTTTCACACAGCGGCGACAATCGCGCCGCCGCAGCGTCGAAAGCCCCGCCTTCGCCGGAGCGCATTTGCTGCGCGGCGCGCGGACTCACAATAAAGACGACCGCCGTTCGCTCATGAGGAATCGGCAAAAACAGTCCGGCGAAGAGGCCTTGACGAACCCCCTTGAGATTGAGCCATGCCTGCCCGATGCGCGCCGGCTGTTCAGACGGCCGAGGGATGATGGCGCCCAAGAAATCGAACGGAAAGTCTTGCCGCCTCATGGAGATTCCCAGCGAGGAGCGGATGCGCGAGTCCGCGCCATCATCCCCAATGGTGAGCGACGCACGGTAGATCGCCGGCCCTTGCGCGGTGCGGCCCCGCACGCCAACGACGCGAGAACCTTCGCGCACCACCTCTTCAATCTCCACGCCCCGATGAATTCGAACCGCGCCGGTGCGCTCGGCTGCGTCCAGCACGATGCGGCGCACGCTCGCGGGATCTGTCGAATAGGGCCGGGCTCGGGCGCGCTGCAGGAGATCTTGCGTCACGGTGAAGAGACGCGTGCGGCCGCCGGCTTCGAACAGCTCCAGCCCTTCGAGCGGGAGGGCCGCCTCGCGGCGGATCGGCTCGCCAACGCCATACCTCTCAAAGAGGTCCATCGTCGCACCGGCGAGGATCTCCGGCCGCGCGATGACCGGTGGAGCCGCGTCTCGCTCAAGAAGAAGCACGCGCCGCCCGGCGCGCGCGAGCGCTAATGCCAAGACGGCTCCGCCGATCCCTCCTCCGACGATGACGCACTCCGCGTCACGCTCCACGGCGCATCCTATGAACGACCTCGCGTGTAGGTGCCCATGACCTGAGTTTTCCCCAGGATGTGGCCTTCCATCGCCTTCAGCAGATCACGCTTGGTCGCCTTCGCGGGCAATGTCAGCGAGGTATCCAGCGCATACAACGTGAACAGATATCGGTGCACTCCGCTGGGCGGGCACGGTCCGCCATAGCCCGTTCGACCAAAATCGGTCAGGCCCTCTTGCGCATCCTGCAGCAATCCCGTGTTGCCGGACATGCCCTCGGGCAACTCGATCATCGTCGGCGGTATGTTCCAGAGGACCCAGTGCACCCACGTCTTGCCCGGCGCATCGGGATCGTCCGCGATCAGCGCCAACGACTGGGTGGACGCCGGCGCTGCCGCCCACGCCAGCGGCGGCGACATATCCTGGCCGTCACACGTATACCGCGCCGGAATCGGTTGTCCCGGCTGAAACGCGGCGCTTCGAAGCTCCATCGCGTTCACCTCCTCCGTCATCCCCACCTCAGAGGCCATGAGCACAAGACCCATCGCCACCAAGATCGACTGTCGTCTTCTCGGCATCGTCATCTCCCTTGATTCGGGCAGAGCGGAGTTACTCATGCCTGTGCAGCTTGATGAGGATTTCGACGAGGGAGCGGCCAAGCGTTTCGATCGCCGCCCGCTGCGTAGCGTCCTTCAAAGTCCCATCCGGATTGAAAGCCTCCTCCGCCCGCGGCACCGCGACTTGATCCGGCAGCACCAACACGTGGATATTGCTGAGCATCGAGCGGACCTGCACCAACCCGCGCAATCCGCCCAATCCCCCGGGCGAGGCGCTCATCAGGGCGGCGGTCTTTCCGACAAAACATGCCAGCGGCGCTTCCCCTGCCGCCGAACGCGAGGCCCAATCAATGGCGTTCTTCAGCACACCCGTGATGCCGCTGTTGTACTCCGGGGCCGAGATGAGCAGCCCTTCATGCGCTCGCATCAGCGCTTTCAATGTCTGCGCGTTGGGCGGAATGCCTTCGGTCGCCTCGAGATCGCCGTCGTACAGCGGCATGGGCAGATCCCGCAGATCCAGCTCGGTGACCTCAGCACCCGCCGCACGCGCGGCGGCCGCCGCGATCTTCACGAGCTTCTTATTGAAGGACCCGACGCGGGTGCTTCCCGCAAACGCCAGGATCTTCGGTGCGGACGCCATCAGGTGAGCCGATGACCATGCACCACCTCCCCCTTGATAAACGCCCCGGATTGGAACTCCGCAAAGGCGGTCTTCAGCTCCTCGTGGGTGTTCATCACAATCGGGCCGTACCAGGCCACAGGCTCCTTGAGCGGTTTGCCCGAAACCAGGAGAAAGCGAACAGGCTGCTTCTCCGTCGTCACGAGCACGGCGTCACCCGCGGGTTCATAGAGAACGATCATGCCTTCGGTGCAGGCGCAGGAAGGATGCATGTCGAAATAGTTCTCGCCGACCGCCTCGCGGCCAAACGGATTGCGTCCCTGATCGAAGTAGCCTTCTCCCTCGACCACGTAGGCGAACACGGTGTAGCCGGGTTTGACCGAGTGCGCGAACGATGTCCCCGCCGGAAGCGAGACATCCAGATACTCCGGATCGGTGACGATTTCTCGAACCGGCCCTTGCACCTCGTCCATCTTCCCGCAGATGATCCGCACCGTCGCTCCCTCGGACGTCGTGATCGTCGGAATCTGCGTCGAGGTCACCTCGCGGTACCGAGGATCCATCATCTTGTGCCGCTTGGGAAGATTCGCCCACAGTTGAAATCCCCACATGCGTCCCGTGGGGCTGCCCTGCGGCATTTCCTGGTGGATGATCCCGCTGCCCGCCGTCATCCACTGGACATCGCCCGGCCGGATGATCCCGCGGTTGCCGAGGCTATCCTGGTGCTCCACCTCGCCATCGAGCACATAGGTGATGGTTTCAATCCCGCGATGCGGATGCCAGGGAAAGCCGCGCACGTAGTCATCCCGATGATCGGAGCGGAAACAATCGAGCAGCAGAAACGGATCGAGCTGCGGCACTTCATGGAAGCCGAAGGCGCGCTTCAGGCGCACGCCGGCCCCTTCGAGGGTCGGGATCTGCTTCCACACTTTCTTGATGTGACGGACAGGCGCCATCGCCTCCATGTGAACGTTCCTCCTCGAAAACGCGGGCTTAGGGCGACCGCGTATGGTGAATTTCCATGGCCTTGAATTCGCGGCCGCCGAGCATGGCGCGCGTCATGTCATCCTTTCTCTTGCGTCAGTTGCCCTACGTTCCTTGACCGTCCGCGCTCCGCTTCCCGCGGCGCCAGCCGCCCCTTCCATGCCGCGCGGACTTCATCTTCTCGAACTTCGCCTGCTGCGCCGGCGTCAGCACAGTTTGGATGCTCTTGTCTTTTTCGCTCCTGAGCGACTCGAGTTGCTCTTTCAGCGACTGGAGACGTGCGTGGTAATCATTGAGGATGCGTTCCACGTGACTGCGCTGCTCACCGGTCAGTTCAAGCTTCTTCGCAAGGAATTCGAGCTGCTTGCCGGGGTCGCTGTGTTGCTCCTTGGCCATCACGGGCGACGCTGCCAGCACCACGATTCCTGCCGCCGCAATGACTCCCTGCACCGCGTTCCAACGTCTGCACCACATCGCTTCCCTCCTTGTCTCTCGACGCTCCGGTCACGTTCGATCCCGTGTCAGAACGTATGATATCAGCTTGAACAGAGCGCGGTAAGCGAAAAGTCGCCTGATCGATGAAGGCGCGAAACACCGGGTGCCGCGTCACGAAGCGGGCGGCCACCCAGTGCCCGGCCGGGGTGAAATGTCCGTCGCTCTAAAAAACAACGGCTGGTCTCGAGCCGCGAGAAACGCCGGATGGGCATTGATCACCGGGATGCCGTGGGCCATGGCAAAGGCTTCAATCCGCGCAAACGGCCGGGGGTCGTCGTAGACTCGCCCCCGCTCAAACCCAAATACGCCGCGACCCTGCGCCCACTGCTCGGGACCCACTTGGATGCCGTACGGATACAGCACCAGCACCCAGGGAATCCCGCGCGCCTTCAATACGTCATGGATGCGCACCAGGTAGCCGCTCGTTCGCGTCCACGAGCGCTCCAACGCCGACCACGGCACGGCAGGACGGATAAAGGCATAGCGATCTTGCTCTACGAGCTCGGGCGCTGCCGATGCGGTCGTTCGAGGGATTGAAAAGTCATCGATCCTGCCTGGTCTAGCGCGGGAGAAGCTGAATTGCTAGAGGAACTATACTCACTTTAGCGTGAGGGCGTAACGACGATATGAATTCTGGATGACAGTTTCTTCATCGAAGGCATGGAGGGCGATCCGAAGAAGCGAGGATTACGCGGGGGATGAACTGGCTGGAAGCCACACGGTAAAGGTGGCCCCTTGCCCGGGAGCGCTTGTGACATCAATGCGCCCTTGATGCGCCTCCACAATCCATCGGCACAGGCCCAGGCCCAGGCCGGTGGAGGGGGTCTCGCCGGAGGCGGCAGGCGATTTAAAAAATCGATCGAAGATCTGCGATAACTCCTCGACGGGAATTCCGCAGCCCGTATCCCGCACCGTCAGGCACGCCATATCGCCTTTGCGCTCCGTCTGGATCGTCACATGGCCTTGCGGCGGCGTATGGCGGACCGCATTGTCGAGAAGGTTCGCCACGACGCGCTCGAGCAACCGCCGCTCTCCATGAATCCACACGGGAGTCTGCGCCGCAACCTGCAGCTGCAAGGCTTTGGTGCGCACGAGGGGACGCAACGCGTCCGTCGTGCTCTGGACCAATGCCCCCAACTCAACAGGTTGGCGGCTGATCGCGGCTGCCGCGGCTTCGCTGTGCGCCAAGGCCAGCAGCTCCATCACGATCTGCGTCATCTCCTTGATCGTCTCCAGGTGGAGCCGCAGGATCCGCTGATATTCATCGATGGTGCGCGGTTTGCGAAGCGTCACCTCCAGCTCGCCTCGCATCGCCGTCAGCGGCGTGCGCAGCTCATGCGAAGCCGCCGCGCTGAAGCGACGCAGTTGCTGGAAGCCCCGCTCAATGCGCGCCAGCATATCATTGAACGTGGCCGCCAGGCGCCCGAGCTCGTCACGGCTGCGAGGCACCTCGAGCCGCTCATCGAGATGCCCCACGCTGATGCGCTGCGCTTTCGTGATCATATCGCCCACGGGCCGCAGCGCTCGGGAAGCGAGCGACCACCCGACCCCACTCGTCACCGCCACCGTCAAGGGCACGAGTCCCAAGAGGCTGAACCCGAACCACCGGAGCGAGCGTTCGAGCTCATCCAGCGAACCAGCGAGCTGCAGCACATAGAAGGTCCGCCGGTGCTCCGCGACCGGAACCGTCAGGATCCGCGTTCGCTTGCCATTCAGGCGCACCGTCTCATAGATCACCTCTCCATTCCAGACCCTCGTCAACGCAGCTGCGTTGACCGGCAGCGGCAGCATCGCGAACCCCGGGGATTGGGCGATCACTTGCCCGCGTCGATCCAGCAAGCGAATGGGATGATCGGTATCGAGCCCGCGGGTTTTCTCAGCCCAGCGCGAGATCAGCCCGGACAGGTCGCCCGCGGAGACCGTTTCCGCAAACGTGCTCAGCGGAGCGGCCTGCCAATTGCCTGGACCGGAGAGGCTTCGCTCCGCCCTCCAAAACGCGAAAATCGTTTCCGCCGCGCGCTCGGCCCGAAAGGCAAGCTGATGGTTGAGGTCTTGGCTGAGTTTGATCGCAGCGACGGCGTAGAGGGCCGCGCTAAACCCGGTCAAGATGAGGGTCAGCACGCCCACGTACCACCACGTCAGGGCGTGACGAATGGAGCGAGCCATTACACGGCGGAGCGAACGGGAGCGGCTTTCTCCGCCTGGGGGACTTTGAGCACGTACCCGCGTCCCCGCACGGTATGGATGAGCCTCATCGGAAACCCCTTATCCACTTTCATGCGAAGGCGGGCAATGTGGACATCGATGACATTGGAGAGCGGATCAAAGTCATGCTCCCACACGTGCTCGGCGAGCATCGTGCGCGTGATGACTTGGTTGGGATGTCGCAAGAGAAATTCCAGGAGGGCGTACTCTCGATTGGTGAGGACCAACTCTCGTTTCCCGCGCGCCGCGCGATGCCGCAGCGTGTCGAGCTCCAAATCCGAAGCCCGCAGCGCGGTCGGCACCATGTCGCCGCGCCGGCGCAACAGCGCCCGCACCCGAGCGAGCAATTCCTCGAACCCGAAAGGCTTGGTCAAGTAATCATCCGCCCCGAGGTCCAATCCCTTGACCTTATCGCCTAACGCATCCTTCGCGGTCAACATGAGAATCGGCACCGCGACATGTTCCGCGCGCAGCGTCTTGAGCACGTCGAGCCCATGGCGCTTTGGCAGCAGCACATCCAGCAGAATGAGATCGTACTCGCCGGTTTGCGCCAAGAAGAGCGCTTCTTCCCCATCCTTGGCGAGGTCGACGGTATATTGCTCTTCGCGCAGCCCGCGACGGATGAAACTGGCCACGCGGGTGTCATCTTCGACGACGAGAATGCGCATGGGGCGCACCTCCTTTGTAGCACGCCTGTTCAGGGAACGGGCGCACACGACCCTTCTTCGATTGTATGAGCGTCAATCGCCGAATGCAACTTGAGCTTTTCACGCCAGGTGGAAAATCTCCTGCGCGGAGCCCACGGTGAGAAACATCAACACGTATTCCCGCAGATGGCGCGTGAGCAGAAAATTGTGGCGGACATGCTCCCGGCCGTTCTCCCCGAGACGCGTCGCATACTCCGGATAATGCAAGAGCTGCTTGATGGCATGCGCGGCCCCTTCGACGCTGTGCACCAACAGCCCGCTGTACCCATGCTTCACTTGCAGCGGAATGCCGCCGACCGCCGAGGCGACGACCGGCCGCGCTTTCCATAAGGCTTCCGAGACGGTGAGCCCGAAGCCTTCCTTCAACGATTTCTGGACGACCACGGTGGAGGCGCGCTGCAGCGCATTGATTTCGACATGGCTGTCCGGCGGCAGCAACAGCAGATGGATCTCCGGATTGCCCTTGGCCTGCTCGCGCACTCGGCTCAACACTTCTTCGCCCTCGGGGTCATCGCTGGCGGTGCCCCCCGCCAAGACGAGCCGACATTTGACGGAGCGGCGCACACGACGAAACGCCTCGATCACCCCCAAGGGATCTTTGAGATAATCGAACCGCGAGATCTGCGTGATGATGGGACGATCCTGCGGGACGTCCAGCCGCCGCAAGACAGCCGCCACCTCCTCCGGGGAGAGCTCGCGATTTTTGTCGCTGAGCGGATCGATCGAGGGGGCGATCAAGAGTTGCCGCATCGCGAGCTGCTGCGCGAAGGCGGACGCGGAATACACCGCCGCGTCGAATTGCAGGATGAAGGGGGTGAGAAAATTCCATACGAGCTGGTTCGGGCGCGAGACGTCGATGTGGCAGCGCCAAATCCAGCGCGATTCGCGATGGCGGCCTCGCTGTTCCACCAGCGCAATCGGCTGCGGATCATGGAGGAAGACAATGTCGGCATCGAGATCCATCCGCTCGGCGTTGCGGCGCCCCACCTCCAGGAACACGTCGAACATCTCCGAGGTGATCGCTTCGGTTTTCCCATGCAACGCATTATGAAATTTCTTGGTGACGACAAAGAACGGTTCCGAGCCCTCGATGACGTCCCAGCGAACGCGAAGCCCCAGCTCGTTCAAGAGCGGCACCATCCGCTGAAGGATCTCGGCCACCCCGCCCCCGAGCCGGGTGGAGTTCACCATGACGACGCGCCGGCCGCTGAGCGGCTTGACGACATCCCGCAACTCTTCAATGGTGCTGCGCCCCACCACGGGCGCGTAGTCATCAAGGCTCGGCATGGGCGATCTCGTGGCGAGCCAGTTCCTGCCGGACGAGCGAGATGAGGACCGACCGGAGGGCTTCCAACGTCTGCCCATACGGATCCAAGGTCGCCACGCGCTCGGCGAGTTCCTTCAATCCCCATTGCTCAAACCAGAGCGCGAAATCGTTCGTGGGATGGCCGATCCGCAGCCGCGCCTCAAAGATGTGGAAATAGAGCGAGTGAATGCCGATCTGCGACAAGGCGTCGACACACTCGGCCAGCGTCGAGGCCTGGTAGCGCGTCGGCATGATGACATGGAGCGATTTGACGAAGAAAAACTCCTCGCCCTCGGAGGCGAATTTCATCCGCGCCGTCGGGGTCCGGGCCAGGTACGCCTCGATGGTGCTGACCAGCGTCTCTCGCAAGCCTTCGAGGGTGGCATGCGCCATGATATCGAGGCTGGCCAACTGTTCCCCCAGCGCCTCTTCCTTGAGGACCTCGCTGATCCAATAGGCGAAATCGTTCGTGGGTTCCGGGGTGAGATAGTGGTGGGTCAAGAGGAAATAATGGGTATGGTAATAGAGACAGCCTTCCGGAACTTTTTTCAGCAGCGCCACGAGCTGCGGGATGGTGGCGGCCCGCAAGCCGGTCGCCTCTTGAAGGGTAAAGCTCGTGAAAAAGCGAAAGGGGACCATCTTAGAACCGTCCGGGGATCATCGCTGTTGGGACGATTTCCATTTCTCCCAGACGATATCTTCCAAGAATCGCTTCATGAACCCTTGCGCGCCCAAGCCCAAGGCCAGCGCAAACGCCAGCCCGAAGGTCCCCATCAGAATGTAGAGCGCGACCTGGATCGTCCTCGTGACGACTTGCAATTGTTCCAGGGCCACGATGATGGTCACGACGAGGACCAGGGTGTAGACCACCTGCCCGACGAGGTGCCCTTGCGGAAATCCCGCGTTCAGGCTCGCGGCGCGCACGGTCGCCCCGAGGAACGAGGCGAGCAGCATCCCGAAGAGAAACACCGCGATGCTGACGATGACGCGCGGGATGAACGCTCCAAACCGCTGCAGCCACTCATCGGCGGCCGTCACGCCCACATATTGCAGCACGACGATCATCGTCGCGACAATCACGAGCCAATAGCCGAGCTGACCGAGGAGCTCGATGAAGGTCAGCCGGATCGCGCCCCGCCGCAGCACGTCGCAGATCTTCGCCTTTTCCGCCATCCGTTCAAGCCCGAGGAGATGAAACAGCCGGATCATGAGCCGGCGCAGCAGGCCCGCCACCGTCCAGCCAACAATGAGGATCAGCAAGGCACCCAGCAGGCGCGGCAGCAATTGCTGCAATTGCAGGAAGAGCAACCGTAACGGTTCAAGAATGGGATCGGTCCATGCCATCGAGGTCCCTCCTGTCATGGCGTCTCTGCTCGCGCCATCGTTGACTGAGCGCGGTCAACCAGCGGGGCACCAGACGCGGACTGCGAAGCCCGTACGTGGCTGCCGTGCGATGCCCGGGAGTCCCCACCAGCACGGAGATCCCCCCAAGGCGATTGGTCATGTGAAACGCCCCCTCATCGGTGTGATCGTCCCCGAGATAGATCACCCAGGGTCGTGGGGTTGCGCGCGGCGTCGGCAGATGATGCCAGAACCATTGCACCGCCTCGCCTTTGCCCCAGTCCACTGCGGGGCGAACTTCCACGACCCGCTTGCCGTGCGTGACGCGAATGCGCCCGCGCTGACGAAGCGGCTGGAGTTCCCGAGTCGCCAGCGCATAGAACAACGGTTGGTCCGACGGCCGCACCGCTCGCCAGTGGAGGCTGAAGGTCAATCCCTTCCATTCAACCCAGGCCCCGGGGACACGCCGCAACACGCCGCGAAGTCTCTTGGCCAGACGATACAGGTCGGCGCGAGCCGCCTGGGCCCGAGGATGCACGAACGAGAAGCCGGGTCCCTCGAGCTCCAAGCCGTGGTTTCCCGCGTAGAGCAAGGCGGGCAGACCCACGAATCGTTTGACGTCGCGAAGCGACCGGCCGCTGATGACGCCGAGGCGGATCCCCGGCGTGCGGCTGAGCCGGTGCAAGATCGCTCGCGTCCGGCGCGACAGCGTCGCGCGTTGCGGCGTCGGAGCGATCGAGGTCAGCGTCCCGTCATAATCGCTCAGGATCATCAGTTGCGTCATCGCAACTCGCACATGACGTCAGGTCTCCTGGAATTCGAATTGCAGCAGACTGGACAGGACGTTGCCCGCCCAACGGTAGATGTTCCGTTCCTGGACGGCGGACCGCAGCTTGCGCATGCGCCGCGATCGCTCTTCAGGGGTCATCGTCATGGCCAGATGGATCACATGAGCCAACTGATCGGTCGCATACGGATTGACGAGGAGCGCGTCGGTGAGTTCCCGCGCCGCCCCCGTGAATTGGCTGAGCAGCAGCACCCCCTGCTCATCGGTGCGCGAGGCGACAAACTCTTTCGCCACCAGGTTCATCCCATCATGCAACGGGCTGACCAGACAAAAATCCGCCAGGCGATACCACGCTCGCAGCGTCAACGGGGACACGTGCTCTTTGAGATAGAGGATGGGTTTCCAGGCCTCGCGCTGATATTTCCAATTCACCCGCTCGATCACCTCATCGATTTCATCGTTGACGCGTTGATAGGCGTCGATGTGGACGCGGCTGGGCACGCCGATCTCGACGAAGACCAACCGCCCTTGGAACTCGGGATAGCGGTCGAAAAATCGATCGAGGGCGCGGAACCGCTCCGGAATGCCCTTCGTGTAATCAATGCGATCCACGCCGAGCCCGATGAGCTGCTTCCCTAACCCGTAGCGCCGCCTGAGGCGCTTCATCTCAGCCGCCACCTCCGGACTCATCGCGTGCGCCGCGATCGTCTCCGTGTCCACGCTGATGGGAAACGGCCGCACCAACGTGGTGCACCCGCCCCGCGTGATCGCCGAGCGCTCGTAATCAATCAGGGCTTCGACCGTCCGGTCCACGGTGCTGATGAAGTTTTGGCAGTGATAGAGGATGTGGAAACCGAGCAGATCGTTCCCCAACAGGCCGTCCAAGAGCTCTTCGGCCCACGGGCAAATCTGGAAGGCTTCGAGATTGGGCCACGGGATGTGCCAAAATTGGGCGGTGTGGATGTTCGGCCGTTTCAACAGCCGCGAGAGCAACGCGAAATGATAATCCTGGATGAACACGAAGGCATGGCGCGATCCGATTTCTTCGAGCACGGCCTCCGCAAATTTCCGGTTCACGGCCCCGTACGTCAGCCAGTCGAATTCGTTGAAGACCGGCCGCGTGTACGCGATGTGGCACAGCGGCCAGAGCGCCTCATTGGCGAACCCATAATAGTAGCCGGCTTCCTCTTCCTTGGTGAGCCACACGCGCCGCAACGTGTACGCGGGGCGCTGCGGC
>Ga0114945_10001436_pt1 | contig 14786 bp, 11 predicted proteins | sample OV2TP3_FD_87194 | JGI IMG/M metagenome (GOLD analysis project Ga0114945, IMG submission 87194) | Hot spring microbial communities from Beatty, Nevada to study Microbial Dark Matter (Phase II) - OV2 TP3 | ecosystem: Environmental > Aquatic > Thermal springs > Hot (42-90C) | place: USA: Beatty... | reverse complement strand
TTGAATAGCCTTGGTGAAACAGTTCAACCGCTTTACGCATCCTAGGAGGATGGAAACAAAAAAACCGGTTCCGCCTCGTCCTGTTATGTTCTTCTCCCTCAAATCCTCTCCCTGCCTTTCTTTGAGCCGGGACGGTATTCAATCAATCGGGCGGTGATTGAGCCAAGAACCGGAATTTTGACCTTCATTTTGAGGGGAATCCTTCGTTCATCAAGCGCGATCCAGCCACGGATTCTGCCCCGTTTGACAAAGATCCCCTGATATTGAATTTCAGGCTCGACCTCCACGGCCTCCCATTCTTGGAAACCGGGAAGTTTCACCTTGGTTGGACGCAAGATTTTCACCTCCATATCCCAGTTTTTCTCATCGGCATTGACCGGGATGTAAATTTTGGAGTCGGGACGAAGATCCTGGAGACGGAACCAGAAGCCACAGGAAAGCTGATCTTGGATATCAGGAGGAATCTGCATCTCTTTTCTCGAGCCGTTCCGACGGGAAAAATAAGTGGCCGTGTGATGTTCCTGATCATATTCCATCACTTCGTCTGCTCGATAACGACCTTCCTTCAGGATTTTCTCGTAACGAAGCGAGTGAAGTCTCTCCACATCGATGTAACTATGGTGGACATCGCGAACTTTATAAATCCAGTCGAGAATGGGAGCGGACCGAACATTCACCACCACGTGATACGCCTCGCGGCCGCGGATCGGAACGATCTCTTTCACCTCGGCCTCTCCCCTCCCCACTTCGATCCCAAGCCACCGCACGGAATAGACGAGGCGTTCGCCGACAGAGAGCTTTTGGGGGGCTGCGGCAAGAAGGGGGGCGGCAGAAAAGAAGAGGACGACTGTCATTGCGAGGCAAAGATCCAGACCAGGTCGAAGCAACCCCACCACCACATCGTGGTGGTGGGGCAATCTCGGTCTCATCTGGCTACTCAACGGATGGATAACCGACTGCCGACCAAAAATTCTTCCTGTCTAAAAATTCTACGACCTCTTCAGGAAAAAGAGCGCTCAAGCACTCTCGGTCCGGACAGGCGGAATTGTAGCGAAATCGGGAGTAACACGGACGACAAGGAAGCTTCTCTCTCACGACGGCTACCGTATGAGGAGCCAAAGGATAAGGGCCGTACACTTGGGGATTCACAGGACCGTAGAGAGCGATTAAAGGAATGCCGAGGGCGGGGGCGAGATGAACCAAGCCGCTGTCATTGGCAAGAAAAACGAGTGCCCTTTTAAGCAAAGCCGCTGAACCCCCCACTGAAAGCTCCCCACAAAGGTTCCTTACAGGAAAAGAGCTTGCTCTTTCGATTTCTTCACCCAACTCCCGCTCCTCTCGGCTTCCCAGGACTAAAACCCCTTCAAAATCAATCCGCTCTTTAAGGAGGGAGAGCATTTCCACAAAGTGAACGACCGGCCAGCGCTTCAGCGAGGCGTCTTTTCCCCACGACTCTCCTCCCCCCGGGGCGACTGCCACAAAGCGGCTTATGTTCCTCCCCTCACCCCCGCCCTCTCCCCTCTGGGGAGAGGGAAGGGTGAGGGGCCTTCGTAAAATCTTTTCAGCCTCCTCCTCATCCTCCCTCGAAAGATAGAACTCGAGGAAACGATCCTCAATCTCAAGCCCCACGAATTTTCCGAGTTCACAATAAAAATCGACCACGTGAGCCCCCTCAAAACCTTTCGGTAAAGGAAAGCTCTCAGTGAGAAAGATGCCTCGCTTTCTAAAATTAAACCCAATCCGTCTGGGAATTCCGAGAAAAAATCCCGCATAGAATCCGTATTCGCGTTGGAGTGAAAAATCGATCAAAAGATCATAGCGGCGGCCCCGAAGATTTCTCCAGAGGGAAAAGACTTCTTTGAAGAGCTCTCTTGGACCCGCGGCATGCCATTTCCCTTTATCCACCGAAAAGATTTGATCGATATGAGGATTGTTTCGAAAAATGGGTTCGGTTCGAGAACCGAGAAGCAAATCGACGGTCTCGATCGTAGGAAGCGTTCGAAGAGCCCTTAAAAGGGGGGTCATAAAAAGCGCATCCCCCATCCCGTACGGCTGAACGATTAAAACCCGTCGAATCGATCTCATAAGGCAAAATCTTCCGGTAGGAGAAAATTTCTTCCTCCTCCGCGGGGCCTCAGCGCGAGAAATCTAGGGAATTCCGGGGCTGGGGCCCACCCGGTCCCTCGTCTGGAACGCTTGGCCGGGTTTTCCCATCCCCGGAATCCCGAGATTTCTAGGACCGAGTCGGCCCTGATTGCGTCGGAGGGAAGAAATTTTCTCCTTTCAGCGAGATTAGTCCAAAAGGCAGAATCTCTCCAACCGAAGGTGGCGTTGGGACGTGCGAAGCCGATCGGAATAATCGGCGAACCGTCCCAGACGAGCGAGGCCGACTCAAACCGTCTTTCAACCCTGTTCGGCAGCTTCCCAGACTCCTTCGGGAGATTACCTTCCGATTTCATTTGGAAAACCTTACCTTTTGTCACCATGACTTCAGGCGTTCGTCGGCCGAGCCTGCCTGCCGGTCAGGCAGGCGTCCGCCGGAGGTGGAGAGATTCTGCCTGTGTTGAAAGAATGGCTCAGCTGCTTTGAGAACATCCTCGACCGAGATGACGTCGAGACAGAGGAAATTGATCTGACAGCGGTGGGCGAGACAGACCGGACAAGCAACTTCCTTGTGGACGATTCTCCCCTCCTCCCCCAGGGGCCCCCAGCGGCGGGGACTCAGGCCAGCGAGATTCCTTCCAAAGATCGAAATGGCAGGGGTTCCCACCGCCCGGGCCACGTGAACAGGACCCGAATCATTCGAAATGAGAAGTTGGGCCCTTGCGAGAAGCCAAGCCAAACTCCCGAGTGAAAGCTTTCCGCTGAGATCGGTCAGGGAGCGAGAGGCGAGTTCTTTCACCCTTTGGGCCAAGCACCGGTCCTCCTTCGAACCGATCAAAGCCACCTGGAGTCCATGCCTTTCCTGGAGTTGATCTGCAAGAAGGGCGAATCGATCCGCCGGCCAAATTTTGGAAGGGCAGCTGGCACTCGGATTCAACACCGCATACGGTTCCTGCCAAGGGAAGCCCAGATGGGCGAGAAAGACTCCGAGGGCCGTACGCTCTTTTTCCCAAAGAGGAAAGTGGGGCTTGATCTCGCGGGGAGGTTCGATTCCCAGGAAATTGAGAAGGTCAAAGTTATATTCGGACTCGTGTTTCAGACCCTCTCCCTTCTTGTCCGGGAGGCGGTGAGTTAAGGCCCACGAGTTTTTCTTCTGATAACCGATTCGAATCGGAATTCCAGCGAGCCAACTTACCAGATGCATCCGGTTTGTGGGATGAAGATGGAGGGCGGTGTCGAAACGTTTTGCCCTAAGCCTCCAAGCAAAAAGGAGGTTCCCCCACCATCCCTTCTCGTTCCCTAACTTGTCGTAAAGAATGACCTCGTTAAGATAAGGATTCCCCTCCACCGCTGGCCGATTCTCAAGAAAGGCGAGACAGGCGAGGTAGGCGTCGGGAAATCGCCGGCGCAAGGCTTCAAAGACGGGAGTGGAAAGCACCAGATCGCCCAGCCGATCGGTCCGAGTCACTAAAATACGCTGCGGTCGTTCCTCTCTAATCTGCAATCGCGGGGACTCCATTCAGCAATTCTTCACAGGCACGGATGACTTTCCCGGGAGAGAGACTTTCAAGAGTGGGGGGAGGCGTTTCACGCACGATCCGCCAGATTTCGTTTTCTCGGCCATACCTTTCATGATCCGTGGGTCCAAAGAGGGCTACAACCGGCCGATAAAGTTCGTACCCCAAATGCATCACGGCGCTGTCATTCGTTAATACGAGCTTCGCGCGCTGGACCAGCGCCGCAAGCTCCCTCAAAGTCATCTCGCCCGTGAGGTCTACGACTCTTCGGGGATTGACCTGAGTCAGCTTCGCGCCAAGAACGGTTTCTTTCTTGTCGCCCACCGCTACGACGTAAAAGGCGGAATCCTCCAAAAGCCGCCCGACCACCTCACAAAAGCCTTCGATCGGCCACCGTTTGGCTTCGCTTCTTGCTCCAGGAGCGACCACGATCCAGGGAACCGAGGAGTCCAGCCCTGCGCCTGTCAATTTCTCGGCGAGAGCCCTTTCGTCTTCCTTCCCAAAAAAATCAAAACTCGCCGAATGGGGACCCGAGAGTTTCATCATCCGGAGGATCTCCAGGTGACGCTCTCGGTCACTTCGTGAATGATACGTTCGGAAGATCGGACTCCGTCGTTCGGCGCGCACCAGAAAAGGGAAAGCAGAGTTTCTGAGATCGACGACCCAGTCGTAAAACTCTTGCCGGAGGGCCCGCACCAGCTCCAACTTGTGACCCCAACTTGCTTCTTTGTCGTAGACGAAGAGACGGTCGATCTGGCGACTTCCTTTCAAAAGGCCCTGAGCCCTTGGACCCACAACCACTGTCATTCTCGCTCGAGGAAAAGTCGAACGTAGTGAAGCAATGACCGGAGTGGTCAGAATGACATCGCCGATATTACTCAGTGTGACAACAAGGATATTTTTTCGCTCTTCTCGGCCCATAAGTTCTCTTGTTGAATCCTCCCAAAGACCGCTTCGGGTGAAATCTTTTCCATCCACCCCTCGGGCGGTACGGTTTTCCCTTTCCAGGGAACCGAATAACCCTTGGGGACCCATTGAATCACCACTTTCTTCCCGGTTCCCCGGGGACCGGTCAGCCGAGGAGAAGTCGGTCCAAAAAGCGCAACCACCGGCGTGCCTACACCGGAGGCGATATGAAGGGGTCCCGAATCGCTGGAGACCACAAAGGCAGCTTTCCGGTAAAGGGCCCCCAAAATTCCCAGGGAGGTTTTACCGCACAAGGAGATTAAAGAGGCCGGGGGGCCCTTCTCAAGGACTTCTTCCGCCAAGCGTTCCTCCTGGGAAGCCCCCGTCAAAACCACCGGACAGGAAAAATTCTTCCACACGAGTTGGGCAAGCCGGGAAAAGTGGCCCGCGGGCCACTTTTTAGGCTCCCAGTTGGCTCCGATATGAAACGCGACGAAGGCCTTTCCTTGAAGTCCCCGGCTTTCCAGGAGATGGAGGGCCTTAACTTCATCGTCGGGCCTATCAAAAAATTGATACTCGGCTCCAAATTTCACACGAAGGCCTGCCCATTTGAGAAGCACCAGAAAATAATCGACTTGGTGCAGGGGCTCGGCCGGCTCGGGAACCGCCACCGTCAAGACCCTCCTCCTTTTTGGAGTTTCGTAACCTACTCTTTCAGGAATCCCTCCCATCCAAGCCAAAAGAGCCCGCGTGAAAGAACGGTGAAAAAGATATACCTTGTCAAACCTTTCTCGCCGAAGCCAGCCGATGAAATGAACCTTTGAAAGAAAGGAACGTTCACTTTCCCGTTCGTCAAAGACCCGGACCTCATCAAGATAAGGGACGGTTTCAAGAACTTCCTGGCAACGTCGAGGTGCCAGGACCACAAGGCGGGCCCCGGGGAAATTTTCCCGGACGGCCTGCATGGCAGGCACTTCGAACAGCACATCGCCCAACCAATTCTTCGTAACAATTAGAATCTTCACTTCACCTTTTCCAAAGAAATCTCGGGGAAAGATGTTTCTGGACGGCTTGAAAAACCTCCTCAACCCCAATCCGCGCCAGACAGGCCAGAGGCTCCGAGTAATGACAAGTTCCCTTGTAACAAGGTTGACAAGGAAGCCTCCGCATCAAGACCGTCGTTCCGTTCGCCGTAACAAGATGCCGGCGGGGATCCGTGGGACCGAAGAGGGCCACCGTAGGAATGCCCAGCGCTGTGGCGATATGGAGAGGCGCAGTGTCTCCAGCCACCAGCACCCGTAACTGTTTGATCAGGGAGACAAGTTCCCTTAAGGAAGTCCTTCCGACAAAATCAAGCACAGACCCCTCTGGAAGAGACGGCTCACGAACCGCCCCCCCAATCGCCCGCTCCTCGTCCGAACCAATTAACACGACCCGACAACCAAGGGTTTTCACCGTCCGCTCCGCCAAAGAGGCAAAATATTCCGCGGGCCAGCGTTTGGTCGCCCAACGGGGACTCGATCCGATGGCGAGTCCCACGATTTTTTCCTCCGGTGAGATTCCCTTCTCGTGAAACCAATCCAACACCTTGGCCTCAGATCCGGTGTCGGGCCAGAGCTCGAGTTTTTCTTCCAACTGGTTGACTCCAAGGCGCGAGAGGATCCGAAACTGATGACGAATCGGAGAATCAGGCTCCTGGAAGGAAAGATCCGGATGGTTTAAAAGTCTGCCCAAAATTCCCCGGCGAAAACCGTAACGGTCGGGAATCCCGGCAAGAAAAGCAAGAAGATGGGTCCGCTTCGTATTCTGAAAATCAATGGAAATATCGAAGGCCTCCCGGCGCAATCGTTTTGCCAGGCGCGCGAGCCAAATCCAAGAGCGGAATTTCTCCCGATCTAAGGGGAGGACCTCGTTCAGGGAGGGGCAGCCCGAGAGGACCGGGCTGAAACGCGAATCCACAAGGAGACTCAGGTGGGCCTCAGGAAATTTCTTCCGGAGCATCCGAAGGCTTGGGCCCACAAGAATCACATCGCCCAAAGCTCCCACCTTGATCACGAGAATACGCTTCTCCTCTTTTACCTTCTGATAGACCTCGAGGGTCTTCTCAGTCATTCCTTCTAAAGAAAACTTGGTTTCGACCTTCTTTCGAAGCCGATCGGCCATGGCTTTGGCCTCCCCGCGGTTTAAGAGGAGCCTCAGGATCGCATCGGCCATGGCCAATTCATCCCGCGGAGGTACCAAGAGTCCTTCTTTTTCATCTTCAAGGATTTCTAAAGCGCCTCCGAGCCGGGTCGCGATACAGACCGTCCCACTGGCGCCGGCTTCGATCAGAACCCGTCCAAAAGACTCGGGGATCAAACTCGAGAGGACCAAAAGATCGGCTTCCCTGAGAAGCTCCGGAACATCGCGGCGCGCTCCCAAAAGCTTGACATTCTTTTCCAGGCCGAGGTGTCGAACGGTTTCTTTAATTCGGCGGGTGTAACTTGTTTTTCCCTCCCCTTCAGAACCGGCCAGCCACGCCTCGACGCGAAACCCCCGCTGACGTACCTCGTGAATCGCTCGTAGAAATTCAAGCTGCCCCTTGATCGGTGAAAACCGACCCAGATTCAGAACCTTGAAAACTTTTGGGGCGGGACCGTCATACTTGTCGGGGGAGAAAGGAAATTGGGAAAGATCGACTCCCCGCGGAACTAAAACGAGGCGGTCCAGCGGCACCCCAAAATCCTCAATCATATGCCGGGCAATCACCTTGGAGGGAACGATCACTCTTTTTCCCCACCCCATGACGCGGCTTAAAAAATGATTGGAATAATAACCGTGACAGGTGGTGACGAAAGGAACTCCCGCCTTGCGGCTCGCCAACCACCCGATCCAAGCCGGAACCCGGCTTCTCGCATGGACCAAATCGACCCGCTCTTTTCGGATGATTTCGACAACCCGGGGCATCAGAGCCAGGCTGAAAATCGATTTTCTCGCCACCGGCAGAGTGTAATGAGGAATTCCTTCCTTCTGGAGTTCCTGGACCAGGGTTCCGCCCGAAGAAATCACGACGGTCCCTATCCCCCGCGCCTTGAAACTCCGCGCGAGGTCCACCGTCCCTCTTTCAACTCCGCCTAATTCTAAAGCTGGAAGAATTTGAAGAACTTTCATCTCAAAGGAGAGCGCCGACTCTTTCGCGAATCCGGATTCGCTCCTGCTCAAAACCTCCACGAGAGGACGGGATTTCGCCACGGCTCAAAACCTCGGCAAGTCTTTTGACTTCAATCACCGGGACCCCCCACTCCCTCGCCAAATGGTCCTGAAATCGGTAATGTTTTTTCGCAAGCCCATTCGCCCCCATCCTCACCACGACCACCCTCTTGCCCGAGCTTAAGGCCTCAGAAATCATCGAGAGGCTGTCTTCCGTCACGATCAGAAACTCAGCCAAGGCCATCATCCCCGGCACGACTTCCGGCCGCGGGTCCTCAGAGGCGATGACACAAAACTGGCAGTGAGGGTAACCGGGAAGCTGGGAACGAAGGAATTGATTGACCGATTCGCTCGTCCGGCGGCTGGTCGTAACGAGATACTCACCCGCCAACTTTTCACTGGCACGCTCCAGCTCCGCGAGAAGCTCCTTGACCTCAGACAGAGAAAACTTGAAATCGCGGGTTTCTCCTCCCAGAAAAAGACCAAGTCGCACCTTTTCGGGATTGGGGATCAAGCGGGCCAAAAGTTTCCCTGAAACCTCGAGAATTTCGGAGTCCATCCCGCTCCAGGCTCCGTGAATCCGAAAGTGGCCTCGCGGCAGGATTCCCCGGTCGTGCGCCGGCACGAGCGCTAGATCGTAACGGAAGAGATTAAAGGGAAAAGGAGGTTTCATCAGGACCACCGATTTGGCCAAATTCTCACAGGCGACACAAAGGTTGAGGGGAACAAGACCGGCTCCCGCAGAAATGACGATATCCGGATTGGTCCGTTCAAGCCGCTCCAGACTCTCCGGGGTCAAGAAAGATCGAAGCCGTGCGAGACGCCCCTGGGCCCAAGGGATGAAGAACAAAGCAAAAAGGGGAAAGATTCTTCTCCGCCACCGGCTCCGGAACCGAACCTCAATTTTTTCCACGAGTGTTTCAAAAGGCGGTTTCTTTTCATTCCCCTTAGCGATCACCTCTCTCGCGAGGGCCTCGGATTGTTTCACATGACCTGCCTTTCCATCGGAAAGGATCGTGATTCGCTTTGTCCGAGTCCGCTTCCAGCGATTGTGCCCCCACAGCCATTGCGAGGGATACCTTGTAATATAGGACTCCAGGATCCGAATATAATTCTGAGTATTGATTTGAAGATCTCTCTGGGGGTCTCCCGTGCGGACGAGTTCGAGGGGGGATTCGATAAAAATATCATGGAAAGGGCCTTGGCGCCGAACCGAGAAAACCGGAAGCACCGCAACGCCCAACCTTAAAGCGAGAGCCAGGGGCCCCCGGGGCGCGGTCGTGGATCTTCCAAAAAAACGAACCCACACTCCTTCATCCCCTCCCGACTGATCCCCCAAAACTCCGACACAGCCCCCTTCCCGCAGGGTCCGAAGGAGGTCCCGAATCCCCGTCTTCTCTTTCCCCACCGAAATGGAACCATAGGATTGACGAAAGGAATTAAGCAGCCCATCGAGACGCCTGTATTTTTGTCTCCGAGCCAAAACTGTCATCGGCCGCCCTCGAAGTCCCTCCCCAATTTGGGAGAGTTCCCAGTTCCCCAGGTGCGCGGTTAAAAGAATCACACCCTTTCCGCTCCCTCGATGTTGGAGATAAGTTTCATAACCATGGTGGGTGACCAACCGATCGATATCTTCCTTTCTCATAATAGGAAATCGCATGATTTCTACGGCACTCATCCCGAGCCCGCGAAATAAATCCAACGTCCAGCGTTTCCTCTCTTGAGGACGGGTATGGGGAAAGGCCGCCTTCAAGTTGACATAGGCCATACGTCGCTTCTTCGGGAAGAAGTAGGTGAGTCCTCCCAAATGCCGGCCTAAGGCAAGAGCTCGATCGAGGGTAAGACGCTGAACCACAAAGGCGCTCAATCGAATCAGCCAGTAACCTATCCCGTCGAGACACTCGCGAAACACTACCACACCCCCTCCGATTTCCGCCCGACCCCCAGCAAATCAAAGACCCGATCGGTGAGGATTTCTTCTCCCGCCGAAATCTGAAGCCGCGCCGCCAGAACCAAGGGGTCGAGAACCTCGGTGATGGTCTCGGGAGCCCGATAAAAGTCTTTCTCCGTGGTAATGATTTCCTCGACTTCGCTCTTTTTGCTCACCTCGCGAATCTCCTCAAGCTCCTCTCGAGAGAAGGCATGATGGTCACAAAATTCAAAGTTGCGGACCGGCTTGATCCCCAGATGGGCCAAAACCAATTGAAAGGAACGGGGACTGGCCACGGCCGAGAAAGTCGCCACGCGCCGATTCCCAAGCTGAACGAGTGACAGCCGAGTCCGTCTCTTTGCCCGATAAAAGAATAAAGGTTCCAAATAAGCCTCCGCGAGGAAGGAATGGGGAGCGAGCCAGCGGATTTCGTCGCGCAGTTTCGCGAGTTCCTTCGCCCCCACCAGATTCACGTGTGTCAGAACGATGAGGGCGGCTCGCTGAAGGGATCGTCTAGGTTCTCGGAGGACTCCGCTGGGGAAAAGTCTTCCATTGCCAAACGGGTTCAGGGCGTTGACCGTCACAATTTCAATATCCCGCATCATCTTCCAGTGTTGAAAACCGTCATCGAGGATGGCGACGTCGATGCGCTCTTTTCTGGTGATCGCGCGGGCGACCTTGTCCCTTTCCTTCCCGATCCCAATCCGAGCTCCTGGAAGATGGGTCTGAAGTTCGTGGATTTCATCCGCTCCGTATCCGCGAGTGAGCACAAGGGGGGTCCGCCGCCTTTCAATCACCCGCCGGGCCAGGTATTCCACCAAAGGAGTCTTTCCGGTTCCCCCCCATGTTAAATTTCCCACGCTAATCACAGGAAAAGGAAGTCTTTTGCGCGGCAGAATCCCCTTTTCGTAAAGGGCCCGCAGCAAGATGACGCCTCCTCCATAAAAAAAACTCAGGATTTGAACCAGGGGTTTCAAAGCCTGGGCCGCAATTCCCTTCTGCCGATCCTCTGCAAGCAGTCGAAAGTAGTTCTTCAGGGACGCCTTAAACATCATTCCCTCCACCCCTCTGAATCAGAAGTTGGTTGATCCAATTGAAATTGCGTTCACTCGCCCCCTGAAGATTGACCAGAACCTCATAGGCCCGAGTGCCCAAATATTCCTTCTCCCGTTCACTCCGGAGAACCCTCTTGAGGACAAAAATGAGTTCACTCTCGCTGGCCACCCGAAGGCTGGCACCCTCTTCATCAAGACGATGATAGAGTTCCTCGAAATTGAAAACCCAAGGCCCGTGAACGATCGCCCGCCAGCTCGAGGCCGGCTCCACCGGATTTTGGCCTCCGCGGCGAACGAGACTCCCTCCCATAAAGACCACATCGGCCAAGGGGTAGAGTTTTCTGAGTTCCCCTAGTTGGTCGAGGATCAAGACGTCGAATCCCCCCTCCTTTCCTCCCCCCGCCGGTGCGGGGGGAGGATAAAGGTGGGGAGAGTTCTTATGGGTTGCCAAGACTGCCTGAAATCCGTGTTTTTTTGCCAGTGTAAGAATTTTCATCGAACGCTCAATATGCCGAGGAGCTAAGAGAAGCTTGAGGGGAAATTCCCGCCGAAGCTCACGAACCGCCCGAAACAGGATTTCTTCCTCTCCGGGATGGGTGCTTCCCCCGATCAAGATTTGATCCGAAGCGAGAAATCCCCATTTTTCCCGTAAGGACTCACGCTCGGTCCCCCGCCGCCCATTCCCTTCGAAGTTATCCAGCTTCATATTCCCGGTCACCTTGACCCTGTCTCGATCCACCCCCAGCGAAATCCACCGGTCCCGATCCTTTTGGGTTTGCACCAGAAAAAAGTCAATCCCGGTGACTACCGGCCTAAAAAGAAAAGAGAACCGACGGAAGGAACGAAAGGAGCGTTCGGAAATCCGGCCGTTCACGATTCCTACGGGAATTTGGCGGCGCCCGGCCTCTTCGATCGTATTGGGCCAAAGCTCAGTTTCCACCAGAAGAAGGATTGAAGGCTTTAGGGCTTCAAAAAATCGGCTCACCGCAGATTGAAAATCGAAGGGAAAATAAAACACCTTTAAACGTTCCGATTCCCAGCGCTTCGCCATTTTCTGTCCTGTCGGCGTCACGGTGGTGAGGACAAGGGTTTGAGACGGTCTTCTTTCAAGGATCAACTGAATGAATTTTTCTGCCGCAAGCACCTCTCCGACGCTCACACAGTGAATCCACAGGGGTCGCACGGTCCCAAAAGCGCTCAAGAAATCGAGAGGAAGGAATCCGAAACGCTCCCGAATCAGCTGACGGGGGAGCGGGGCCTCGCGAAGCCTGGCAAGGAAATGCGGCAGAGAAAATATCCCGAAAATCAGAAATCCCAAATCATAAATCCAACGTCTCATTTTTTCCTCTGGGCTCTCGGATGAGCTTGGGCATACGCTTCTTGGAGGCGGCGGGTGGTCACATGAGTGTAAATTTGAGTGGTTGAAAGATTCGTGTGGCCCAGGAGTTCTTGGACACTGCGCAAATCGGCCCCGCGGTCCAACAGGTGAGTGGCAAACGTGTGGCGTAAGGTGTGGGGGGAAATTCCGCCTTTCAGTGAAATCTGGCGGGCATATTTGACAATGAGACGCCGGACGCTTCGGTCCGTGAGCCGGCTCCCTGAGCGATTCAAAAAGACCGGAGTCTCGGGACCCTCATTTTTCTTTCGGAAGGGAGGCGGGAACGAATCCAAGTAATCGCGAATCGCTCGAACCGCCTTCTCCCCAATCGGGACCATCCGTTCCTTCTTCCCCTTTCCCCGAATTCTGAGAAGACACGTTAGGAGATCGACATCGCCTCCGTTGAGGCCCACGAGTTCACTCACCCGGACCCCCGAACTGTAAAGGGTTTCAAGAATGGAACGGTCGCGTTTCCCCTCCCAGGTCTCGCCCGAAGGAGCCTCTAATAAATTCGTCACTTCTGAAAGGTCAAGGAACTGGGGAAGTTTCTTTTCCCGCTTTGGAGTACTAATGCCCGAGACCGGATTTGAACGAAGGTGATTTTCTCGAGCGAGGTATTTGAAAAAAGAACGCAACGAAGACAACTTTCGAGAGAGGGTCGCCCTGGAGTGGCCTCGGGCTTTGAGGTGAGCGAGGAAACTCCGGATGACAAGGGTATTGACCTCAGCGAGGAATCGGCCGTTTAAAAAAGCGAAGAATTCTCGGAGGTCCGTTCCGTAATTTCGAATCGTATGAGGGGAGGCGCCCCGTCCGCCTTCGAGGTAGCCCAAAAAACCCTTGAGTTCAGCAAACCTGTTCATCCTATCCCCGTTCGATCTCGGGTTCTCGATCTGCTTCGGGCGGCTTCTCATCTTCGCCGACCTCCTCTGTCTCCTTGGGGAGTCTGCGGGTCACGTAGGTACATTTCGGGTAATTAGAACAGCCATAAAAGATCTGCCTTCTTTTTGATTGACGCTTGACAAGGTCTCCGTCGCAACCCGGCTGGGGACAACGGAAGCCCGTCGGGAGTGATTTGGTGTATCGGCATTGAGGGAAACCCGAACAGGCCAAGAACTGGCCAAAACGGCCCCAGCGGATCACCATTTGTTTTCCACAGACGTCACAAACTTCATCTGTGGGGACGGCCTCGCGGCGAACATTGCGCATCTCGACCCGGGCCTCCTCCAAATGTCTCGAAAAGGGGACGTAGAAATCGGAAAGGACACGGACCCACTCCAGTTCACCCTCTTCGATCTTATCGAGTTCCTCCTCCATCTGAGCCGTAAACTCGACATTCAGGATCGTCGGAAAATGTTTGACGAGAAGATCGACGACAATCTCCCCGAGCTCTGTCGCAACCAAGGCGCCTCCCTTTCGATGAACATAATCACGGTCAAGCAGTGTGTAGATGGTGGGCGCATAGGTACTGGGCCGGCCAATTCCTTTTTCTTCCAAGGTCCGTACGAGACTGGCGTCATTGTACCGGGTGGGCGGCTTGGTGAAATGTTGACTCGCCACGAGTTCGTGAAGTCGAAGGGTTTCTCCTTCTTGAAGGGGAGGCAGTTCTTGTTCTCTCTCCTCCTCTTCTTCAGACGACTCTTCTTTCTCGGCGTCAGCGGTTCGAGGCTTGGGGGGTGTCTCAAAAACAATCCCGAAGCCGGGAAAGAGATTGCGTTTTCCGTTCGCTTTGAAAAAGTAATGGTCTCCGGCCACGATCGTGACCGAAGTCTGTTCATCGACCGCGGGAACCATCTGAGAGGAAACAAACTTCCTCCAAATCAATTCGTAGAGCCGGAATTCATCATCGGCCAAGAAGGGGCGAACCTTCTCGGGCGTTCTGAAGACCGAGGTCGGACGGACCGCTTCGTGGGCCTCCTGGGCTCCCTTTTTTGACTTGTAGAGAGGAGGAGTCTTTGGGAGATACGTCGGGCCGTATTTCTCACGAATCCATTTGGCCGCTTCCGTCTGAGACGAAGTGGCGACATGGACCGAATCCGTCCGCATATACGTGATGAGACCGACGGCTTCCTCGGCCCCGAGTTCCACCCCTTCATAAAGCTGCTGGGCGATCTTCATCGTTTTCGCCGCAGTGAATCCGAGGCGCGTGTAAGCTTCCTGCTGAAGGCGGCTTGTGGTGTAAGGCGCCTGGGGCTTCCGCTGCCGCTCTTTTTTTTCGATCTTGAGGACACGGAAGGGAAGCTTTTCGATTTGCGAACGAAGTTTTTCGGTCTCGTCTTTCGCTCGGAGTTCGACTTTCTTTTCTCCAATCCGTTCCAATCTCGCCAGGAAAATCTTCGCTTCTTGTGCCCTCGCGGAGGAAAGGCGTGCGGTGATCTGCCAGTATTCCTTGGGAACGAAATGACGGATCTCTCTTTCCCGTTCGACAATGAGGCGGAGTGAGACGGATTGAACCCGTCCGGCGCTGAGGCCTTTTCCCACCTTCCTCCAAAGGAGAGGACTGAGTTCGTAGCCGACGATGCGATCTAAGATCCGACGGGCCTGTTGCGCGTTGACCAGCCGCTCGTCAATCTCGCGGGGATGGTGAAAAGCCTCTCGCACGGCCTCGGGGGTAATTTCGTTAAAGACGACACGATGAATTTTTCCATCCGTCACCTCCCGAAGGATCGTGGCCAAGTGCCAGCTGATCGCTTCCCCCTCTCGGTCCGGAT
>Ga0114945_10001434_pt1 | contig 14792 bp, 15 predicted proteins | sample OV2TP3_FD_87194 | JGI IMG/M metagenome (GOLD analysis project Ga0114945, IMG submission 87194) | Hot spring microbial communities from Beatty, Nevada to study Microbial Dark Matter (Phase II) - OV2 TP3 | ecosystem: Environmental > Aquatic > Thermal springs > Hot (42-90C) | place: USA: Beatty... | reverse complement strand
GTCGCCCGGGCGGATGGGGACGCCCGCCCTCTCGAGGTCTTCCGCAGCGACGGCGTCGCCGGCGTTCTTCCCGTGGATCTTCAGGACGGCCGCCTCGCCGCACACGTGGTCGAGAGGGTCCTCGTGGTTCTTGAGGCCCTCGTGGAAGAAGTGGTAGGGGGCGTCGTAGTGGGTGTAGCTCTGGGTCGTGGTCTCGAAGCGGAAGTTGGCGATGTGGTCCACGTCCAGGGTGGCGATCGGGGTGATGGTGGTGCCGGGGGCGGGCTTGCCGTAGATCTCGTCCCGCGGGAACTGGACGTAGGTGTCCTTGGGGTCCATCACCAGGGTGAGGTCCACGAACCGGTAGGCCATCTTCCCTCCCTCTGGGAGCCGCCGCCCCGCCCCCCGGGGGGGGCGGGGCGGCGGCGGCGCGTCTCTTCCTCCGCGGCTGCTACTGCCAGCCCTTCTCCTTGAAGTAGCGCACGGCGCCGGGGTGCACGGGGGCGCCCATCTGATCCGCCTGCCAGCCGGTCTTGGCGGGGTCGAAGCTCTTGAGCGCCTTGTGGCCGGCGCGCAGGTCGTCGATCTTGTCGAGGAGGGCCTTGACGATCTTGTAGGCCGTGTCGTTGTCCATGTTCGTCGATGCGACCAGCGCCGTGGTGAAGCCGAAGGTCTTGCGCGGCTGATCCTGGCCGGGGAAGGTGTTGGCGGGCATGGTGGCCTTGAGGAAGCCGATCCCCAGGAGCTTGTCGCGGACGGCGTCCTCCACCTCGAGGAAGCGCACGCTCCCCTTCTTGAGGACGGCGATCTCGGTCAGGGCGGGGTGGCCGGGGTTGACGGTGTGGCTCAGGATGTCGGCCTGGCCGTCCTTGAGGCGGCTCTTGATGACCTCAAAGCCCGTGTGGGTGACCGAGCCGCCCCAGCTCTTGATGTCCTCGTAGGTGATGCCGTGGGCCCCCAGCATGGCGCTCGTGGCCCACTGCCCGAGGCCCCCGCGGGGGACGGTCACGTAGTTTACGGGGATCTTCTTCGCCTTGATGTCGCTGATCGATTTGACGTTCGGGTTGGTCGTGATGATCCCCAGGTAGTACTCGTCCATCCCCCCGATGAGCCCGCGGAGGTTCGGGTAGGCCTTCTTGTAGGCGATCTTCCCCTGATAGGCCCACGCGTTCGCGATGCTGAAGGTGAGGGCCATGGTGTACTTTCCCTCGCCCACCTGCACGGGGTTCCCGACGCCTCCTCCCTTCGCGAGAGGGTCGATCAGGACGCCGACCTTGGCGTTGTTGACGATGTTCGCCATCGTGGCGGCGTAGACGTGCCAGCCGCTCCCCTGCCGCCAGCTCCCCAGCGTGAGCCGCTCGGCGGCCTCGGACCACCCGGGCCCCGAGGCGCCCAGGGCCATCGCGGCGACCAGCAGAAAAGCGCTCTTCCAGGCTCTTCGGATCATGGCTCTCACTCCCCTGTTGGGCGCCGCGCCTGGCGGCGCCTTGCATGCGACACCGGCCCCGCGAGGATGGGGCCGTCTCGTTCCACCGCGACCATTGACGCTCACTTGACCGAGGCCGCCTCCCTCCGCCCGACCGGGGCGGGGGCGGCCCGCGGGCCCGCCCGCCTGGCCCGGAGGGCGTGGAGCCCTCCCACCGCGAGGAGCAGCCCCAGGCCGGCCAGGTCGGTCGTCTTCTCCGGCACGATGAGGCCGATCGCGCCCAGGAACAACCCCCCCCGCTCCCAGGCCGCCATCGGGGCGGAGAGGTAGCCCGTGAAGGCGGCCGCGAGGGCGTAGACGCCCAGGGCGCACGTGATCGACACCCACAGCGTCTCGACGAGGGGGCCCTCGAGGAGCATCGCCGGGTTGTAGGCGAAGGCGAAGGGGACGAGGAAGGCCGCGAAGGAGAGCTGGAACGCCTTCCACCCCGTCTCGGCGAGGCCCGACTCCGCGATCCCGGCCGCCACGTAGGAGGCGAGGGCCACGGGGGGCGTCACCATGGAGAGGATCGCGAAGTAGAAGATGAACAGGTGCCCCGCGATGGCGGGCAGCCCCAGCTTCTCGAACGCCGGGCCCATCAGGGTCCCCGCCATGATGTAGGCGGCCGAGGTGGGCATCCCCATCCCCAGGATGATGCAGGCGACCATCACCAGGACGAGGGCGAGGATGAGGCGCCCGGCCGAGACGTTGACGATGAAGCCCGAGAACTTGAGCCCCAGGCCCGTGTCCGCGAGGACCCCCACGATGATGCCCGCCACCGCGCAGGGGACAGCCACCGGGACCGCCATCCGCGCCGCCGAGTCGAGCGCCTCGATGATCTTGAGAGGGCCCATTCGCGTGGCGCGGCGGACCCAGCTCAGCACCACCACCCCGATGGCCGCCGAGGTCGCCGACCACATGAGGGTGAAGCCCGCCACCATGTAGCCCACGATCAGGAGGATCGGAAACAAGAGGAGGCCGCGCTCGAGGAAGATGCCCCGGAGCTCGGGCAGCTCCTCCCGCCCCATCCCGGTGAGCCCCCGCTTCTTGGCCTCCAGGTCCACCATGCAGAAGAGCGAGAGGTAGTAGATGACGGCCGGGATGGCCGCGGCGGCGGCCACCGTGAGGTAGGGGATTCCCGTCAGGTCCGCGAGGATGAAGGCGGCGGCCCCCATGATGGGCGGCATGAGCTGCCCCCCCGTCGAGGCGACGGCCTCCACCGCCCCCGCGTAGTGGGGCGCGAAGCCCAGCCGCTTCATGAGGGGGATGGTGAACACCCCCGTCCCCACCACGTTGGCGGTGGCGCTTCCGCTGATGGTGCCCATCAGGCCGCTGCTCACGATGGCGGCCTTGGCGGGGCCCCCGCGGTAGGGGCCCGTGAGGCGTATGGCGATGTCGATGAACAGGCGCCCCCCGCCCGAGATCTCCAGGGCCGCGGAGAAGAGGACGAAGTAAAAGACCACCTCCGCGCTCACCCCCAGGGGGACGCCGAAGAGCCCCTCCACCCCCAGCGCCTGGAACTCGACGAAGGGGGCGAGCTCGACGAAGCGGTGCCCCAGGGTGCCGGGGATGAGGTGGCCGAGGAAGTTGTAGGCCAGGGCGAGGACGGCGACCGAGGTCACCCCCCAGCCGAGGTAGCGGCGGGAGGCCTCGACGGTCAAGAGGATGTAGAGCGGGCCCAGGATGAGGTAGCGGAGGGGGACCGGGTCCACGTCCCGGATGCGCTCGTTCAAAAATTCCCACTCCGCCGCGTAGAGCCCCGCGATGGCCAGGGAGACCAGGGCGAGGAGGTAGTCGAACCATCCCACCTCCTTCCCGGTGGGCCGGGTGAGGAAGACGATGGCCAGGGCGAAGCTCAGGTGGATGGGCCGCACGAGGAGCACGTGCGACATGCCGAAGACCGCCCAGTAGAGCTGGAACAGGGACCATGCGATGGCCAGCAGGGCGACCGGATGGAGGAATCTCTTCATGGGTGGCTCTCGCGCTTCCGAAGCCTCCCCGCAGCGGGCCGGGGGTTCGGCGCGACGTCCCGCAAGCGCTTGATAATAAGGCGTTTCGAGTCTTTTGCGGCGCGTCAGATGGATCCATGATAACAAATCGCAAAGAAAGCCCCAACGCCCCGCCGGGGGGGGGTCAGGGCCCCGCGAGCGAGAAGGCCTCGCGCGCCCGCTCGAACTCGGGGACCGAGGTCCTGCCGTTCAGGACGAGCTCGGCGAGGACGCGGCCCGTCAGGGGGCCGAACTTGAAGCCGTGCCCCGAGAAGCCCGCCCCGACCGCGATCCGGGGGTTTTCGGGGTGGAGGTCGAGGAGGAAATCCTCCGTCGCCGTGTTGGTGTAGAGGCAGTGCTCCCACCCAGCGAGGCGGCGGGGGGGCGCGGTGAACTCGCGGGCCAGGAAGGCGCGCAGCTCCTCGATCCGGGCGGGGTCCGCCTCCCCAAGGACCTCCTCCGGGTCGTCCTCGATCTCCTGCGCCAGGTGGCGGGCGACCTTGATCCCCTCCCGGCCGAACTCGGGCATCCCGTAGTAGTGGTCGTTCTCCTCCTCGCCGAGATAGACCCAGACCGGGAAGCGGCCGATGCGGTAGTCCTCCGCCCGGCCCTCGGGGTGGAAGTAGGCCACCGTCTGGCGGGCGGGCCTGAGCCGGGCCTTGAGGAAGGGGAGCAGCTCCCCCGCCCAGGCCCCCGCCGCCACGACGAGGCGCTCGGCCCGGAAGAGGCCCCGCGCGGTCTCGACCTCGATGGGCGCGCGCAGGGGGTCGATCCGGAGGACGGGGGTCTCCTCGAAGATCTCGGCCCCGCCCCGCCGGGCGAGCCTGGCCAGCGCCGCGAGGGCCGCCGGGGCGTCGATCGCCCCCGCCGTGTGGTCGAGGAGGACCCCCGCCGCCCCCTCGAAGCGGAACTGCGGGAAGCGCCTCCTCCCCTCGGCGGGGGTGAGCCAGTCCACCCGCGCGCCCGCCTCCCGGACGGCCGCGGCGTACTTTTGGATCGCATCCCCGGGCGGCCCGAAGAAGCAGCCGGGGTTGGGGTGGACGAGCCGCGCCCCGGCCTCCCGCTCGAGCCGGGGCCACTCCTCGGCGTGGAGGTGCTGCATCAGGCGGGCGTAGACGGCCTTGGCGTAGGCCGAGCGCGTGATACGCGCCGCCCCGTGGGAGCTGCCCCGGTCGTGCCCCAGGCGGAAGCGCTCGAGGAGGCCCAGGCGCCGGGCGCCCAGGCGGGCCAGATGGTAGAGGGAGGCCAGGCCGTTGAGGCCGCCCCCGACGACGAGGGCGTCATAGACCCCGGCGGGCTTCGCCATGGAGGAGGGGGGAGCGCGCCCCGGCCTCACCGCCCCGCGCGCCAGGGGCGGGTCGGGGTCTGGGTCAGGACCTCGCAGCCGCCCTCCCGGACGAGGACCATCTGCTCGACGTTGGCCCCGCCCACCCCGGGGAGGTCGAAGGTGGGCTCGACGCAGAGCACCATCCCGGCCTCCAGGACGGTTTCCTCCTCCGGCTGGATGAGCGGGGCCTCGACGGTCTCCAAGCCGATGCCGTGGCCCGCCATCGGGAAGAGATATCGGCCCGCGCCGCTCCCGTTCTCGTCCAAAAACGTCCGCGCGGCGCGGTGGACCTCCGAGGCCCTCGCGCCCGGCCGCACGGCGGCCACCGCCGCCTCGGTCGCCGCCGCGCAGAGCTCGACCATGGCCTCGACCTTGGGGTCGAGCTTCTTCCCGGGCACGACGGCCGTCCGGTTCACGTCGAAGCCGTAGCCCTCGAAGGCCCCCACGTAGTCGAAGCGGATGACGTCCCCCGCCTCGAGCCTTCGCTGGGTGGCCTGGGGCCAGCGCGAGCCCCAGCTCGCCCAGGGGCCGCTGTGGACGCGCACGTAGCGCACGAAATCCGCCCCGGCGCGCATGCCCGCGGCGTGGCCCTCGGCGCAAAGATCCGACTCGCGCGCGCCGGGCCGGATGGCGGCGAAGATGGCCCGGTAGCCCGCCTCGACGATCCGGGCCGCCCCCCGGAGGTACTCCACCTCGGCCGGGCTCTTCCGCATCCGCATCCGGTCCACGAGGGCGTTCGCGTTCGCGAAGCGGGCCCGGGGGAGGGCCTCGGCCAGGTCGCGGTACATGGTGGCGGGCATGATGTCCTCGCCCGAGATGCCGATGCGGCCCTCCCCGGCGCCGAGTGCCTTGAGCCGGGCCGCGCAGGCGGCGGAGATGTTGGCCTCGGGGCGGACCTCCTGGATGTGGACCATCTCGCGGCGGAAGTTCCGGTGGTCCACGAAGAGGACGGGCTCCCCCTCGCGCGGAAGCACCAGGAGCCCGTGGCCCATCCCGCGCACTTTTTCGCTGAAGGCCCCCGGCGGGAAGGGAGGAAAATGGTTCGTGAGGTAGGCCAGGCTCCCCATCCGGTCGTAGAAGGAGCGCCCGATCACGAGGAGGACGTCCAGGCCCTCCTCCCGCATCCTCTCCCGCGCCCGGGCGAGCCTCTGGGCGATCTCCTCCTCCGAGATCCCTCGCCCGCTCTCGATGACCATGGGGAACCCTTTGTTGATTAGGGGGAGGTTTTTCCCTCCGGAGCACGCCCCGGGCTTCCGGTCGTGCCGAGGGGTTTCTCGATGGTCTCTGCGTCCTTCTTCTCCATCCGGCGCATTTGGCCCTCGCCGCTTTCCTGCTGGCGCTCGATCTCTCGCCGCATGCGCTCGGCCTCGCGCTCCCCGCGCTCGCGCGCGCGCCGGAGGCGCTCCCGCTCCTCCTCGCGCTCCTCCACTCCCTCCCGAGGAGGAGGGGGAGGCGGCGGTGACATGCTAGGAGACGCCGGGGCGTACCTGGGGCTCGCCGGAGCGCTGGTGGGCGCGTCGCCGCAGCAGGGGGAGCGGCCCGGCGAGCCCATCACGCTCTCGGGCTTTCGGGGGTCGCGCCGCTCCTCGGCGGGGGCGGCTCCCGGCGCGAGGGAGAAGAGGGCCGCCCAGGCGAGGCAGAGGAGGGTGCTCCCCCGCCGCGCCTTCCCTTTCACCAGCCGGATGGACCTTCTCTCCCGAAGCATGGGGTTCCCTCCATCCATCAGACGAGCCGCGGCAGGAGCTCGGAGCAGAAGTTCTCCAGCTGCTCCTCCTGGCTCCCCCCGGCGAAGCGGACGACGAAGACGCTGGCCCCCGCCTCGATGTAGCCCCGGAGCTCGTCCTCCACCCGGGGGCCGTCCCCCACGACGACCAGGAGCTGCTGCCGCACGGCCTCGAAGGGCTTGTGGTAGTACTTGGACAAGAACTCGCCGCATTCCCTTTCGGCCTTCTTGGCGTCCGGGCTGATGTTCATGGTGACGTAGAGGCACTGGGGGATCTTCTCGACCCCGGGCCGGTCGGCCTCGTGGGCGTAGGCCAGGATCTTCTCCCAGCACCGGCGGTAGAGGTCGGGCGTCGTCGAGTTGGTGATCCATCCGTCCGCGAGGCGCGCCACGCGCCTGAGGCCCGAGTCCACGAGGTTGCTCGAGATCCAGATGGGGGGTCCCCCCGGGGTGGCGGGGCGGGGCTCGAGCTCGACCCCCTCGAAGGCGAAGTGCCTCCCCGAATAATCCGCCTTGGGCTCGCGCAGGAGGAGCTTCAGGATCTCGACCGTCTCGGTGAACCTCCCGGCGCGCTCCCCGATGGGCACGCCCAGGGTCTCGAACTCGAACTTGAGGTCGGCCCTCCCCACCCCGAGGCCCGGGAGCACCCGCCCGGGGGCCATGCAGTCGAGGGTGGCCAGGGCCTGGGCGAGCATGACGGGGTGGCGCAGCGCGGCCAAGAGGATCGCCGTCCCGACCTTCACCCGCTGCGTCCTGGCCAGGACGGCGGCCCAGGTGGTGTAGCTCTCCAGGCGCGGCTTGGCCAGGATGCTGTCCCCCAGCCAGACCGAGTCGAGCCCCAGGGACTCGGCCTTTTGGGCCAGGCGGAAGATGGGGGCGAAGTCCGCCGCCCCCCCCTTCGCCTGGACGACCACCCCCCGGGTGGGAAGAAGATAGCCGAAGTGGAATTTGGCCATGCCGGGTGCGCCTCCTCCCCAGAGCACGCGGATTTGGGTGCCTCCCCGGTGCCGGATGGATGGGGCATGGTAGGGAAAATGCCCGCCCCAGACAAACGGGGAGGCTCCCCGGGCGCCCGGCGCCCCGGCCGTGGTATGGTATCTTTCATCCCACGCTTTTCCCTTGCCGGGAGACCCGCATGGACCCGAACGGCTTGACCCATCTCTCCCTCCATGAGCTTTCGCGGAGGATCCAGTCGCGCCAGACCTCCCCCCCTGAGGCGGTGGATGCCCACCTCGAGCGCATCGAGGCGCTCAACCCCAGGCTCAACGCCTTCATCACCGTGTGCGCCGAGGAGGCCCGCCGGGCGGCGCGGGAGGCCGAGCGGGAGATCGCCCGGGGCCGCTCGCGGGGGCCGCTCCACGGGGTCCCCATCGGGGCCAAGGACATCATCGAGACGGCGGGGGTGCGCACCACGCACGGGTCGGGCTTTTTCGCCCAAAACGTCCCCGCCGAGGACGCCGAGTGCATCCGCCGTCTCAAGGCGGCGGGGGCGATCGTGATCGGCAAGTGCAACACCCACGAGTTCGCCGCGGGCTCGACCACCAAGAATCCCCACTACGGGGCCTGCCGCAACCCCTGGGACCTGGAGCGGATTCCGGCCGGCTCGAGCGGGGGCTCGGCCGCCGCCGTGGCGGCCTTCCTCTGCCCCGGCGCCCTCGGGACCGACACGGGGGGGTCCGTCCGGGGCCCGGCGGCCGTGTGCGGGGTGGTGGGGCTCAAGCCCACCTACGGGCGGGTGAGCCTGAGGGGCGTCTTCCCGAACGCGCCGACCCTCGACCATGTGGGCCCGCTCGCCCGCGCGGCGCGCGACTGCGCTCTCCTCCTCCAGGGGATGGCGGGATACGATCCCTCCGATCCGGCGTCGGAGGAGGCGCCCGTCCCGGACTTCGCCGCCGGGATCGGGGAGGGGGTCAGGGGGCTTCGCCTGGGCCTGTGCGAGGATCTCCATTTGGCCGAGGTCGATCGGGCCGTGCTGGAGGCCTTCGGGGAGGCCGTCCAAGTCCTCCGGCGGCTGGGCGCCGAGGTCCGGTAGGTGCGCTTTCCCCTGGCCGGGCGGCTCAACGCTGCCCGTCAGGTGATCGCCGACGCCGAGCTCATCGAGGTGCACCGGGAGCGGCTCGCGGCCCATCCCGAGGGGTTCGGGGAGGACCTCCGGGCCCGGCTCGAGAACGCGGCCCGCGCGACCCTGGACGAGTACGTCCGCGCCCGGCGGGAGCGGGAGCTGATGCGCCGGGCCATGCGGGATCTCTTCGGCGCCCTCGACGCCCTCCTCCTCCCGGCCTACCCCTGCGTCGCGGCCCCCGTCGAGACGACCCTGGCCCGGGTGAACGGGCGGGAGCAGCCCTTCCTGGGCCTGGGCCGGCCCCTCACGGGCCCCCACAACCTGACGGGCTTCCCGGCCCTGGCCGTGCCCACCGGGTTCAGCCCGGAGGGGCTCCCCGTGGCCATGCAGATCGTGGGGCCGCCCTGGGAGGAGGCTCGCATCCTGCGGATCGCGCACGCCTACGAGGAGGCGGCGCCCGAGGTCCGGAGCCGCCGGCCCGGGGCGGCCCAGGAGGCCAAGGCTCTCCGCTGAGATTCGGGCGGTTTCGGGGGGCCGCCCGCCTCTCCGCCCTTCGCGTTTCCTTCTTTTTTCTTGACATTTCGCCGCAAAAAACCTACATATTTACCATCCGCCCCAGGACTTTCCTTAAGTAACGGAGCGGCACCCTGGCATCCGCCGCGGGGGGCGGCCCGCCACCTCTCTGGGGGAGTACCATGATCAAAGATGGCCGGATCACGACCAACGGATGGCTGTTCGTTGCCCTTCTCGCCATGATCTTCACCACCCCCTACAACCCGTTCCTCATCCACCCCTATCTGCCCATCGTCTGGTACTTCGCGGTCGGGGTCTACGGCATTTGGCTGCTGGCGCGGATCACGCGAGAGGAGGTGGGGCGATGAACTGGAGCTCGCCTACGTGGATCTTCACTTGGCTGATCGTCTATCTCCTCATCACGCTCTGGGTCGCCTGGCGGTGGGGCGGGGGCGGGACGGAAGAGGAGTACTTCGTCGCCGGCCGCAGCGTGGGGCCCTTCGCCAACACGATGTCCATCGTGGCCACCATCGCCTCCGGGGGGATCTACCTGGGGACGGTGGGGTTCTTCTACGACCACGGGGTGAGCTTCATGGGCTACGGCTTCGCCTATGTCCTCATGGTGTTCGGCCTCTGGTACGTGGGCAGGCGCCTCTGACCCGTGGGGAAGACGTTCAAATACACGACGCCCCAGGACTTCTACGGGGACTTCTACCAGAGCGAGTTCCTCCGGCTCCTGGGCGCCATCGGGAGCATCATCTTCCTCATCCCCTACTACGCCTCGAACGCCGTCGCGATGGGCTTCATCCTGGAGCGGTTCGCGGGCCTTCCCTACGTCTGGGGCGTGCTCATCCTGGTGGTGTTCACGGTGGCCTACACCACCTACGGGGGGATGCGGGCCGTCATCTACACCGACGTCCTGCAGGGGGTGGTGCTCCTCCTCTTCGGCTTCGCGGCCGTGTTCGCCCTCCTGAACGCCGTGGGGGGCTACACCAAGCTGATGGTCGACCTCCAACCCAAATACACCATCCACGGCCAGGACTGGGCCGCCTACGGCCTCTTTCTCGGGTGGGTGCTGTTCATGTTCTCCCACCCCCTCACCATGTCCGACCGCATGACGCGCATGTACACCATCCGGGGCCTGGACGCCTTCCGCACGAACGTCCTCCTCACCGGGGGCTCGATCCTCATGATGGTCCTGTTCTTCATCTTTTTGGGGATGGCGAGCCAGAAGCTCGTGGGCCCCGGAATCAAGCCGAACGACAACGCCATCCTGATGGCGATGCAGCAGCATGCGCCCTGGCTCATGGCGTGGTTCGTGGTCGTGGTGTGGGCCTGCGGCATGTCTACCATGGACTCGGGGCTCGTGGGGGCGGACGCGATGCTCTCGAAGGACATCATCCGCCGCTACATCAAGCCGGACATCTCCGACGCGCAGCTCGTCCGGATCGGAAGGTGGGCCATGGTGGTCTTCGGCCTCCTGGCGATCTGGATCGCCCTCCAGCGCCCGCCCGGCATCTGGGCGCTCGTCCGGCTGGTCGTGATGTACCACATGCAGTTCCTCCCCATGCTGATCCTGGGGCTCTACTGGAGGCGGGCCTCGAAGCTGGGGGCCGAGGTGGGCTGGATCGTAGGAGTGGCGCTGGGAACTTACTACACCTTCTGGTCCCCCACGCCGCCCCCCATCAACGTGGGCGGGGCGCCTGCGCCGGGGTTCTTCGCGCTGCTCGTGAACACGATCCTCTTCGTGGGCATCTCCCTCGTCGTCTCGCCGCTGCCCCGGGAGCACCGGGCCAAGTTCGAGAGGGTCTGGGAAGGGCGTTCTTCCGCGTAAGGCTGGTCCGGCGGCCGCCCCTCAGGGGGCGGCCGCCGGGGCTCCTTCTTGACAGACTCTTGGCATCATTATAAAAATTTCCTGTCCGCCCGATTTTTCTCCTGGAGGAAACCGGGGGCCTCAAAGCGCCGCCCTCCGGGCCCCTCATCCTCGTGCCCTTGACCGCCCATCGCTCTCCGCCCGATCCGTGAGGGAGGAAGCACCGATGGGATTCCCCGAGTTTCTGATCCTGCTCATCATCAGCGTTGCGGTTTCGGCGGTCCTCCACTTCGGCCTCGAGTACTACGTGGTGGCCGGGGCGAAGTCCTATTGCGGCAAGGTCGTGATCGGATACCTGGGGGCCTTGTACGCGGGGCACTTCGTCGGCGCCTGGGACCTCGGGATCGTGGTCGCGAACGTCCGGGTGATCCCCGCCATCCTGGGCTCCCTGGGGATGATCGTGTTCGCGGTGGACATCCTCCAGAGCGCCTACGGGCGGAGGTGAGGGAGCGGCCCGCGCGGACCACACGCGCGGGGCTGAGGCGCCCCCCGGCGCCGGCCCGGGGATCTGAGCCCCCAAGGCTTCGGGAAGCGCCCCTCCCGCGGCGGGGCGTTCCCCTTGTCCCGTTGTCCTGCGGGAGGGGAGGCGTTTTTTCTCGCGCCCCCTCCTTTTGTCCCCAACCCCAGCCCCAGAAGTCCGCCTGGAAGGCGGCCTGCCGCGCGCCAGGACTCCGCGTCTTCTCCTCTCTCCCGCATGGGCCAGGAGGCGCCGGGGGCTTCTCTCGAGGGGGATGAGGGGCTAAAGTGGGGCGGCTTCTTGGGAGGGGAAAGGATGCCGGACCGCGTCCGCGTGGTGACCGCCTACATGCCCGCCTTGAACGCGCTCCGGGGGCGCCCGGTTTCGGAGGAGGTCTCCCGGCGGGTCGAGGCCGCCCTCGATGCGGAGCGGATCGAGCTCGTCATGGAGACCGACGAGCGGGCCCGCCTGGAGGCGCTGGAGGGGGCGGAGTTTTATCTGTGCCGGAACGATCCCCTCCCCCGCGGCTTCTTCGAGCGGGGGCGGCGGCTCCGGCTCATCCACGCGGGGACGGTGTTCGGGGAGCGCATCGGCCTCGAATCGGCCGCCGCGGCCGGCGTCCCCGTGGCCGGCTTCCAGCGCCCCATCGTGGACTCGGTGGCCGACCACGCCATGGCCCTCCTCCTGGCCCTCAGCCGCAACCTCCTCGAGGCCGCCCGCCGGGCGCGGGGGGAGTGGCGGGGGCCCCTCTCCCCGACGCGTCCCGACGGCAGCGCCTACAACTGGGCCCAGGTCCAGGGGATGCGCCGCCTGCGCGGGATGCGGCTGGGCATCCTGGGGATGGGGGAGATCGGGCGGGGGCTCGCCCAGCGCGCCAAGGGATTCGGGATGCCGGTCCGCTACTGGAACCGCACCCCCCTGCCCAAATGGATCGACCGCAAGATCGGCGCCAAGCCCGTGGACAAGGCGACGCTCTTCGGCTCCTCGGACGTGCTCTTCCTCGGAGTGTGGCTGAGGGAGGACACCCGCCACATCGTGGGGAAGCGGGAGCTCGAGGCCCTCCCCCGGGGGGCCGTCCTCTTGAACCTGGGGCGGGGGCCCCTGGTGGATCAGGAGGCGCTCCTCGGGGCGCTCCGGGAGGGCCGCCTGGGCGGAGCGGGGCTCGACGTGTTTGAGCCGGAGCCCTTTCCCGTGGACCATCCCCTCCTGCGCCACCCCAACGTGATCCCCACGGGCCACGTGGCCGGGGGGGACGACGCCCTCCTGGCCACGGAGCTTGAGGCGTTCTTCGCCAACGTCCACCGCGTCCTCGCGGGCAAGCGCCCCCGGGGGATCATGAACGGGGTCCGGTGGCGCTGAAGTCCCCGGCGCGAGGGAGCGCCTCGGTCGAGCGGAATTCCACTTCGGGAGGTAAGCCCATGCCAGAGCGGCCCAAGGAGATGGACGAGTTTCTGAGCAGCCGTGGCCGGATGGCGCGCGTCGCCACCGTCAGCAAGGGAGGCTCCCCGCACGTGGTCCCGCTCGTCTACAAGTTCTCCCCCGAGGACGGGACCTTCTTCATCAGCACGGGGGCCGATTCGGTCACGGTCCGCAACCTCAGGCGGAACCCCGCCATCTCCGTCTGCGTCGACGACGAGGTGCCCCCTTTCCGGGCGGTCCTCGTGGAGGGGAAGGCCCAGGTCTCCGAGGTCCTGGGGACCGATCACGAGGGGCTCAAGACGGTGGTGGATGAGTTCTTCGGCCCGCAGATGTGGGCGACGTATCAGACCACCCCCATCGCCCGGAAGATCCGGGTGCGCGTCACCGTGATTCCCGAAAGGTGGAAGTGGTGGGACTTCCGGCGCCAGCTCAGCGGCTCGGCGCGGGTGGAATGAGGAGGCAGGAGAGGATGGCGTCTCGGTGAGTTTCCAAAAGCCCCCCGGCGAGAGCCCCTTGGTCCCGGCCTCGTGGCTTGAGGACCATCTGGATGATCCAGGCGTCCGCGTCGTCGAGGTCTCCTTCAAGGACGACGACTCGGCCTACCGCGAGGGCCATGTGCCCGGGGCCGTCTGGTGGTACTGGAAGGCGGCCCTCTGGCACGAGACCAACCGGGAGTTTCCCGCGCCCGAGGAGATGGGGGGGCGGCTCGGGCGCATCGGGGTCTCCCCCGAGACCACCCTCGTCCTCTACGGCGACCCCGTCCAGTTCGGCAGCTACGCCTTCTGGGTGCTCTCCATGTGCGGCCACGCCCGCCTGCGCCTCCTCGACGGGGGGAAGAAGCGGTGGGCCGCCGAGGGGAGGCCCCTCTCGCGGGAGATCCCCCGCCCCCGGCCGGTGGCCTACCGCCCGGCCGAGGCGGGTGACGCCTCCATCCGCGTCGGGCGCGATGACGTCCGCGCCCGGCTGGGGCGCCCCGGCCGGCTCCTCCTGGACGTGCGCTCCCCCGAGGAGTACCGGGGGGAGCGCGTGATGCCGCCCCCGGGCTTCGACCACGGGGCCGAGCGGACGGGCCGCATCCCGGGGGCGGTCCACCTCTTCTTCCGCCGGATCGTGAACGAGGACGACACCTTCAAGCCTCCCGAGGAGCTCAGGGCCATCTTCGAGGCGGCCGGGGCCTCGCCGGGCCGCAAGGGGGACATCGTCACCTACTGCCGCCTCAGCCACCGCGCCACCCTCGTCTGGTTCGCCATGCGGCACCTCCTGGGCTACGGGAACGCGCGCGTCTACGACGGCTCCTGGACCGAGTGGGGGAGCATCGTGGGATTCCCGATCGAGAAGTAGCCCGTCCGGAACCTTCCCGTCGGCTACACCACCCGGTACCTGGGCTTCCTTCCCCGGAGGACGCGGAGGACCTCCCCGGCCGCCTTGCGGCGCATGTCCTCCTGGGAGGCGGTGCTGTACCAGGCGCTGTGGGGGGTGATGAGGCAGTTGGGGAGCCCGATGAGGGGGTGGTCGCGGGAGGGGGGCTCCTCGGCGAGCACGTCGAGGCCCGCCCCCCGGAGGCGGCCCTCGCGGAGGGCCTGGGCGAGCGCCCGCTCGTCGATGAGCTCCCCGCGCGCCACGTTCACGAGGATGGCCCCGGGCTTCATCCGGCCGAGGGCCCGGGGGCCGATCATGCCCCGGGTCTTCGCGGTCAGGGGGGCGTGCAGGGAGACGTAGTCCGACTCCTTGAGGAGTCTGGGGAGGGAGACCCTCTCCGCCCCAAGCTGGCGGAAGACGGCCTCTCGGGCGTAGGGATCGTGGGCGAGGAGCCTCATCCCGAAGGCGCGGGCCTTGCGCCCGAGGGCCGCCCCGATCCGCCCCACCCCCACGATCCCCAGGGCCGCCCCGCGCAGGGGATGGATGGGCCGCAGGGAGCCGATCCCCCACCCCCCCCTTTGGACCTCGGCCGCCCCCGCCTCGATCTTCCTGGCGAAGGCCAGGATG
>Ga0114945_10001432_pt1 | contig 14798 bp, 14 predicted proteins | sample OV2TP3_FD_87194 | JGI IMG/M metagenome (GOLD analysis project Ga0114945, IMG submission 87194) | Hot spring microbial communities from Beatty, Nevada to study Microbial Dark Matter (Phase II) - OV2 TP3 | ecosystem: Environmental > Aquatic > Thermal springs > Hot (42-90C) | place: USA: Beatty... | reverse complement strand
GGACCGGGGGCGCGGCCGTCTCCGCCGGGCTCGGCGCCGGGCGGGCGGTGTAGCGGGCGAGCTCCTCGAGCTTCAGCCCCATCTCCCCCAGGGGGGTGCGGACCTTGAGGACGCCGCCGATGATCGTCCCCCGGACAACCCGGCCGTCGCGCAGGCGGATCTCGCCGGGGACGAGGCTCTCGACCTGATCGGGCATCACCTCGACGAGATCGGTGCCGGTGCTGACCAGGATGAGGTCCGTGGCCAGTTCGCCTTCGAGGCGGCTGCCGTTGGCCAGGGAGATCTCCCCCGCCGCGGCCAGCGTGGGCCCGAGGAGGAGCAGGAGGAGGCCCGCCAGGACCCGCATGGCTACCCGCGCCCCTCCGGCCTGGCCAGGCCGCCTCGCTCCACCCAGATCTCGCCCTTGACGGAGGCCCCGTCCCGGGCGGAGAAGCTGCCGCCCTTGAGGTTGCCGGTGACGGCCCCCTGTGGGAGGATCTCCACCCGGCCCGTGGCCGTGAGGTTCCCCCGCACCCGGCCGCCCACGAGGATGGTCGAGGCCGCGATGTCGGCGTCCACCTCCGCCCCTTCCCGCACCACCACCGTCCCCACGACGTTGATGGATCCCTCGAAGCGCCCGAGCAGCTCGAGGTCGCCCTCCCCCGAGATCTCGCCCTTGATGGCGAGCCGCTCGCCGACCCGATAGGCCCCCGGCGCGAGCGGCACCGGGCGCGCCGGGACGAGGGGCTCGTCCTCGTCCTGGTCGAACCCGAAGAACCGCCGGACCCCGGTGAACATCCCCACAGCCTTTCGCCTCGAAGGCCTACTGTACGGGGTCAGCCGCGCCGATGTCAAGAAATCTGGGTGGTGTCGGGAGCGGATCACCGCGGGGGCGGACCCTCGCCCTCCGGGGCGGGGGCCCGCACGTACCCCTGGATGGCCGGGGCGGCCAGGCGGATGATCTCGGTCACGGAGAGGTTGGCGATCTCGGCGGACTTGGGGATCCGCTCCTGCTCCGGCAGGTCCAGGACGCGGGAGTAGGTCCGGGGGATGAAGTGCGCGTCCGTCTCCCCTCCCCGCCGGATCCCGTAAACCACGTGCTCCAGGACCTGGGCCGGCAGGGCGCTCAGGAAGTGCTTGGTGACCCAGATGGCGCCGTCGCGGGCGACGTCGGAGAGCCGGGCCGCGACGTTCACCGTGTCGCCGAGGGCCGTGAACTCGGGGGTCGGCAGGGTCGGGATGTACCCGAACCAGTCGCGCCCTTCGTGGAGGCCCGTGTTGAGGACGAGGCGGTTCAGCCAGTGCTTCTTGAGCCGCCAGGCCGTGTCGACCTCCGCCAGGCACCGGCGGATGGCGTCGGCGCAGAGGAGGGCGTTGATGAGGTGGAAGGTCGGATGATCGTGCTTGGCCAGGAAATAGCGGACCACGCCGTCGCCGACGTGCTTCCCCGAGGTGCCGGCGTACTGCCGGAAGGGCTGCTCCAGCCGGGCCCAAATCTCGGTGATGAGCTCGAAGTACTCCTCAGGCGGCAGGTCGGCGCAGATCTTGACCGAGCCCTGGAGGTCGGCCACCAGGACCGCCATGGACTGGAGCACGGGCAGCTTGTGCATCAGGAGATCGGTGACGACGCGCTGCCGGCCCGTCAGGAGGTCCAGGACAGGGTCCAGGTTGACGACCCCGGGGATCCAGATGATCAGGGTCCCCTCCCGGAACAAGGCGGCGACGCGGTGGTACCCCTCCACGGGCGCGCGGCGGAACCGCAGGGGCTCCCGCCGGCAGTCGATCGGCAGCGGCTTCCTCGTGTCGGTGGGCCAGAGCCGCTCCAGCCAGCTCACCTCCTCGCGCGCGAGCCGCACCAGCAGCGGGTTCTTGCGCGGAACCGGGATGTCCCCCCGGATCAGCGCCAGGTGGCTCCTGACGAACCCCTCGAAGTCGCTTACCATCTCGCGCACCGGGGCCGCGAAGAGGAGCTTGAAGAAGTGCCGGTCCTCGACGTTGACCGCCCTGCGGACCGGGCTCCCGAAGATCAACCGCTCGGCCTGCTCGTTGATCCACTCGATGTCCCAGTTCCGGTTGGCCATGTAAGCGGGGTATGCGATCTGGGTGATCATCGACGGGGTCTCGGCCGCGGCGACCGGCGGCGCAGCCGTGGCCCGCCGGCCCCTCGCGGGGGCCCGCCTGCGCGCGGCGGGGGCGCCCCGCGCGGGGCCGGGGCCGACGCCGAACTCGAGCCACTCGGCGGTCACCTCCAGGGCCCTGGCCGCGATGCGGACGTTCTCCCGACTCGGGACCTTCTTCCCGGAGAGCCACTGGGAGACCGCGGCCTGGGTCGCCCCTACCGCCGCCGCGAACTCGCTCTGGGTGATCTCGGCGTGGGCCAGGGCCGCCTGCAGGCGCCCCGCGAGCCCCTCCCCGTTCGTCTTGCGCACTCTCCCCTCCCCCCTTCCGGGGACGGAATGGCCGATCGGTACTCTATAACTTAGAGTTATCCAGCTTGTCAAGCGAAATCTTCCCTTCTAGGTTAACAATATTTACCAGTGGTTACACCACGAGGCTTCGAGGAACCGGACCGTCCGGGCGCCGGCGGCCGCCGGGGCCGGGGCGGCAGGAGGCCGCTTGACAGCCCGGCCGCTCGGGCCTACACTCCCCGCGACTCGACCACACCAGTCCCTGGACGTGGAGGGGGGGCATGCGGCGCACCGTCTTTCTGCTCGGCCTCACGCTGGTGACGGGACTCGCGGCCGGTGTGCTCGGGGATCGGCGCCTTGACGCCCAGCCGGCCCCGGCGAGGGTCACCGAGCTCCTCAGGACGGACCTGGCGGGAATGGAGGGGAAGGAGCTGATCGTTCAGCTCGTCGAGGTCGCCCCCGGAGCGGCCACCGGGAGGCACTACCATCCCGGGCCCGAGGTGGCCTACGTGCTGGACGGCAGCGGACTGCTCGAGATCGACGGGAGGCCGCCGGTCCCCTCGAAGGCGGGAGAGGTCAACTACATCCCGGCCCGGCAGGTGCACGAAGGACGCAACGCCAGCCCGGCCGCGCCGCTCCGGCTCGTGGTCTTCCGCATCCACGAGAAGGGCCAGCCCGTCACGGTCAGGGTCCAGTAGCCGACAGGAGGGCCCATGGCGACCGTGGAGCCGTACTGCACGACCCGAGGCTGCTCCAGCGTTCCCGCGTGGTTCCCTGAAGGGGTGAAGCGGGTCCTGAACCACTGCCCGGCCTGTGGCGCCCGCCTCCATTTCCGATGCTCGGCCTGCGAGCGCGGCCTCCCGGGGAACCCCGACGAAACGCGAGCCTTTGCCTGGTGCCCGTTCTGCGGCGGGCAGTTCGGCCAGCCCCCGGCGGGGGAACCGGGCGGCTAGGGTCCTGCGGACGCGGGGCCGAAGGCACCGAGCATGCGCCTCCGGGGTGGACCTCGGTAGGGAGATGGGGCTTGACACGCCTCGGGAGCGCCTCTACACTGGAAATACCCTGAGGAGATCGGATCGCCGGCTGAGGCTGGTCCGACGGTCGGCCGGGATCGGGAGGGTTGGTGAGTTCCTCCCAGCCCGATGAATGGTCCCGGGAGGCAAGACGCCGGCCGGGGCCGACGCATCCTGATGCTCCTCAGGGTTTTGCTTTTTCCGGGGGGCCGGGGCAAGAGGATGGTGCCCCCGGGGTGACTCGAACACCCGGCACGCGGTTTAGGAAACCGCTGCTCTGTCCGCCTGAGCTACGGGGGCGTACTTCTAAGATAGCACACTGACAGCCGTCGGCCGAGGCCGCGGAGCCCGACCCCCTTCTCGCGCCCGCGACCTACCCTCTGCGGAGCTGGTGGAAGGCGAACCGCCGGACCCATTTCACCATCTCCTCGACGTCCTCCCGGCGGATCTTGTCGAACTGGCCGTGGTGGGCCCTCTCCCTGATCTCGGCGAGGGCGGCGACGCGCTTCTGGGTGGGAAGGTCGTACACCCCGGCCTTGGCGAGCTCGGCGTTGAGCCGGGCGAGGTCCGTCCCCTTCGGGACCGACAGGCCACGGGCCCGGCAGAGCCTCCGCAGGGCGTCCTCGAGGACCGCCCCGGCCAGGGACGCCGCGGCCAGGTGGTGCCCCCCGGCGTTGAGGAGCTTGGCCTGGTCGAGGAACTCCCCCAGCAGCTCGGTGGCCAGCAGCGTCCGGAGATCCAACGTACGCCTCCCCGCGCCTAGAGCAGGTCGCCGGGGCCGACCCCCCGCTCCTCCAGGAGGCCCTTGAGCTTCTTGAGCCCCGCCGTCTCGATCTGGCGGATCCTCTCGCGCGTGAGCCCGAGCCGCTGGCCGATGGCCTCCAGGGTCATCGGGTCGGCGCCGGCCAGCCCGAAGCGAAGCTCCAGCACCGTGCGCTCGTTGCCGGGCAGCTTCGCCAGGAGGTCGGCGAGATCGGCCCGATCCCGCAGGAGCGCGGAGAGTCGCCCCGCGCTCGGCTCCGAGGGGTCCTCCACCAGGTCCGCGAGCACCCCTTTGCCCGCCTCCCCCACCGGGGCCTCCAGCGAGAGCGGCGGGTGGGCCAGCTCCTCGAGCTCCCCGAGCTGGGCGGCCGGGACCTCCATGGCCCGGGCGATCTCCTCGAGGGCCGGCGGTCGGCCGAGGCGCTGGGTCAGGTGCGCCCGGGTCCGCATGTACCGGGCCAGGAGGCCCTCGACGTGCACGGGGAGCCGGATCAGCCTGGCCTGGTTGGCGAGGGCTCGGACGATCGCCTGCCGGACCCACCAGCCGGCGTAGGTTGAGAACTTCGTCCCCCTGTCCGGGCGGTACTTCTGGACCGCGCGGAGGAGCCCGAGGTTCCCCTCCTCGATGAGGTCGGGCAGGGGGAGCCCGCGCCCCGTGTAGCGCTTGGCGAGCTTTACGACCAGGCGGAGGTTCGCCTCCACCATCCGCCGCTCGGCCTCCCGGTCGCCGGCGGCCACGCGGCGGGCGAGCCCGACCTCCTCCTCCCGGGCGAGCAGGGGGATCCGCGAGATCTCCCTGAGGTACACGGAGAGGACCGAGCGGGCGGAGGGCTCCAGGAGGTCCATCCCGGCGTCGGCCGGGTCGTCCTCGGGGAGATCCTGCTCGTCAGGGTCCTCTCGCGAGCCCATGGAGCGCTCCGGCATCAGTCGAACTCGGAGAACCGGACCGTGAACCCCCGGTGCTTGCCGGTCGGGGGCACCCAGCTCACCGAGACCTTCTCCACCCGCGCCAGCGGGGGCCCCTTCTCCAGATCCCGGACGAAGGCCCCGATGGCCTCCCGGTCACCCTCCACCCGGACCCTCACCCGCCCGTCCCGGAGGTTCATGGCGTAGCCCGAGAGCCCGAGCCCCTCGGCCCGGCGCTGGGCGAAGTAGCGGTAGCCGACACCCTGGACGCCCCCCTCCACCACGATCTCGGCCGCGACCCGCCCCACGGATCACCTCGCCCGGGCGTGGACCCGCTCGGCCCGGGCCAGGGCCTCCCGGACGGCCTCCTCGGGGGTGCCGGTCGCGATGACCCCCTTGATCTCGGCCCAGCTCGTCAGCCCGATCACCGGGAGCCCCATCTTCAGGGCGAGGGCGATTTCGGAGAGGGTCCCGTGCTCACCGGGCAGGGCGATGAGGGCGTGCGAGGAACGGGCCACGATGGCGTTGCGGGCGTGACCGAGCCCGGTCACGACGATGATGTCGATGAAGGGGTTGGCCTCGCGGTGGGACGTCCCCGGCAGGATCCCGACGGTGAGCCCGCCCGCGCGCTTCGCCCCGCGGGCGGCCGCCTCCATGACCCCGCCGAGACCGCCCGAGACCAGGACGGCCCCGGCGCGGGCCAGCCGCTCGCCGGTCTCCTCGGCCAGGGCGCTTACCTCGGGCGGGCACTCCCCCGCCCCGACGACGCCGATCTGCCAGGGGGAGGAGTGGTCGGGGCGACTGGATTTGAACCAGCGACCTCCTGCTCCCGAAGCAGGCGCGCTACCAGGCTGCGCTACGCCCCGATCCTCGTCCATGGCCGTCCTCCCACCCGGAAGGCGGCCGTCCTACTGGTCCCAGCCGTACTTGCCGATCAGCTTGACGAAGACGCACCCGCAGTCCGTCGAGGTGCGCATCCGGCCCTCGACCTTCTCGACCACCGAGAGGAGCTGCGAGTGGGAATCCCCGATGGGGATCACCAGCCGGCCGCCCTCGGCGAGCTGCTGGAAGAGCGGCGGGGGGACCGCCGGCGAGCCGGCGGTGACCAGGATGCGGTCGAAGGGCGCCTCGTCCGGCCACCCGTAGGTCCCGTCGCCCGTCCGCACCAGGGCGTTGGTGTAGCCCAGGGCCTCCAGGGTCTGCCGGGCCCGGGCCGCCAGGCCCGCGACCCGCTCGATGGAGCAGACCCGGCGCGCCAGCTCGGCGAGGATCGCCGTCTGGTAGCCGGAGCCGGTGCCGATCTCGAGCACCTTCTCCTCTCCCTTGAGGGCTAAAAGCTGCGTCATCGTCGCCACCATGAACGGCTGCGAGATCGTCTGCCCCTCCCCGATGGGGAGCGGGTGATCGCCGTAGGCCCGGTCCCGGAGGGCCTCCTCGACGAAGAGGTGGCGCGGGACCTTCCGCATCGCCGCGAGGAGCCGGGCGTCGGTGATCCCCCGGCGGGCGAGCTGCTCGTCCACCATCCGCTCGCGCTCCCGCGCGTAGCGCGCCTCGAGCCACCCGTCATCGGCGCCCAGGAGCCGCTTGAGCAGCACCCCCGCCGCTCCCCTACCGGGCCCGGCGGCGCCGGCCCGGCGTCCACCCCTTCGCCTGGAGGTCGTCCTCCCACGCCGCCAGCGCCCGGAGCGCCTCGTGGTTGGTCAGGTCGAGGTGGAGCGGGGTCACCGACACCCAGCCCGCGCTCACCGCGGCGAAGTCGGTCCCCTCCCCGGCCTCCCAGAGCGGCGGCCCGCCCCCGATCCAGTAGTAGGTCTTGCCCCGCGGATCGGTCTCCTCGACAACCTTCTCGCTGTAGACCCGTCGGCCGAGCCGGGTGAACCGGATCCCCTTGACCTCCCCGGCCGGGACGTTGACGTTGAGGAGGGTGTCGGGCGGCAGGCCGCGCCGGAGGACCAGCTCGGTCAGCGCGCGCGCCACCCTGCCCGCGGGCTCGTAGTCCTCCCCCTCCACCAGCGAGACAGCCAGGGAGGGGATCCCGAGCAGCACCCCCTCCATCGCCGCGGAGACCGTCCCGGAGTAGGTCACGTCGTCCCCCAGGTTCGAGCCCTGGTTGATCCCGGAGACCACCACGTCGGGGCGAGCCGGGAGGATCCCGAGGACGCCAAGGTTCACGCAGTCCGAGGGCATCCCGTTGACGGCGTACCGGCGCGGGCCGAGGCGCTCGACCCGGAGGGGGCGGTGGAGGGTGAGGGCGTGCCCCACCGTGCTCCGCTCCCGATCCGGCGCCACCACGTAGACCGCGCCGAGCCCCGCGAGCCCCTTGGCCAGGGCCGTCAGGCCCGGGGCGTGGATCCCGTCGTCGTTGGAGACGAGGATCGCCGGCTGTCCCCTGCCCATCCCCCTACCCTCGGAAAAAAAGGAGCAGACCCGAGGTCCGCCCCCTCCCCTCTTGCTTGTGCCACCGCCTATTTCTACCACACCCGGCCCGGCAAACACAAGCCGATGTCGCGGGCCCCCCGAGGAAGGCCTCATGAGGGCTTGACAAAAGTGTATCGGGTCTCGTACAGTTAGCTAATTTTTTTCACACTCTTCGTCCGGCCCACGGAGGCGTCCATGCCCCGAAGTTGGGTCGCGCACGATGTCTGAGTCGCCTACCTCTACCAGGCCGCCGGCCGGCCCGGCCGGCCAACGGCGGTCAGGAGGGACCCCCATGGCTCGCCCGAGACGGCCCGCGTCCGTCATCCCCGTGTTCCTCGCTCTTGCGCTCCTGGCCGGTTCGGCGACCCTGGCGTGGGGCCTGACGCTGGATGCGAAAGGCTCGGGGTACGGCAAGGGCGAGGTGATCACCGTCGCCTGTCCGGATGTCAAGGTGACCGATGCTGTCGAGGACGGCATCAAGTATTACTACACATTCAAGGGGCCCTGCATCCTGCCCGACGGCCTCACCCTTGTTCAGGTCACAGCCACGGCCACAGTCACCTGGTACAGCACGGGGGCCGAGGTAAAAGAATCGGTCGAGGCGACCGCGTTCTTCGGAAAGTATGCGATCAATTCCGCGTTGAGCAAGTGCGACAAGGATCCGTTCATCCACGCGGGGGCCACCTGTAAGGTAGACGCCGTCAACACCAACCTCAAGGAGGTCTGGGCTCAGTTTCCCTTGATGCGGGGACAGGTCCCGGCCGGCATGGCGATGAAGAAGAAGGAGAGCGCTCCGCCTCCCCCCCCGCCTCCCGCGCCTGCGAAGGCCGGCCTGGTGGGACAGATCATCAGCCCGACCGAGGACCAGGTGATCCCCGCCGGCGCCGAGTTCTTCCTGCTCACGTTGGAGCCGGCCGTCAAAGACTACCCGCCCAAGTGGGTCGGCATGGTGTGGGAGAGGCGGGAAGGGGGTCAGTGGGTCAAGGCCTCCGGGCCCTTCGAGAAACACTGGGCGCAGTTCCCGCTCGAGATCCATCTCAAACCCAACTTCCCGCCCGGACGGTATCGGGTGAGGGCCGCGGGGTTGCCGGTCAAGCAGGAGACGGACTTCACCGACTGGCGCCACTTCTGGATCGGACAACCGCTGGTTGTGGATATCCCCGGGGGCCTCAAGGGCCTGCCGGGCCTGGGACCCGCCCAGAAAGAGAAGGTGGATCTTTCGAAGGTGGACCTCTCGAAGATCTCCAACCTCGAGATCCTCTGCAAGATCCTCGACTGCTCGAGCCCGGCTCCGCCGGGCCGGGGGCTCTCGCAAGAGCAGCAGCTCTTGCTCTCGAAGGCTCTCGCCGAGAAGTTCCCGGGGTCCGCGGGCCTGTGCCCGTCGCCCAAGATAGAGGTTGGGCCAAAGTGGATTACGCCAGGAGGTGAATTCTTCATTAACGGCTGCGGCTTCAAAAGCAAACAGGGGAAGGTGGTGGTCTCTTCACCGCACTTCGGTGCGCTGGAGGCGGGTAAGTACGCGTGGGCCCCCACGATCATCCTGTTCGAACTACCGGGAGGGGCTGTTACCGGGGTGCATGACCACCAAGTGAGCATTCAGGTCATCACGTACGACAGCATGGCCAGCAACACCCTTCCGACCGAGTTCTACGCGGAGAAGGAGCTTCTCACGATGCCCTATACCGACCTGCAGGTGTTCTGCTCGGCGAACGCCGATCTCCAGAACACGTGCGGCCAAGCCAAGGAGGGGAGCTGGTCCGGTATCCACGTCCTCGAAGTCGCATGCAAGGGCGTGTCGCCGTGTGCGGGGCAAGACTCGGTCTCGGTGACGCTCGGGAACGGTTGGGTGCTTTGGGGTGCTGAATACTATGGTCCCGTCGCTTCGCTCGAAGGGTGCACCGCTGGCGTCGACAAAAAGAGCGTGAATTTCCCACCGGGTGGGCCGTCGTTTACCGTGACGGTGCCCTGGGTGATCCCGTGTGCCCCCGGGGCCGCCATGTATGTGGTCAACATAGTTATTAGGGGCCCGAAGGGCGTCCCGTACAAGTAGGAGAACGAACCGAGCCCAGGCTCCGGGACACATATACGGTGATCCCAACCTTGAAATAAGGGGGGAGCTGAGACCCTCCGGGGCGAGCGCGATGCCGCGGCTGCGATAGAAGTGGGTGCTGATCTGCTGGTGGTCTGCGCGGGAGGCCGACGTGAGACGATTCGCCGTCGTCTTGATGTTGACCGCTCCCCTGACCCTCGCCGCCCAGGTCCGGGCGGCCTCGCTCTCCCCTCCCCCCCCTGACCAGTCACGGGCGACGCCGGCGGCCCTCAGCGGGCTCCACCGCGAGCGCCAGGGGGAGCTGACCATCGTTCACCTGGAGGGGGCCCCCGCCCGGTTCCGGAGCTTCCTCCTCGAAGAACCCCTCCGCCTCGTGGTGGACCTTTACGGCGCCACCTCCAGACTCCCGAGCCCCCGGCACGAGCTGGTGGACCGGAATGTCTCCCAGATCCACGTCTCCCAGCTCCAGGAGAGCCCGGTCCCGGTGGTGCGGGTCGTCTTCGACCTCTGGCGGAAGACCCCGGTCGAGGTGATCCCCGGGGACAGGGGTCTCCGGATCACCTTCGGCCGGGGCACCCTTCCGATGGTGGCCGCGACGGCCCCCACGCCGGTCGGCGGGAGCCAGCGGGCCTCATCCGAGCCCCCTGCGACGACCCCCACCGCCCAGGCCCAGGCTCAACCGCCGACGACGCCCCCGCCGCCCGCCGCGCCCCGGGGGCCCGCGACGGCCTTCACCGGGGAAGAGCGGCTGTCGCTCTACGCCGCGAGCATCCGGGGCAACCGCGAGCTGTCGCTCCTCAACGAGGGGAACCACTTCGTCCAGGAGCTGGACCTCACCCTCCGCCACCGCCTCGGGGAGAACGCCAACTTCGAGGGGACCCTCAGCACCCGCTGGACCGACGACCCCAAGGTGGACCCGGAGCACTTCGCCCTCCAGCGCTTCTCCCTCAGATTCTTCGGCAAGGACTACGAGGCCGTCGCCGGCGACTTCCTCACGACCTTCACCCCCTTCACGCTCTCGGTGCCCCTCCGGGGGGTGAGCGGGTGGAAGGAGTTCACCCTCCTGAAGGGCCTCAGGGCGACGGGGGTGGCCGGCCTCTTCAAGGGGCGGTGGGAGGAGTTGTGGGGCACCCTCCCCAACGAGAGCTTCGACCGGTGGGTCGAGGGGATCCGGCTGGAGCAGCGCTTCACCGACCGGATCAGCGTGGGGGTCAACTTCCTCAACGCCCGGGACGACGCCTCCAGCCGCCCCAGGGCCAAGGCGTTCGCGACCCCCGTGAGCAACCAGGTGGTGAGCCTGGACGCCCGGGTAGATGCGGCCCGCTGGCTCTCCGTCGAAGGAGAAGCAGCACATAGCTGGAACGACCCGGACACCCGGACCCGCGGGGGGCGGCGGGAGGACGGGGCCTTCCAGGTCAGCGCCCGGAGCCGGATCGGGGATCTCCGGGCGACGGGCCGGTACATGCGGGTGGAGCCGAACTTCGCCTCCGCCGGCTCCTTCACCTTCGCGGACCAGGAGGAGGTGCTGCTCAAGGCGGACTACGACCCCCTCCGCCAGGTGAGCGTGGGGGCGAGCTTGATGAGAAGCCGGGACAACCTGGATGGCCAGAAGGCGACCACCACGACCCTCACGACCCCCGAGGTCCGCCTGGGGCTCCACGACCTCCCGGGGCTCGGGGCCCTGGCCCTCGACCTCCGCCATCGGATCCGGGAGGGGCAGAGCGATGACGACCTCCTCGATCAAGTGACCCGCACCACCACCGTGGACCTCTTCCACCAGCTCGGCCCGGTCCGGGCCAGCGGCGGCTACGAGCACCAGGCGAAGGAGGACTTCACCGATCCGGCGCGGAACGCCCGGGTGGACCTCGTCTTCCTCTCCGCCGACGCCCGCTTCCCGCTCTGGGGGATGGACGTGGCGCCCCTCCTCCGCCTGGAGTGGTTCACCGAGAAGCGCCTCCGGGCGCGGCAGCGGGAGACGACCCGGAGCGGCGAGGCGGGGGTGAGGGTGGACCTCCCCCGTTGGGCGATCCTGGAGGTCAACTACCGGCTCAGCGACACCTCGGCCTTCATCTCCGCCGAGGACCTGACCCGGAAGGCCGTGAAGGCCGAGCTCAGCTACCGCGTCCTGGGCCGGGACGACCGCCTCCTGACGGTGAGCTACGAGCGCCGGGAGAACGACTTCGCCGACAACTTCCGGGACTACGACGAGGTCATCGGGACCGCCAAGCTGCTCTTCCGGTTTTAGATGGACCGTGAACCTGCTACCCTGTTGGCGTGACCAACGGGATGGAACGCCTCCCGGCACGGCGAACAAGGGGTCGAGCATGAGACACACTCTGCCGTTGAAGCTCCTCGCCCTCGCGGTGGGCCTGGCCCTCCTCCTGCCCCCCGCCCCCCCGCTGGCGCCCGTCGCCATGCCCGCCGAGCCCGAGGAGGAGCAGGTCCGACAGGCGGTCGAGTGCCTCGTCCACTACTACGAGCGCCGGCGGCTGAGCCGGCTCCTCGCCTGCTTCGACGAGGCCCACTTCGTGGGGTTCCGCGGCCAGAGCTTCCTCCGGATGGAGCAGGAGATCGAGCGCGACTTCGAGGTCCTCAAGTTCATCCGGCTGAACCGGAAGGCCGAGTTCGTCCGGATCGAGGGGGAGAACGCCACCTATCAGGCCGACTTCGAGCGGCTGGGCGAGACCGACACCGGGTTCGTGGGGGGGTTCCTGACCACGCGCCGCGAGGGGAGGCTCCTCCTGCTCCTGCAGAAGGTGGAGGGGAAGGCGGGGAAGAAGGAGTGGAAGATCGTCGGGCTCAACGTCCTGGCCGGGAGCCCCATCTTCGGGGTGGCCGCCCAGGAGATCGCCGAGGCCCGCCCCGACCTGACCGTGGCGAGCTTCGCCCCCCCCTCCACCCTGACCCTGGGGCAGGCCACGACCCTCTCCGCGGTCGTGCAGAACCTGGGAAAGACCGCGACCCGGCGGCCGGTCAGGGTCCGGTTCTTCGACGGGACCGCCCAGATCGGGAGCGACCAGAGCCTCGGCGCCCTCGGCCCCTCCGCCTCCGCCGCCGCGTCCGTGAGCTTCACGCCGGCCACCCCGTCCCAGCGGACCCTCCGGGTGGTGGTGGACCCGGACAACGAGATCCCCGAGACCAACGAGGAGAACAACCAGCGGACCGCCAGCGTCCAGGTCCTCGGGACGGACGCCACCGTCGAGGCGAGCCCGAACCCCAACCCCGTGGAGTTCCCGACCGACAGCCTGACCCTTACCGTGACGGACCTCGACCGGGCCGGCCAGGGGCGTGTGAGGGTCCGGCTCGTCACGTCGAGCGTCGAGATCACCCCGGCGCCCGGGAGCACCAGCGACGAGGAGAGCTTCGAGCTGACCGAGACCGGGGCCCGGACCGGGATCTTCCGCCGCACCTCCATCCCCACGGGGCGGGTCTCCTGCGCCGCCACGCGGAACAACGGGACCCTGGAGCTCCCGGCCCTCCTGGCCTGCTTTGTCGGCCGGCCTCCAGTCACCTCCGCCACGTTGACGATCATCTACACGGACGAGTTCACCGCGACGCCCCGGACCAACGTGGAGCGGTCCGTGACCATCACCATCACCTGGACCAACATCTGATGTGACCGGGCGGCCCCGGCGCCGCACGCGCGCGGCTTCCGGGGGGGGAAGGGAGGCGCGAGATGTGGAGGACCAGCACATCGCCTGACAGGCGCCATCGAGCCTTGTGCGGCGCCCTGGCCCTCGCGGGGCTGCTGGCGGCCGCGTCGATGCCGGCGGCCGCGCAACCGCGCGGCGCGCCGGGGCGGGAGCCGGCGGGGGCCCCGGCGGCGCTCGAGATCACGCGGGCGGAGGTGGCGCCCGCGGAGGCGTTCGTGGGCGACACCCTCCGCGTCACCGCCGCGGTGCGGAGCAGCGGGGGGCCGTCGGGGCCCTTCGCCCTCATCCTGAAGCTGGAGGGCCGGGAGCTGGGCCGGCAGGCGGGGGAGGTGGGGCAGGACGCCGAGAGGCGGTTCCAGTTCGCGCAGCCGGCGCCGGACAAGGTCGGGCGGGTCTGCTTCGAGCTGGCCCTGCAGCCCGAGCGGGGGGCGCGGGCGCGCGTGGGACCGAGCCAGGCGGCGTGCATGACGACGCGCGCCCGGGTGGCGAGCCCCCGAGCCCCCGAGGAGCCGGCCGCGCCTCGGGCGGTCACGCCGTCCGCGCCGGGACGGGTCGCGCCCGCCCCGCCCGACCCCCTGCGGCGCGCGCCGGTTGCCCTCAGGCTGATCTCCTCGGAGGTGAAGGGTGACTCGCTGGAGCTGGTGATCGCCAATCCCGGCGAGGACCAGCGCGATGTCCCCGTGGAGCTGCGGCTGGCCGGCCAGGTGGTGGGGCGCGGCCAGCTCCCCCGACTGCGGGCCGACGACGAGCGGCGCCTCGTGGTGGCGTTCGCGCTGCCGCCGGGGACGACGGGGCCGGTCGCCCTGGAGATCTATGCCGGCAAGGACCGGATCGGCGTCCAGCGCCTGGAAGGGCCCCTCGCCAGGACCGCCCCGGCGCCGGGCGGCCCCCCCGGAGTGCCCCTCAAGTTAGGGCAACTGAGCAAGGAGCAGTACGAGGCACTTCCGGATGATGCCAGGATCGAGGCGCCGGGGCGGGGGGTGCTCACCAGGGCGGAGCTCCGGGCCCTGGCGGAGCAGAAGCGTCAGGAGGCCCTGACGGAGAGCCAGGCGCGGGCAGGCCAGGCTCGGGCCGACCTCGAGGCGGCTCGCGCCAGGTTCCTCCAGGAAGAGAAGGCCAGGCGGGAGGCCAACAACGCGAGGGCCCGGGCCGAGGCGGCGCGTCTGCAGCAGGAGCAGTCCGCCAAACTCGCCGCTATCCAGCGGGAAGCCGCCCAGCTCCAGGCCCGTTCCAAGAACGCCTCGCCCGCCGAGCAGGCGGAGATCGACAAGCGCGCGCGGGAACTCCTCGAGCAGCTCCAGGAATTGGTCGAGCAATGACCGGACCCTGAGCGCCGCCCGGCCCTGGAGTCGGGCCGAGACGGCATCGCGCGGTCCAACATCCGACGTGACGGATCGGACGGAGGGAGGGCGAGGGCACCCTGGTGGGGCCGGAGGCGACGGCCACCCTCAGCCCCGAGGAGGCGCAGGCGCTCCTGCGGCGGGTTGCCCGGGGGGACCGGCAGGCCTTCGGGGCCCTCTACGAAGGCTTCCACCGCCCCGTGTTCCGCTACCTCTTCCGCCTCGTCAGGGACCAGGAGATGGCCGAGGGGCTCCTGAACGACGTGATG
>Ga0114945_10001431_pt1 | contig 14824 bp, 14 predicted proteins | sample OV2TP3_FD_87194 | JGI IMG/M metagenome (GOLD analysis project Ga0114945, IMG submission 87194) | Hot spring microbial communities from Beatty, Nevada to study Microbial Dark Matter (Phase II) - OV2 TP3 | ecosystem: Environmental > Aquatic > Thermal springs > Hot (42-90C) | place: USA: Beatty... | reverse complement strand
CCGCTATGGCATGACCATTCAGGGCAGACAAGATCATTTGAAACTGTATCAAGTCAGCAAGTATTTAGACGGCAATTCGCCCATTACAAAAATTTGACAAAAAACTTCACTGCTTTCAATAACTTACATTAATTTTTTGCCACAAACTCGGGAAAGCTTCATTTAATGGGTGTTTTAATGGCGGAACAGGCGCAAAGACAGATCAGAAAGGGAGCCCCTCGATATCCTCCGGCCGTTCGATGGTGCACACCCGAAGCGAGGGATCGATCCGACGGACGAGCCCTTTGAGGACCTTGCCCGGGCCGATCTCGATAAAATCCGTGATTCCTTGAGAGGCGATTGTGCGCACCGATTCCTCCCAGCGGACAGAGGAGACGATCTGCCGGGCAAGATCGCGGCGGATGGAATCCGGATCGCGGTGCGGCTGGGCATGGACATTGCTGACAACCGGAATCCTGCAGGATTGAAAGGAAACCTTCTTGAGCTCGCCTTCAAATTTCCGGGCGGCGGGCTGCATCAGACTCGAATGGAAGGCCCCGCTGACCTCCAGCGGAATCACACTCTTGGCGCCCCTGGCCGGGTCCTCGGCTCTAGTGCCCTTGCAACTTTCTTTTGTTTTATATTCGGCAAGGGCACTGAGGGGGTGTGGGGGAACCTGTTCCCCCACGATTGGGGGGTGCTCAGTCCCGACCAAGGGTCGGGACGCCGAAGGGGGGCTTGCCCCCCTAGCGGAAGTGCCGCTGGATATTCCAGAGAATTTAGTTGCAGCGGCACTAGTCGGGCCTTCGGCTTGAATCCGCCGACAAGCCTCCCTCACTTTTTCCAAACCACCGGTGATGACAATCTGCTCGGGAGAATTGAAATTCGCCACCTCGGCGCCGGTTTCGCTGCAGATCTTAAGCAAGCGATCCCGATCAAATCCGATCACCGCGGCCATGGTGCCTTGGGCAAGTCGGGCGGCCTCTTCCATAAAAAAGGCCCGGCGTTCAACCAGACGCAGGGCATCCTCGAAAGTCAAGGCCCCGGCCGCAACCAGCGCGGAGTACTCTCCCAAGCTCAAACCCGCGGCGAAACGCACAGCGAGATTCTGAAATTGGGGATGCGCCTGAAGGGCCTTCAAAGCGGCAACACTCACGGTCAGAATCGCGGGCTGGCAGAAAGCGGTTTGGGTGAGCTTCTCGGGGGGGCCTTCAAAAATCACGGACTTAAGATCGTTGCCTAAGAGTCGATCGGCCTGATCAAAGATCGTGCGGGCCGCTTCTGAGGTTTCATAAAATTCCCGGCCCATGCCCACGCGCTGGGCGCCTTGACCGGGGAATATTAGAGCAGCGTGATGGGGCATCTGTTAAGAGTGTCTCGTGGCCCGTGACTCGTGGCTCGTCCTTTAAAGTTTACTAATGAGACTGGTAAGCATTCTGAGCTCATGATTAATATCTTCTAAAAGTTCTTCCAATTTTGTTTGATCAATATAATTTCGTCTTTTTGCAATCGTAAGATGAGTATCTATCTCTGCACAAGATCCCAGGGAAATATACAAAAACTGAACATATTCCTTTGTATATTGTCTTACAAACCCTTCGGCAATATTCGAAGGGATGGATACAGAAGCTCTCCTCATTTGACTCGCTAATCCATACAGCTCCTCAGTTGGAAAATTTTTAGTCACCTCATATACTTTATCAACAATCTCAATCCCTTTTTGCCAAACTTGTAAATCCTTATAATCTTTTACCTTCATCTCTTGATTCCTCCCGATTGATGCCTTTAAAGAAATCTAAACGGGCCACGGTCCACTGGTCACGAGTCACGACGTTACCACTCCACGACGCTCGCGCCGGTCACGAGCCCCGCGCCGAAGGCCACGAGGGCCACCAGATCGCCTTTCTTGATGCGCCTTTCTTCAATCGCCTCATACAAGGCGACGGCGATAGAGGCCGCGGACATATTGCCGTAGCGGTCGATGTTGACAAAAATCTTTTCCTTGGGGATTTGGAGCTTTTTGGCCACCGCCGTGATGATGCGGTCGTTGGCCTGATGAGGAACCACACAATCAATTTGGGAAAGCTTGACGCCCGCCCGGCGGGCAGCAATGTGGACCGCCTCGGCCATGGAGGTCACGGCCACCTTAAAGAGCTCTTTTCCTTCCATCACCACATAAGGCCTTTTGGCCAAGACCGTGTCCTGGCTTAACGGCTCCCGGTCATGATCAGCCACAACCGACATGAGATCTGCCCGCTCCCCATCGCTGTCGAGATAATCGGAAATGATTCCCCGGCCCTTGACGGGCGCCAGGACGCAAGCCCCGGCGCCGTCCCCAAAAAGGACGCAGGTGTTGCGGTCCCTCCAGTCGATGAGGGAGCTGATTTTTTCCGAGGCAATGACCAGAGCGTTGCGATAACGGCCGGACTGGATGAACTGTTTGGCGATTGTGATGGCATAAAGATATCCGGCGCACGCGGCGCCGACATCGAAGCCCGCCGCATTCTTAGCGCCCAGGGTCTTCTGCACCAGGCAGGCCGTGGAGGGAAAATTGCTGTCGGGGCTGATCGTGGCGACAAGAATCAAATCGATGTCGGAGGCCTTGAGCCGGGCCTTTTTTAAGGCCTCCTTCCCTGCCAAGGCGGCCAGATCGCTTGTCCTTTGGCCTTTGGAGGCGATGCGGCGCTCCCGGATGCCGGTGCGGGTTCTGATCCACTCATCGGTTGTGTCCACGATCTTTTCCAGATCGAAATTGGTGAGTCGTCGTGCCGGGAGGTACCGACCGACGGAGATGATACCGACGTTCTTTGCTCCTACCTTTTTCATTTAAAGGGGCTCCAAACCAATTCATCTCCCCCACCTTCCCTCCCCCAAAATGGGGGAGGGCTAGGGAGGGGGCATTACTTTCCTCCCGAGACTTCCTGAATCATCCGCGAAATGATCTTGTGCTCCACTTCTCTCTGAGCAGCCTTGATGGCGTTTTTAATCGCCTTGGGGTTGGAGCGGCCGTGGCTGATCATCACGACCCCGTTGACCCCCAAAAGGGGCGCGGCCCCGTACTCCGAATAATCCGCATATTTTTTCACATGATTCAGCCGGGATTTCATGAGGAGTGCCCCCAGCATGGCCATCGGGCTTTTGCGGATCTCTTGACGAAGCAACGTCGCGGCCGATTCCATCAGACCTTCGGAAACCTTGATCATCACATTGCCCACAAACCCGTCGCAGACGATGCAGTCACAGCGCCCGGAAAAGACTTCATTGGGCTCGACATTGCCCACAAAATTGCGCAGCCTCTCTTCCATCAATCTATGGATCTGTTTCTGAAACTCTCCCCCCTTGCTTTCTTCTTCTCCGATATTGAGGAGGCCCACGCGGGGCTGTTGTATTCCCATGACCTCCCTCGCATAGACAATCGCCATCAAGGCAAACTGCAAGAGATGCTCGGGCTTAGGGTCGGTGTTGGCGCCCACATCAATCAAAAAGGAAAATTTATTTAAGGTAGGAATGACCAGGCCAATCCCCGGGCGCTCGACCCCGGGCATCATGCCCAAATTAAAGGTGGAGGCGCAGACAACCGCGCCGGTATTGCCGGCACTCACAAAAGCCGCATGATCCGTGTCTTTGAGGAGATTCACCCCCACCGAAATGGAGGAATTCTTTTTCTTGCGGATGCTGGTCGTGGCCGGTTCATGCATATCGATGACCTCGGGGGTATGAACCAACTCGACATGATCCGAAGGATAGGTATATTTTCTCAATTCCTGTCGGATTTTATCGTCTTGCCCAACCAGAACGATGGTACACCCCAACTCTTTAACGGCCTCCACCACTCCTGCCACAACCGCTTGAGGAGCATGATCGCCGCCCATGGCGTCGACTACGATTTTCAATTGGGCTCCTTTGTCAGCTTTCAGCTGTCATTATCCCGGCTTTTTCTTTTTTTCTTTCGGCTTTATTTCCACAACCGGTCGACCTTTATAATATCCGCAAAAAGGACAAACCCGATGAGGAATAATAGATTTTTGGCAGTTGGGGCAGATGCCAAACGAGGAAGGCGTAAGCTTCCAATGGGTTCGGCGTTTGCGCCCTCTTTGCCGGGAATGTTGTCGTTTGGGTAAGGCCATGGTGGTACTCCTTTGTCAACAGAGGTCACAAGAGCACAAGGTCACCAGGTCACAGGTTAAAAACTTTTTTGTCCCTCAAAAACCTGTGACTTTGTGACCATTTTCTTTTTATCTTTGACATCTACACTCTTCTTTATTAAGATTCGTCCCGCACCTAAGACAAATCCCCTTGCAGTCTGCACGGCATAAAACCTTCATCGGCTGCCTTAAAATCAGCTCCTGACGGATGTCCTCGCCCAGATCAAGGGATTCCCTCTCTTCTTTAACCGGGTAATCGAAATCAAAGACATCCAAACGGGTATTTTCCACCACATCCAGGCAGCGGGCGCAGATAAAGGAATATCGTCCCCTCACTTCTGTGCGGACCGTGACCGTGTCTTCGAATCTTTCCAGATGAGCCTTGACGGTTAAAAGGGAACTGACGGGAATATCCTCCTCTGATAACCCCAGAGAACTCGGCGGGACACTCTGGATCAATTCTAAGCCCTCAGAAGGGATGTCTCGAATCTTGACCTTCATTTCCTCAAACGTTCCTTTAGCTTTTTTTCCACAAAATTCGGAACAAGCGAAGAGAGATTCGCGCCCAAAGCGGCGGCCTCTTTTAAAAGAGTTGAGGAAAGAAAGGAATATCCTTCGGAAGGCATAAGAAAAACCGTTTCGATATTTTCGTTCAACCGCCGGTTGGTTAAGGCCATCTGTAATTCATACTCGAAGTCCGAGATCATCCGCAGGCCGCGGATGAGGACGTTGATCTTTTTACGCTGGGCATAGTCCACGATCAACCCGTCAAAAGCCTCCACCTGGATATTTTTTAAGCCGCGGGTGGCCTTTTTTACCATCTCCAAGCGCTCCGCAATACTAAAGAGGGGCTTTTTGTGAGAATTGTTGGCCACGGCCACGATGACCTTGCTAAAGATCCGGGTCGCCCGTTTCATAAGGTCAAGGTGCCCGTAAGTAACGGGATCAAAGCTTCCTGGATAGATGGCGGTTTGGCTCATAACTCATAACCCGATAAATCGCTAAAACCGACGCCCCGTAGCGTTTCTCCTTTAAAAGAAAAAATCTACCTTCCCTTTGAGGTAGAATTTCAGTCGCTGTGGTTTGTGCGACGATCAAAGAATTGGGGTGTACTATATCATGGGCCGCTAGGGTTTTCAAGGTTTTTTTCCCCAGTCCCTGTCCATAGGGAGGGTCGAAGAACACGACATCAAACTTTTTTCCCCCACGGTTTAGCTCTTTGATGGTGGCAAAGACATCCCCCGCAATTACCCAAAAGTCGCCACGTGGCGACTTTTGCGCTGCCAGCTCTTTGATGGTGGCAAAAACATCCCCGGAGATTCTTTGAACGGCATCTGGTGGCTTCCCACCCGAAAGGCAGCCCAAAAGCGCACAGTTTTTCTCAATGACCTTAAGACAAAAGGGGTCTTTCTCAACCAGCACGACGGACTGCGCCCCCCGCGACAGGGCCTCCAAGCCCAGCGCTCCGCTCCCCGCAAAAAGGTCCAGAAAAACCGACCCGCGGACATCCTTGAGGATATCAAACACGGCCTTGCGCACCAGATTCTGGGTGGGCCGGATGCCTTGGGGCATGTAAAAATTGCGGCCTTTCAATCTTCCGCCAAGGATCTTCATAATCACCCCGCCTCGGCCATCGCCAAATACGTGGGATACCGCTTGCGGACAACCTCTTTGATGAGCGCATTGGCGCCGAAGCGCAGATGGGGATCGGCTTGGGTTAAGGCCAAGGCCTCCCGACGGGCGAGCTCCAAAATGTCGAGCTGGGTCGCGGGATTGGCCACCTTCAACTCGTTTAAGCCGTGTTGGTGGCGGCCGAAGAATTCCCCAGGCCCTCGGATCAGCAAATCCGCTTCCGCGATCTTAAATCCATCATGAGTGGATAAAATCGCCTGGACTCTGGCTTTGGCCTCCTCGGTGGTGGGCTCGCCGATCAGGAAACAGAACGCATCCGCCGCCCCGCGCCCAATCCGCCCGCGCAGCTGATGAAGCTGGCTCAAGCCAAAACGCTCGGCGTGCTCAATGACCATCACGCTGGCATTGGGCACGTCCACGCCCACCTCCACCACGGTTGTGGCGACCAGAATATCGATTTCTTTCTTTTGAAACCCATCCATGATACGCTCCGACTCTTTTCGACTCATCCGGCCATGAATCAATCCCAAACGGAAATCTTTGAACTCGTGTTTTTGAAAATGCTGAAAGCTCTCCTCGGCCGCCTTCAGATCCAGCTTCTTAGATTCTTCCACCAACGGATAAACAACAAACGCCTGGCGGCCCTCTTTGACCAAATCCGCCACCAGACCGTAAACTTCCGGCGACCGTTCTTGGGGGAAATACCGCGTCTGAACCCCCCCTCTTCCGGGCGGCAGCTCCTGAATGATCGACACATCGAGATCCCCATACAAGGTCAAGCACAGCGTCCGGGGAATCGGGGTCGCCGTCATAATGAGACAGTCGGGGTTGATGCCCTTGGCGGATAAAAGCGCCCGCTGACGGATGCCGAATTTGTGCTGCTCGTCGATCACCACAAAGCTCAAATTTTTAAAAGTGATCTCCTTCTGGAGCAAGGCATGGGTGCCGACAACAAGATCAAGGGCTCCCTCTTTGATGTCCTGAGAGATCTTTTCTTTTTGCTGTCTTTTGAGCTGGCTGGTCAAAAGGCAAAGACGCATCTTCTTAAAGGGTCCTTGTTCTCGGTGGATAAACTTCTGGATCACCTCAAAATGCTGCCGGGCCAGGATTTCGGTGGGGGCCATGATCGCCGACTGAAAACCATTATGAAAGGCCACCACAGCGCCAAACAAAGCCACCACGGTCTTGCCCGAGCCCACATCTCCTTGAAGGAGCCTCAGCATCGGAGAATTTCGTTTCATGTCTTCGGCAATCTCCTCAATCACTTTGATCTGGTCGTTGGTTAAAGGAAAAGGAAACGCCTGCAGGAAATCCTCCAACAGGCCCTCCGGGATCCGGTGCCCAATCCCTTCCCGCTGGACGATACTTAAACGCCGCAGAATGACCGACACTTGAAAGAAGAAGAACTCCTCGAAGGCAATCCGCTTATAAGCCTCTTGCTGCAAGGACAGACTCTCCGGAAAATGAATATGGTTCAAGCTTAAAACGATGTTCATTAGATGGAATTTATTCCGGATAGAAAAGGGCAGAGCATCCCTCAGGTCCCCGGCGTAGGATTCCAGACACGTCTTGATCACCCGGCGCAGATATCTCTGCGAGAAACCGCGCGTCAGCGGATAAATCGGAACAATCCGCCCCATGCTTAAGGCTTCATCTTCTTCGCCGATCAGCTCGTATTCGGGAGCGACCATCTGCAATCGATCCTTGTAGGCTTCGACCTTGCCGTACAAAACGACGCGCTCTCCCACCTTAAAATAATTTTCCAGATAAGGCTGGTTGAACCAAATGCAACTGAGCCTCCCATGCTCATCCCCGATCACGCTTTCGTAGACATGCTTTCGGGTGTACCAGCTACGGCGTCCTCCTCTCGCGAGGATCTTTCCCGTGACGGTGTGATACTCACCAACTTTGAGCTTGTTTAAAGGAGTCAGCTGGGTTCGGTCTTCGTAGCGCCGGGGGAAAAAATAGAGAAGATCTTCAATCGTTTCGATGCCCAGTTTGGCAAAGAGGCTCTTGCGGGCCGGACCGACCCCTTTGACGTATTGGATGGATATGTCGCTTGGTTTTCGCATCTACTTCAAGAAAAACACCCCTAACACAACCAAAAGCATTCCGCTGAGCTTGGCTAAAGTGATCTTTTCTCCCAGAAAAATCGTACCCAGCATAAAAGCAATCAAAGGATACGACGCCGCCAGCGGCACAACCAGTGAGGCCTCGCCGTCTTTGAGCGCGTGGTAGAAACAGATCTGTCCCAAAATACTGGCCAGAAATCCTCCCGCGATCAGCAATCCCCAGCCTTGCAGCGGCGAAACCAGGGATTCCTTAATCACCCCGAATTTAAAAACCAAGAGTAAACCTGTGCCGATCACGACTCCCATCGACCTAAAAAAGAGCCCGGCAAAAACCGGCGCCTTCGCCAGTCCCAGCTTTTCTAAAATCGGCGCGCAGCCCCAAATGAACGCCGCCCCCAAAGCCCAATAAAATGGTTTCATGGATCTCCTTTCTTAAGGACTTCTTTGTTTTCTATAGCTTATTTTTGAATTCCCCGAATGTGGGTGAAGGGAAAAAAATTTGGAAAGATCACAAGGCAGGTCAAATAAGAGCAACGGCGGTTCTCTGACGAAGTAATATCCTGGCTTAAAACGCCCGCATCCGGCTTAAACGCCTCTCGAGCTGTTTTCGATAACCCCTTTGAAAAACTTCTTTAAAATCATAAACCCCTCGGAACGTCTCGATCTTGTCCTCTTCGGATTTGCTTAACACCTTATTTTCAACCAGATTAAAAACGACGTGGCCAAAGTCTTCGGTGGTTTGGATCCCCCAGTGATGCAGGACCGAGAGCGCCATCGGGCCGTACCTTTCCATCAAGAGCTCTTTCATGCCATCCAAAAGCTCGCTGCCGCTGACATGCTTGGGCCGACGGAGTTTCTTTTGGGTAAAGCTTAAGGCCTGCATGACAAACTCATAGGCATCCGGTTTATACCGGGGATCTTTCTCGCAGATGGCGTCCATGATATTATCGAATTTCTTGTTCATACAAATGATATATTACAGCACAGAAAACGGAAAAATCAAAAAATTTCCATAATTTTTATAAAGGATCGCCAAAATCTGTTTGGCGGGGAAAGGTCTGTGTGGGATAATAGCGCCATGAAAAAACCCGGCTGGCCGTGGAAAATCTATTTTTTTGTTTTTAGCGTCCATGTCTTATTGAATATGCTCAATTTGTTCTTTCCCGATTCTCTCCCTTATGTCTATTATCATATTCTCATGGCGTTTCATCCGGGATACCGTACGGCTTATGGGCTGGCGGTCCTGCAGGTCATCTTCAACCTCATCACGGTGATTCCGCTTTTTTTATTCGTCTTCCAAATCCGTCTGCTGAACGCTCACCTCTGGCAATGGATATTTGTCCTACGGGTGATTTTTGATCTCACCGGACATGCCCTGGAAATCAAATTCTTTAGATCCGTCTTTCATGCGGATCTGCAGACGTTTCTTTCGTATCTTTTCATCTTTCTGGTCCTCATTGTCCCTTCCTATATCGGCTGTTTTTGGTATGCCTTCCGCTTGAATCTCGAGAAAATGAGGTAAACGCACGGCACAACAATCAAGGTAAAGAGCGTAGATAAGAGCACCCCTCCAATGACCGCGATCGCCATGGGAACGCGGGTCTCAGCGCCGGGCCCGACGCCCAAGGCCGCGGGGATCGCCGCCGCAACGGTAGACAGCGACGTCATCAAAATGGGTCTTAGCCGGACGGGACAGGCCCGAATCAAGGCCGAGGAAGCATCCCGACCCTCCTCCCGCATCTGATTCGTAAAATCAACCAAGAGAATCGAATTTTTCTTCACGATCCCCATCAGCAGGATGATGCCGATCAAGCTGTACAGATTAATCGACTGGCCCGTCAGCCACAAGCCCACGAACGCGCCCGAGACGCTGAAAGGAAGAGCCACCAACACTGTTAAGGGATGGAGATAATGGTTAAACTGGGATCCTAAAACCATGTACGCAATCAGAATGCCGGCCCACATCACAAAAATAAGACTCTGCAGGGATTCCCGAAAGGTCTGCGTGCTGCCGCCGAAAACCGCACGGTATCCCTCGGGAAGCACCTCCTGGGCGATCCGCTGGGACTCTTGAATCGCCTCGGCCTGTGACTTCCCGCCCGCGACATTCGCGAAGAGGCTGATCGCCCGTTCGCGGCCTCGTCGCGTGATCGTCAAGGGGGTCGAGGTCTCGGTAATCTCGACAACGTTCTTAAGCTGCACCATCTCTCCTCGGTTGTTCCACACCCAGAGCTTTTCGATGTCTTGGGGGCGGGTGCGCTGTTCGGGGATCAGCCGGACGCGGACATCGTAGCGCCGGCCGCCGTGCGTGTATTTGGCCACCCGCTCTCCCCCCACCAATGCATTCACCGTCTGTGCCACGGCCTCGACGCTCACCCCGCGCTCGACGGCCTTCTCCCGATTGGGGACAACGCGCACCTCGGCGACCCCTTCCAAATAATCGGTATCCACATCCACCATCAGCGCACTTTTGGCCATACGCTCCCGGATGATTCTAGCGTATCGGGCCAATTCCTCCCAATCCGGTCCTCGGATGGTCAGCTCGATGGGATAACCCCGCTGGGCCGAGAAGCCCGTCAAGGAGAGATCTTGGATCGAGGCTTTTAAATCCGGAATCTTATTGAGCTCCTTTCGAAACAAGGCCATGAGCTCCTGCTGGGACAAAGGATGAGAGTTGGGAGCCACAACCGGCCGCTTCCGGGGTTCTTTAAAGGTGGCAAGAATAATGCCGCTGTTGACCTCTCCCCCCATAAAACCACCGACGGCGGCGAAGTAACGATTAAGCTCCGGACGGCTCATGACAAACTCCTCCGCCTTGCGGAATCGGTCGCTGGTAAACTCGATCGATGATCCCGGCGGTGTCCGCAGGCGGCAAAAAAACATGCTCTGATCCTGAGGAGGAACAAATTCCTTGCGGAGTTTTCCTAAAAGACCCAGCGAAGCCGCAAAAAGAATTGCCGCAGCACCCACAACGAGAAAAGGACGTGGCAAAATCCATCTTTCCAGCCCTCGACGGTAAAACTCTGCTAAAATCCGAAAGCCCTCGCCCACCCCCCTTCCCAGCTTGGTGCGGCGCTCCCCCACCGTCAAAAACTGAGAGCACCGCATCGGCGTCAGGGTAATCGCCTCCAGAAGAGACAAGGCCACCGCGATCGAAATGGTCACCCCATATTCATAGAAAAACTTCCCCATAATCCCGGAGATAAAGACGACCGGCAGAAAAATCGCGATGATCGAGAGGGTCGTGGCCGTCGCCGCAAAGGTGATCTGCCTTGCCCCGACCTGGGCGGCCTCCACTTTCTCCATCCCCTGCTCGCGGTAACGCACGATATTTTCCAGAACCATGATCGCATCATCCACGATGATCCCGATCGCCAGAGATAATCCTAAGACCGTAAAGGTATTGAGCGTAAAATGCAAAAAGTGCATCGCAATCATTGTGCCCAAGACCGAAGTGGGTATGGCGAGCAGGATATTAAACGTCGCCGCCCACGATCCCAAAAAGAGCCAGCAAACCAAAGAGGTCACGATGGCGGACAAAAACAGGATAAAGACAAGCTCCTGAATGGAATCCTCGATAAACTTTGTGCGGTTAACGACAATATTGAGATCCATTCCCTGAGGGATATTCTTTTTCACCTCTTCCAATCGTTTGAGGACCCGGTGGGCGACCTCCACTTCGTTGGCCCCGCGCTGTTTGCGGATCCCCAGGCCGATGGCGGGTTTTCCGTTCGTTCGGGAGATCCGCCGGATATCGGCCAGACCGTCTTCGATTGTAGCAACATCCTTAAGCCGAATGGTCTTATAGACCGGCTGTCCGCCTCGACGGGCGATCACGATGCGGCCAAAATCCTCGGTCGTCATCGCCTCGCCCATCACGCGGACATTGTGCTCTTTGGTCTCGGTTTCAATACGCCCCGCGGGAACTTCCTTATGCTCCCTTTCGATCGCCTCCACGATATCCCCGACCGTCATCTGATACGCCTCCAGTTGATCGGCATTAAGCCAGACCCGCAGGTTCCTCTGGACAAATCCGCCCAAGAAAACCTCTCCGACGCCCTGAATCGCGACGAAATGATCCTCGAGATAGTTCTGCACGTATTCGACCAAATCTCTCATGGGACGCTCGCCCGAAAGAGCCATCCAGATGATCGGCTGGTCCTCGGGATTGCTCTTCATAATGATGGGAGGATCGATGTCGACCGGCAGGAGTCTTTGGGATTGGGAAATTTTGGCCTGAATTTCCTGGATGGCGGCGTCGACGTCGCGGCCCAGCTCCAGCTCAACGGTGATGGTCGCTTGCCCCTGCCGGATGGAAGAGGAGATCTCCCTTAAGCCCTCCAGCCGCATCATGGCCTCTTCCACCACATCCACCACATCGGTCTCCATCACCTCTGGCGCGGCGCCTTCCCACGTGAGATTGATGGAGACGACGGGAAAATCCACATTCGGCAGTTGGCTGACGCCCAGCCGCCCGAAGCTGATCACCCCGAAAATCATCAGAGCAGACATGAGCATCCAGGCAAAGACAGGTCTTTTAATCGATAAATCAGAAAGGGTCATGGCAGGTCTTCTCCCGCAGCGACCTTAAGATGCCAATAAAGGCGTTTGGCCTCATATTCGACTTGGAGAAAGTCCCTCTTGGCATCCTGCAAACCTTGGAGCGCCTGCAGCACGTCGAGATTACTCACCAAGCTCCTTTGGTAATCTTTCTGCTGCAGCTCGTAATTTTTCTCGGCGGATTCCAACGTTTTCGCCAAAGCCTCACATTTGGCCACAGCCGATTGGGCTTTAATGTAAGCCTCCTTGATATCCCGGAGGGCATCGCGTTGCGTCTTTTCAAACTGCAGTTTCGCTTGGTTGGCGAGGGCTTGGGCTTCCTTGACCTTGCCGGAGGTCTCGCCGCCTTGAAAAAGCGGGGTCGTCACTTTCAAGAGGATATCCCAATCAACCCCCTCGGCGGCGCCGCGGCGTTTGGTATAGGAGTTGCCTTCCACATCAACATCCGGCCAAAAGCCGGATTTTGCTATGGCCACCTCCTTTTGAGCAACCAAGGACGCCTCTTGCGCGGCTTGAAGGTTGGGTCGGCGGTCTACCTTGGAGAGATAGTCGTCTAAAGAAGGAGAAATCGGCTCGGTCGCTTCGGCGTCGGTTAAGGCTGGAATCGGCTCAAGGCCCGTCAGAAATTCCAAAAGCTGCCGGGCGATTGCCTCTTGGCTGCGGGCATCCTCCCTCTCGGCTTCAATCCGATTGAGCTGGGCCTCGGCGCTCACGACCTCGCTTAAGCGCGACCGGCCCAAGGATTCCCGTTTTTTAAGCTCTTCGATGCGTTCGGTTAAAATCGTTTGGATAGCGGTAAGCTCCTCCAGATCTTTTTGTTGCTGCAAGAGAAGATAAAAGGCATCCGCCACATCCAAGAAAAGAAGTTGCTCGGCGTGGGACTTTTCATCCTTTCTTTGTCTTTGTTCGGCGCGGCTGGCCGCCATGGCCGCGAATTCCTTGAATCCCGAAAAAAGCGGCTGACTGAAAACGAATTTCGTCTCGGGGACCTCGCGTAAGGTAAAAGAGCTCCCTCCCGTCCCATCCTGCCACTTGTCCGAGGCGGAATAGGACACACGAGGAAGAATCGTGCTGAAAGACTGGGTGAAACGGCCCTCGGCTTCCGCAATCTTTTCTTTCTGGATGGCAATCGTCTCGCTTCTTTTTAAGGCCAGATCATAACAATCCCTTAAGGTCAGTGCGGAGGGCGTTGTCGGGGAGGCCGCCCAACCAAGGCTTCCTTGAAAAATCACAGCAGTCAGGATGAAAAAGGAAAGGGTCAAGCCGGTTCGGTTCATGAAAGAAATCCCTGGATTTTTCTAAGAATGCGCAAGTAATCCTCGCACTCTTTCAAGGACAGTTGTCGAAGCATCATTTCCCAGCGCTTCCTGATCGTCAAACGCAAAATCCGGGCAATGCGTTTTCCTTTAACGGTTAGAACAATATGGACCGCCCGTCGGTCGGAAGGGTCCCGCAGGCGCTTCACGAAATGCGCTCTCTCCAGCCGGTCGATGATGCCGGTTGCCGTTGGGGCAGAGATGTGCAGGCCTTGGCATAGCTCACAGAAATGGCAAGGGCCTTTTTCAGAAAGGGTTAGGATCGCAAAAAGCTGCGTAGGGGAAATTTCATTGTTCTGAAAGAAACTCAAGAGGACCCGCCGGGCAATGCGGGGCATCAGGAAAGAAATCTCTTGGGCAATTTCGGCGGTTCTTTTACGAGCCTCTAAGATTTTATTTAGCATAGCTAAATATTAGCATAATGAATTTATTTGTCAATTCGTAATCTTTTTAAAACCCAATAAAAAACCCTGAACCGCCCTCCGCCACGATTCTCGGCGAAGGACCGGTTCAGGGTTTTTGATTTTACCCCAGCAACTTTCTACTCTCCCATAGCCTTACGACTATAGTACCATCGACCTCGAAGGGCTTAACGACCGTATTCGGAATGGGAACGGGTGTTTCCCCTTCAGTGATGTTACTGGGAAAATGAACAAAAGAAAAATTATCGACAATTATGGAATAGAGGAGTCTGCAGTCCGTTGAACTCTAAGAATAATAAAAAAGTGGTCAAGCGTTTGGCAGATTAGTACTGCTTAGCTAAAGACCTTACGGTCCTTACACATGCAGCCTATCAACCTTGTAGTCTACAAGGTGCCTTCACCCCCACTGCTGTCTTGCGACAGCAAGACGTGGGGGATCGATACCTCATCTTGAGGGGGGCTTCGCACTTATATGCTTTCAGCGCTTATCCCTTCCGAACATGGCTACCCAGCCATTACCCTTGGCAGGATAACTGGAACACCAGAGGTTCGTATCTCCCGGTCCTCTCGTACTAAGGAGATCTCCTCTTCAAGTATCGTGCGCCCACACCAGATAGAGACCGAACTGTCTCACGACGTTCTAAACCCAGCTCACGTACCCTTTTAACCGGCGAACAGCCGGACCCTTGGGACCTTGT
>Ga0114945_10001429_pt1 | contig 14836 bp, 21 predicted proteins | sample OV2TP3_FD_87194 | JGI IMG/M metagenome (GOLD analysis project Ga0114945, IMG submission 87194) | Hot spring microbial communities from Beatty, Nevada to study Microbial Dark Matter (Phase II) - OV2 TP3 | ecosystem: Environmental > Aquatic > Thermal springs > Hot (42-90C) | place: USA: Beatty... | reverse complement strand
CTCTGGCAATATTCCCAATAGCGCCCATCCCAAATCAAGGGTTTCATTAATGCTCCTATCTTCATCCCTTTTCTGCGCGACAAATTTCTTTTCATATTCATCCGCAAACTTAAGGTATTTTTTATCTCTCTCGCTTAGAGCTTCCTCTCCGACTATTGCTACAAGCCCTCTTAAATCCCTGCCTTCAGCATAAGCTGCATACAACTGGTCAGAAACTTGCTTATGGTCTTCTCTTGTTTTATCCCTTCCAATTCCTAAATTCATTAATCTTGATAAAGAAGGTAAAACATCATTTGGTGGATAAATTCCTTTTCTATGCAATTCCCTTGAAACGACAATTTGCCCTTCGGTTATGTAGCCAGTTAAATCCGGAATTGGATGTGTTATGTCATCACCGACCATTGTAAGTATCGGTATTTGCGTAATGCTTCCTTTTTTTCCTTTAATGACTCCAGCTCTTTCGTAAATGGTAGCGAGATCCGTATACATATAACCAGGATAACCTCTTCTTCCGGGTATTTCTTCACGTGCAGTCCCTATTTCACGAAGCGATTCTGCATAATTGGTCATATCAGTCAAAATAACCAAGACATGTGCATCATTTTCATAAGCGAAATATTCAGCAGCGGTTAATGCCATTCTTGGTGTGACTAATCTTTCAACTGCAGGATCATTTGCTAAATTGAGGAAAACAACGCTTCTTTCCAAAGCGCCTGTTTTTTTAAAGTCGTTGATGAAATACTGCGCTTCCTCATTCGTTATACCCATTGCTGCAAAAACAACAACGAAATTCTCATTTTTGCCTACAACTTTAGCTTGGCGAGCTATCTGCAATGCCATCTCATTATGCGGCAATCCGGAGCCGGAGAATAACGGCAGTTTCTGCCCTCTAACTAACGTATTCATTGCATCTATTGCAGATATTCCTGTTTGTATGAAATCATGCGGCGGTGCGCGGGAAAACGGATTTATAGCGGCTCCGCCAATATCCATTTTTTTTTCCGGAATAACCTCTGGACCATTATCAATGGGCTTTCCAGAGCCGGATAAAACCCTGCCAAGCATATCTTTTGAAACGCTTAACTTTAAAGTGTCTCCCAAGAACTTGACTCTTGTGTCAACATCAATTCCTGAAGTGCCTTCAAAAACCTGAACAACAACAATATCATCACTTGTGTCTAAAACTTGACCATTTTTAATTGTGCCATCAGGCAAAGCAATCTTTACCATATCAGCATAACCTATTGGCTCTGTTTTTTCTACAAATATCAAAGGTCCAGCAATTCTGTTTATGGTTTTGTATTCTTTCATTTTTTATTTACCCTCATCAATAATAATTATTGAATTAATCGGATTTAAGCATCATTTCTAAACTTCTTGCGAGTTTTATTAAATTTTCCAAGTTTCTTACAATTAGTGATTCATCACTTGCTGACCCATCTAAAAAAAATCTAATGTAGGGTTTATAAGTGGTTCTTAAGCTAACCCATCCATTTTGTCCATTATACATACCATCTAAAGACAAACCATATGAAGGCAATGGAAGACCTTCTAAAGTCTCTTCTAAGTATTTTCTCCCATCAAGTGAGTTTCTACTCGCGTTTAATGATATCCTAACAGCTGATAGTTGCTCAGCATCCTCAGGATTTGTCTCAAATGGATTAACCGGAGCAGATTCTCCATGAATGCAGTAATGCTCAGGTTGCTTATCTGCTTCCGGCACATATTTAACATCTGTAGGTTCAACTGGTATGCACAATGCCTCTTCTTGCGGTTTTCCGAAATAGTGGCTCATTGCTCCTTCCAAAGTACCATTAGTAAAATGAGTAATAGAGGGCTCAGACACCCTGGATATTTTGTGCCGTGGAATTCTATAATTTACTCTTGAATCTTTCAGTACTTCTATCAATTCAGGATGTTCACTAGTGCGATAGGTAAAAGAAGCACTTGAAATCCCAAAATCACCTACATGATTCATAGAAAAAGGTACATATGATTTTAGTGCATCAGAAGAAGGTAAATAAATACCAAGACCTGATACTCCATGGAGTTTAGACATAAAATTGGCCCGTGCTATTTCCTGTCCACTTAACGAGAAGGAAATTTTCAATAAAGAGCTATTACCTATTTTAACCCCTTCTCTTATTGCTATTTTACCCCCTTCTCTTATTGCAATAGCTGAAGGTTTTACCTCAAAAACATTTGCTAAATAATTTGCTAAATATTTAGATACTTGAGAGTTATATTTCTGAAACGAAGCCATTTTGCATATCACCATTAATTTTAAAAAATATTTTGATTAATTTTTATTGTATTTTTGATTAATTGAATTTTATTTATTGCACTGCCTCCATTGGGATTACTTCGGCAATCTGCAGAAAGTTAGTGAATATTTTTCTTGCATTGCTTTCTAATTGGGGCTTTAAAGTTTTGTAGTCTTCCAGTACTGCATGGCCTGATTTTTTTAAATCCTCATCTTTTGCAACCCATATATTTAGCCTTGCCTCGCTTAATTCTGGATGCCCTTGAATCCCGTAGGCATTTTTTCCAACTCTAACAACCTGGTTTTTGCAATATTTGCCTGTAGCTAACAAGGTAATTTGTGGTATTAAGTCAACTGTTTCGCCATGCAAATGAAATATTTTCAATTCCGAGTTTAAATCATCAAATATTGGATCTTTTTTTCCGTCTTCTGTTAAATTAATTTCAAAATAATTTCCATCTGCATCCCTGCAGCCCACTTCTTTAATCTGATTTTTCCTTACATTGCCGCCAGCAGCCTTGACCAAAGTTTGCAGCCCTAAACAAATTCCAAGATAAGGGATTTCTGCATCAATTATTTCTTTAATCCTCTGCAGCTCCCGCTTCATTTTTTTCGTATCATCATTTGCACTATCAGGTCCTCCAAACACCATAACAGCAGAATAATTTTCAGGCTCGGGGAATTTTTCCCCAAGGCTTAAGTCTACAACATCATAAGGAATGCTTTTTTCTTTTAATATATCTCCAAACAACCCTTCGTCCTCATGAGTTACGTTTTTTACAATCAGTATTTTTTTAGCGGTCATTTTGCAATAGGTTTTACTAGTAGTTTAATGTTAATTACCTCTTTTATTATTTTCTTTTGCCCATTCTTTAGATCATTAATATCACTTTTTATTTCGTCAATATTACCTTTTAATCTAACAAAACTAACAGCGGTACTTTTATCAATTTTAAAAAATTCCCTCCACAGAAGCATTTCTGAACTAATAATAAATATTCCAATAGAAATTAGACCATTTTCTAAAGTGGGAGAACCTTTTAGTAACCATAATATCACAGCCAGAGCTGCTAAAATTACAATCCAAAACAATATGTCAAAAAATTTTGAATTCATTTTCAATTGATTTTAATATTTTACTCAGCCTCAACCCAATTTACACTCTGGTCCTGCCAGAGCTTTCTGTAATGGTAAAAATAATAATATAACTCTGGAATGTTACTTGAAAAAATTATAATGTGCTTTTTAATCACTTCCATTTTTATGTAGAGAGGCAATTCTTCAAAAACCCTAACATCATATTTATTGGCATCTATTTTTTGCCATACCAGGCTTAAAAGCCTTGAAAATTGCTTTGGGGTCTTTAATTTTGGCGCAACAATGCAAATATCTATGTCGCTTCTTGCAGTCTGCTTGTTTTCAGCGTAGGAGCCATAAAGCAGAACAGCTTCTATTCCTCCCTTTTCCACCTTCTCTTTCATAAAACTAAGGTCCTCTTTAGTTTTGGTTATTAGGTCAATGTTTTCCATCTTTCCTCTAATTTTCCAATGTTTGCGTAATCATCCTCAACCAGTTTGCCTTTGTCCTTAAGACGCATAGCTATAATATCAAACAAGACCTCTACAACCTCCTGAAAAGCCTTGTAGCACGCTAATCTCTTTATCTTGTCATTGAAATCCGGAATTAATGCGGCAACGTCATCTAGCCTTTCTTCTGCCAGCTCTATTTTCTTTTTGTATCTTTTTTCTCTTCCAGCGTTTTCAGATAAATTTTCTTTGTTGGCCATTTTTGTTAATTATTATTCATGATTTTTGTTCATTAATTTTAATTATTATTTGTATTATTAATTATTGAATTTTTTGATGTTTGTTGTTATTGAATTATTCTTATTGTACTTTTATTTATGTCTTCAATTCCCTCTCAACACTGCCCATTACCTCTTTCAATAGATGGTCATAGCTCTTTACAAACTTTATTTCCGATAGCCTATCTTTTGATTTTGTAGCTAAAATTTGCTCAGTCCTCATGCCATTATCTAATGCATTATTCATTAATTTTGAGATTTTTAATATTGATGCCATTATGTCATGCGTCTTTTTCATGTCGCAGAACGTATCAACATCGTGGTAAGCATTCTGCTGCAGCAAAACTTCCCTAATAAGCCTTGCGACAGCCAAAGTAATCTGCTGCCTTTCTGGCAATGCGTCTGAACCGACAAGCTGCACAATTTCCAGCAATTTTTCCTCTTCCTGCAGTATGCTCATCATCTCTCCAACTAGCTCTTTCCAATCACCAGCTACATTCTTAGCATACCATTCATTTAGTGCATCGTGGTAAAGAGAGTAAGATGTCAGCCAGTTTATTGAAGGGAAGTGCCTTCTTTGCGCTAATTTAGCATCCAAAGCCCAGAAAACTTTTGTAACCCTTAAAGTGCTTTGAGTAACCGGCTCTGAAAAATCTCCTCCTGGTGGGCTTACTGCTCCTATGACTGAAACAGAGCCTTCCTGTTTTGTCCCGAACGGTATAACGCGGCCAGCACGCTCATAAAACTGCGCTAGCCTTGTGCTTAGATAAGCAGGATAACCCTCTTCTCCGGGCATCTCTTCTAAACGCGAGGAAATTTCCCTCATAGCTTCTGCCCATCTGCTCGTAGAGTCTGCCATCAAAGCTACGCTATAACCCATATCTCGATAATATTCGGCAATTGTAACTCCTGTATAAATTGAAGCTTCTCTTGCTGCGACTGGCATATTGGACGTATTTGCGATAAGGACTGTCCTGTTCATCAGCGGCTTTCCTGTTTTTGGGTCGACAAGCTCCGGGAATTCTGTCAAAACTTCCGTCATCTCATTTCCTCTCTCCCCACAACCGACATAGACAATAATATCAGCATCCGACCATTTTGCAAGCTGCTGCTGGCTTACTGTTTTTCCACTGCCAAACGGCCCGGGTATAGCTGCAACACCGCCTTTCGCAATAGGAAACAAGCTGTCAATAACACGCTGTCCTGTAACCAAAGGCATCTCTGGTTTTAATTTTTCTTTTACTGGCCTTTCAGCTCTTACTGGCCAATTATGTTTTAATTTTAACTCAAAACCATTATCTAATTTACCAATAATATCATTTACAGTAAATTTTCCAGAGCTTACCTCCATAATTTTTCCTTTTTGGTTAGGCGGCACTAAAATTTTATGAACAATGCCAGGTGTTTCTTCAACCTCTCCAACTATACTACCACCAAAAACACTATCCCCTTTTTTTGCAGTTGCCTTAAATTCCCATTTTTTTGCTTGATCAAGTCCGGGAGCATCTACCCCTCTTTTGATAAAATCCCCCATCTGCTTAATCATGACCGGCAAAGGCCTCTGTATTCCGTCATAAATGCTTGTTAATAAGCCTGGGCCAAGCTCGACCTTCAGCGGTTCGCGGGTATTAACAACTGGCTCTCCAGGCTTTATCCCGGAAGTGTCCTCATAAACCTGGATTATAACTTTGTCTCCTGAGATCTGGATAACTTCCCCCATCAATTTTTCGTTTCCTACCCTGCAAACATCATACATCCTGGGCTTAATTCCCTTGGCCACAACAACCGGGCCTGCAATTCTATATAAAACTCCCTTGTCCATCTTAATTGTCCTCCAATACTAATTTTATTGTGAACGTATTGTTTATTTAATCTTTATCTATTTATTTTCTTGTTATTAACATGCTCCTTAAAATCAAAAGATAGATACTTAAAACTAGTTCTTAATTCTGTCAAATCATTGCTTATTGCCATAACCTTAAACAATATACCAATTACTAAAGCAGTTAAAATATTAAATTCAGCAGGGCTATTTCCAAAAGTTCTCCAAATCAGTAAAATTACGCCAATGATGATAAATACCCAAGCTGCTATGTTAAACAATTGAGTTTTATTCATTCGAATCCCCTGCCAGTAATTAACGAGTACACAAAAATAAAGATTAATACAATTATGACTACCCAAAAAACAATGCTTTCTAAATTTTTATTTTTTATTTTCATCTTGGATATAATGCTTCTACTTTTCGGAATAATGGTATTTCATTCGCTAAAATATTTGCACCTAAAATTTGTTCTAAAGTAGTCTCTTGTCTATGTACTTCTTTAATATTTGTTGCATTTATTAATGTATTGTCGCTCATGTTAATTCATTTTTCTAACCTTATTAATCTGTCACTTATTGACCACATTTTAATCAGCATTGCAAAATTTAGGGTTAATAGGGCTGTAAATTCTTCGGGGCTTTCACCAAAAACGTTCCACAGTAGCAATATTATTCCCAACAACAAAAAAATCCAAAAAAGCACATCTTTAATGTCCACATTCATTTAAAAGCCCTCCCACTAACAAATAAATACAGTATCACAAAAATAAATATTAAAGCAACTATCCAAAAAACAATGTTTTCCAAATTTTTGTTCTTTATTTTCATTTCCACAAATCTACTCCAATTGATTTTTTTATAAGTCTTTTTAAGCTATCCTGCTCGGCTTTTGTAGAGATAGGAATGAAAACAGGATCTACAGAGTCCTCGACATCAATTCTATCATGCTTTTCCAGATTTTCCATGAGCTTCTCTTCAATTATGACAACGCCATGCTCCCTTTTTTCCTTTAATTTAATAATATCATTCAATGGATTGCTGCTTGCTTCTATTGTATCTTTTATCCCGGCTAATTGGAACCCGATAATGAATTCATTGCTTCCTAAAACGGCTGTTTTGACCATTTTTAAAAATTATTAATCATAATTTTTGTATTAACTGTGTTGTATTTTTTATTGAGATCTCTTCTCATGTATTGCATCTACAATTTCCTTACACATTGATAGCATTTTATCATGTTCTAAATCCTCCTCAGTACCCACCATTCTGAGCGTATAAAGTGTAAGCTCTGGAAGTTCTATTACATTAACTTTTAAAGGTAACCTAGACCTTATATCTTCAGCATAAATGTTTTGATGTTCCCACACGATTATTTGCATTTCCAATACAGATTTTTCATTAGCATCAAGAGGGCACAATAATGCTCTCTCCATTTCATCTAAACTGAAGATTGTTAAAAATCCCCTGTAAGGATGAATGCTTCTAATCTCACTGAAGATATATTGTCCCCCTTCAGCTATTAATTCGTAATGCATCCCAGGTTCTATTAATGGTCCCATTTTCAATAAACCAACTGTTTCTCAATAAACCCCTCTTCCAATCCTAATTGTTTCCCTTTGATCAAAATCCTCAAATTCCTGATTTCAATATCCTTTGCAAGCATAAATCCAAGTATTATATCAACTGATAATGGATGCTGGTGCAATAACAAGCTGGATTGCTTCAGCAGGTACTTGTACAGCTCTGTTTCTAAAGTTATTAATGAGCCTGTATTTCTAAAATCCTCAATGCCTTTGTCTATTGCCTTTTTATACTGCGTATCTTCCAAAGCCTTTAGCAATGTGTCCAAATCATCCAATTCCGACATTTTTTTTATTTTTTGGCTTATCATGCCCCGAGCGGTAATGATAAAATCCTTTGCATTCCCGATTTTAGATTTTTTTAATCTCAATAATGTTAATATGTTCAGTATCTCAACTTCCATGACCAAAAATTTCCTGAACAAAGCCCCTTGCTGAGGCAGCAATTTTGAAAACTCAATTAAATTATCATAATAAAACCGGTCTAATGAATTTTCTATCATAGCCAGGCTGTTTTTTTCCTTCAAATATGCAATAGCTTTTTCCAATGATGTAAAATCTACAATTTTATTATCCTTCAAAACCTGCTCAATCGATTCTTTTTTGATAAGCTCGTGCTGATATTCGCGGCTTAAGGTTCCTGCTGATGTTACCGAGTCAAAAACCTCTTTTTCAGTGGTATTTGTGAATTTTCCCCTTATTATCGTCTTAATGTCCTCTATGTCCTTCCTTTTCGCATATTCCCTTATTACCAAGCCAAGCTCTTTTGGAGAAATTCTCATTAGTTTCTTGAAAGTGTAAGCAAGGCTCTTGTTTAAGGCCAGCTCCAGCAAATCTGCGCCTGAGTGGCTAGAGGCTAATTCGTTAATCTCGTTTTTGTAATTTGAGTCCTGCATAAATTTTGCAATCTCGCTAAAGCCCATCTTGAGCATTTTTTCATAATCAGCTTTCCTGAAAAGCAGGGATTTCATTACGGCAGTCCTTACATAAGTATAGGGGTACTTCCCAAGCCTCAGTTTTTTTTGATGATATTTTAGCTCCTGCATTTTAACCGAATAAAATCATGCTTACTTTCTGCAGCTCATTTTCCTTGATATTCTGCAGCATTGTCTCAAAGCTGTAATCAACTCTTACTGTCTCATCAGCATTTTCAGCTATTAATCCGCCAATGATACCGGAAGGCTCGGCCTTAAATCCTTCAACCAGCCTTGCATCATTTTTGCTGCAATAAACTTTAGCCACTTCAATGTCATTCTTTGCTTTTTCCAGCAGCCTATTCATGTACTCTTCCATTTTTTTGCTGCTCAGCTTCCCAACCCTCTTCCTTGCTTCCTCAAAGACACCTTCAATAGCTTCTTTCTTAGCTTCCAAGATCAATTTTTTGCTTTCTAGCTCTGCCGATGCCGTTTCCTGCCTTTTCATGGTTTCTATGAGCTTCTTTGTCTCCGCCTCTGCCTTTTCCTTAAACTCCGCAATCCTATTTTGGGACTCCTTCATAATGCTTTCTGCTTCCTTTTTAGCTTCCGCTATCAAAACATCTTCCTGCTTCCTTGCATTTGCAATTATCTCGTCCTTTACAGCTTCCAGGCCCATTTTATATCTAGCCACCTTTTGCTAGGTTTAGTATCAGGATTGCAACTACTAGACCAAAGATTACCAGTGTCTCTGGTATGACGGTAAAGATAAGCCCCTTACCGAACATCTCTTCTTTTTCAGCTATTGCGCCTATTGCCGCTGCTCCTATTTCCTTTTCCGCAATTCCGGCTGCAATAGCGCTTAAGCCTACTGCCAAGCCTGAACCGATTGCAATCAAACCAACTCCTTCAATCGCCATTTTATTTTTACCTCCATTATTAGTTTTATTATTTTTATTTCATTAATTTTAATTTTTTATCATTACCATGAAACTATTTTATCTTATCCGCACAACTATTTGTACTCTCATTCGTTGATTCCACATTATATTTCTTTTTTCATTGAAATTAATATTAATAATAGGAAAATTTTCTCTCTTGCTTTGCAAAGGAAAATTTCGTCGTCTGTCTTTTCTTCCACAACCATATTGGATTATTTTTTGCCTTTAGTTTTTACTTTAAAGCAAAAAATCCTATTATTAATTTTTTAAGTTATTGAATAAATATTATTGCTGGGAATGATACCTTTATTTTTGCTATTCTACTATTAAAGCGTTTGTGAACTTTATTGTATTTTTAATCATTGCTCCTTTGCCCCGAACGGCTTATACTTCTCAGCACCGCCTTCAAAAAACTTTGAAAAAAACTCAACATAATGCAGCCTCATTGAGTGCAGGAAACTGCCAAACAAGCCCAATATTACGTTCAATACGTGGCCAATCAATAATATTATAATTCCTGCCAATATTCCAAAGCCCCCTCTTTGGAAAAATGCCTCTGACATCTCATTTACCACAATAGCTATTGAGACGGATGACAGGCCAATTGCCATAAGTCGTAAGTAAGATAAGGTGTTTGTCAATATGGTCGGTATCTCAATTATTCCTCTTATGCCCTCTCCCTTGTAGAGCATTATAACCGCTGCTGCAAAAAATGCCCATCCAATCAATGAGGAAAGTGAAACAATGCCCATATAAGACAATACGAGGAGGAGGATTCCAATTTCCAGCACAAACCAGGAAGCCTTTTCAAATATCGCATGCTTTAGCCCGTGGCCTTTGAGCACATTAACAAATCCCGCTGCAAGCCCCCAGTTTACATGTATTACTCCAATTGCTATGGATATATACATTAGCTCAAAAACACTATGGCTCCTGCTGATTAAATTGGGAATATGGAATTGGCCAAGCTCTTCCAATCCGAAAAATTCCCCGTATACGAAACCAAAGAAAATTGATGCGACTGATGACAATAGAAGCACATTGAACAATGCAGCCCCTTTTGGCATTTTCTTTTTTAGGAAATAAAATAAGCCGAAACTCACTATTCCATACCCAAAGTCGCCAAGCATGAAGCCGAAGAAAATAGGATAAGTAAGGAACATAAAAAATGTCGGGTCGATTTCCCTGTAAGCCGGCAAAGAATACATATTAATGAAAAACTCAAAAGGTTTTGAATATTTTTCATTTTTCAGCTTTATTGGAATATTATCATCTAATTTAGGAGGCTCTGAATGGATAAATAATTTGTTTTTGCCTGCTTTGTTCAGGTTTTCCGTTGCAGTATCTAGCTGCTCTTCTGGAACCCACCCTTTGATTAAAAAAGCATCTTTTGTTGCTGCAAACCTCAATGGGGCTTCCGCCTTCTCAAGCTCATTGCCTAGAAATTCTTCTGCTGCAAGAAGGAAATTTTTGTTTTCGCCTGCAATCTTTTCCAGCCTGCTGATAGCCCTCTCTCTTGCATAATCCAGCTTCTGCATTTGCAGTTCTATTTTTTTTATTGACTCGGAAGCGCTTCCGCTGCGGTTTAGCACATTACTGCCCAAATTGGATAAATTTACCTGAATAAAGTTTGCTTTTTGGAGAATCTTAGACGCATATTCTTTTTTACCCATATCGACAAACAGGGCAATAAATATTTTTTTATCCGCCGGGCTTTGCAGCGTTTCAAATTTTTCTGTTTCCTTTGACAGAGAATCTTTTAAGTATGAAACGTCATGGGCGTCATTCACATAGCCAGTAAATATCGCGAGAGAATTATAGGGCTCAAAAGCTTCTAAGGGAAGGTCTATGCTGCCCAAAAGCCTTAATTCATTAAGTATTGCAAGGTTTTTTGACTTCAGCTCCTCTATTCTGCGCAGCTCATCGCTGGCCCCATTAACCGTTTTGCCGATTTCACCAGCCTTGATTTCAATCTCGCGCACATTAAGGCTTTCATAAGCAATTTCCTGCTTTTTTATTGCCAGAGAATTAATCAATGCCCTTACCTTAACTATTATCTCAGAAAGTCTGCTTGCATTCTCCATCGGCTGGCCTATGTCTGCCAACTCATTTTTTGAATGCTCAACAATATGGAGTATTTTGAGCTTATGCAGCTCACTAATAACATTTTTCTGCATGCTTTTAGGCCCTGTCACAAGGATTTTGCTCATCTCATACGGCTTAAGCATTATATCATCCCCTCAAATTTTTCCAGTACAAAATCAACTGCTTCGCTAATATTTTTTTCAGCTTTCGCCTTAAGCTGCATTGCCGATTTTTTGCTTTCCTGGAGCTTTTCATTGCGCAAGGAAGCTGCTTTTTCCCTTAACGCTGCAAGCTTTTCCTCCCGCTCCCTAATAATTTCTCCCTTTTTGTCAGAAATCGCCTTTAAGGAATCCTTTTTTGCTTTTTCAATTATTCTCTGCTTTTCTGCTTCTGCTTTCTTCAGCATATCTTCTGATTCTTCTTCGGATGCCCTAATCTCTTTCAGAATCTCGGCTTCTTTTGCAAGCTGCATTTTACGCGTAGAATATATACCTTATATAAAATTTTGGTATTTTTATACAGGAAACGCATCTTGCAAATTTCATTGCAAGCTCCTGCTCAAGCTTTGAGGGCTCATGTAGGATATCTTGGAGTATCTCAATGGGCTTCGTTATCTCATCCAGGAATTTCTGGTCCTTGGGGTCAAAGCAAATCAGCCCGTCAACCACCCTCTCCAGCTCCCTTGATATGATAGAGATATAATACAAGGTAATGCATATCTCCTGTTTTTTTGTATATTTCTTATTTCCATCTTAGGAAGTAAATAGTTAGTATATATAAGGATTATTGTCGCATAAAAGTATTTCCAAAAAAGTAAATAGGTATTTTAGAGATTAGCTATGAGGGTAAAGGAAATAATGTATGAGGGGTCTATAGGATCCGTCCTGATAGAGGAAAATGGAAGGGTTATCGGCATAATGAATGGGAGGGATATTTTGCGCAAAATCGTAGCTAAAGGCAAAAATCCGGATAAGGTTAAGGCAAAGGAGATTACTGCCAACAGCATCTCAAGGAGCCTGAAATATATGCTTGTCAGGGAACCTCAAGTTTATACGAAGGTTGATTATTAAAAACAATAAACTTTATTATTAGATGGTTTTTTCTTCCTTTCTATGCGCCGGTAGCTCAGCTTGGTGATGCCTGCATATTGCAGCATCGTGCAAATAGAGCGAAAGGTTCCTAACCTTTAGGTCGGGAGTTCGAAACAGTTTTTTGCTCACGCAAAATCAAGAAGCTGGCGAAAGTCTTCCCCGGCGCGTTTTTTATAAGTTCTATTTAGAAACCCTTAAATATATGGTGACTAACTTTACTAAAAAAGTACGAAAAAATTAATTTATGGTGACTAGCATGGCTTTTGTGAGAAAAAAGAAGATTAAAGGAAGGGAATATTATTATGTTGTAATCCCGACTAAAAAAGATGGAAAGTGGCAAAAGATTGAAAGGTATATAGGATTAAGCCCTCCTTCTGAAAAGGATTTAAGAAAATATGCTGAAGAGTTTGATAGCATTAAAGAATTCATTAATTCTAAGAAAATAGAGCTCAATAGAATCAAGCAGGCTTACATCACTAAATTAAAGGCCGGCAAAAAAGAAGAATTGGCGAATATTGAGGAAGAGATCATAATCAAATTTACATACGACACAAGCAGGATAGAAGGCTCCAGTTTGACTTACAAGGATACCAAAATGCTATTGCAGGAGGGCATAACGCCAAAGGAAAAACCATTAAGAGACGTCAAAGAAACAGAAAATCACAAGAAAGCTTATCTCTATATGAAACTAAATCTTAAGGGGGATTTAAATAAAAGATTGATTTTAGAGCTTCATGAAATATTAAAAAAGGATGTTGCGGAAGATGCCGGAAGCTTTAGGGATGCACAGGTTTATGTTGGCAATTTTATCCCAATTAAGGCTTCAATGATTGAAACTGAAATCAATAATATCATTTCTTGGTACAAGAAAAACAAAAACCTGCACCCTTTAGAACTTGCAACCATTTTTCACTGCAACTTTGAGAGGATACATCCTTTTTTCGATGGGAATGGCAGAGTTGGCAGGTTATTGCTTAATTTCATACTGCTTAAGAACAATTATCCTATTGCTATAATACAAAATAAAAATAAAAGGAGGTATTATAATGCGCTAAGAAGAGCAGATGACAGCAATTATCTTTATATGGTTAAGTACTTATTTTCCGAACTGGAGGGGCAGGATTACTGGAAATGAGCGTCTCTTTGGGAATAATATTCGGAATTGTTGCAATGCTTGGCTGGGGAATTGCTGATTTTTTTGTCGCTAATGCCGTAAGGAAAAGCAGGGTTACACAGGCTTTATTATGGATTAACATGATAAGCTTTTTCATCTTATTTACTATATTTTTGCTTTTCTTCAGGCTACCGGCATTGCCCATGGGGACGATAGTTTTTCTCCTGATAACCTCATTATTGGCCTTTATCTCAATAATGGCTTTCTACAAGGGATTGCAGGTAGGAAACGTCTCTGTTGTAAGCCCTGTGTCTGCGTCCGCTACGGTAATTACAGTAATCCTAAGCGTATTGATCTTAAAAGAAAGCATAAATTCCCTGCAGGCTGCAGCAATAGCCATAACCATTTCCGGGGCAGTGTTGGCCTCGTTTAAGCTACATGATCTGATGAAGTTAAAATTAAAAAATTTTTCAAGAGGGATCGAGTACGCATTGGTTGCCATGTTCGGATGGGGCGTTCTTTTCATCCTGATTGACAAGCTTATTGAGGATTTAGGATGGTTTTTACCTTTCTTCTTTTTGATAATGATTGAGATTTTTTACCTGCTGGTTTATTCGGCCTTTACAAAGAGAAGTATGAATTTCCCGAAAAATGTATTCGTATTCATAATCTTATCCAGTATTTTTGAAACAACCGCATTCCTGTCATTCGGCTTCGGCATTAGCATGGGACAAATAGCGGTAGTAAGCCCCATAGCTTTCGCATTTCCTGTAGTAACAACTATTTTAGCGAGAATATTCTTCAGGGAAATTCTTGAGACAAACCAGAAAATCGGGATTGCTGCTGTTTTATTAGGATTGGTTCTGCTTGCGCTGTAAAATCATTTAACAAAACTTTTTAGAACAATAAATATTGTCCAATTAGATTAAGCGTAGGCTGTACTGGTTTGCCATACGCCAATTTAACATACGCCCTTGCCGCAACCAAGCCTGCATGAGGCATGTCCGGAATATCCCGGGCTAATAGCACAAGATCATTTGTAACCTTATTTTCGGGGTTCCTTATATTCTCCTGCTGAACTGCAGGCGGCCTATAGTAGCTGTTAGGAACAAGAACATAAAATCCAGCATTCAATATAGCTTCCAATTCAGGTCCTTCTTTTCTTGATTCAGTTACTGTGCCTGCCCAGCTACCTTGCCTGAGAAGTTTTGGCATTGTTG
>Ga0114945_10001428_pt1 | contig 14840 bp, 4 predicted proteins | sample OV2TP3_FD_87194 | JGI IMG/M metagenome (GOLD analysis project Ga0114945, IMG submission 87194) | Hot spring microbial communities from Beatty, Nevada to study Microbial Dark Matter (Phase II) - OV2 TP3 | ecosystem: Environmental > Aquatic > Thermal springs > Hot (42-90C) | place: USA: Beatty... | reverse complement strand
GATCGTGCCGGCGTGGATGGTCTGCGACCTGCCGACCGCCGTGTTGATCACGGCGAAGTTGGCGTTCGGCACGCCGGCGACAGCGCTTGCCCCGCCGATGAGAACGAGATCGGGATTGCCGTTGATGGTCTGATCCGCGTTGGAGAAGATGCTGGCGCTGTTGATGCCCCCGCCATCGGAACCGCGCAGGTTGATCTCGCCGCCGGCCACGTTGAGGATCTGGTGCCCGGCATTGGCGGGTACGCCGCCGCCGAAGGATCCGATCTGCGCCCGGTTGCCGCTGCCACTCGGCCCGCCAATAACAGAGATACCGGCCGCCGTGATGGTCTGGGCACCGCTGCCGTTGTGGAACACGCCCGAGGCGAACGTCTGGTTGGGCGCGGTGCCCCCGGTAATGCTGAGCAATCCGCTCGTCGCAATGGTCTGCGTGCCACCCGCGCCCGGCCGGCTCACGATGCTCGCGGCAGCGCTGTTGGCCGCCGGACCGACGATGGTGATAGAGCCTTGCTGTCCCGGGAGGCCGGCGGTCACGCTCTGCGTCGAGCTGTTGGCGAACTGCGAGAACCCGAGCGCCCCCGCGCCGCCGACGGTGATCGCGTTGGCGCCGCTCCCCGTGATCGAAACGGTCTGCGGTCCGGCGTTGACGGAAACGATCGCGCTCCCGCCCAGGCCGTTCAGATTGATGTGATCGGCATTGATCGCTGTCAGTACCTGCGACATGCCGAGCGCACTCTGGCTGATACTCGCGAAGCCGCCTCCGGAAACGATGTCGATGCCGGCGCCGTCCGTAACGACGATCGTCTGGCTACCGGCGCCGCCGTTGTTCACGATCTGCGCCGCTCGCTCACCCGCGATTACGGTCAGAGACTGCGCAGTGATCGTCTGCCCGCCGGTGGCGCTCAAAACGGCGTCCTCGGCGGCCCCGGCGCCGCTGACGTTGAGCGCGCCGTCCGCATGAATCGTCATCGGCCCGCTGAACACCGGCCCCGCGACGTTGAGATCTCCGCCCACGACGAGATCGAGCGGCGTCCCTGCGGTGGTGGTGCCAGTAATACTGGCCAAACCTCCGGCATTCAGGGCGATCGTGCGCAGCGTCACATCGTCGGCCTCCGAGACGAACACCCCGGCGCCGCCCCCGTTGTTTATGGCAAGCGCATTGGCGGCGGTGTGCACGCGCCCTGCGGGCGCACCTATGCCTTGCGCCGCTTTGAGCTGAACCTCATCTGCCCTGACAGTGCCGCCATTGCTTAAGATCGCCCCACCCCCTGCGCCGATCAGGACGTCGCCAGCGGTCGTGACTCCCTGACTTCCGATCGTGATCGTTCCGGGCGTGAGGTCGCTGCGAACGAAGGCGAGGTTGTTCGCGCCGCCGTTCACCTGCGCATTCTCGCCAACGGTCATGTTGCCGGTGAAGTTCGTGCCCAGGAAGCTGCCGAGCACCACGAAATTGCTGGTCTGGACGCTGGCGAGGTCAGCATTGGTCAGCGTCGTCTGTCCCGCCGCTTCGATGCCGAAGGAGTTCGTGCCGGTGCGCGGCCGAATGACGACCCCCGCGTTTCCTCCGGCGATCGTGCCGCCAGCCAAACTGAATTGGTCGGCGAGGAGCACGACATTGCCGGTACTGCCGCCGCCGTTAGTGATCGCGCCGGCATTGGTAAGGCTGCCTGCCGTGAGCGTGATGAAGCCATTTGATGTGGCGACGCTGTTTGCGACCGTGAGCGCGCCGTTCGCGGCGACGTTGTAGCCGCCGCCGTTTCCGACGAAGTTGCCGGCGTTGTTGGCGATGCCGCCCACCAGCAGGTTCACGTTCCTCAGCACCACGTCGTCGGCCTCGGAGACGAAGGCACCGGTCGGGCCTGCGTTGCTGATGGCAAGCGCATTGGCCGCGGTCTGCACCCGCGCTGCGGGCGCACCGATGCCCTGGGCTGCCCGGAGTTGCACTTCGTCACCGGCTACGACGCCGCCGTTGCTGACGATCGCGCCGCCGCCCGCTCCCACAATCACGTCGGCCGCGGTGGTCACGCCGTTGGAGCCAACGGTGATCGTTCCCGGCGCCAGCGTGCTCCTGAAAAACGCCAGGCTCTTCGTGCCGCCGTCGACCTGCGCGTTCTCGCCAATGGTCATGTTGCCGGTGAAGGTCGTCCCTATGCCGCTGCCGAGCACCACGAAGTTGCTCGTATCGATGCTTGCGAGATCGGCGTTCGTGAGGGTGGTGGCGCCTGCCGACTCGATGCCGAAGGACCGTGTACCGTCGCGCGGCCGCAGGACCACCGCTGCATTGCCGCCCTGGATGCTGCCGCCGGCGAGATCGAACGCGTTGGCATTCAGAATGATGTTTGCCGTGGCCGTTCCGCCGCCGTTGGTGATCGTGCCGCTGTTCGTGAGGCTGTCCGTCGTCACCGTGACCGGCGCATTGGTCGTCGTGATGCCGGTGACCTGCAGACTCCCCGCATCGACCAGCGTCAAGGCTCCACCACTCCTGCCATCGAACCGATTGATCTGGTTCGTGCCCGTCAGGCTGGTAACGCCCATGGACCGCGTTGTCAGCGTGTCGGCTACGACGCGCCCGTTCACTGCCTCGGTAATGTTGGCCGCGTCGAGGAGCACGCTCCCGAGCGTGCGGATCTGGGTATTCGGCCCCACACCGTTCAGCTGGATGTCGCCCGCGGCGTGGACCTCGATCTGCCCGGTACCGAGCGCACTACCGGAGCCGATGCGCGCCCCGTCGGCGCTGCCCGAGTTGAGGATCACGCTGCCGCCAGCATCGATGTAGATCTTGTTGTCAACGGCCGCAGACCCGCTCGAGCCGATGATTGCGCTGTTGTTCGCTGCGCTGCCGCCTGTCAGCAGCACATTGCCATCGACCCACAGCCGCAAGTCGGTCGGCGCGCCCGAAAGCCCGCCGATGCGCACGCCGCCGATAGTGCCCCCGGTAGCGCCGCCGGTCAGCACGACGTTGCCCGACGCGTGGATCTCCTGGTGACCGGCGCGAATGGTGCCGAAGCTGTTCGTTCCGCCGAAGGCGTTCGCTATGCTGATGTTGCCGGCGTAAACGGTCTGCAGGCCGTTCGGGCTGCCCTGGATCAGCGCGTCCCCGCCGACGCCCGCGACGATCTGGATATCGCCGTCGACGTCGACGTACTGGTCGGATGAACTGGCGCGGATGAATGCCGCGTTGCTCGCGCCCGCGGGTCCACCCTGAAGCTCAATTCGTGAAGCATGGATCCTCTGCTCGCCGCCGCCGTTGTGGAACACGCCCGAGTCCGCGCCGCCGACGCCCGACCGGCCGCCGACGATGCTCAGCGTGCCCGAGGTGGAAACCGTCTGCCTTCCTTCCGCGACCGGGTTGTCGACAAAGCCGGCGAAGCTTCCCAGGGCATCCGGGCCGACAATGCGGATTGCGCCCCTCTCGCCCGGAAGGCCCGCTGTGATGACCTGGTGCGAAGCGCCAATCGCAATCGAGCTGCCGAGCGTTCCCAGGCTGCCGAAGCTGATTTCGTTGGCGCCGCTGCCGGTAATGGAGATCGTCTGCATACCGTTGGTGAAGATCTCGGCACCGCCGCTCGCGCCATTGACCCTGATGTAATCGCCGTCCCTGACGGAAATGGTCTGGGTCCCGCCAACGGCGTTAACCGCGATGCGAGCCGTAGCGGCGCCGTTCAGCGCCTGCAGCTCGAAGTTGCCGCCCGAAAGCGTGATGGTCTGCTCGCCTTCGCTGCCAAATACGGGGGCGTTCGTGATCGACGCCGAGTATCCATTCTGCGCAGTGACGGCGAGAGAGCGCGCATTGATCGTTTGCGGACCGAAGGACGTGAGATCCGCGTTCTGCGAGCTCGCGTTCACCGCTACGGCTCCGGAGACGTCGATGTTCATCGCCCCGAAGGCCGTGATGGATGCGTTATCGACGATCAAATCCGAGCCGATGGCGATGTCCGCGCCCGATGAGTTCCATGGCCCGCTTACCGTGACGTTTCCCGCGTTGTTGAGCGCCGCATCGCCAACAGCGCTCAAGCCGGTTACGGTGAGTGCCCCGCTGTTGTTCAGCGTCAAGTGCCCGCCGCTTGTTCCGTTGAAGCTCGCCACCTGGTTCGCGCCCGTGAGGCTCGTCGAGCCGCCGGAAGTCGTCGTCAAAACAGGCGCCGCGATCGCGCCGCTGCCGCTTTCGGTAAGCGCGCCGCCCGCGGCGAGCCTCACCGACGAGATGCTCGAAACCGGCCCGGCGACGTCGACTGTCCCATTCGCGGCAAGATCGAAGGCGCCGCTGGTGAAGTTGTTCACCGTATTGATGATTCCGCCGACATTAAGCACAACCGTGCGCAGCGTGACGTCGTCGGCCTCGGCGACGAAGGCGCCTTGGCTGCCGCTGTTATTGATGGCGAGCGCGTTCGCAGCAGTATTCACGCGAACCGTAGGCGTACCAATGCCTTGGCTTGCCCGCAGCTGCACCTCGTCGCCCATCACCATGCCGCCGTTGCTCACGATCGCGCCGGCGCCGGCGCTGACGATGACATCGCCGCTCGTCGCGATCCCGTGCGCCCCGATAGTGGTCGTGCCGCCTGCCAGTGAGCTCCTGAAGAACGCGAGGCTCTTCGAACCGCCGTCGACCGGCGCGATCTCGCCGATCGTCATGTCGCCGGTGAAGGTCGTGCCCATGCCGCTGCCGAGCACGACGAAGTTCGTCGTGCTGATGCTCGCGAGGTCGGCGTTGCTGAGCGTGGTGTCCCCGGCCGACGCGATGCCCAAGGATCGTGTACCGTCGCGCGGCCGCAGGATCACCGCCGCGTTGCCGCCCTGGATGTTGCCACCGTCGAGATCGAAGGCGTTGGCGTTGAGAATGATGTTCGCCGTGCTCGCCCCGCCGCCGTTGTTGATCGTACCGTCGTTGGTAAGGCTATTGGCCGTCAGGGTGATCGCCGTGGGCGGAAGCGTCGTCGGGGGAACCGCTCCGCTGGCGCGTATGGCGGTGCCCGCACCCACGTGCAAGCTGCCGCCCGCCGTTACCGTGATCTCGCCGGGATTGACCGGATTGGCTTGTCCCGAGGCGCCGATGCGCGCACCGGCGCCCAGCGATTGCAGAGCCACATCGCCGGCGGCGTTCACCGTGATGTTGTTCGCCTGCGTCGAGGCGCCGCTCGAGCCGAGCGAGGCGCCGTTCACCGCGCCGCCGCTCAGCAGCAGATTGCCGCCGACGCTGAGGTTGAGATTGGTCGGCCCCAGCGTGCTGCCGCCGACGCCGCCGATGCGCACGCCATTCAAGCCCCCCAGACCCGCGCCGCCGAAGAGCGAGACGTTGCCGCTCGTCGCCATCACCTGCCGTGCTGCGTTGATCGTCGCCGAAGCGTCCGTGCCCGCGCCCGAGCGCAGCTCGACTGTCCCCGCATTAATGCGTTGCAGCTTCGTCTCGTCGCCCGTCGCCTGAATGAAAACATTGTTGCTGGCGTTGCCAGCACCGCCGCCGGCGCCACCGGTGAGGACGATGTTGGGGTTGCCTTCAATCGTCTGGTTGGCATTCGTGACGATCCCTGCACGATTGCCCGTACCTGCGGCGCCCCCGGTGATTGCGATGGTCCCGCCCGGGACGGTGACCGTCTGGTCGCCGCCGGCATTTGAGGTAACGAATGCTCCACTGCTTACCCCGCTGCCGCCCTGTATCCCGATGCTGCCCGCACGTATCGTTTGCGCGCCGGAGGAGTTGTGAAAGATGCCGGCGTTCGAGTTGGTCAAGATCGGCGCACGCGGCGGCGGGGGAATGAATTGTGAAGGCGCGTTGCCTCCCGTTACCGTGATAGTGCCCGTGGCGGTGATTGTCTGGGTACGGCCTGGGAGTCCTCCACCGACTGTGATAAAGCCATTCGTGCGGTCGGGAGCGTCGGCGCCGACGATATTTATGGAACCGGCGTTGACCGTCTGCGTTGCTGCTACAAGCTGCGATGCACCGACTGCACTGGCGCTTCCGACGTTTAGCGCCTTGGCACCTGTGCCGCTAAAGGTAATGGTTTGCGCGCCGCTGGGCGCATTGACGAATGCATTAGCCGCGGCGCCGTTGATATTCAGGTGATCGCTGTTGAATAGGTCGATGGTCTGTGCCCCGCCGGAAAAGATGAACGCGAATGCCCCCGACGCGCTCGCCTGGACATCAATGTTGCCGCCATCAACCGCAATCGTTTGATTGCCGCCCGACGTAGTGATCGATCCGTTCTGGACCGATAGGTCCCCCTGCACGCTCAAGTTTTGCCTGCCGAGCGTGGAAATCGATCCACGTTCGATGAACACGCCAGCGCTCGCGTCGATGTCTTGCTCGTTCGCCTGGATCGAACCGCCATGTACGCTGATCCGGGTCGTCGAGATGGTTTGACTGTCGGTTGGCGGACCGAAGAAGAACGGCTTGCCGAGTATTGCGATGCCGCCGTTTGTTGCCTCGACGCTGATTCCGGCGGCCCCCGACACGCTGATTGTCTGGGTACCGCTTAGGTTCTCCACGGCCGCCTGGTTGCCATTAAGGCCCTCGATGCGAAGGCCATCTGCGCCGAACAGTGCGATGTTCTGCTCGCCGCTTTCGTTCCTCAACGTGGCGAAATTGCCGTCGCTTCCTCTGACCGTGAGCGCTGCAGCGGTGATGGTCTGTCCCGTCCGGCTGTGGATCTGGCCGCCATCAACGCTCATGTCACCGGTCAGGTCGATATTCACCGTGCCAGCCGCGATCAGACCATTAAGGGACATCGGATCGGCAGCAAGCTTTTCCAGGCGGAAGCTGCCCCCGGAAATCGCGACGTGGCCGCCCGCCTGTATTTCACCGCTCGAGCTGATACTGTCCGCCGGGCCGGCCTCGAGGACGATTTCGCCGTTCCGCTCGGCGAGCGACATCGCCCGGATAACGCCGGAGGTATTGATGACGCTGTCAAGCAGCGCGTTCGCTCGGTTCGCCTTCAGCATGACCGTGCCGCCATCCGCCAAGATCGTTCCCGTGTTCACGACCGAGGCGTCAAACGCCGCCTGGTCCACGCTGATGCTGACCAAGCCATCGCCGATCATGTCGAGTGAGACGCGATCGCCGGCGCCAAGCACTACCTTGCCGAAGTTGGCGATGATCACGCCGTCATTACGCACCTGCGGGCCGATGAGCGCGGTATAGCCGCCGGCCGTGACGATCGAGCCCTGGTTGACGACGCTTCCCGCGCTGCCGGGGTTGTAGAACTGGTAGTTGCCGTTGAGGAAGTTCTGGTCGGTGATGGAAAGCGTGGAAGCGAGCAGCGACCCGACTTCGACGCTTGCGCCGGGCGCGAACAGCACGCCCGCGTTGTTGACCAGGAACACCTGTCCGTTGGCGGTGAGCCGGCCGAAGATTTCCGAGGGGCTGTTGCCGACCACCACGCGGTTGAGCAGCGCCGACGAGGCGTTCGGCTGCGTGACGTTGACGTGCTCGGAGGCGCCGATCGAGAAGCCTTGCCAGTTGATGATGCCTTTTTGAACCCCTTGGTCGATTTGCATCGATTGCGAGGTTGGGCGCGTGACAGTGACGCCCGGCGTGGCTACTTGTTCGCCGGTTGGCAGCGCATACGCTTCGCCCCAAGGCAGGAACGCCGCAGCGACGGCGAGCGCAAGACGTTTGCCGCGCGGCGCGGCGCGACGACCACTTTGCTTGGTCATGTTTACCCCCTTGGTGCCGACGTGCTGCTCAAGGCTTTCCTCTCCCCAGAGGCAAGCGAGTTCATTCTAGGCGTGACCGCCTCCGCGCGGACGATCGTAGGTGAAACGAACGGCCGGCACCATCCCATGATCCCGGGATTTAGCCGGCCGTGCGCTCGCCGATCACTCGCAGCTCGATCGCGCGCATCACCGCGGCGGCGGCGCAGTGCACGTCGAGCTTGCGGTAGGCGTTCTTGATGTGGCTCGCCACGGTGTGCGCCGAGATCCCGAGCCGCTCGGCGATCTCGGCGTAGCTGCAGCCAGTTGCCAGCAGACGCACGACGTCAGCTTCGCGCAAGGTGAGCATGGCGCGCCTAGTTGCCGATGTGGACCTTGTAGCGCGCGCCGTTCGAGAAGTTGCAGGTGCCCGCACCCTGCAGCGGCGTGTGCATCTGGTACTCGCAGCTCATGAACGAGCCGCTCGCGCCCCAGGCGCTGGCGATGCCCTTGCGATCGTCGCCCGAGACGCGCGTCGCTTCGCCGGTGAGGAGCTCGCCCGCGTACTGCAGCTGGAAGCGGCCCTTGCCCGTCATCATGTTGGTCACCGTGCCCGAGACCATGCCGGTCTGGGTGGCGACGTCGTTTTCCGGGTAGAGCCGCGCGTGCAGCACCCGCGGCATCGCCGGCTGCTGGGATTGCGGCGCCGGGTACGCCGGGCCGCCCGGCACCGGCGCCGGGTGGGTCGGAATGTAGATGGCGTAGTTGCCGTCCGGACCGACCGGGACAAGGTAACAGCCCGCTAGCGAGAACGCCTGCAGGCTCACCGCCATCGCAAGCTTCGTGAGTTTCATGATGCGCTCCTTTAGTGAGGTCCAGGACCCCCTGCCCTGGTGACCCCAGCATCGGGGAGGAGCGCAGCCCGATCGGTTACCGATCGGTTACGGTTGGCTTAAATTCGGCAAGCGGGTCAATTTCAAGGCATTTTTCGTAAAGAGCCCGGGCCCTTTGTTCTTCGCCGCGCTCCTGCAAGTGCCGGCAGACGCGCGCCAGGACGCGCGCGAAGCGGCTGCGCAGGCGCTCGCGCGTCTGGATCATCCACGCTGCGTCGGCGTCCTCGGCCATGAAGCTGCCGCGGTACAGGGCAAGCAGGCGTTCGGCCAGCTTCTCCATTTGTTGGGAATCTTGAATGGAATCAAGATCAGCAGCGAGCTGCTCGAAGGCCCAGGTGTCGAGCCAGAAGTAGCGCCGGTCGAGCGACAGGCGCCCTTCGTGCAGCGTCACCGCGCGGTCCTCGCCGAGGAGCTTGCGCAGCCGGTGCAGCGTGCTCGTGAACGAGCGGTGCGCCGAGTCGCCGTCGATGCGCGGCCAGAGCGCGTCGGTGACCCTGCTCTCGCTCACGTGCTCGCCGCCGTAGGCGACGAGGAGCTTGAGCAGCTCGAGCGGCCGCTTTTTCGCCTTGCCTGCGGTTTTTCCGTCCACTGCGCCGAGCGGCTCGTCGTGGCGCAGGAGGCGGAAGCCGCCGAAGGTCCGCACGCGGTAGGCCCACGGCCAGCCTTCGACGCCGAGCGGCGGCTGCTCCGGGACGAGGTTGCGGCGCTTGATCAGGCTCCGCGCGTAGTCGGGCTCAATGCCCGCCTCGAGCGCATGCGCAAGCACGCGCGCCACCGCCGCCGGCCGCCACCACAGGAAATGCGCATAGCCGTACTCGCGGCCGAGCTCGAGCCCGCGGCGCAGCGCGGCAAGGCCGGTGCGCTGCCGGCCGTGCGCGAGCGCGATGTGGGCGAAGCCGACGAGGCAGGTGAACTCGAGGTGATGGTTGTCGATCCCGCGCACGATGTCGCGCAGCGTTTGCAGGTGGGCGATGCATTTGCGCTCGTCGCCGCACTCGGCGAGGATCTCGGCGAGCGCGAGGCGGCACAGCACCTCGAACAGCGGGCAGCCGACCTCGATCGCCATGCGCAGCGCCGCCTTCTCTTTCTGCAGCGCGCTCATCAGGTCCTTGCGCAGCATCGCCTCCCAGGCCTCGAAGTGGTGGTACATGCACAGGTTGAAGCGGCCGGCCGTGGCGGTGCGCGCCGCGAGCCCGCGCGCGAGCGTCTGCGCCTGCGCGAGATTGCCCGAGCCGAGCGCGCCGCCGTAGCCGTAGACGAGGAGCTGGAATGTCCAGGTGTGCACGCCGGTCGCCTGCGCGATCTCGAGGCCTTCGCGCATCGCTTTCTCGCACGCGGCGCCGTCCGCGGTCAGCATGGCGTACATGGTCTCGATGTTCTTGAGCGTGATGAGCGAGAACGGCGAGGCGCCGCCGGTGCCGCCGAGCTCGCGCATCGCGGCGATCAGCTCGGCGGCGCGCGAGTACAGGCCGGTCCACATCAGCGTGAGCGCGGCGAGCAGGCCGACGAACATCCGCAGGTTGACGTCGCCCTGCCGCGCCGAGGCGGCGAGCGCGCGCTCGATCCACTGCTTGATGTCGCGCCGCTGCGGCTGGCGCAGGGTGAGGGAGAACAGCATGCTGCAGGCGACGCGCGCCTCGGCCGCGGGGGCGAGCGCTAGCGAGCCGCCTTTGGCCTCGTCGAGCACCGCGATCCAGCGGTCGAGCAGCGAGCAGTCGTCGAGCTCGTACAGGATGGCGAACATGGCCCCCGAGGCGGCGAGCACCGTGCCGGCGCTGTCGGCGCCGGCGCGGAACAGCTCGAACGCCTTCTCGTACAGGATGCGGCCTTCGCGCGGCGCCACCTGCGCCTGGCTGGACGCCGCCCAGTAGATGGTCCAGGGGCGCTTCGCCTGCACCTCGGCGGGGAGCTCCTCGACCCAGCGCGCGATCGTCTCGCCCCGCCCCTGGTCGAGGAGCGCGGCGGCATGCGCCTCGATGACGCGCGCCATTTCGCCCCAGTCGTGGCATTCGCGGTAGAGCGCGACCGCGTCCTCGATCCTGCCCGCCTGCTCCATCTGGGCGGCGGATGCGCGCTGCAGCTCGCGCCGCCGGTCCTTAGGCAGGCTGTCGGCGGCGCGCGCCTGGAGGAAGTCGCGCAGCATCGGGTGGTACTGGTACACAGCTTCGGGCTGCGTGTCGCGCACGCTGACGAAATAGTTGTCGCGGTACAGGCCGGCGAGCAGCTCGCCGGTGCCGGCGTCGCCGCTGAGAGAGCGCGCCATGGCGGTGGTCATCTCGGGCAGGTACGCCGTGTGCAGCAGGAACTGCTGGGTACGCGCGTCGGACTTCTGGAAGATTTCGCCCGCCAGGTAGTCGAACACGAGCTGGCGGGTCGACAACCCGGGCGGGTCCGAGATCTTGCCTTGCTCCAGCATCAGTACGAGGCCGGCGGCCCAGCCCTGCGTGCGTGCATAGAGAGCGTCGACCGCCTCGGCGGTGAACGCCGGCCTGCGCTTGGCGGCGATCGCGCCGGCCTCCTCGCGCGTCAGGCGCAGCTCCTCCCAGCCGATCACCGAAAGCGCCTGGTTCGCGCGCAGGCGCGTGAGCGCCGCGGGCGGATCGCCGCGGCTCCCGATGAGGACGCGCCCGCCCGGCGGCAGCGTCTCGAGCGCGACGCGCATCACCTCGTGCAGCTGCGACGACGCCGGCACCGCATGGTAGCCGTCGAACACGACCGCGAACGGCGCCTTGAGCTGGGCGAACAGGCGCTCGAAGTAGCGCCGCGTGAACACGGCGAGCCCGGACTGGTACTCCGGGGTGAGCAGCGGAAGCCGCTCGCGCTCCCCGTCCACCGAAGCCGCGGCCAGGCTGAGGTAATAGAAGAACGTGGCGACGTCGCCGTCGCCCTCGTCGAGCTGGTACCAGAGCGAGGCGACGCCCGAATGGTCGAGCCAGCTCGCTGCCAGCGTGGTCTTGCCGCAGCCCGGCGGCCCGGTAATCCAGGTCACGGGAACATCCGTCGCAAGCAGCCCGAAAAGGCGTTTCCGCGGCAGGACCCCGGCGACGCTCGGCCGCGTCGTCTTGCCCAGCGAGACCTTCCTGGCCTTCATGTCATTCGCCCCTCACCGCCCCCTCGCGTCTCGGGTCGGCGCCCCCGCGCCAGCCGCCCGGCATTCGCTCGATGCCGTGCAGGCCGCTCGTCAGGGGGATTTTATCCACTTGATGGCCACGATCGGCCAAGGCAGAGGCAAGTCCCTCGTAGCGCGTGCCCTGCTCGATCAGAGTCGGCCCATTGCGCGAGCCGAGATTGGGCAGATCGATGGCGGCCTGGAGGTCGAGGCCCCAGTCGAGCGCGCCGACCAGGGCCTTGGCGACGTAGTTGATGATCATCGCGCCGCCGGGCGAGCCCAGCGCCAAGCGGACCTTTCCTCCCTCAAAAACCAAGGTCGGGGCCATGCTGCTGCGCGGCCGCTTGCCCGCAGCGACGCCATTGGGGCCTCCCGGCGCGAAGTCGAAATCGGTGAGCTGGTTGTTGAGCAGAAAGCCGCGCACCATGATGCGGCTGCCGAACGCGCTTTCGATGGTCGTGGTCATGGAAACGACGTCGCCGCGCGCATCGACGATGGCGAAATGGCTGGTGCCGCCTTCGGCGTCGCCCGGCGCCGCGAGCAGCATTGCTTTTTCGGTGATCAGGCGTGAACGCTTCGAAAGGTATTCCGGGCTCAGCAACTCTCTGACGGGAACCTTCACGAAATCCGGGTCGCCCAGGTAGCGCGCGCGGTCGGCGTAGGCGAGCTTGCCGGCCTCGGCGAAAAGATGCAGCGCCGCCGCCGACCCGGGCGGCGCGCGCGCGAAGCTCGTGCGCTCGAGCAGCCCGAGAATCTGCAGCACCGCGACGCCCCCCGAGCTCGGCGGCCCCATCGAGCACACCCGCCACCGGCGGTACGGCCCGCACACCGGCTCGCGCTCGACGGCGCGGTAGCTGCTCAGATCGTCTTCGGTCAGATCGCCGGGCTTCGCGTGCATCCGCACCGCGAGCACCATGTCTTTCGCAATCTCGCCCTCGTAGAGCATGCGCGCGCCGCCGCGCGCGATTTGCCGCAGTGTCTCGGCGTATTCGCGATTGACGACGCGGCTGCCCGGGTAGTACTTCTTCATTTCAGGCGCCCCCTCGAGCGCGGCCGCGAACTTCGGCGAGACAAGAAAACCTTCTTCGGCGATGCGGGTCGCCGCGCCGAAGAGCTCGTGCCACGGCAGCCGGCCGCGGCGCCGGTGGGCGAGCTCGAGCATGCGCAGCACGCCCGGCACTCCGACCGAGCGCCCGCCGACGGCGGCCTCGAGAAAGGCCATGGGTTTGCCGTCTTTTAGAAAGCGATCCGGTTTTGCCGCGGCGGGGGCAGTCTCGCGGCCGTCGTAGGCACGCAGCATTTTCTCGGCTGCCGACCAGTGCAGCATGAAAGCGCCGCCGCCGAGGCCCGAAGACTCGGGCTCCACCAGGCCGAGGACCATCTGCACCGCGACCGCCGCATCGACCGACGAGCCGCCGCGCTTGAGCACCTCGGCGCCCGCCTCGGCGGCGAGCGGGTGCGCCGCCGCCACCATGAAGCGCTTGGCGGTCTGCGCTTCGCAGGCAAGCGAGAAAACAAGAAAGGCGGCCGCAGCCGCCCCTCGCAGGATGCTCGAGCTCCCGCTACTGAACCTTGTAATCAAGGAACGCAGCCGGCGCGGCGAGTCCACGGCTCAGACCATCAGCGGCACGATGAGCAGCGCGACGATGTTGATGATCTTGATGAGCGGGTTGACCGCGGGGCCGGCGGTGTCCTTGTAGGGATCGCCGACGGTGTCGCCGGTGACCGCGGCCTTGTGCGCCTCCGAGCCCTTGCCGCCGTGGTGGCCGTCCTCGATGTACTTCTTGGCGTTGTCCCAGGCGCCGCCGCCGGTGCACATCGAGATGGCGACGAAGAGCCCCGTGACGATGGTGCCCATCAGCACGCCGCCGAGCGCCTGCGGCCCGAGAATCAGGCCGACCAGGATCGGCACCAAGACCGGGAGCAGCGACGGGATCATCATCTCGCGGATCGCGGCGCGGGTGAGCATGTCCACCGCCGTGCCGTACTGCGGCTTGGCGGTGCCCTGCATGATTCCCGGGATCTCCTTGAACTGCCGGCGCACTTCCAGCACCACCGAGCCCGCAGCGCGCCCCACCGCTTCCATCGCCATCGACCCGAAGAGGTACGGCACCATGCCGCCGATGAACAGACCGATGATCACCATGTGGCTCGACAGGTCGAAATTGAACGTCTTGCCGCTCGCCTCCAGGGCGTGCGTGTAGTCGGCGAACAGCACGAGCGCCGCCAGGCCGGCGGAGCCGATCGCGTAGCCCTTGGTGACGGCCTTGGTGGTATTGCCCACCGCGTCGAGCGGGTCGGTGATCGCGCGCACCGAGTCGGGCAGGTCGGCCATCTCGGCGATGCCGCCGGCGTTGTCGGTAATCGGGCCGTAGGCGTCGAGCGCGACGATGATGCCGGCCATCGACAGCATCGAGGTCGCGGCGATCGCGATGCCGTACAAGCCGGCGAGCGTGTACGACACCAGGATCGCGACGCACACGGCGATGACCGGCCAGGCGGTGGACTTCATCGACACGCCGAGGCCCGCGATGATGTTGGTGGCGTGCCCGGTGACGCTCGCGTCGGCGACATGGCGCACCGGCTTGAACTGCGTGCCGGTGTAGTACTCGGTGATCCACACCAGGAAGCCGGTGAGGGCGAGGCCGACGACGGCCGCGCCCCACAAGTGCCAGACCGTGATCAGGCGCTTCGCGCCGCCGATGTCGAACGGCACGTTGCGCAGCACGTCGCCCATCACGTAGAGCGTGATCGGCCAGAACGCGACGAGGGCGAGGCCGCCCGCCACCCACAGCCCGCGGTACAGCGCCGGCATGACGTTGACGTCGCCGGGCTTCGCCCGCACGAACCAGGTGCCGGCGATCGAGGCGATGATCGCGAAGCCGCCGAGCGCGAGCGGGTAGACGAGCGCGGCGGGACTCGTCGTCTGCACCATCAGCGCGCCGAGCAGCATCGTGGCGATGATCGTCACCGCGTAGGTCTCGAAGAGGTCGGCCGCCATGCCGGCGCAGTCGCCGACGTTGTCGCCGACGTTGTCGGCGATCACCGCCGGGTTGCGCGGATCGTCCTCGGGAATGCCCGCCTCGACCTTGCCGACGAGGTCGGCGCCGACGTCGGCGCCCTTGGTGAAGATGCCGCCGCCGAGCCGCGCGAAGATCGAGATCAGCGAGCCGCCGAAGGCGAGCCCGACGAGCGGATGGATGACGTGCGCCAGG
>Ga0114945_10001427_pt1 | contig 14845 bp, 10 predicted proteins | sample OV2TP3_FD_87194 | JGI IMG/M metagenome (GOLD analysis project Ga0114945, IMG submission 87194) | Hot spring microbial communities from Beatty, Nevada to study Microbial Dark Matter (Phase II) - OV2 TP3 | ecosystem: Environmental > Aquatic > Thermal springs > Hot (42-90C) | place: USA: Beatty... | reverse complement strand
ACTACTCAGGTCTTTGACAAAACCAAAGGCATTAAAGGCGAAGAGGAAAAGACAGATTCAAGGGCATCTGGAAGCTGAAAGCCATGTTTACGGACGGTGGAAATAAAACTGCGAATCCGACAAAAGGCATCGGCCATCTTCGCTGAGCGGAAGGTTCCGGAGATTTTCTGTTTGAGCTTGGCCATGCGCACATCCCGTTCGACCAAGTTGTTATCAAAGGGGACATCAAAGTCCGCCAGGAAGGTCAAGACTTTATCCTGGTGGTGGTCCAGGCGCTCGATGAGGCAGCGCGCTTTGCCTTTTTGGGGGCGACCCCGTTTTCTTTGAGCGATCGGTGGATCATGCCAGGGATTGGCCTGTTTATTGGACATTGGGGTATAAAAAAACGCGTGCTCTACATCATCTCCACCCCTATCGGCAATCTCAAAGACATCACCCTTCGCGGCCTGGAGACCTTGCAGAAAGTCCATCTCATTGCCGCCGAGGACACCCGCCACATCCGAATCGTCCTCAACCACTATCAAATCAGAACCTCTTTAACGAGTTATTTTGAGCACAATCAATTTAAAAAGGGTGAATATCTTTTGGGGCTTTTAAAAGAAGGCAAAGACATTGCCTTGGTCACGGATAGTGGAACACCCGGCATCAGCGATCCGGGCTTTCATTTGATCCGGTTGGCGCGGGATCATGATATTCCTATAACGATTGTTCCGGGACCGACCGCCCTAATTGCGGCTCTGAGTTTATCTGGGTTACCCATGGAGCGGTTTATCTTTGAGGGTTTCTTGCCAGCCAAATCCGCGGCGCGAAGAAAAAGGTTGGAGCTTTTAAGAGAGGAACAACGAACCGTGATCGTCTACGAATCACCGCATAGGATCCTTAAAACCTTAAGCGACATTCAAGAGATTTTGGGGGATCCGCAAGTCGTCTCTGCCCGCGAGCTTACAAAAAGATTTGAGGAGGTCAAGAGGGCTCCAGCGAGTCAACTGATCGAATATTTCAAGAACACCAAGCCTCGAGGAGAGTTTGTCCTGCTGTGGTCGCTTTGAGATGGGAAAAAATAGGGACAGCGCCTACTTTTCATAAAGTGCATTGTCAGGAAAAGTAGGCGCTGTCCCTATTTTAAGAAGTGCTTCCAGGCGGGAATAACCCGAATTTTCGTTTTCCCTTCCCTAAATTCCTTTTCAGCCCTTTTAGATATAATGAGGATCCTTTTTGTCTGGGGATATTTTTTTAAAAATAACTTAACCCCGCTATATCTTCTGTCTTGCCAATCGAAGTGAACATCGTATTTGGCCTCAATGCCGCAGGGAGAATCAACACCACCATACACAAAATCCATTTCCCGCTCGCTCTCGGCATAATAGCCGCACGAGATTCCTTTCTTAAGCAGATCGACCAATAAGGCATTTTCCACCTTTACGCCCAGATCTCCCTGGCCGGTCAATAGGGTTTTTATCCCGGTATCATAAAGATAAATCTTCTTTTGAGCGTAGATTTTATCTTTGTAAGACGTCGCCCACTTTTCCATCGGTTTAACCAAAAAGGCCGATTCCAGATACTCAATGTAGTCTTTGACCGTATCTAAAGCCAGCCCTAAAGTTTTGGATAATTTATTAAAACTGACGCGTGTTCCCACAGAGCTCGCTAATAAGATCAACAGATCTTTAAGGAGGCTGGTGCGCTTGATATCATAGAGCCTCATGATATCTCTGGCTATAATACCATCAAGGAGATTATTAAGGTATTCGGGAGAGGGGTTAAGCACATTTTCAGGATACCCCCCGCAGGCAAGATATTCTTCAAACAGGCGCTCATATTGATAATCCTCTGCTTGAGAAGGGATGGTTCTTTTAAACTCAAGAAATTCCCTGAAGCTCAATGGATAAAGAGTGGTGACAATTTGCCTGCCGGTGAGTTTGCCGCCTTGTTTTTGAATAAGGGAGGAGGTCGAGCCGGTGCAAAGGATTTTGACATCTTCAAGATCATAGATGCTTTTTAATTCGGTTTCCCAATGAGGGTTTTCCTGGACCTCATCAAAAAAGAGATAGAGTTTTTGGCCGCGGGAATGCAGGAAAATTTTTCTAAAGAGTCTGAGGTGTTCCAGAAGAGACGTTTTGCTTAATCGCGGATGGTCTAGCGCCAGATACAGAATCGTCCGGGCAGGAATGTTTTTGCCCAGACATTTTTTGATGAGCTGTTTTAGAAATGTTGTTTTGCCTATCCTCCGGGAGCCCACCATGACCTCTATCTGTTTGCGCTTAAAAGGCACCTGTAGTCCTTTGAGGTAGGCTTCTCTCTCAATCCCCGTATCGAATGTTTTATTTTCCCACCACGGATTCAAGGCGTAATAGACGTCTTCCATGATTTTCACCTGTTACAAATATAGATGAACTCGAAACTATTGTCAAATAGTTCCGATTGTAATCGAAACTATAAAGAGGCCAGCGCCCTTGTTAAGAAAAAGATCCGAAAAGGGCGCTGGCCATTTTTTATTTCTTTACTCAAAGACGCAGGTACAAGAACCAGTAGGCTGGCAGGGCCCATCATCGGGGCAGAGGCTGCAATCTACGCTACATCTAGAGCCATCTGGAACAGCGCCATCTTGGCAATTGTCGAAGACCACCGGATTTGCTGTCCCTGGACTGGGACAGCCCCCTATAAATATCCCTAACAGCTCCATTCCACAATCACACGCCCCGGGGTCAGGCTAACACGCCCCGCAATCCGCAGGACAAGAGCTGCAGTCTTCTCCAAAATCGCATTGACCATTAGGACAGCCACAGCAGTAGCAGTTAAACATATCATTCACTGAGGTACAATCAGGCGTGGGGCCCATACCGACACAAAGAGGAAGGCTGGTGGCGCAGGCAGCACCGGCTGGCGGAGGACAAAGATCACTGCAATTGACACCGCATACCCCGCAATCCGCGGGACAACTCAAACAGGTTTCACTGCTCGTGCAGAATGTATCCGGACAAACATCCGCCGCTGGGCACGCCCCGCAGTCCGCGGGACAGCTCGAACAATCTTCTCCAAAATCACAGGCCTGATTGGAACAACACGCCCCGCAATCCTGAGGACACGTTGCGCAGGTCTCGGTTCCGTTACAGAATTCATCCGGACACCCCGGAGGAGGCAGTGGACACGCCCCGCAATCCGATGGACAATTCGTGCACGTTTCCCCGGCCCCGCTGTTACAGATACTGTTGCCGCAGGAGGCGGGCGGAATAAATCGCAGTAACGCTTTCGGTCCTGAACTTGTGTTTATTCGGATCTTTGTCGCATTGGGATCTGCGATATCGACCAAGACGACCCCATAGATCCAATCGTTTTTGGCGATGCGCAAGGGAGAGGTGAGCGTTCCTACGGGTTCGGCGGCAATGGGGAGAACGGCTGTGCCATCAAACACCCTTAATCCGATGTCAATAGACCCAACCGAGAGGTCGGGGAAATCTTCAATACGGGTATTATAATTCGTCGCGTGGCCGTACCATAAACGAGCCCAGATGTCCACTAGAATGACATCGCCGCCAATATCAATACCCGAGGTCCCTGCGGAAACAAAGCGTATGAATGTCCAGGGTGTGGACGCAAGGGAACCGCCTCCCAACCGCTCGGTGATCCAGGCTCTCGTCCTTTCTCCTATAGGCGTGGTGATTCGCTCCACGATTTTAATAGCATCCTTGGGGGCAAGGGCGCTGGCCGGGGGTGTCCACGTGGCACTCTGATACCCATCGGGATCCCCTAAGGTAATCGTTACCGGGGCCACGTTCGTCCCTAAGACAGTCTCAGAACCATCCCAATGCCGAATGGAGACATCCGAGGAATACGTTACGCTGACGCCTTCACTGCAGGGAGGATCAGGAGGATCACTATTAATATACGTGCAGAGGCGGTCCTTGAACTCTAAGAAATTGTTGGAATTCGTATTGGTTGTGCCTAAGATTCTGGCCGAGAGTGAATTGACCATTTGGGTATCATTTCGATGGTACCGTGTGGCAGCAAGGGCAGAGGATCCCAGAAGCCCCCCAAAACCGACAAGGAGCGCTGCTAATAAAGCGGGTTTTAGAAATCGTTTAAGTCTCATAAGAGCCCCACCCATAAAATCCTTTTTAAAGATCCATCCTCAGCCACATCTGTCCGGTTTCCGGAGAAGGGGGGTCAGAGGCCCTCGTTTCAATGACCAGTCCGCCGGTGGTTTTGGTAAGCCCCCCCTGGACTTCCAATTTATAGCCCGGGGTGCTGGTTCCGATGCCAATTTTCCCATCATCCCCCACCAGGAGAATAGAAGTATCTGCATTATCCACAATATGAAGACTGGAGGTGCTGCTGGTTGTGCCCTCCCCTTTGATCATCAATCGGGAGGTCGGTAGGGTCAGTCCCAGCCCAACCTTTAAACTAGAATTGCCAGAGTTGGCAGGATAAATGGTATTTCCCACCTGTTTCCAGACCCCCGGGGCATACCCCCAGGTTCCGTCGGTTCGACAATATCTCATATCGCCGCTTGTGGAACTGATGTAGAAGGTGCCGGGTGAGCATGCGCCGGTCAGATCACCGCGGGGCACCAACCGGAGCTGATCGTACGCCCCGAAGGGGGCCGGGTAGTAGGTCGTCATGGTGATGCTCTCAGCCGGAAGAGGGGCTGGTCCCAAGAAAAAAAGAAACAACAGAATAAGAAGAAATTTTTTCATCACACACCTCCCGTCATTTTTCCTTATCCCGCCCTGGCGGGATGAGAAGTTTTATTTTCATGGAGACATCACCAACATGATAATTTTACCCGTGGCCTCATCGTGGGGCCCGCTGCTAAACGATTCTAACGCCTTTCCCACAATGACAAAAGCTTCGTTTGATTTTTCTTTTTCCGTCGCCTTCATGAGATGCCCGGGGACTGAAGAAGGCACGAGAAGATCCCCCGCACGGATGGCGCCGTTTTCGTTTGTCACTTTAGAGAGAACCCGCCCCATCAAGGCCACGGGCAGTTTTGTCCCTTTGGCAAATCCGTGAGGCGACGGCGCAATCTCCAGTTGGCTACCCTCAAATAAAATGGCCGGAGACTCCGAGACCACCCCCGCGATCTTTTGGTCATAGGAGCCGGTGCTTTTTTTGAGTTTCATCACAGCGTTTTCATCAATAATCAGAAGATCGCCCACCTCCACCTCTTCGCTGGTTTCAAAGAGCTCGGCGAGGTCAAGACCAATCTCTCTGGAACTCGTGTTATATTCCATGGGAGTGAGTCCAGTCGTAAGATCTGTGAGATTGGCTTTGATATTGCCGTTCACATGGAGCTTGGCGCTGGGGTCGGTGAGGCCGATTCCTACCCTTCCCACACTACTGGTATGGAAGACGATAAAGGCATTTGTAGAATTGGTTATGGGGGTGATGGGCGTATCGGAGTATCCCCAAACAAACGAGGGCGCAGACGTTGAGCTTAAGCGCATGTTTTTTCCCGAGACCCAAGAGTAGGCGCTGGACACGGTGTTCCCGGAACCACCCACAACAATGCTCCAGGCCCCCCCAGCGGTATTGTTTTCTCCTCCCAAGACCGCGGCTCGACTTTGGGAAGCCATGTTGCCTGATCCCCCCACAACGGCCGCCCACGGCTGAGTGGCTTGGTTGTTTTGTCCACCCAGGACCACGGCCCGGCTTTGACCAGCCGTATTATTGGATCCCCCCACGACGGCCGCCCATGGCTGAGTGGCTTGGTTGTTTTGTCCACCCAGGACCACGGCCCGGCTTTGACCAGCCGTATTATTGGATCCCCCCACGACCGCGGCATCTGCCTGGCCGGCCGTATTCCTTTTTCCCCCCAAGACCACGGCCCGGCTGTCAGCCGAGGTGCCGCGGCTCGCTATGCTGTCGCTGCCACCCACGACAACTGCGGAGTCATCGCTGGCCCGGTTGTTTTCTCCTCCCAAGACCATGGCGTAATTTCCGGGGGCCGCATTCCCCGTTCCACCGGAGACCCCTGCCCCGACGCCTCCAGCCGTATTGGTTTCCCCTCCCAGGACCACGGCGTAAAATCCACTGGCGGTATTTCCCATGCCTCCCGCAACCCCGGTCCAGGGGCCATTGGCTCGGTTGTTTTCTCCTCCTAAGATAATCGACCGGGAACCCGTGGCCAGATGATTTCTTCCCCCCACAATTCCTATCCAGGAAAAGGCACTAAGAGTATTGTTTTCTCCGCCTCCCACGAAACCATAGGAACCTCCAGCGGTAAGGCCGCTTCCCCCCACAATCCCTGTCCAGGCTTGATTAGCAAGGTTGTTTTCTCCACCCAGGATAGCGGAATAAAGGGCGATATTGCCATTGTCCCACTGGGTGCCGTTCACCTTCCCTGCCCGAAAGGCGGATTTGTCAGGATACCAAATGAGCCGTGTGCCGGCGCCGGTCACAGTCAGGGTCTCGCTTCCCCCCGTGGCCAGGATGCCGCCGTCTTGGATATGAAATCTAAATTGAGGGGTGGTTAATCCAATGCTGACTTTGATAGAGGGATTAGGGGTGTCGGTGGGATAGATATTGTAGCTGGCCTGGGTCCACGCCCCTCCATAGCCGGAAACCCAGCCTCCACTTCCGCAATATTGTAAATTGTCGGGGTTTTGCACATACATCGTGCCAATATCGCAGGCTCCGGTCAACTGGGCCCGGGGCACAAGGCGGATCTGGTCATATATCCCAAAGGGTACCGGTGTTGTGCTGGGGAGCGTGATGGTTTCGGCGTACGCTGTGTTTATGGGGAGTAAAAAGAAAAGAGAGAATAAAAGAATTAATGAAGGAAAAGCCCTTTTTAGCGCGAGTTGTAAACTTGCAATACTTTGTTTTTTGAGCAAAATTTTAAACCACAAATTCCAATTAAACAAATCACAAACAATATCCAATAAACAATGACCCAAACAAAAATTTCCAAATGTGTGTTGTCTATTGTGTATTGTAATTTGTTTGGAATTTGTGGTTTGTGTATTGTATTTCATATTCGATACTCCATTACTGCAACGTCACCAGAATCGTGATCCGGCCTTTTCCCTCGTTGTTAGGCCCTCCTTTAAAGGATTCCAAGGCCATGCCGACAATGGCACCTCTGGATTTTTCCTCTTCCTCGGCCTTCATCGCGTGGCCCGCGACCGAGGAAGACGTCAAAAAGTCTCCTGCCTGGATTTCCCCGTTTTCGGTCGTGACCTTGCACAAGATTCGTCCCGCCAAGGCCACGGGCGGTTTGGTGCCTTTGGTGAAGCCGCCAGGGGGCGGCGCTATCTGTAATTGAGGACCTTCAAAGACAATCGCCGGGGCCTGCGAGACCACGCCCGCCACCTTGGGGTCATAAGGCTCGCGGCTCTTTCGTAATTTTATGGTTTGTGTGTCATCAATGACCAGCACATCCCCGGGCTCAACTTCCTCGCTGGTTTCAAAGAGCTCCGCGACATCGTAACCGATCTCTTGGGTGGAGGACCGATATTGCATGGCGCGCACCGTGGACAAGGTATTATCCAGGTCAGGGAGCACTGCTTTAATATTTCCCGCGACATGGAGTCTGGCCGTGGGGTTGGTTAAGCCGACGCCCATACTAACATTGCTGGAGTAGACAAGGAAGGCGTCGGGGGTGGGTACGCTAAGGCCGCCGGAAGAGTTCCCCCAGACAAATGTTCGATCAGCAGCACTGGTTAGCTGCATATTTCGTCCGCTGGCCAGAGAATAATCTCCATCGGCCTGGTTGTCGGCCCCGCCGATTGTCGCAGCCCAGCTTCCCCCAGAGGTGTTGTTCTCTCCACCACCGATAAAAGCCTTCAATCCTGCGGTCCTGTTGCTGATCCCACCGATTAGGCCCGTAAAGTCCGCCTCCGCCCGATGGGATTGTCCGCCTCCCACAAAAGCATTGTTTGCACTGACAAGGTTGTCCGTGCCACCCACCAGTCCATTTGAAGTTTGACCAGGATTGGTGCTATGATTTTGTCCTCCGGCCACCAGGGTTTCATCTCCAGTGACGGTGTGGTTTGACCCCCCGATGATTCCTGAATGAACCCCAGTTATTCTGTTGCTTTCTCCTCCCGCCATAAAGGAACGCAGGCCCAAGGCAGTGTTATTCCTACCGCCGACGGTGCTTGCCCACGCTCCGCTGGCCTGATTATTTTGACCTCCGGCCACAAAGGCCTTGTCAGCAGAGGCCGTGTTGTTTTCCCCTCCGATGACGGCTGCCCACGCTCCGCTGGCGCGATTCGTTTGACCTCCGGCCACAAAGGCCTTGTCAGCAGAGGCCGTGTTGGTTGTCCCTCCGATAACGGCTGCCCACGCTCCGCTGGCGCGATTCGTTTGACCTCCGGCCACAAAGGTCCTGGTGGCAGAGGCCGTGTTGCCTATCCCTGCCACAATCCCGCTTTCCGTTCCTGTGGTTTGGTTGGATTGTCCTCCAGCTAAAAATGAGTGATTGGCGTTCGCCGTGTTAGCGGTCCCTCCCACGATGCCCGCGTGGGTGCCGCTGGCGGTGTTGGTCTGCCCGCCCCCTAAAAATGAGTCATTTCCGCTGGCGGTTGAGTCCCGGCCTCCCACGATGCCCGCCCACGATCCATTGGCCTGATTGTTTTCTCCTCCCAGGACAAAGGAATAATCCCCGATCTGCGCATCATTCCACTGGCTCCCAGTTATCCTGCCTGCCCGGAACGCGGACTTGGCAGGGTACCAGATGAGCCGTGTGCCGGCCCCGGCCACGGCCAGGGTCTCGGTCCCTCCGGTGGCCAGGATGCCGCCGTCTTGGATATGAAATCTAAATTGCGGGCTGGTCAATCCAATGCCGACCTTGATAGAGGGATTAGGGGTGTCGGTGGGATAGATGTTGTAGCCGCTTTGGGTCCAGACCTTGCCGTAGCCTGAAACCCACGTTCCGTTCGCCCGGCAGAATTGAAGGCCAGTGGAGTTGACATAGAGCGTTCCGGCCGTCGCGGCGCTGCAGGGGGGAGAAGCTGCCCGCTGGACAAGACGAATCTGGTCATAAAGTCCTAAGGGCAGGGGGTAATAAGTAGTGAGAGTTATGTCATCGGCGCTGGCCCGGCCCGTTGTGAGAAGGAAAAGAAGGAAAAGAAGAGAAAAGAATGACACCAAGTTGGTTTGTATTGGCTTTTTAGTCAAAATCATTTTAACCTCACCAAAATGATGATCTTTCCCGTGGACTCGCCATGGGGTCCCTGTTTAAAGGGCTCCAAGGCCATGCCGACAACAGATCCCCTGGATTTCGGATTCCCTAAGGCCTTCATGGCATGACCCTCGACAGACGAGGGCATCAGAAGATCCCCGGGTTTGATCTCCCCGTTTTCGGTCGTGACTTTACACAGGATCCGCCCGGCCAAAGCCACGGGCGGTTTGGTCCCTTGGGTGAAACCGCCAGGCGCTGGCGCAATCTGTAATTGAGATCCCTCAAAGACAATCGCCGGAGCAGTCGAGACCACACCCACAACCCTGTCAGAAGGGCTGTGGCTTTTTCTTAATTTGAGGGTTGGGGCCTCATCAATGACCAGAACATCTCCGGGTTCGACTTCTTCCATTGTGTCAAAAAGCTCCGCGACATCGTAGCCGATCTCCCGAGAGGAACTATTGGTATTGTATCTCATGGAAGATCCGCTGATGCCGCTTAAAATGGCCTTAATATTTCCATTGACATGGAGTTTGGCCGAAGGATTGGTCAACCCGACACCCACCGTGTTGGCATAGATGATGAAGACATCCGGGGCCGTGATGTTGACGGCAGTGGCGGAATAGCCCCAGGCGAAGCTTCGATTCGCAGTCGCGGTTAGGCGCATATTGCGTCCGCCGGCCACAGAATAATCTCCACCGGCCAGGTTGTCGGCGCCCCCAAGGACCGCGGCCCAGCTTCCACTGGCTGTGTTATTATCTCCGCCACCGATGAAAGATTTGAGCCCGGAAGCTGTGTTATTCATTCCCCCGAGAACCGCTGCGTCTTCGGCGCTCGCTCTATTGGTCTGTCCTCCCCCTATAAAAGTTCTGGGAGCGTTGGCGATATTGTTATTTCCGGCAATCACAGCAGCGTGATCCGCCTGGGCGCGGTTTTGTTGTCCCCCACCGACAAAGGCGTAGAATCCATTGGCGATATGATTATTGCCGGCTATAATGGCAGTGAAGGGACCAGAGGCATTCCCCATCTGTCCGCCACCGATAAAGGAGAAATTTCCACCGGCCGCATTGTCCCGGCCTCCAATAATCCCGGACCACACTCCCACGGCTCTGTTGCCCTGCCCTCCACCGACAAAGGATTTACTCCCGCTGGCGATGTTGTCTGTGCCAGCGATAATCCCTGAGGAAACTCCGTTAGCGCGGTGGCCTTGGCCACCGGCCACAAAGGCCCTGATGCCTAACCCCAATGACAGGTCGCCCCCCCCGGTTGCATTGTCTGTGCCGGCGACCACTACGGACCAGTTTGCACCAGCATTAGCAGTATTATTGAGCCCTCCTCCCACGAAGGACTTGACCCCATCCGCCCTGTTGGTGGAGCCGGCTATAATCGCGGAGTGAGTGCCCGCCACCGCGACTTGATTCTGCTGTCCCCCTCCGATGAAAGAGGAGGCCCCGTTGGCCGTGTTATTGGTCCCGCCTACTACGCCGGCGTGAGCGCCGCTGGCAGTATTGCTTTGGCCGCCGCCGATAAAAGAGTAGGCTCCGCTCGCGGTATTGTTCCTACCGGCAATAATCCCTGCCCATGATCCTTGGCCCAAGTTGTTTTCCCCTCCTCCCACGGCGGAATAACTGCCTATATTGACATCATTCCACTGGGTGCCATCCACCCGGCCAGCACGGAAGGCGGCTTTGAGAGGATACCAGATGAATCTGGTGCCAGCACCGGAGGTCGTGAGCGTTTCCGTTCCCCCGGTGGCTATGATACCGCCGTCTTGAATATGGAAGCGAAATTGCGGTGCGGTTAATCCGATCCCGACTTTGACCGAAGGGTTGGGTGTATTCGTAGGATAAATGTTAAAGCCAGTCTGCGTCCAAACGCCGCTAACCCAGATGCCGTTGCCAAATCCGTCATTCTGGCAGTACAGGAGATCCCCGGTGGTTGTGACATAGAGGGTTCCGATGCTACAGCTTCCGGTCATGGCCGCACGAGGCACAAGTCGGATCCGATCGTACGCCCCGACCGGTGCAGGGTAGTATGTGGTGAAGGTGATGCTTTCTGCGGAAACCAGTTGGAGGGAGAAAAGAAAGAAGAGAAAAAGGAAAACAATAAATTTTTTCATTTAGATCTCCATTGGCAGCTGGCTACCCCTACTGCTTCGTTTTGCTTCGCAAAATCGAAGCAAAACGGTAGGGGCCCTGTAGCTTTGCGCCCCCCCACTGCTTCGCCTGTCTACCGACAGGCAGGCGAAGCAGTGGGGGTTTACCCTTTTCAATGGGTCTATCTATTTTCTGATTTAAATATAACATATCCACCGTAGGGTTGGCAACTTGGCCTTTGAGGGGTAGTTTATCAACAAGGATGGGGAGGGAAAAGTATTATTTAGATAATTTTCGACAGATAATTTTCCGACATTGACAAGGATGATAGTGAATGATATAGTTGCTTTGCATATTCTTGTGAAAGCAGGACAGACCTTTAAAACCGGTTCCGCGAAGCCGGAAAGGAATAAGGGATGAGGACAAGGCTAAAAGATAAACATGCTCGCCCAAAAGGCGGGCTTTTTTTTATCCTGCCCTAATCTATGAAAGACCAAGCTTCTAAAATCATGGATCAAGACGCCATCCATCGAGCGCTTCTCCGGATGGCCCATGAAATCTTGGAAAAAAACAAAGGCACCGAGGGGCTGTGTCTCGTGGGAATTCGTACCCGCGGGGTTATTCTCGCAGAACGCCTTAAAGAAGGCATTAAGGGAATCGAGGGCCGGGATGTTCCTGTGGGTGTCTTAGATATCACGCTTTATCGAGACGATTTAACAATGATTTCCGCGCATCCGGTGGTGCGGGAGACCCGGATTGATTTTGACATCACCGATAAAAAAATCATTTTGGTGGATGATGTGCTTTTTACCGGTCGGACGATCCGGGCGGCCTTGGACGCCCTCATTGATTTCGGGCGGCCTTCCCAGATCCAGTTGGCGGTCTTGATCGACCGGGGTCACAGAGAGCTCCCCATTCGGGCGGATTATGTAGGAAAGAATATTCCCACATCGTTTAAGCAAAATGTTCAAGTGCTCTTAAAAGAGACCGACGAGCAAGGCGACGCTGTCATCATTGAACCTCAAAAGGATACCCTATGATTCCCTGGGCCAGGCACGATCTTCTTGATCTTCAGGAATTGACCAAAGAAGAAATCGAGCTCATTTTAGAGACGGCCCAGTCCTTCAAAGAGATTTCCACGCGGGATGTCAAGAAGGTGCCGGCTCTGCGAGGGAAGACCGTGGTGATGTTATTCTTCGAGTCCTCTACACGAACACGCATGTCTTTTGAGCTGGCGGCCAAACGACTTTCTGCAGATACCATCAATCTTTCCGCTTCCGGCAGCTCGGTCGCCAAGGGCGAGTCTATTCTCGACACCGCCAAGAACATTGAGGCCATGCATGTGGACATTATCGTGGTGCGTCATCACGCAAGCGGTGTGCCCCAGATGCTCTCCGATGCCTTAGGGCCGTCGGTCATTAATGCCGGGGACGGCTGTCGGGCCCATCCCACCCAGGCCCTTTTGGACATCTTCACGATGAGAGAACGCTTCGGAGGCATCTCAGGGCTTAAAGTGGGGATTGTGGGCGATATCCTGCATTCGCGGGTTGCCCGTTCCGATATTTGGGGCTTGACGAAGCTGGGCGCCCACGTTACGGTCTGCGGCCCCTCGACACTGATCCCCGTGGGCATTGAGGAGGCCGGTGTGACCGTCACATACAATCTTCAGGATGTCCTTAAAAACAGCGATGTCATTATCATTCTGCGCCTGCAGAAGGAACGCCAGGAAGAGAAGTTCCTGCCTTCCATCCGAGAGTATGCCCGGATGTTTGGGCTCAATCAGGAAAAGCTTAAGACCGCCCAGAAAGACATCTTGATCATGCATCCTGGGCCGACAAATCGCGGGGTGGAGATCTCCGCCGAGGTGGCGGACGGGCCGCATTCCCTGATTTTGGAGCAGGTGACCAATGGGGTTGCCGTGCGCATGGCGGTTTTGTATCTGGTTGCGGGAACGAGATAAGAAAAACCGTAAGAACTCATGGTAAATTCCAATACACAAATACCAAATCACAAACAATACCGAAATTCCAATACCAAAACTCTTTTGACCAAAATTTCAGACACAAGTGATGGTTCCAAAGTTGTTTCGATCATCGAGTATTGGATATTGTGTATTGTTTGTGGTTTGGGGATTGGAACTTGTGATTTCGAATCCTAAGAAATAATCCTCAACATGTCTCTCCTCATTAAAAATGCCGTCATCGTGAACCCTGATCAGATTTCAGCTCAGCCCCAGGAGATCTTGATCGAAAGAGGCACCATTGCCAAGATCGCCCCTTCCATCACCGAGAAGCCTTCCCAAATCATGGATGCCGGCGGCAAGTATGTCCTGCCCGGATTGATCGATTTCCATGTTCATCTCCGGGTGCCGGGACGGGAAGACAAGGAAACCATGGAAACCGGCTCGGTCGCCGCGGTCAAGGGAGGATTCACCACGATTTTTTGTATGCCTAATACCGATCCGGTGATTGATAACGGTATGATCGTGGAGGCCATCATCAAAGAGGCGAGGAGAGTCGGCCTTGTTAATGTTTTTCCGGTGGGCGCCATCACCAAAGGACAAAAAGGCCAGGACCTAACCGATATGTTCGAGCTCAAAGAAGCCGGCTGCCGGGCTTTATCCGATGATGGAAAGGCGGTGGCCAATTCTCAGCTGATGCGCCATGCCCTGGAGTACGCGAAGATGGCTGGGCTTCTTTTAATTGAGCATTGCGAGGATGCGAGTTTGACTCATCGCGGCGTCATGAACGAGGGCCTCAATTCCACGCTTCTGGGCTTAAAGGGGATTCCAGCGGCTGCGGAAACCATCATTGTGGCCCGGGACATCGAATTGGCCCATTACCTGAAGACAAAAATTCATCTGGCGCACATGAGTTTGAAAAGATCCGTGGAGCTCATCCGTTGGGCCAAGGCGCAGGGCATAGAGGTGACCGCGGAGGTGACACCGCACCATTTCACCCTGACGGACGATATGGTAAAATCCTTTGACACAAGAACCAAGGTCAATCCGCCGCTACGCACTACCGAGGATGTCGAGGCCCTCAAAGAGGCCCTGCGGGATGGGAAGATCGATTGCATTGCGACGGATCATGCGCCGCACACGCAGGAAGAAAAAGAATTTGAATATGATCAGGCGCCCTTTGGGATGATCGGCCTGGAGACGGCCTTGGGCTTAGGCGTCACCGAGCTTGTTGAGAAGAAATACCTGACTTGGCCGCAGCTCGTCGATAAGATGTCAAGCCAACCTGCGCGGATCGCGGGTCTTGCCTATAAAGGAGAAATTAAGGAGGGTAAAGACGCTGACATCGTTATTATCGATCCCCAGCGGGAATGGGTGGTGCGCAAGGAAGAGTTTGCTTCGAAGTCCAAGAATTCGCCTTTTGTGGGCTGGAAGCTGAAGGGCCTTGTGAAGATGACGATTTGTGGAGGGAAGATCGTTTATGAGGCAAGATAAAATACACAATCTACAAACCACAAATCACAACCAATATTCAATACCAAAATTCCAATGACAAAAACATTTGTATTGGTCATGTAACTACTCAGGTACCCATATCCGTCGAGAACCAGATTGCAGGTGATCTTAATGGAAATTGACTCTCGACGAGAGCTTATTTGAGTAAATTTT
>Ga0114945_10001426_pt1 | contig 14858 bp, 17 predicted proteins | sample OV2TP3_FD_87194 | JGI IMG/M metagenome (GOLD analysis project Ga0114945, IMG submission 87194) | Hot spring microbial communities from Beatty, Nevada to study Microbial Dark Matter (Phase II) - OV2 TP3 | ecosystem: Environmental > Aquatic > Thermal springs > Hot (42-90C) | place: USA: Beatty... | reverse complement strand
TCGTTGACGAAGATCCTGATGTGCTGTCGGATCGTGTCCTGCTCGGTAATGATGCGGAAGCGGAAACCGGGATACCGGTGGTCGAGCTCAGCGAGCGCCGCGGCCAGGGTGTCGCCGTCCACCTCCACCTCGCTCTGCTGTTTCGTATAGGAGCGCAGCGGGCTGGGGATATACACCGTCATCGTGTCAATGCCGCGACTTCGACTGAATAGATTTCCGGGAGATGCCGTGCCAGGCAGGTCCACTGCTTCCCGCCGGTGCGACTGCCCCAGACTTCCCCGCTGGTGGTGCCGAGATAGAGCCCGACGGGCTCGTGGGCGTCGGCCGTCATGGCTTGACGTTTGACCGTCCACCAGGCTTGGCGTTTGGGAAAGCCTTGGTCTTGCCGCATCCAGGTCTGCCCGCCGTTGCGGGAGATATACGCCGCGGGCTTGCCGCCCGGGCTGACCCGCGGCCAGACCGTGCCGCCATCCATCGGGAAGACCCATACAGTATCGGGGTCGCGCGGGTGCAGGACGATGGGGAACCCGATGTCGCCGATCTGCTTCGGCATGCTCTTTCCGATGCGCACCCACTGCTTCGCCGGCCGATCAAGCCGGTAGATGCCGCAGTGATTCTGTTGGTACAACCGCTCCGGATTGCTCGGACAGAGCCGGACGCAATGGGGGTCGTGGACGGCGAGGTTGGCCGGGTCGAACCCCTGGACCACTTCCATTCCTTGCACGATCGGCTCCCAGGTCCGGCCGCCGTCGAGCGATTCGTGCACACCGCCGCCCGACATGCCCAGGTACAGGTGACCGGGGTCGCGTGGGTCCACGAGGATCGAGTGCAGCTTCGGTCCATCCGGCGTGCCGTCCTGTTCCCCACCGGTCCATTGCGAACGAAAGGGATGCTCGTTGAAGCCTTTTACGCTCTCCCAGGTGTTGCCGCCGTCCTCCGAGCGAAACAACCCTTTCGGCGAGGTGCCCGCGTACCATGCGTCCGGTTCGCTGGCGTGGCCCGGTGTGAGCCAGAAGACATGGTCCACGACTTGTCCCTTCTGTCCTTCAGGCACTTTGGGAAAAGCCGGCGGGGCCTGGGCCTCCTGCCAGGTCTTGCCGGCATCCGTGGACCGGAACACGGTCGGGCCCAAATGACCGGTGCGGGCGGCCATCAGCATGGTGCGTCTGTCGCGCGGGTCCAGCACCAGATGATGCACGATGTGGCCGAGGAAGATCGGCCCCGAGAGCTTCCAGGTACGACGGGACCGATCCGCTCGCACAATGAAGGCGCCCTTGCGTGTGCCGATCAGGAGGACAACAGGGCCCGCAGCCGGTTTCAGAGCTTGAGCGGGGGTATGAGTTTTCATGGCTGCACCTGCTTGGCCATCTGGGCGAAGAAGTCGACCGCCCGTTTCCGGATTTCCTCCTGTGAGAGGTCTTCCTTGTGGGTCGCCAGGCTCCACTTGTGGCCGAAGGGGTCGGTGAGCTGCCCGCATCGGTCGCCCCAGAACATGTCCGCCACGGGCATGTCCGCCCTCGCGCCGGCTGACACCGCGCGGTTGAAGGCGCGGTCCGCATCTTCAACGCAGAGATAGAGGCCAACGGGGGTGCCGCCCAGACTTTGCGGTCCGCGACATCCCATCTCAGGGTGTTCCTCGCTCAGAAAGATGAGCGAATCCCCGATCTTGAGCTCCGCGTGCATGATGCTCTTGCCGTCAGGTCCCGGAAAACGCATCCGCTCCTCCGCGCCGAACGCGCGCTTGTAAAACTCGATGGCCTTGTCGGCATCCCGCATAGTGAGCGTGGGGGTGATGGTGTGAAAGCCCGGCGGAACTGGTTTTGCGTTTGCAATCATGGCTCCTCCTTACTGGTTGCTCCCGTGTCAGCCTAGTGTGGCGTCTTCTAAGCCGGTTTTTTACCAAAGACGAGTCCGAAGATAACCCCTGTTGCCAGAAATTGAATCAGGTGAAATCCGGTCTGAACCGTGAACCATGTTCCAAGCGAGGACACCTCGGATTTGCTCACGATTTCCTCCTGGCGCGGTCATCCTTGAACAGACTTTGCACATACCGCTTGAAGTGCCGGATGTGCTCCGCAACCTGTCCGCGCTCCTGCTTGGCTTTGGCGAGGATCAGGGCTCCCTCCAGCACCGCAATGAAGTGCTCAGCCAGGCTCTGCGTATCAAAGGCCTCCTTGGGTGCATACATGGCCTTGGCTTGATCCAGATTCCGCTTGAACCCTTCGGCCCATTGGGCGAAGTGCTGGGCGCACTGTTTTCGGATGTTGGGATGCGTGTCCGAGAGTTCTTGGGCGAAATTCCCCAACAAGCAGCCCTGCACGGTCTGAGAGGCTTTCGACATCTGCATCACAAAGTCCACCAAACCGTAGACGCGCTCCAAAGGATCGCGCTTTTTCACAAACGGAGCCTGCTGGAACCCCTGGGCTTTGGCCGCGACGAACCGGTCCAGCGCCACTCTGGCCAGGTCCTCCTTGCTCTCGAAGTAGTGGAAGAAGCTGCCTTTCGTCAGGCCCGCCGCTTCGCAGATCTCGTCCACGGTGGTGGCGACGAACCCCTTGGCCAGCATCAGCCGCTGGGCGGCGTCGAGCAGTTTCTCTTTCGCGGGGGGGTTCGTCTGCGGTGTTCGCATGGTATGTGCTGCGGTTAGTTCGATTTCAGCTTGTTATACCAACCAGTCGGTATTCTTATAGACAAACATAGCCGCCCTGTCAAGTCCTGCGTGACGGATCGGTTGATCGAGCCCGAATAACCGCCGCATGTCGCTTGGAGTCGAGGTAGGTGTCGAACAGTTGGCCGGATGACGCTCCGAGCGTCGCCGTCTGCCGGAGGATGTTGACCATGGGCCTGCTCCCTCCGGTTCCGGCTACGTTGACACCTCCAGGGCCCAGGGGGTAGCCTGACGCCCGTTCCAGCCACATAGGGTCACCGAGCCCGGGAGGAGGAGATGCCTAAGGTCGTCATTGTCGGAGCGGGGGTGGGCGGATTGTCTGCAGCGCATGAGCTGAGTGAGCGCGGTCTGGGTCTGACGGTGGAGGTCTATGAGAAGCGCGACATTTTGGGCGGCAAGGCTCGTAGCGTGGGCGTGCCCAACTTTCCAACCACAGGCGCTCGGAAACCTCTGCCGGGGGAGGACGGGTTTCGATTTTTCCCGGGCTTTTACAAACACGTCCCGGACACGATGCGTCGAATTCCCCGGCCTGGTGGGGGGATCGTCCTCGACAATCTCGTGAATGCGAAGCAGATCGGCGTTCTGCAAGAAGGCAAAGCACCGTACGTCTTTCCGTCGGATACGCCGGTGACGGTAGAGGACTGGCGGCGGGCGATCGAATTTCTCTTTACGAGGCCCGAACTGGGTCTGCCAAGAGATGAAGCCCTATTCTTCGCAGGGCGGCTGCTGTGTATCCTGTCGAGTTGCGAGAAACGCCGGCTGGAGCAATATGAGGGCGTCAGTTGGTGGGATTTCATCGGTGCGGCGACCAGATCGCAGGAATACAACAAGTTCTGCGCAAAGGGCCTCACGCGCTCCCTGGTGGCGATGAGATCGGAAGAGGGGAGCACCCGCACGGTCGGCGTGCTGTTGATTCAGATCATCCTGGATATCATTTTGACGAGTCGCGGACCGAGCGATCGTGTCCTAAACGGTCCGACCAATGAAGTGTGGATCGATCCCTGGAGAGACTACCTGGTCAATACCCATGGTGTGGCAATCAACACACAACACGAGGCGCTTGCGGTGAACTACGACCAGGCGACAAATCGTATCACATCGGTCACGATCAAGGATCTCGTGAACAGCGCGGTGCGAAATGTCCAAGGGGATTACTACATTCTGGCCGTTCCGGTGGATGTGATGAACGGACGCACCCGGAGCAGCCCGCTCATCACACACGAGATCAGGCAAGCAGCACCGTCGCTGGCGAACCTGGATCAGGTCCCCACCTCCTGGATGATCGGAGCTCAGTTTTACCTGAATCGTCGGCTCGCCACGCAGCCGGTTGGCCATTCCATCTACACGGACTCGACGTGGGCGGTCACCTCCATCGCCCAAGCACAGTTCTGGCCCGGAAGGAATATTCCGGCCATGTACGGAGATGGCAGTGTGCAGGATATTCTCTCATGCGACATTTCTGAATGGAAGGAACTGGGCAATAAGATTTTTCACGGCCCCGCGGAAGAGGCGGGAAACGAAGGCGATATCAAGAGGGAAGTCTGGGCGCATCTCAAGGCGCACTGGGCGGCATCGGCCGGTGGACAACTGAACGATGGTGACGTGCAACACTTCTTCTTGTCTCCACAGATCGAGTGGAGGCCATTCAATAGTGGAGTACGTCCCTTCAATACGGAGCCGCTGTTGATCAATAGAGTGAACACCCTTCAATTTCGTCCCGAGGCATGGACCGAGATCCCCAACCTCTTTCTCGCGTCCGACTACGTGAGAACCCATACGGATCTGGCCTCGATGGAGGCGGCCGATGAAGCCGGGCGCCGAGCAGCCAATAGGATCTTGAACGCAGAGGGGTATGGAGGATCGCGGGCAGGCGTGTGGCCGTTGCAGGAGCCGGCGGCCTTCGACGTGCTCAAACAAGCCGATGAGCAACTGTATGCGCTCGGCCTCCCGTCTCCGTTGTGTGCGCTTCCGATGCCTTCCACCATGACGACGACCTCTGCACCGTCACCCACGCCTTTCGATTGGGTAATCTTGGGCTTGCTCAGTCTGGTGGTTATCCTGCTGATCGTGGTCCTGGTGGTCTTGCTTTTGTAAGTGCGAGTGCGGGGTGAGGGCCTCCGCGATTTGCGACACAGTCTCATCATCCCGTTGACACGGCAGCTTGCAAAAAGTAGCCTGTCCCTATGAGCCCGTTTGTGTTGCTGACCGTTGCCGTGCTCCTCTTCAGCGCCGCGTCCATCGGCCTCGTCTCCAACGCCGGTCAAGGCGGCCCTGAGCCAGGACGCGAAGCGCCGGGAACGCCCAAGGATTTGATGGGCAAAGACGGCGCGCCGATGGTGTTGATCCCCGGGGGCGACTTTGTCATGGGATCGCCTGATGAGGAGGGTTACGAGGACGAGCATCCGATGCACCGGGTCTCGATGGCGGCCTTTTACCTGGACAAGTACGAAGTGACGAACGCCAGGTATGACAAGTTTATGGAGGACACTGGGCACATGAGGCCGGAATATTGGGAGCAACTGGACCTCACCGTCCAGGGCGAGTTTCCGGTAGTGGGCGTGGCCTGGCGCGATGCCCAGGCGTACTGCGAGTGGGCGGAGAAGCGCCTACCCACCGAGGCCGAGTGGGAGTATGCCGCCCGAGGAGGGGACCGGCGCCGGTATCCTTGGGGCGACACCGAGCCGGCCGCGAATCTGGCCAATTACGGCAAACGGTGGTCACCCAAGTTCTATAAGGACAGACTAGAGCCGGTAAAAAGTTTCGAGGAGGGCAAGAGCCCCTACGGCATCCACAACATGGCCGGCAACGTCTCGGAGTGGGTGGCGGATTGGTACGACGAGAAATATTACCAAGGCAGCCCAGCGCAAAATCCGCCGGGCCCGCAGACGGGGAAAATGAAAGTCGTGCGGGGTGGGTCCTGGAACTTCTCACCCCAGTACCTGCGAGCTGCCAGCCGCCTCAAGTTCCCGCCGATTTCCCGGACGGCCGACATCGGGGTGCGGTGCGCGCGGGATTCCCAATAGGGCCTGCGTAGCCCAGCCAGGTGCGCGCTGAGCCCTTACCCCCTGTTCTCCTTCCACGTTCTTGAACGTCCATGAGACAGAAAGGAGGCGCCATGGTCAATAGATTGAAGATACTGTGTGCTCTGAGCGTGTGTCTCACGCTGGTGATGACGGCGGGCACGGCACTGGCCCAGCAGGCACCACCTGCCCAGCAGGCACCGCCAGCCGCCCCGAAGGCCACCCCGGCGGATGGCCATACCATCCATGTCACGGCTCCCCACCTCATTGATGGAAAGGTCAGAGGCCCCTTCCATCATTACTGCAAAGTGGCCTCCCCGGAGCCGTTCATCGAATGTCTCCTGTACGAGACCGATGACCCGAGCGCGAAAATCGTCGGGATCGAGTACATCGTGGCGAAGACCATTACCCGTGACGAGAAGATCCTTCCCAAGAAGCAATGGAAGAAGGTGTGGCACGATCATACCGCGGAAATCGCCACCGGGAACGTGAAGGTGCTGGATCTGCCGCCCGATAAGGCCAAGGAAGTGGCCGATACCGTCGCCAAGACCGATGGCATTGTGTTCAATCTTTGGCCGGAGGGAGCGAAAATCCCGACGGGGAAGGTGAGCATGGGCATGATGGTGGGGCATGCCACGCACAAATAAGCGCGTTGGAACGATAGGACGATTTTGGGCGAAGAGAAGCCCGCTGATGGCAAGGTCAGCGGGCTTCTTAAGTAAAGACCTCTTTATTCGTCGCACGTTCTTTGCCTATTTTTTCAGTTCCTCGCGCACGAGCATCTCGCGGACCAGCACCTCAAGTTCGTCGTGCAGGAGGTCGATTGCCGCCGCGAGCATTTCCAGCATCGCCGCGCGGGCGCGAAGATCCTCGATCGTATAGGTGCCGCCCGCTCCGAACAGCAGGCTGAATCGCCGCCGCTGTTCCTCTTCGTCCTGCCCCTCGATCCGGCTCAGTTCCGTCCAACTGGTCACGAGCTGTTCGCGAAGGCTCTTTCCTTTGTCGGTCGGTTCCCTTAAGAACCGCCAGACCGGTCCCGGGAAGTACTGAGCCTGCTCGGGATTTTCCCAAACCTCTTTCAGGAGATTGCGGGGATGGTGAAACTCATGCTGGCCGGGCTGATAGAGGCTTGCTCCTGCGATCGCCGAGGCCATGGTGCCGCCGACCAGCGCAGCGATACCCTCGGCGACATGGTTGCCGGCCAGGACCAACCCACCGGTCGCGATGATCGTCGCGCTCTCGATGATGACCGAGACCACGGTGGCAAGTTGGGTGCGATTCGCTTGCTTCTCAGCGAGACTGTCCGCCAGTCCGTCGGCGCGCGCCTGTTCGCAGCGGACGACACCTGCAAGGCTGGTGGCCTCGAGCATGGCCAGAACCGTCCGGGCCAGGATCTGCTGGCGGACACGGATCAGCTCGACCTCGGCGCCTTCCCTCTTCGCAGCGCGCTCCTGTTCGAGGGCGACGCTTTGCCGGAGCAAGGGGAGAAGGCCGACCGCGGCGGCGATCCTGTGAAATCGAGGCGAAAAAGTTTCGAGCTGCCTGCTCTCGGGCGTCTCTATTGGCGGCGCCGGCGTCGCAGGCGGCGGTGGGGCGGGCGCGGGTGGCGGGGCGCATTCTCGCGCAAAGTGGGTAGGTGGCTCCGGAGCAAACGACCGTTGCAGCGCGCAGCCTGGCAGCAGCAGGAGAGTGACAAGCAGCAGCCGGGCGTACTTGACCGGCGCAAGGATCGGGCTGCTTGAGCGGAGGCGCTGGTACACACAAATACAAGCGGGGTGTGAGATGGTGATGGTATCTAGATCCGGTCGATTAGGCAAGTATCGGCAGGCCCGTAGCCAGTCTTCCAGACTGCCCCTTAGGGGGGCACCAAAGCCGGGCGATGGCGTTTAGCCATGGAGCAGAAGATTCAGGGTCGAAGATTCAAGGTCTGGTCTTGCAATCTAACATTGCGAGGCGAGGCGCGCGCGTCGTGGCGTGGCCGAGAAGGGCTCATGGTCAGCCGCGCCCCACTGCTACGGCGTGCGCTTCAGATGTTGGAGAAATGTCGTCACGGAGACGATGTCGACCGATTCAACCCGATGCAGATGAAGGAGGTCGGCATCACCGCTGACCAGCCAGCGAACTCCCGCAGCCAGCGCACAGGCGATGAATTTGGCATCGTCTGGATCCCGAAGCTGCTTTACAGCGGACGGCTTCACCCGCACCGTTTCGATGAATGGCAACAGTTCTTCTTCGATCAGGCCTCGTATCTCTGCGGGGGTGAGTTCGAACTTCGGGTAGGCGAGGACTCGCAGATACTCCTCGAGGATCTCGGCTGAGACGACGGGGCGAACGCGACCGGCTTGCCAGGCTGGAACCAATCGTGAAGGAGGACCGGCGAAGAGCAGGGCAGAGACGAGAACATTCGTGTCCAGAACGGCACGGATCACCGCCGATGTCCTCGGCGGCCTCTGGCCCACCGGATCGCGCGGTTGATGTCCTTCGGTTCAATCCCAAGGTCACGGATTTTCTGGCGAATGGTTGCCAACTGGCTGCCAGGCTCTGCGACCGTAACCGGCCGCAACACGACAGCTCCCTCACGCAAGGACACGTCAAAATAGTCCGTGTCGGGAATCTCCTCCAAGATTTTTTTGGGTAGGGTCACCTGGTTTTTTGAAGTCTTCTTGGCAAGCATGATTCGCCCTTTCCTCTGGTAAGGATACCTTACTTCCCGGAATTATTGCAATCAGGGATCGGGACGGCCCACTGTGCTGAGGGCGGAGCGCGCGGCGAAGGAGCGCGCAGATTCTGCTCGGGGCTCAGCGGCACGATGCGGCCGGGAGTGCTTAGGAGACGGCAGTTTCCAGCATTCCCTCTTCAACGATATTCCGGCCCTGTGTGTGCGCGAGAATGCCGAAGTAGATGGCCTGGGCGCTCTGTGACCACGCCGGATCGATAGGCAAGCTCCGAAAGGCAGCTTCGGCAGCCTTCTTCTCATCAAAGCTGAGTGCGCGGTTTCGATTCGGAATCATGTTCCCTTCACCTGAATGCGATTTCCAGCGTTCACCACTGATGCAGAAGCAACTCCCTTGCCACCCCGAACCAGTCGGTAAGATCGAGTCTTTTCACACGGTCCTTCAAAGGGTTGCGGCCTAGCTTGTCTGAGGTAAGCCGGGGCGTTAGGGAATCGTGCTACATACGACCCGTATCGAAAATGGCAAAACGCCACAGAGCTCGGGTAGCGCCTTGCAAGTTCGGCGTCTCTATGGCTTGATTGAGCCTCACGGGAGGTAGTCAGCTCAGAGCGGCATGGGGGTCGCTATGGCTGAGAAGAAGATCATCACGGTGGTGGGGGCGACCGGCATGCAGGGGGGCGGCCTGGTCCGCGCCATCGTGAGTGAGAAGGGCGGGCAGTTTGCCGCGCGGGCGCTCACGCGGGATGTCAACTCGGAGAAGGCCAACGCGCTGGCCAAGCTGGGCGCTGAGGTGGTGGCGGCCAATCTGGATGACGTGGAGAGTCTGAAGCGCGCGTTTTCAGGCGCGTACGGTGCTTTCTGCGTCACGAACTTCTGGGAACATTTCTCACCCGAGAAGGAGTTTGCCCAGGCTATGAACATGGCCCAGGCGGCGAAGCACGTGAAGCTCGAACACGTCGTCTGGTCCACGCTCGAAGACACGCGCCGGTGGGTGCCGCTCAGCGATACTCGCATGCCGACGCTGATGGGCAAATACAAGGTGCCGCATTTCGACGGCAAGGGCGAGGCTGACCAGGTGTTTAGGGACCTCGGCGTGCCCACGACCTTCCTACTGACCTCGTTCTACTGGGACAACCTCATCATGTTCGGCATGGGCCCCAAGAAGGGCCCGGACGGCAAGCTGGCGTTTACGCTGCCGATGGCCGACAAGAAGCTGCCGGGCATCGCCGCCGAGGACATCGGCAAGTGTACCTTGGGGATCTTCAAGAAGGGACGGGAGTATATCGGCCAGACCGTCGGCATCGCCGGGGAGCATTTGACCGGCGTGCAGATGGCTACGGCGCTGGCCAAGGCCTTGGGGCAGGAGGTGCGCTACAACGCGGTCACGCCGGAGGCATACCGGGGATTCGGATTCCCGGGCGCCGAGGATCTCGGCAACATGTTCCAGTTCAAGCGCGACTTCGAGCAATACTTCTGCGGCGCGCGTGATCCCGCCTTCGCCCGATCGCTCACCCCCTCGCTACAGACGTTTGCCCAGTGGCTGGCCAACAACAAGTCCCGCATCCCACTCGAGTAGCATAGGTTGGCGCATCAGCGCCTTGGGACCCACCCTTTTTGCTTCACGCACTCAAAGACGGCATCCTGGAGGATGAATTTGTCGGCGATGTGAATTTTCGGATTCCGGACAATATCACTCTCACATTGGTAGTAGTCTTGGGAGAATTCCGACTTGGGTTTGGTGGGATGGCTCCAGTCTGTGGATGATGGTGAGGCGGTTTGGCTGGATGCCGGTTTGGATGGTTTCATCTGATAATTGGCGCTGGTGAATTGCCCATAGGGCCCGTGGTAGGCCCATGATGTCGCGATGCCTTGGTCATAGGAATACGTGAGACGCTGTCCTGCCGCCCCTCTACTGGCCCATTCACACGTTTCCTGCCCTGCGTTGAGCGCCGTGCACTGGTCGGGTGGACCGATGACGCGGATGCGCTCTTCCTTGGATCGTCCTAGCCAGTAGTTGAAGATGTTGCCGAGGTCTCGAATCTTCTGGTCGCGGCTGGCCTCCGGCGCATAGACCTGGACGAACTCCTTGTCCCAGAATTCTTGCAGTGCCACACACCCTGCGAGAGTGAGAAGAATCAGCAACGTGCTCAACAGTCTCATGTGTCCTCTAGGCAGGGCCGGCCGCTACGCACCCCGGAAGTATGGCGGCCCTGGCCAGCAAAGCTTATAGGGAAAGCTATAGAAATCAAGCCCCCATCCGATCTTGCATCGCGCATCGTGGCGGCACGCGTAACCCATGCAGGACAAGCGCAACACTCTGCCATTGCGCAGGTCAGAAGGTTGGTGCATGCTAGAAGCACGCTTTTGACCCACAACCGGAGGACAGCCATGTCAATGTTGAAACGTCTGAAAGACTATCTCGATCGCCATCGGGTGTCCTATGAAGTGTTGACCCATCCGGAAGCCTATACCGCACCCAAGATCGCCCAGACCCTGCACGTCCCTGGGAAAGAGCTGGCCAAAGTCGTCATCGTCAAGGTGGGCGAGCGGTTTGTGATGACCGTGCTCCCGGCCAATTGGAAAGTGGATGTCAAGCGCCTCAAGGAAGTCTTCGAGACGAGCCACGTCAGGTTGGCAACCGAGGATGAGTTTAGGGGATTATTTCCGGACTGTCAGGTTGGAACCATGCCGCCGTTCGGGAACCTGTATGGCCTAGAGGTCTATGTGGACCAGTCGCTCACAGAGGACGAAGAGATCGTCTTCCAAGCAGGGACCTACGTGGACGCGGTGAAGCTCAAGTACCTGGATTTCGCCGGCCTCGTCCAACCGAAGGTCGCGGAATTTCATCAATCCCCTGCGATGCTCTAAGGCGAACGGCCCCTCGCTAGTTTTCCATCATTTCCAATCGCGCATCGAATTCGTGCTCGCATTGGGTGCAGCGCAAGCAGTCGGACTCCACGGTGACCTCGTCGATCCGGGCCGCCAGACCGCCGCAGTCCGGACACCGTGCCACATGCAGCGGCTCGTCGTCGAGCGATTCGTATTTGGAGCCGCGCAGGCAATAGACGGGCTTGCCTTCGAACTCCCACAATTTGCCCGATTTGTCCCGCTCCGGCAGCACCATGTAATGATGCGACGCGTACGCCTCGATTGCCGGTCTGCCTGTCAACCCTCCCTGAATCAACTTGCCGGTCTTGGCGTCGTATATGGCATCGCCTTTCACGATGGCTTTGGTCGGTCCCATACGGCACCTCTTAGGAACAGCGGTTAGGGCTGCTTGAGAGCTATCCACCATACGCCCGGCGCTCGAGCAAATCAACTACCTAGCCGCCTTACACGATACACGTATCCGCCAGACAGGGGGCGATTGCATGTGGCCGAGTAGGGGTTGTGGCGCCTCCCTGATCGCACGGTGGACTTGACCCGCGGACGCTCGTTTGCAATCGCCTCCGATTTCTCCTAGAATTCAGCTGAAAAGCGTCGTAACGGCGACTGAAGGAGACCATCATGAAACTGTTTCTGGATACAGCCAATGTGAAGGAGATTCGGGAAGCGGCCGCTTTAGGTGTCCTGGACGGGATCACGACCAACCCCTCGCTGGTGTCCAAGGAGGGCCGGAACTTCAAGGACGTCCTGCTGGAGATCTGCAGCATCGTGGATGGCCCGATCAGCGCGGAGGTGGTCAGCGTCGAAGAAGAGGCGATGGTCAAGGAAGGGCGCGAGCTGGCCAAGATTCACAAAAACATCGTGGTGAAATGTCCGTTGATCCCGGAAGGCCTCAAGGCGACGAAGCGGCTGGCCGCCGAGGGCGTCAAGGTCAACGTCACGCTCTGCTTCTCACCCTCGCAGGCTTTGCTGGCTGCCAAGGCCGGTGCCTGGTGCGTCTCGCCGTTCGTCGGCCGGCTCGACGATATCAGCACCGATGGCATGCAACTGATTCGGCAGATCGTGACGATCTACAAGAATTACGGCTTCAAGACGCTGGTCCTGCTGGCCAGCGCCCGCCACCCACAGCACATCGTGGAAGGAGCGCTCGCGGGCGCCGACATCTGCACGATGCCGTATGCGGTGTTCCAGCAGCTCGTCAAGCATCCGCTGACCGACATCGGCTTGAAGAAATTCCTCAGCGACTGGGAAAAACTGAACCTTCCCAAATGAGCCGCTTGTGCGGGCCTCAGTGAACCGCATATGCGGGCCCACGTAACCCACCGGGTGCTGTGAAGGAGGGCGACGTAGCCTCAGCGGTCGGTTCGCCACGCAACTCGAGTGTGGCCGCGATCGTGGGATCGGTCGGCAGGAAAGCCCTCGCCGGCTGCGTGTACCTCGCCGAGCTCACCGAAGTCGTTTACCTCGTGCTCCGCGAGCTGTCACCCGCGCGGCGGCAGGGCCGGGGCGAGGCCTTCCGCGTCGTCATCCGCCAGATCCTCTTCACCGGCGTGGATGCCCTGCCGGTCCTCACCGCGATCGCCCTCATGGTCGGCGTCATCATCATGACGCAGGCCGGCACCCAGATTCCCAAGGTCGGCTCCGGCGGGTTGATCGGCAGCATCATCGTGGTGGTGGTGATCCGGGAGATCGGGCCATTGCTGACCGCGTTTCTGGTGATCGGGCGGTCGGGCACCGCGATCACGACCGAGCTCGGCAACATGCGCGTCGCGCAAGAGGTGACCGCGCTGGAGCTCATGGGTATCCGCGTGATGCACTTCATCGTCATGCCCCGGGTGGTGGCGTTGGTCCTCTCCATCATCTGTCTCATCCTCTATTTTGACGCTGTGGCGGTGCTGGGCGGCTTCGTGGCGGCGAAGGCCAAGCTGACCGTCTCGTTCGGGGCGTTTGCGCAGGCCGTGGCTCAGGCCTTGTCCTTGACCGATGTGCTGGTCACCGTCTCCAAGGGCGTGCTGTTCGGGGCGGCGGTCGCCGCGATCTGCTGCTACCACGGCCTGTCGGTCCGGTCGTCCTATACCGAGGTGCCTCAGCAGACCACGAAAGCCATGATCAACTCCATTACAGTGTGTCTGCTGCTGGACATTTTAGTAATGGTGGCCGCCTATCTATGACACCCGCCGTCGAGCTCCAGGATGTCGTGGTCGAGGGGGAGGACGGGGCGATCAAGGCAGAGCTGTCGCTCTCCGTCGCCACCGGCGAGCTCGTCGTCCTGCTCGGCCCCAATCGGTGCGGGAAGAGTTTGATCCTGCACCTCTGTGCGGGACTGCTTTCCCCGCAGCACGGCACCGTCCGCGTGCTCGGGGTTGACCTGAACGGCTTGAGCGAGGAGGGGTTGCGGGACCTGCGCTTGCGCCTGGGCGTGGTGCTGCAACAGCCCGCTTTGCTCAGCAACATGACGGTGTTCAGCAACGTGGCGCTGCCGGTGCGCTATCATCGCGGTCTCTCGGAACCGGAGATCGAAGCGCAGGTGACTCCCGTGCTGGAGGAGCTGGATCTGACCTCACTGCGGGACCGGTTCCCGGCGCAATTAAACCTCGGCGAGGCGCGCCGGGCCGCAATCGCACGGGCCTTGATCATGAACCCCGAGCTGCTGCTGCTTGATGAGCCCACGACCGGCCTGGATGCCGACCGCGTGCGGCAACTGGCCGATCTGCTGGATCGCCGCCGCCGCGTTCGGGCCTTGACGATCCTGGCCACGCTGAACGGCTTTTCGCCGCTCGTGGATTGCGCCGATCGGGTGGCGTTCATCCGCGCCGGCCGGGTGGAGGCGTGCGGTCCGCGGGCGGAGCTCTTGATGACCGATGCGGGACGACAGGGCTATTTGAGCTGATGGAGGTGTCCTATGAAGATGCACTATTCGCATAACTTCTCAACCCGTCGGATCGAACAGATCGTCGGCGGGTTTATCGTCTTGCCGCTCCTCGGCCTGGTGGTGGTGGCCCTGTTCATGGCCAAGGCCGAGCACGTCTTCGACGAGAAATATCTGCTCACCACGCATCTGAGCAAGTCATACGGGCTGGAGCCGGGGGCGCCGGTCCTGCTGGCCGGCATCCCGATCGGGAAGGTCAAAGCGGTCAACCTCAACGATGCCGGCACCATTGACGTCCTCCTGCAGATGCTGGGGCGGTACCAGGATAAAGTTCGGCAGGATTCTATGATAGCCGTGGAAAAGAGCGGGTTGGTCGTCGGCCAAACCCAGCTCGTGGTGTCACTGGGCAGCCGGGACGCACCTTCCCTGGCGGATGGCGCCACGATCAAGGCAACCGAGCCGCGGGATATTGCCGAGTTGGTCAACGAGGTGGCGCCTGTGCTGCAATCGGTGCAGCGGACGCTGCTTCGCGTCGAGGAGATCACCAAGGACGTGCAGATGACGGTGCAGACCGGGAGTCAGGCCGTCGCAACGGTGGACCGGGCCATCGCCGAGCTGCCGGAGGTGGTGAGTTCCGTCCACCGTGTGGTGGGCTCCATCGAAAAGACCGCCGCGGCCTTGCCGGCGATCACCGGCTCCGTTCAGAAATCGATCGCGCAACTGCCGGAAGTCGTCGGCTC
>Ga0114945_10001424_pt1 | contig 14904 bp, 11 predicted proteins | sample OV2TP3_FD_87194 | JGI IMG/M metagenome (GOLD analysis project Ga0114945, IMG submission 87194) | Hot spring microbial communities from Beatty, Nevada to study Microbial Dark Matter (Phase II) - OV2 TP3 | ecosystem: Environmental > Aquatic > Thermal springs > Hot (42-90C) | place: USA: Beatty... | reverse complement strand
TGGTTGTCATCGCTTACCAGCCGACGCGGTTCCACCGCCTACCGAATCGCCGGTATGTACCGGTCCTGCAGACCGACGAAATCCGGGCCGATGCACTGCAGCGCCTGGCGGACTCACTGGGACTCGGGGATCGCCTCCGACTGCTCGAATCTCCCCGCCCGTGGCAGGAACTCATGGCCGCCTGCGACCTCATCGTGGCTCCTTTCCTGAGCGAACGATTCTCCTCGGTGCAGTTGCTGGAGGCCATGGCCCAAGGCAAGCCTGTCATCGCCAGCGACCTCGGGGAGCTGCGGGAGATCATCAGGGACGGTGTGAATGGTTACCTGGTGCCAGCGGGCGATGTGGACGCCCTTGCGGACCGCACCGCGGGCCTCCTGGACAACCGGGACGCATTGGCGGCCTTCGGCGAGGCGGCGAAAGCCGCGGCATTACAGCACAGCACCGACGTCTACGTACAGCGGCTCTCTACGCTCTACGCCGAGCTGGCCAGCAACGGGTCGTGGGCCGACGGACACAGGGAGACGCTTTGATGTTGCTTGGCCTCTGGGATCCGTCGCGGCCCTCGGCTGCGCTCCGACAGGAGTTGTCGCACGCCTTGGCCAAGCAGCCTCGCCTCGCATCGGCCGTCGCCGAAGCGGTCTGGGGAGAGGATGGTGTGGCATTCGCCTGGGCGCCGCGCGGAATCGCCACACTCGATGAACCGGGTCAGCCGTTCCACAGCCGCAGCGGTGCCATCACCGTGATGTGTGAAGGCAAGCTGCACAACGCCGCGGAGTTGCAGCAGGTTCTGGGGTTGACAAGGCAGGAGGCTGCAGGTTCTGGCACCGTGCTCGCCGAGCTCTACGAACGGCATAGCGAGCAATTCCTGAATCCGGTCAACGGCACGTTCGCTTTCGCGCTCTGGGATGCAAATGCCCGGCAACTCCTCTTGGGGCGTGACCGACTCGGAATCGAGTCGCTCTACTACTCTATTGCGCCCCAGGGTGGGCGCATCGCGTTTAGCACATCGCTGCGATCGCTGGTGGCGTCGGGTTGGGTAGCCCCCAACTTGGAGGATGACGCCCTCCTGCGCTACCTACTGTTCTGCTACAACCCAGGAGATGACACGCTCGTGCGTGGGATCCGGCGGGTGCCAGCAGGGCATCTGCTTGCAGTGGGTGCCTCCGGAGCAACGCTGCGTAGATACTGGCGCCTCAGCTTTGCTGCGATGCCGATGAAGACCGAAGCAGAATGTTGCGAGGCCATTCCCTCGCTGATTGATGACGCGGTGCGCCTGCGGATGGAGCCCGACGCTCCGCCCGGGTTGTTCCTCAGCGGCGGCATTGATTCGAGCGGCATCGCGGTCCTCGCCTCTCGGCGGTGGCTGGGACATCGGCTGGCCAGCTTCTCCTTCCGGTGCGCGGGCCGCTCGTACGACGAGTCCGAGTACGCCCGCTTTATGGCGGACTACTGCCGGACAGACCACACCGAGATCGCGTACGATGCCAGCCGCTTGCCGCTCATTGCTACGATGGCAGAGCATATGGACGAACCGTTTTCGGACATCGGCATCGAGATCGGCACCTGCCTGATGGGACAGGCCGCCCAGGGGCGGGTGTCGTATGTCTTCAGCGGAGAGGGCGGCGATGAGCTCTTTGGCGGCCATCCGGTCTACAGCGCCGACAAGATGGCGCAGGTCGCCGACCGGATGCCGCGACTGGTGCGCACCTCGCTCATCCGTGCCCTCGGACGGTTACCAGACACCGATGAGAAGAAGAGCCTGCCGGTCAAACTGAAGCGGTTCGCGTACAGCCTGGCGTTTCCTCGGGAGCTGTTAAGCCACCGGTGGCGGGCGTACTACACCCCGCAGGAGCTCGCAACGGTCTGCTCGCCTGAGTGGCTGGCCCGATGCGACGTCGGGCGCGCGCTGGAACCGGTGCTACGCTATAGCCGAGAGGCGGACGGGCCTGATGTCCTGAGCCGCAGCCTCCATAGTGACTTCTTCACGCTGGTGAGCTTCTACTTGCGCCGGCTGGAGCTACTGCGCCTGTGGGGTATCGAAAGCCGCACCCCCTTACTTGACTACCGGTTGGTGGAGTTCGCGGCGGCCGTTCCCTCCAGACTCAAGTTGCGGGGACTGTCCGACACCAAGTACGTCTATAAGAAAGCGCTGGAGGGGATCGTGCCGAACCGAATTCTGTACGAGCGGCCCAAGCTGGGCCACAGTGTGCCGATGAAGAACTGGCTGCGTGACGCGCCAGCGTTCCGGGATTGGGTGCGAGGAATTCTGACGGATCCGTCGTGCGTCCATCGGCGATGGTTCCGGCCAGGCGTCATAGAGCGGTGGCTCGAAGAGCACGCGCGGCGGACGCACAATCACTCCCACCGGCTCTGGGCGCTGGCTGTCTTGGAGCTTTGGGTGAGGAGCGTGGAGCACGCGTGATGAACTTCAAACATGCGGTCGAACGGGCGCTGCGGCATTCTCCCACGGCGTTTCGCGCCGCCTCCAGAATCTACTATACGTTGAACCGGTCGTTCATGACCTTAAGCCCAGGCGCTCCGGAGGCGATCGCGCAGGCGTTGCAATGCGTGAAGGATCGCGGTCAGCCTGCGCGGGGGGACTACTATGAGTTCGGCGTCTTTCGAGGCTACACCCTCTGGCGCGCCTATGAGGCGTGCCAGGCGCTTGGCCTGACGCAGATGCGGTGCTACGGATTTGATTCCTTCCAGGGTTTACCTGTCCCCACCGCAGAGGATGAGACGGAGGGAAAGTTTTTTGAGGGGCAGTTTGCCTGCTCAAAGGATGGGGTGGTCCAGTGGCTGACGCAGCGGGGCGTGGACTGGTCCCGAGTGGTGCTCATTGAAGGATTCTTCAACGAGACGCTCACGCCGCAGGTGCGCCAACGATACCCGTTTGGGCCCGTGGCCGTGGCCTTCATTGATTGCGATCTGTACTCCTCCACGCGGCAGGTGCTGGCTTGGCTCGGGGAAGGGCTGGTGGACGGTTCGATCGTGCTCTTCGATGACTGGCGCACATTGGACAGTTCCTCGCAGGGGCAGCAGCGCGCCTGGCGAGAGTTTACGGAGGCCCATCCCGGCCTGCGCGCTGCGCCCTTCGTGGATTTCAGCGATCATGGGACGTCGTTCGTGATCTCCAACGTCTCAACTCCGCCGGCTGCGCCTGAGGGTGGCGCCAGAGGGTCGCCATGAAGAGTTGTCTGGAATGAAGAATGGTCTGGACGGATCATGCGGATGACCAGGAAACAGCCGTGGATCAGCGTGGAAGAGGTGCGTCACTGGTACGACGTCCATGCGGCACGCTTCGATCACACCACCATGATCGAGCGAGCCACCCCTGACCTGAATGCCGAAGAGCAGGCGCGTCTCAACCGGTTCCAGACGTCGTGTCTCTATGAAGGGGGATTGATCTCGCTGAAGGGCAAGCGGGTGTTGGAATTCGGCTGCGGGCATGGGCGTTTGGCCATCGAGGTACCGGAGTATGAGTCCTATCTGGGCGTTGATGTGTCTGCCAACTTGGTCCGCATGGGCAACGAGCGTCTGGCTCGCGCCGGGCTTGCCGACCGAGCCCGCCTCGTTGTCGCAGATTGTCTGGCGTTCGAGGGGCCCACAGAGGCGTTTGACGTCGTCTGCTCATTGGGGATGTTCGCCTTTGTGACGGACGCCGCCCCCGTCCTTGCCAAAATGGTCTCTCACCTGAAGCCTGGCGGCACCCTGTTCATTGACGGCCATTATGCTTCACCCCTGTACCAGTCGATCCGCCGATGGCGATGGAAGCGCATGGTGGCACGGGGCACCTATCCACCGCAGCGATCGTTTGGCGGGAGAGAAATCCGTATCCTCTTTGCCGGTGCGGGGCTGACGGACGTGCGGCTTGTCATGCTGGAGTATGCGCTGCTCGGCATGCTCTATGCCCGTCGAGGCTGGCCACAGGTCCTTCGACTCCGCGATCTCCTGGCTAGGTACCCTGTGCTCAATAGCTTTGGAACCGACTTCCTCGCCATGGGGACGAAGCCAAAAGGTGGAAGCCCCCGATGAGATATTGGACGGTCATCAGGACTGTGGTTAGTGCGGCCCTGCTCGGCTTGGTCCTCGCTTGGGGAGGGACGTCGCACGCAGTGCATGCGCTGCTGAACGTCCAGCCGATGCCGCTGGTGTTGGGGATTGTTGGCCTCACCGTGTGCCGGTTGCTCAGGGCCGCTCGGTGGTTCGTGCTGGCCAGGGCGTCTGGTCTGGCCATTCCGCTCCTCCAGCTGTTCCGAGTCTGGATGGTGACAGATTTTCTTGGGATGTTTGTCCCGTTGAGCGGGGGGGTGGACGTCCTGAATGTCGTCGGCTTGTCGCGGTACACGGGGAACAACGTCACCGCCGCGTCAGTCGTACTGATTGATCGGATGCTGGGAGCGCTGGTCTTGGCGTTGGCGGCGTCTGTCGCCACGATGGCGGCTGGCGCCTCCGCGGCGGTGCCCGTCCCGTCATCGTGGATTGCGGCCGTCGTGTTGTGCGCGCTCGGGACCTGTGCAGCGGTCACGTTCCCCTTCCACCCGACGGGCCATCGGGTTGCTACGGCTCTAACAGCTCGTCTGCACTGGCAGCGACTTGGCATGCGGCTTCAGCGAGTCTATGACGCCTCCTACGAATTCAGAAACCGGGGCCGCGCATTGTGGCAGGTAGCGGGAATCGTGCTGATCAATCAAGGGATCGGCGCGGCGTCAATCTACGGCCTGTCGGAAGCCTTGAACTTGGGGGTGCCGTTTGTGTTCTATCTGATTGCGATACCGGTGTTGAACATCGTGGAAATGTTGCCCCTCTCCGTAGGAGGGGTTGGTGTCGCGGAGGGCGCGCTGACTTCCATGCTCGTGGGGGTAGGCGTGGCGGTGGAGCGGAGCGTGGCGCTGGCCTTGTTGTACCGGGTGGTGTGGATTGCCATGGCCCTGCCGGGAGGAATCCTCTACGCGACTGGCGGCTTGTTGGCGCATCGGGATGCGAAGCACCGCTCGCTGGCATCCGATGTCTTGGGTGACCGACTGGGCCAATCGGGACGGGTTAAGCGATGAGAATCCTTGGCATCTCAGACGGGATGACGGGTGGGGCGGCGTTGCTCGAGGACGGTCAGCTCGTCTACGCCGTCCATGAGGAGCGCTTGATCCGCGCGAAGATGGCAACGGGGTTTCCGGCCGCCTCGATCCGTCATCTCTTAGAGGATACGCGGAAGCGCCCAGAGGATTTCGATGCGATCGCGGTCGGCACGGTGAATGAGTTCTTCCGGAAAGAGGCCGTGGCCTATGACGGCTGGCTGCTGCGGGAGCAGGCGCCTACCAAAGAGCTCCTATTGAACGTCTCCTCAGCGCTCAACCAAGTGGTGGGAGCCGGCCCCTGGTTACGGCAATCCTATTACGGTCTGAAGTCGTTCATGGGACGAAGCCGACGCCAAGCGATCCAGATGTTGCTGCGGCAGGAGTGGGGGTTCGCCTGTCCCGTCAGGTTCATTGACCACCACTTGGCGCACGCCGCCTCGGCGTATTTCACCAGCGGGCTGCGCCATGCCACCGTGGTCACGATGGATGGGGCCGGAGATCATTCCTCTTCCCGCGTGTACCTCATGAAGGACGAACGGTTCCAGCGACTGTGGAATGTGAGCAGCTTTGATTCGATCGGAAACTATTACGCCTACGTCACCCATCTCTGCGGATTTAAAGCCCAGAAACACGAGGGCAAGATCACGGGACTGGCCGCGTACGGTCGGCCGGTCTATGCCGAGATTCTCAAGCGGTTTATCGCGTCCGACGGAGATGGAATAGTGAATCGGGGTCGCGTCTTCTACTGGGCGGCGGTGAAGGCGCTCGAGCGGGCGTTGCCCCAGCCGTTCGACAAGGCCGATCTAGCCAGCAGCATGCAGCAGGTCTTGGAAGAGGTGGGATGCGCCTACGTGAGGCGGTGGGTCGAGCGAACTGGCTGTGGCGACCTGGCCCTGGCCGGTGGTGTGTTCGCGAACGTCAAGTTGAACCAGCGCATTCACGAACTGCCAGGGGTCCGCTCGGTCTTTATCCATCCAGGGATGGGTGATGAGGGACTGCCGGTTGGGGCGGCGTTCGCGCTGGCCGCAACGACAGCCGCCGCCTCGGGTAGGATCATGCTGCCAGTCACCCTCCAAGACGTCTACTTGGGACCGGACTACACCGAGCGGGAGATGGAACAGGCGATTGAGGCGTCGGGGCTTCGCGCCCAATACGTGGCGGATATTGAACGACGCATCGCTGAGCTCTTGGCTGAGGGGGCGGTCGTCGCGCGATTCAACGGCCGCATGGAATACGGGCCGAGGGCCTTGGGCAATCGGACCATCTTGTACCAGGCGACAGATCCCACGGTCAACGACTGGCTGAACAAGCGGCTCAACCGGACGGAGTTCATGCCGTTTGCTCCCGTGACCTTGGCCGAGCACGCCGATCGGTGTTTTGAGGGCTTGGATGGGGCGCGGTACGCCGCCCAGTTTATGACGATCACCGTCAACTGCACCCCCGGGATGAAACAGCACTGCCCAGCCGTCGTCCATGTGGATGGGACGGCGAGACCGCAGCTCATCGATGAGCGAACCAACCCCAGCTACTACCGGATCGTCGAGGAGTACCGGAAGTTGACCGGCCTGCCGAGCCTCATCAACACCAGCTTCAACATGCACGAGGAACCGATCGTGTGCACGCCGTCGGATGCGATTCAGAGTTTCCAGGATGGCGGATTGGATTATCTCGCGCTGGGGAACTTCCTCCTGACCCACCCAGTCAGGCGGATTCGACCTGGAGAACAGTCTGTCGCGCACGGTCGCGTTTCGCGAACATGAACACTAGCCAAAGCCGTTGTTCGATCGTGATACCTCTCCTGAACGAACAGGAGAGCGTGGTACCCCTGCATGCGCAGCTTGCCGACGCGGCTGATCGACTGGGGATGGTGTGGGAGCTGATTTTCGTGGACGATGGCAGTCGGGACGGAACCTGGCAGCAGCTCGTGGCCCTCCGAGCGCAGGATCGACGTGTGCGGGCGATTCGGCTCACTAGGAACTTCGGACAGACCGCGGCGATGTCCTGCGGGATTCACGCGGCGTCCGGTGAGATCATCGTCACGATGGACGGGGATTTGCAGAACGACCCAGCCGACATCCCGCGGCTGCTCGACAAAATCCAGGAGGGCTACGACGTGGTGTGCGGGTGGCGGCATCGCCGACAGGACAAGCTGTGGAGCCGCAAGATCCCTTCGCTGGTGGCCAACCGCCTGATTGCGTGGCTGACGGGGGTGAAGCTGCACGACTACGGCTGCTCGCTGAAAGCGTACCGGGCCGAGGCCATCCAGCGGGTTCCCCTCTACGCCGAACTCCACCGGTTTATCCCGGCGCTGGCGACGTTGACCGGTGCGCTCATTGCAGAAATCACGGTGACGCATCATCCGCGGCGGTTCGGCCGGACGAAGTACAACCTCTGGCGGACGTGGCGCGTGCTCCTCGATATGGTGACGGTCTCGCTCTTGGTGAAATTCGCCTCAAAGCCGTTGCGGTTCTTCGTGACGCTGGCCGTCTGTTCGTTGACGGTGGCCCTCGTGTGCGTGGAGCGATCTTGGGAATGGTATGTCGGTCCGTATCACCGCATCCCGCAGATCCTGCCCAGCATTGCGGTCTTGGGGGTGTGGTTGGCCGGCCATCTTGTCATCGTGGGATTCCTCGCAGAGCTGTGCCTGCGGACCGCCCACAACCGGTCTGAGCGGCTGGTGGCGCCGCTCACGCTCTGACCCAAACAGGAGAGATGATGGGTGACAATCCGGTCACGCGGCAGCGAATCCCCAACGCTCCAGAGGTCTCGGTCATCATGCCGTTGGGCCCCCGCCACGAAGAGCTGGTGACGATCTGCCACGCCCTTCAGCGTCTCCTGAGCCCCCTGGTGAATGGCTTTGAGGTGATCTTGGTGGATGATTGTGCCGGAGCCCTCACGCGTGCGCAGGTCGAAGCCGCCACCAGCCGCTGCCCCGAGACGAGAGCCATCCGACTCCCGCGTCGCATGGGGGAGGCGATCGCCTTGGCTCTGGGAGCCCAATCGGCCCGCGGAGAGATCCTCGTGATCCTTGATCCGTACCTCCATGTCGCTCTCGAGGAGCTGCCGAAGCTCCTGGCGCCATTGCGAAACGGGATGGATCTGGTGTGCGCCTGGCGGTCTCCACGTCGAGAGACGGGTCTGAGCCGTTTGGCTTCCAACGGGTTTAACGCGTTGGCGCGCTGGCTGACGAAGATCCCCGTGCATGATCTCAACTGCCGGGTACGGGCCATGCGTCGCCAGGTTCTGGACGACATCCCGGTGTACGGGGACCTCCACCGCTTCCTGCCGATCTTTGCCGCGAGGCGCGGCTATCGGTGGTGCGAGGTGCCGGTGCCGCAACAGCCCGGGAAGCAGGAGGTGGGCGCGTTCGACGTGCGGTCGTATCTCAGCCGGTTTTCTGATCTCCTCACGCTGTTGTTCCTCACACGGTTCGTCAAGCGGCCGCTGCACTTTTTCGGGCTCATCGGGACCTCCAGCTTTCTCATGGGGTTGGCGATCAACCTATCCCTGATCTACAGCAAAGTGGTGTTGGGGTTGCCGGTCGGCCATCGACCGATGCTGCTGCTGGGCGTCCTCCTCATCGTGGTGGGGATTCAGATCGCCTCGATCGGGCTCTTGGGAGAATTGCTCATTTTCACCCACGCGCGGGATCTGAAAGACTACGTCATTCAAGAGACGCTGGAGTAACTGACTGATGACACCCATGACCTCGCGCAGCCGTGCCAGCCAGGCGTTGCACATCGCGCTTGAGGAAATCCTGGTGTGTCCTGGATGCCTGGCGGCGCAATGGCAGCTCACCGAGGCCGATGTGTCGTGCCGTGCGTGTCATCGCACGTACCCGCTCGTGGAGGGGATCCCGGTCCTGCTGCCTGATGCGCCGTCGGCTCAAGAGTCGGAACGGCAGTTCCGCAACCGCATCGCCAGAGAGTCCATGCAGCAGGACCACCTGTCGATTGATGAGATCGCGGGTCCCTATCACTGCCTCCCCGTCATGAGAGCGAGGGCCAGGCGGTTTCGGAGGCAGTTTGCCCCGCAGGATTGGATTCTGGACATCGGAGTGGGGACCGGGTGGCCTTGGAGCGATCTGCCACCCGGCGCTCGCATTCTCGGTGTGGACATGTCGTTGGGCAACCTGCTGGTGGGGCGCCGCCTGTTTGGCGACTATCAGCAGAACGTGGTGCTGGTGTGCGCCGACGCATCGCGCCTGCCGGTGCGGGACCACGCGATGGCCGGCGTGTGGAGCGTCCAAGCGTTCCAGCATTTCCCCGACGTCGTCCTGGTGGGCGCCCAGACCGAGCTTGCGCGCGTCCTCCGGGAGCGGTATGTGATGGAGATTTACAGCTTCATGCCCGCCCTCGCCTTGCGTCTCATCGGGCGACTCAAGGGGCATCCCCTCCAACGCCAGGGCCAGTGGGGGGAGATGGAACTGCGCCGGCTGCCCCCCCGCGCGTGGGCGGAGGTGTGGCGGAATTTCAGGAACGGAACCACGCACATCACGCACGGGTATTCGGAGCTGTTCTTCCATCCGAGTCTCGGATGGCAACCTCGGCGGTATCCGCTCGCGCTGGAGCAGTGCTTGGCGACCTGCCTGCCGTGGCTGGCCGGTCTCTTCGCGCATCAGGCGCATGTTCGGATTGAGGGTAGGATACCGCTGATTCGTACGGTGATCCCGTGACGATTGAGACGATGCGGTGGCACGAAGCGGTCAACGTGCGCTACGACCAGGATTTTCGTCGGCAGAGTCTTGTGCAGCTCGCGAAGCCCTTCGTTACGGGCAGGCGGGTGCTCGACATGCGATGCCTGACCGGCTCCCTCGCAGTGGCTTTGGCCGAAGCCGGCAAGGAGGTCACGGCGCTTGACGGCTATGCGGGGTCGGTCGAGCGGACCAATACCCTGGCGCGTCATCGGAACATCCCACGGCCGATTGCGCGCCTGTGGGATTTGACCAATCTCCCAAACCATGTTGGCAAGGAGCCGTTCGACACGGTGATCTGCTTGGATGTCCTGAATCATGTCGAGGATGACCAGCAAACCGTCAAAGAAATCGCCTCGGTCCTGGCGCCTGGCGGGCGCCTCACCCTTGCCGCCCCGGCGTTTCCCGCGCTGCTGGGCAAGCGCGATCGGTCGCTGGGGCATCTGCGGCGCTATACGAAACGAGGGATCTGTCGGCTCCTTGAGCGCCATGGGTTGCAAGTCGAGCGCCTCTCCTACTGGAATTTTCTCGCCCTGCCGATCTACGCCCTGATCGAGCAAGGGTTGAAGGCCAGGATGTCTGATGCGTTCCGCTACGGCTGGTGGGGGTATTTCGGCTCGGCGCCGAATCGGCTGCTGACCTGGTGGTACCTGACCGTCGAGAACCGTCTGCTATTTCCCTGTGGCCTGACGCTGTTCGTCATCGCCAGAAAGGCAGCGTCCACATGAGGCCCTACCTCTCGATCATCATTCCGACGTTCAATGAGCGGGAGAACCTCCCGGTCCTGTTGGGGCGCCTGGAGCAGGCGCTGGCCGCGTGGTCTGGGCGGTATGAGCTGATCGTGGTGGATGACGACAGCCCGGACAAGACGTGGTCCGTCGCCGAGTCCGCTCGGAGCCGCTACCCCCAGCTGACGGTGATCCGTCGGACCGCGGGTGAGAAAGGCCTTGCCCCAGCGGTCGTGGAGGGCTGGCAGCGGGCCCAGGGCGAGTTGCTGGGGGTCATGGATGCGGATTTGCAGCATCCTCCAGACATCTTGCAGAAGCTGCTGGCGACGTTTTCGCAGGAGACGGTGGACATCGCCGTCGCCAGCCGCTATGTCCCGAACGGCTATCGGCTCCGCTGGAATCCGGTCAGACGGTGGCTCTCACGGGGCGCGTCCAATCTCGCCCAAGCGGTGTTGCCGCAGCCCGCGCAGGGCGTCACGGATCCCATGTCGGGATATTTCCTGTTGAGGCGCCGGGTCCTTGAGGGTGTTGCGCTGAAACCGAAAGGCTACAAGATCCTCCTCGAGGTGTTGGGACGGGGCCGATACGCGCAGGTGGTCGAGGTGCCCTATCAATTCGGCCATCGAGAGCGGGGTGTGAGCAAATTGGGTGCTCACGTCATGCGCGACTACCTCACCCAGTTGGCGCAACTGGCCTGGGCCCCCACCGGCTTGGGCCGGTTTGTGCGGTACTGTCTCATCGGGATGAGCGGTGTCGTCGTGAACATGGGCGTCCTCTGGGCGCTGAAGTCCTTCGGTCTCCTCGGGACGCTGCGGGCTGGAGCCGTGGCGGTTGAGTGCGCCATCGTCAACAATTTTCTATGGAACGAGATCTGGACGTTTCGCGATCGGAGCCTCGTGCGTCCGCGCCTGACCGATCGGCTGTGGCGGTTCGGACACTTCAACATCATCTGCGGGCTCGGGGCGGTGTGGCATCTGGGCATCTTGTGGGCCCTGGCCATTCAACTCCAGTGGCACTATTTGGCGGCCAACCTCCTCGCCATCGGGTTGGTCACGTGCTGGAACTACGGGTTCAACACGACATGGACATGGACACGACTGGCTCGGCACTAAGAATCCGTGAGTTCCACAAGGGGCCGGCGCAGATGGCCGGACGTGACCCCGCGCACCCGCTCGCATCGGATGCAAGTTGGAGACGGCGGCGTGTCGCCCTGGCCCTGACACTCATCGTTGCGGTGGGCTTCTGGCTGCGGGTGCGACACCTGGGAGACCTGGGGCTCGTTGGAGACGAGGGCTACCAAGTCCATGCGGTGCAGGGGATTCTTCAGCATGGCATCCCCAAGCCCCCTTCAGGGCGGATCTACGCGCGGGCCTTTCCGTTTAGTTATGCCGAGGCAGCCGCGGCACGTCTCTTCGGGCTGAATGAGTTTTCGCTCCGCCTGCCGGCGGTGGTGTTCGGCGTGGGGGCGCTGCTTGCCGCTTACCTGCTTGCCACGACCCTCTTTGGTTGGCGGATTGGTTTGTGGACCGCCGCGCTCCTCGCCTGCTCGAGCTGGGAGATTGAGCTCTCCCGCTACGCGCGGTTTTACACCGCGTTTCAATGCATGTACCTGCTGTCGCTGTGGTGTTTCTACCGAGGGATCATGCGCGGCGAGAGGGCCTATCGAGTCTGGTTTCTCATCGCCGCTGTTGCGAGCTTGTTGTTCCATGATTTGGGGCTCGTGCTGGTGACCTTGTGTCTGATCCCGATGGCCTCACCTGGCATCCCGCGCGCTAGGACCTGGTGGGCTGTAGCTTCGGCCGCCAGTTTGGTGGTGTTGTGGGGCGTGTACAGGACGGCGCTTGGTCTGGTGAGCGCGCTGGGCGATGTCATCCCGTCTGCCCAGCCACGTCCTTCCCAGATGGAGGGGCTCGCGCAGGTGGCCTCGTGGCTGCATGGGATGGTTCTGTTCCCTCCAGTCAGACCAGTCCTCGAGTTGTTGCGAAACTTCCCCTGGCTCTTCGGGGGTCTTTTCGCCATGGCCATTGCTGCGACCGCGTACCTGAGCATTCGAGGAAGCCGAGGGGAGAGATGGCGCGCATGGTTGGCTGTGCCGATGATCTGGGCTGCGTTTCTTCACCAGTTCTTGCTCGTGGGGATTTTCTTGGCCTTCTACGGCGTGTGGTATGTCAGGAGTCTGCGCAACCTGCTTGCTCCCTCGCTGAAGGTGGTGTACGGCATCACGGGGATCTTCGTGCTCTTTTGGGTGAGCGCGATGGTTGGCGATCCCACGTTTCGCACGCAGCTTCCCGAGCGACTGTTCGGCTATCCCGCGCTCTATCCCTATTTCCTCTCCTGGTTCATCAAGGGATGGCCTTACTTGACGGTGGCGTTTGGGATTGGGGTGGTGGGATTGGTGGTCCGAGCCGTGTCTGATCCGCTCGCCTCAGCGCCGCGCTTTGTGTTGGGGGCGTTCTTTCTGCCCCTCCTCCTCGCGAGCGTGCTCTCTTCGGAACATTATTCGTCTCGCTACGCGTTCCATCTTTATCCGCTGATGGTCATGGCAGTTGTCTGGCTCGTCGCGAAGACGTGGGAGGTCTTCGTCCGGGCGGGAACGCGCCGTGGGGTTCGGGTGGCGACGGGACTCGCGCTGGTCGTTGTCTTACTGGGTCTCAACGAGGATTTTCATCCGGCCAAGGCCTGGGCGATTGGGAACCGGACGTACGGCAGCGCCAAAGATCCCGTCCGAGGGGCCGTGACGTGGAAATTTTACGCCCAGTTTCACCACGACCACAAGACCCCAGGCTTGTATGTGCGCGAGCGGGCGACTCCGGATGATCTGGTCATTGCGGTCGGCCCGGCCCACATGACGGCGGCGTATCAGTTCTACGCGGGACGAGTAGATGTGGCGGTGCCTGGAGAGATCGAGCACTACCACCTCCGTCTCAGGGATGGGACGATCCGAGGGCATGTCACGGGCAGTCGGATTATCGATACCCTGCCAGCACTTCAACAGTACCTCGATGGACATTCCAAGGGAGATGTGTGGCTCCTGGTGGATGGCCGGATGCTCGTGGATGAGAACCCGCTGTACGCGGAGCCGCTGAAGGGATACCTGAAACGATTGGTGCAGCACCCCGTCTATGTGGGAGAGGACGGGCAGAGCTATGTGGTGAACGTGCGCTAATGCCGTTCCAAAACAGGTCGTGTCGCTTTTGCGGCAGCGACTGGTAGGGGCACCGCGTCTCGTATCGTATCGTGAGGTGGCGCCGAGGCGAAAAACGCTACAACGTTTTTGGAAACGGCACTAACACCGAAAGGGGACGACGGTGGCGTTTATCTGGTTGCTTCTCTATCTCGTGGTCATCTACATCAGGCCGGCTGAGTGGATGCCGGCGTTTCAGGGGTGGCAGCTGATCGATGTGGTCAGCGGAGTGACGGCGCTGTTTTTGATGGCCGAGATCTCGCTGACCAAACGGGGATTTGTCAAACTGCCGCACAATCGCCTGATGCTGGGTCTCGTGGTGGCCATTGTCTGCTCCCACCTTGCGCACACGTATGTGGGGGGCGCGCAGCAATCCCTGGTGGCGTTCTTGCCCCACGCGATCATGTATTTCTTGATCGTCAACGCCATCCAATCGGAGCGGAAACTGCACGTCACCTTGTGGGTGTTGGTGTCGCTGACGGCTCTGCTGGCGATTCAGGGCATCCAGCAGTTCAAGACTGAGGTGGGATGGGCGGGGCAGCCGCTCCCACCGGATCAACGGATTACGTGGATTGGGATTTTCAATGACCCCAACGATCTGGCGTTGGCGTTCGTGATCGTGGTGCCGATTCTCTTCGGCGCGGTGTATCGGCGCTCCTTCATCGTGTTTAAGCTCGTGCCCCTGTACCTGCTGGGACTGCTGGGCTACGGGATCTATTTGACGAACTCGCGGGGCGGGATCCTGGCCTTGATGGCGTCGGTGGCGTTCTTTTTTGTGAAGCGATCCAAATGGGTGATCCCCGGCGGGGTGATTGGCGGGACCCTCGCGACGTTGATTTTTCTCTACGGTCCCTCCCGATTGCAGCTGCTCTCCGCCGAGGAGGATTCAGCCTACGGACGCTTGGATGCGTGGTATTACGGCTTTCAGCTCTGGAAGCAGTCGCCGCTCTTCGGGGCTGGCCACCAGATGTTCACCGATGACTATTTCCTCGCGGCACACAACTCCTTTGTCCTGGCGTTTGCCGAGCTGGGCCTGGTCGGCTTCTTCTGCTGGGTCGGACTGCTCTACACTGCCTTCAAAGGGCTCTCCTTGGTCCAACGACACAACGCCCAGCTCGCCCCGTACGCCTATGGCCTCCAGGCGTCCTTGGTGGGCTTTGCGGCTGCCGCGTTTTTCCTCTCGAGGACGTATGTGACCCTGCCGTATCTGCTCGTCGCCCTCTC